>Ga0302325_10004516_pt1 | contig 32124 bp, 22 predicted proteins | sample Palsa_T0_2_FD_201948 | JGI IMG/M metagenome (GOLD analysis project Ga0302325, IMG submission 201948) | Peat permafrost microbial communities from Stordalen Mire near Abisko, Sweden - Palsa_T0_2 | ecosystem: Environmental > Terrestrial > Soil > Palsa > Peat permafrost | place: Sweden: Abisko... | reverse complement strand
CGCCAGCCCCATCGTCCAGTCCGCGGTCAACTCTTCGCCCTCGTCCGGTACCACCGTCACGGGCGCGGCGCTATCCGGAGCCAGCGCCAGCGACGGGGAGCTGTTCTTCGCCGTGCTGACGACCACGACGTCCATGAGCACTCCCACCGGTTACACCGTCCTCGACGTCCCCGCCAGCGCGATACACGGGCTCTGGGGCGGCTCCTCCGCATCCACAGCCGGGATCACGACGAGTCTCGGCGCGAGCAGTTACTGGGGGACGATGGAGATCGAGATCAACCACAGCTGACGAGGAATCAGATTGGCGAGGTCGGGGTCGCGGGTGTGGGCTCGGATGCGGGCGTGAGCGCGGGTGACGTCGAAACTGCGGGTGCGGGTGCGGGTGTGGTCGAGGTTGCCGGCGTGGGCGTGGAGGCAGTCGAGGCTGCTGATGTCGGCGTGAGGATGGTTGAGGCTGCTGGTGTCGGCGTGGAGATGGGCGAGGTTGCCGGCGTGGGCGTGGTTGCGGGCTTGAGGGTGGTTGCGGGCTTGGGGGTGGTCGAGGTCGTGGGCGCGGTTGACGGGCTGGTTGAATTCGAGGGCGACGGCAAAGTTGACCAGGTGACGATTACTGTGTCGGCGCTGTTCGTTCCCAGGAAGGGGGGAACGCCGCGGACTACCTGGACCTGGATCAGGCTTGCGCTGATCCCTTGCTTCTCGAGGAACCCGGCGACGTTCTCGGCCCGCAGAAACGCAAGGGCGGCGGAGGTTCCCGGTCCGCTGGCATAGCCGATGACCCGGAGCCTGGTTATCGGGGTTTCCCTGATCATGCTGACTTCGGTGGCGAGGCCTTTCATGTCCGCGGTGCTCATCTGCGACTGGCCAGGCTGGAGTTGCAGCGGCCACACGGCAATAAGGGGGTCCGTCGGGGCCGCTCGCGGGAAGGGGCGGACGGAATCCGGCGCTGTCACCGCCGGCAGGAAAATAGCCCTGCCGGTGGCGAGGATGAGCACAACGGCGACGGCGGCAGCGAGATGCAGACCCAAGTGGCGGCGCCGTCCCCGGCTGGCCCCGGTCGCCTGCAGGCGGAAGCGGAAGAACCCGGGCCGGGTTGCGCTGGAGGTGATGACGGCCGGCTCCGGCGACGTGACCTCGTGCTTAATGCGCGCGAGTAGGTGCTGAAGCCCTACGTTGACGTCAAAGCCGGCGTCGTCGCCGAGTTCATGGTCATCGAGCCGGCGATAGAGGGCGGTCATCGTGGCGTCGGTGGGGCGGTCCTCAGAGGCTGAGGCGTCAGAGTACATCATGGCTCTCTCCTGTCGTCTGCCAGCTGTTCCTGAGCCAGGGCGCGTACATCGCGCAGGTCGCGAGCGACGGTGGCCCGGTCGATGCCGAGACGAGCGGCGATGCTGTCCATCGTCCAGTCCTCGTGCCAGCGCAGGTAGGCGGCACGGCGGGCACGCTGGGGCATGCCACTGGTGACTTTCCAGAAGCGGTCGAGAGTGACGGCCGACAAGGCAAGGTCCTCGATGGTCTCGGGTGCCGGCTGATCGGGGATGTCGTCAGATGGAAGCTCGGGGCCGGCCTCCCGCCGCCAGCTGTCGATGACGAGCCAGCGGGCGCGCGTGCGCAGCCATGCGAGCTGCCGCTCCGGCGGCAGCAGCCGGAATCTACTCCAATCGCGCCAGGCGGCCATAAAGGCGTCTTGGGTAGCTTCCTCGGCCCGCTGGCGGTCACCCTGGGCGGCGCGGGTGGCGTGACGGTGAACATCCGCGGCATGCAAGAGGTAGGCCTGCTCTACCTCGTCCCGGTCGGGGACTCCCGGATCGGGCGCTGAGACCAGACTCAACGCACGGCTCACGTGAGTTCCGTTCTCCCGGGCCGACAGCCGCGGACGTGGCCTGGCCCGACCTGGATCCACAGGGAGCCTCCCAGCCCCCGGTTCCGTATGACGATGACCGATCCGCCGGGGGCGTGCCGGAAGATCTCGGTAAGGGTGCCGCGGAGCTGCCGTTCAGCCAGGAACCGAATGAGCCCGGCGACGGCCAGGGGAGTGACTAGGGCCCAACCTGTCACTGGGAGGCTCGCGTGCGGCGCGACAACCTTGGCGGCCGTCAGCCAGCCTTCGTCGAGGATGTTAGTCAGTGTCACGCCCTGTATACGTGAGAACACGGGCCGGAGTGTGCATCTGCAGGTCAGGCGCACGGGCACTCGGCGTGCCAGGCCCGCCGCCTGCTGCGGCACAAGGGCTAGGGGCGCACGCCCGGGCCGGATACGAGCGCCTGGCTCGCGACCACAACGCTGCCCTGGACTCCGCCCGGGTACGACCCTTGCGTCGCCACATACTGGTCACGATACGGTTAACCTGCGATGACTGAACCGGCGATGGCAGTGCGGCGCGGGAAGAAGCTCCCGCGCAAGACGGGCGCCCCGATCACGGGGGCGGCCCGGCAGGACGGCATGACCAGGCCCGTGGTGGCCGCGGCCAACCGGCTACCGGTCCAGCACGGTGACGACGGCTGGGAGCTGTCGCCTGGTGGCCTGGTCACGGCGCTGCGGCCGGTGATGGCAACGCATCATGGCGCGTGGGTCGGCTGGGACGGCGGTACCAGGGGCATGCCGAAGGCGCTGCCGGACTCCAGCATCCAGCTGGTGCCGATCGGGCTGTCCGCCGCGCAGGTCCGCGGCTACTACCACGGCTTCGCCAACGCGACACTGTGGCCGCTGATGCACAACTCGATCGAGAAGCCCCGGCTTGAGCGAGCCTGGTGGTTCGCTTACCGGGACGTCAACGCGATCTTCGCCGAGCGCGTCGTCGCGGCCCTGGACGCGGAGCCGGACGCGATCGCCTGGGTGCATGACTACCACCTGATGCTCATGCCGCAGTTGATCCGCAGCCGTCGCCCCGATCAGCCGGTTGGGTTCTTCCTGCATGTGCCGTGGCCGTCGCCGGACATCTTCGCCCGGCTGCCCTGGCGTGAGCACATCCTCACCGGCCTGCTCGGCGCGGACGTGGTCTCCTTCCACACCGATGAGTACCGCGGTAACTTTCTCCGCTCCTGCGCCCGGCTGCTGTCCGACTCGGGGATCGAGGTGCGCGACACGTCGGTGGTGATGCCCGACGGCCGGGTGGTGACCGCGTCCACCGCGCCCATCTCGATCGATGCGGCGGAGTTCGCCGCGCATGCGACCGACTCGGACACCGGCCGCGAAATCGAGGCCCTGGCGGAGCAGTTCATCGGGCGTACCGTGCTGCTCGGCGTCGACCGGCTCGACTACACCAAGGGAATCGTCGAGCGCCTGCTGGCGGTGGAACAGCTGCTCGAGCGGAACCCCGAGCTCCGCACCGGCCTGGTGTTCCTGCAGGTCGCCGTGCCCAGCCGGGACGACGTGCGGGAGTACCGCCAGTTGCGCAGCGCCGTGGAGCAGCACATCGGGCGGATCAACGGCAAGTTCACCGAGCCGGGCGGTGACGTCCCGGTGCATTACCTTTACCGCAGCCTGTCGCAACAGCAGCTCGCCGCCTATTACGCGCTCGCGGACGCGTTGCTGGTCACGCCGCTGATCGACGGGATGAACCTGGTCTGCAAGGAGTACGTCACGGTTCAGCAGGCCCGCCGTGGCAGCGGTGTCCTCGTCCTCAGCGAGTTCACCGGCGCCGCCGTCGAGCTGCCGCAGGCCGTCCTGTGCAACCCGTTCGACGTGGAGGGACTGTCGTACCGGATCGAGCAGGCGCTTCGGCTGAGTGACCAAGACCGTCGCTCGGCCCTGGCGACTATGGCCGAGCGCGTCCGCACCCACGACGTGCACCACTGGGTAACCGGTCAGCTCACGGAGATCGCCGCTCGCGGCCCGGTGCTGAACTGAGGACATTCAGCTGAAACGGCCATAAGACGCGAACTCGCTCAAGCGGAAATTACGTCAATTTTCCAGATTTCACTACGCTATCAGTCAGCCTGAAAACGTATGCAAATAGCGTTGACCGCTCGACTGATTCCGGTAGGGTGTGAGCAGGACGGACAGCGTGCCGGAAATTCTCTAGCCAACATTTGGCAAATGCCTTAATTCGTGCGGACGCGTGTTCGGGAATTGCTGCCAGCAGGCGGTAGTGCAGTCCGTTAGGCCCGCTAGATGTCCTTAGCCCGAATACCTACGTAAATAATGCGAAGGATACTTAACCCCCATGATGATCCGCTGCCCTCGGCCAGTCACCCAGGAAACGGAAACCCCCGCGCCGCGCTATACGCCGGCCCGCCTGTAGCGAACCTGTTGGCCGGCGTGAGCACGTCGGCCGGCTAGGCGCGGAGCCGGCATCCCGCACGTTTCGCGGTGGCCCGGTGCCCGTGCCGCGGGCTTTACCTCTCTCCTTGCCGACGAACGATTTTCGGCTGGAATCCCGCTCCGCAGACGGGGTCTTGCATACCCATTTTCGATTACTTACAGCTACCTGTTGATTACAAGATCACGAGAAGAAAGGTATAGGTGCATGGGGGATCGTGGTGGAAGCCACCATGACACGGTCAATTCCGGACGGGGCGCGCCGGTGAAGGAGAACTCGCCCCAGCGTGGCGGTCCGGGCGGCTCCCCGCCGTGGGAGCGGGCCGATTCGCCGCTACCACGCGGCACGGCGGTCCGCCTGCGGTCCGACGATATGACCGCGCGGCCGTCCGCGCCGCCGGAGAAGCCGGGTAGGCCGGCGCGGCCGAAGAAGGCCGCGCGGCGGCGGCGAGCGCACCGCGGCAGCCGCTCGTCCCTGCTTGACGGTGTCCCACTGCTGCTTGTCATCGTCCTCGCCGCCCAGGCAGCGATGTCGCTCCGGCTGATCTGGACCAACACGGCGTTCCTGGACGAGGCGACTTACCTCTACGCGGGGCATGTGGAGTTGGGGCACTGGCTGCACGGAACGCCCGTGCCGGCCTACGCCACCTACTTCTCGGGCGCGCCCGCCATCTACCCGCCGCTGGCGGCCGTGGCCGCGCATTTCGGCGGGCTGGCCGGAGCCAGGATGCTGTCACTGGCATTCATGCTGGGGACGACCTGCTTGCTGTGGGGGATGACCAAGCGGTTGTTCGGCCCCTGGGCGGCCTACACGGCGGCGGCGCTGTTCGCCGCCCTCGGACCGACCCAGTTCCTCGGCGCCTTCGCGACCTACGACGCGATGGCCCTGTTCCTGATGGCGGCGGCCGCCTGGTGCGTGGTGGCCGCGCACGATCGGGAGGATTCCTCCTGGCTGCTGATCGCCGGCGCGGCGCTGCTTGCCCTGGCCAACGCCACGAAATACGCCACCATGCTGTTCGACCCGACCATCGTCGCCCTGAGCGGCCTGACCGTGGTCATGCAGCGCGGGACCGCGGACACGACCGAGCGCGGCCGGATCAAGATCGCGGTGGGGCGCGCCGGGCTGATCGGCGCCACCACGGTGGCCCTGGACGCGGGGCTGCTCGCGCTGGGCGGGTCCGCGTACCTCGCGGGGTTGATGTCGACCACGATCTCGCGGGCGTCCGGCACCACCTCGCCCACCGAGATCCTCATCGACTCGGCCGACTGGATCGGCCTCGCCTGCATCCCGGCCGCCCTCGCGGTACTGCTGGCGCTGGGGCGCCGCCGGCGCCGGGTTGAGGCGATCATCGTCGCTCTGCTGACCGTGTCGGCCGTGCTCGCGCCGTTTAACCAGGCCCGCATCCACACCTCGACCTCGCTGTCCAAGCATGTGGACTTCGGAGTCTGGTTCGCGGCCGCGGCCGCGGGCTACCTCGTCGCGCAGCTGGCGCGGGTCAGCCGGCGCCGGTGGGTGGCCGCCGCCGCCGCCCTCGCGGCCGTGGTGGCCATGCTCGTCCCCGCCGCGATCGTCGGCAGCGGCCAGTCCGCGGCCTTTTTCCAAGCGTGGCCAGACACGTCCGAGGTCACGTACGAGCTTGCCACCCTTGCGCGGGAACATCCGGGACGGTACCTGACCGAGGACGACGACGTCCCCGCCTACTACCTGAGGAATCAGGTGACCTGGCAGCAGTGGTACGACACCTGGTACTTCGCCTGGCGACCCCCCGGCGGCACCCGAACGCTGATCGGCTTGCCCGCCTACAAGGCGGCCATCCTGCGCCACTACTTCACGCTGGTGATCCTCGACTTCGGTGACACGGCCCAAACGGACAGCGCGATCACCGCTGACCTCAACCAAGCCGGCGGCTATCACCTGATCGCCGAACTGCCCTACTGGGACCGGTTCGGCGTGGGCCAGTTCACCGTCTGGCAGTACGAGCCGCGGCCGGCCACCGCCCCAGTTCACCGTTCGAACAGCGACCGGAGGCATCGTGAGCGTCAGCACTAATCCGGCCGGCCCGCCTGCGCAGGCGGCTGACCGGCGCGCGCAACGAGGCCACCGGAACCTGCCGGTCCCGCCCTCGGATGCCGAGAAGACAATGTACGCGGACAGAAACCTGGCGCTGATCATCCGCACCTCGATCGCGAGTTTCGCCGCCCTGCTGATCAGCCAGTACAGATTCATCAGGCTCAGCCCGCCGCTGCTGGTGCTCGCCCCGCTGATCGCCTTCACGACGGCGTACTACGTGATCTCGATGGTCGTGAACATCGGCACCCGGGGCTTCGACCTGCGGGCGCATCGGCGGCTTGTGCAAGGCTGGAAGCCGCGCGACTATCCCACCCTGGACGTCTTCCTGCCCGTCTGCGGCGAGCCGATCGACGTCCTCCGCAACACCTGGGTGCACGTCTTCGAGCTGCTGCGGGCTTACCCCGGCGTGGCCACGGCGTACGTGCTCGACGACGCCGACAGCGCGCAGGCGCAGGAGCTGGCCCAGAGCCTCGGCCTGACGTACCTCGTGCGGCCGGACCGGGGCTGGATGAAGAAGGCCGGGAACCTCCGGTACGGGTTCAACCAGTCATCGGGCGACTTCATTCTCATCCTCGATGCCGACTTCGCGCCCAGAGCCGATCTGCCCGCTGAGATGATTCCCTATTTCAGCGCGGACCCGTCCCTCGGCATCGTCCAGACGCCGCAGTACTTCCAGACGCGCGGGCGCATGTCGTGGATCGAGCGCGGGGCCGGCGCGGTCCAGGAGCTCTTCTACCGGCTGGTCCAGGTGTCGAGAGACCGGCACGACGGCGCGATCTGCGTCGGCACCTGCGCGATCTACCGGCGGACCGCCCTCGCCACGAATGGCGGCACGTCGCTCATCGAGCACTCAGAAGACGTGCATACCGGCTTCGACCTGCGCCGGGCCGGATGGGGACTGCGCTACATCCCCATCCCGCTCGCCACCGGGCTGTGCCCACCCGACCCTGATTCGTTCCTGACCCAGCAGTACCGGTGGTGCGCCGGATCGATGTCGCTGCTCGGCTCGCGGAAATTCTGGTCCACGCGCATGGGCCTGCGGACCCGCTGCTGTTACCTCTCGGGTTTCTGCTACTACGTGCACACGGCGGTGTTCACGTTCGCCACGCCGATCATCCCGCTGGTGATGCTCATTTTCCTGCCTAACAACGTGCGGCTGATCAACTACCTGTTCATCCTGCCGTCCCTGGTCTACACGATTGCCGTTTTCCCGGCGTGGCATCACTGCCGGTTCGGCCCCGCGGCGCTGATGGCCAAGCTGCTGTACGGCTGGGCGCACGTGTTCGCGCTGTGGGACATCGTGCGCCGCAAGCGCGTCGGCTGGCAGCCGACCGGAGCGGGCAAGCGGAAGGCGAAGACCCGGCGCATCTGGACCGCGATCGCGCTGTGGAACGGCAGCACGAGCGCGGTCTGGGTGCTGATGGCCCTCTGGCGCACCCTGAATGACGGCACGAACTTCGCCGTGCTGCTTGCCATCGGGCTGATATCGATGACAAGCACGGTCATGGCGCTGCTGTCTCGCCGCAACTACGAGAAGCTGGAAGGGATGACATGATGCGCGTGCTCGGCCGGCTTGGCACCGTCGTGGTCGTCCTGGCCTCGATCGCCGCCGTCGTCGCGTTCGGCGTGCACGACGAGAACGCGGCCCCGTCGACCGGGGCCCTGCCGACGACGCCGCACGGATATCTGGGGGCCTACGTACCGGGGATGCCGACGTCCGCCGCCGGGCTGACCGCATTCGGTTCCGAGACCGGCACCCGTCCGAATATCGCGGTGTACTACAGCTCCTGGCTTGAGCCGTTCCATACGCACTTCGCGAAGGTAGTGACCGCGCGCGGGGCGGTGCCACTGGTGCAGATCGACCCCGAGGGGATCAGCCTGGCCGCGATCGCCCGTGGTCGGTACGACAGCTACCTCACGTCCTACGCCCAGGCGGTCCGCAGCCTCGACCATCCGGTGATCATCAGCTTCGGCCACGAGATGAACGGTGCCTGGTACTCGTGGGGCAACGGAAAAACCTCTCCGGCCGACTTCGTGGCCGCCTGGCGGCACATCGTCGACGTGTTCCACGGCTGGGGGGCGTTCAACGTGACCTGGCTGTGGACGATCAACTCGCTGTCGGGCGGACCGGGGCAGGCGACCGCGCCGGAGGCCTGGTGGCCGGGCGCGTCCTACGTCAACTGGGTGGGAATCGACGGCTATTACTACTACCCGGGCGAGAGTTTCCGGACCGTGTTCGGCGGCACGATCTCGGTCATCCGCCATTTCACGAACGATCCTGTGCTGATTCCTGAGACCGGTATCGCCCCGACGGCGGGCCAGGCGACCATAATTCCTCAGCTGTTCGCCGGGGCGCTGTCGGCCGGGGTGCTCGGCGTCGTCTATTTCGACGCCAAGGGCTACCGGGACTGGATCCTGGACCGCAATCCGAGCGCGCTCGCCGCCTTTCGCAAGGCCGCGCACGGCTTCGGCTGACCCGGCCGGCGGATGACGGATCTGCCCCCGTCACAGGCATGTTTTGGATACCTCATGTCTCCGTGTGACTACGAAGTGTAATATCACGCGCCGGGGCATCATCCGCAGCGTGGCTATCGGGGGTCACGCCGCGTCGAGGTGTCGTCGAACAGGGGGATAAGTGAACACGGAGGTGGCGGAGACCGGTCCGGGCGTCTGCACGCCGGTGCACGCGTCAACCATGAACTTGCGCGTCGCCTACGCGAAACGGCTCGCCCGGGCCGGCGCCGAGGCGGGCTACGACGCGATTGTGTGGGTGTCGGGGCTGTGCTACGCCGCATGGATCACCACTGACGTGCCGGGGGACCACATCGGGACGCCTCGGCTCGTCGGCGTGGTGTTGGCGATCTGCCTGCTGTCCGCCGTGTGCGGCCTGCTGGCCGGGCTCTACCGCGGCCGGCGCCAGCGGGGAAGCCTCGACGAGGTGTTCGCCGTGGCCATCGCCGGCGGGCTGATGCTGGTTCCGCTCATGCTGCTGAGCGGCCTGCTCGTCGGCCGTCAGCGGGAGCTGGTGCAGACCGTGGCGGGCGGGGCGCTCATCGCGCTGCCGACGATCGCCGCCGCGCGGTGCGTGCTCTACGCCGCGCGCCAGCGGCGCGGCAGGCGGACCGCGGAGGCGGGCGTCAAGGTCATCGTGTTCGGGGCCGGCGACGCAGGCACCGCCCTGGTCACCCGTCTGCTGGACGGGCCGGGGACGGCGTACCGGCCGGTCGCGCTCCTCGACGATGACCCGGACAAGCGGCGGCTGCGGGTGCACGGGATTCCGGTGCGGGGCAACCGGACCAGGATGGCCGAGGTGGCCGCCGTCACCGGGGCAACGGTGCTGGTGATCGCGATCGCGAAGGCCAGCGGGACCGTGATCCGCGACCTGACCGCACGGGCGGAACTGTGCGGGCTCATCCCCAAGGTGGTGCCGACGACCGCCGAGCTGATCAGCGGCAGCGCCCTGATCGAGGACGTCCGTGACCCGAGGATCAGCGACCTGCTCGGCCGCCGCCCGGTCCGGACCGACGTGGCGGCGATCGCGGAGCGCTTCGCGGGCAAGCGCATCCTCGTGACCGGGGCGGGCGGGTCGATCGGCTCCGAGCTCTGCCGCCAGCTGCACACGTTCGCCCCGGCCGAGCTGATCATGCTCGACCGCGACGAGTCGGCCCTGCACGAGGTCCAGCTCTCGCTGCACGGGCGTGCCCTGTTCGACTCCGACGAGACCCTGCTGGCCGACATTCGCGACCCGCGCCGCGTGCGCGAGGTGTTCGAGCGGTTCCGCCCGCAGATCGTCTTCCACGCGGCCGCGCTGAGGCACCTGCCGCTGCTTGAGCGCTACCCGGTCGAGGCGGTGCAGACCAACGTCCTTGGCATCCAGACGGTGCTCGAGGCCGCCGCCGCCATCGGTGTCGAGTCGTTCGTGAACATCTCCACCGACAAGGCGGCCGACCCGGTGAGCGTGCTCGGCTATTCGAAGCGGATCGCGGAGCGGCTCACCGCGCACATGGCCGGCCGGGCGGACGGCAGCTACCTGAGCGTCCGCTTCGGCAACGTCATCGGCAGCCGCGGCTCGGTCCTACGCGCGCTATCTGCGCAGGTCAAGGCGGGCGGCCCGCTGACCGTGACGCATCCGGACGTGACCAGGTACTTCATGACGGTGAACGAGGCGGTCCAACTCGTGCTCCAGTCGGCCGTCATCGGCCGCACCGGGGAGGTGCTCGTCCTCGACATGGGCGAGCCGGTGCGGATCGCGGACATCGCCCGCCGGCTGTCCGCGCAGTCCGCCCGACCGGTCGACATCGTCTACACCGGGCTGCGCCCGGGCGAGAAGCTGGCCGAGGACCTGCTCGGTATCGACGAAGTCGACTACCGGCCCAGCCATCCGCTGGTCAGGCACGCCCAGGTCAAGCCGCTCGACCCCCGCGAGCTGCCACCGCTTGCGGTGGACTGCTCGGCCGACGAACTGCGGCGGCGGCTGGCCGGGTGCGCCACCGGACGGGCCTCGCGTGCGCTGGACTCCTCGATGCACAGGAAGCTTCGGCCGACCGTGACCGAAGGTGCGTAACGGATCGCGGTGAAACACGGGACCGTTCAGGAGAAAAGATTTAAGGATCGGGTCGGCTGTGCCCAGTGATAACACGTAGAGTCGTTAGACGATAACCTATAGTAGTTATTGCTGCTAGCATGCCGAACGTGACGGGGGGACAGGGTGGTCTGGGCGGTCGTGGCCTGCGGTGCGGATGCCCTAGTGGGTGGGGCCTGACATGCGGATTCTCATCGTCACGCATTACTTTCCGCCGGAGACCGGCGCGCCGCAGGCCAGGCTGTCCGCGCTCGCCGCGACCTGGGCCGAGGACGGCGACGACGTCACGGTGCTGACGGGGATGCCCAACCACCCGACCGGAGTGCTGCCGCCGTCGTACCGGCGAGCCGTCCGCCGCCGGGAGCGTCGTGATGGCTACCGGATCCTCCGCACCTGGCTCTACGCCACGCCGAGCGAGGGAGCGGCCCGCACGACGCTTGCCCACCTGAGCTTCATGGCCAGCAGCGTGCTCCTCGGCTGGCGGGCAACCGGCCCGGCCGACGTCGTCGTGGCCTCGTCGCCTACCTTCTGCTCCGTCCTGTCCGGCTGGCTGCTCGCCCGGCTGAAGCGGGCCCGGTTCGTGGTCGAAATCCGCGACCTGTGGCCCGCCATCTTCGTGGAGCTCGGCGTCCTGACCAACCGCCGGGTCATCAGGGCGCTTGAGCGTCTCGAGCTCGCCGCCTACGCGGCGGCGGACCAGGTGGTCGTGGTCAGCGAGGGGTTCCGCGACAACCTGCTTCGGCGCGGGGTGCCGCCGGAGAAGGTGCACACGGTCAGGAACGGCGTGGACATCAGGCGGTTCACGCCCGCTGGCGGACCTGGCGGACCTGGCGGACCCGACGGACCCGACGGACCCGGCCGAGAGCCTTCCCGCGAGCGGCCTGAGCTGCGCGCACGCCTGGGCGCCGGGCCCGAAGACTGCCTGGTGCTGTACGCGGGGACGCACGGGATCGCGCAGGGGCTGTCGGCCATCGCCGACGCGGCCGCTCTGCTCGACGACGCCGGCCGGGCGGTGGCGGCCCGGGCGACGAACAGCACGGCCGCCCGGGCGGCGGCGCTCGACCGACGGGCCATCCGGTTCGCGTTCATCGGGGACGGCGCGGACAAACGGCGCCTGCAGCGCCGGGTGGCGGAGCTCGGGCTGCGCAACGTGGTGCTGCTACCGGGCGTGCCCAACGCCGAGATGCCGGCCCTGCTGGCGGCGGCGGACATCTGCCTGGTGCCGCTGCGGAAGGTGCCGCTGTTGGCGACGTTCATCCCGTCCAAGATGTTCGAGTACCTGGCCGCGGGCAAGGCGGTGATCGGCTCGGTCGCGGGCGAGGCGGCGCAGATCCTGGCGGAGGCGGGCGCGGTCGTGGTCCCGCCGGAAGACAGCGGCTCGCTCGCGGCCGCCATCGTCGCGCTGGCGGCCGACCCGCAGTTGCGGTCGGAGATGGGCCGGGTGGGCCGGACGTTCGTGGAGTGGCGCTACGACCGGGAGGCGCTGGCCCTGGAGTACCGCAAGATCCTGGCCCTCGACCCGGTCGGAAGATCACGATCTGCGAGCCCTACACGGTTAATTAACGTTGGTAACGGCATGGCTGCCCCGTCTGGGGGGAAGTTCCGTTTGTGGCGGGAGATCGAGCTTTGAACGGTGTGTGACGTATGCTCCAGCGGGCCGGGCGATCCCTAGGGCACTGGGTGCGGCACTGGCCGCGCCGGAAGATCCTCGCCTGGGGCGCCGGCTGCCTGGCGCTGCTGCTCATCGGGGTGACCGCGACCGGGTACGAGATACTGCATCACTTCAACGCGAACATCCAGCAGGACGACCTCACCGGCCTGCTCGGCGCCCGGCCGGTGGACACGCATCCGCAGGCCGAGAACATCATGGTCATCGGGTCGGACTCGCGCGACGGGCTCAGCGCGGCGTACGGCAGCGGGCTGGTCACCGACCAGTCGGACACGCTGATGATCATCCACATCCCGGCCGACCGGAAGTGGGCTGAGGTGATGTCGATCCCGCGCGACTCCTACGTGAACATCCCGGCCTGCGAGATGGGCGACGGCCAGATGTCCTCGCCGACCCAGTTCAAGATCAACGAGGCGTTCGCGATCGGGAACCTGGACGGCAACCACACCAAGCTCGGCGTGGCCTGCACGGTCAAGACGGTCGAGCAGGACACCGGGATCTACATCAACCATTTCATCGTCGTCAACTTCACCGGGTTCGAGAACATGGTGGCGGCGCTCGGCGGCGTCGAGGAGTGCAACCCGACCCCGATCGACGACCCGAAATCCGGCCTGCACCTGTCGGCGGGCCACCACCTGCTGACCCCGGCCCAGGCGCTCGGCTACGTGCGGGCCAGGTATTCCCTCGGCGACGGCAGCGACCTGGAACGGATCGGGCGCCAGCAGGCGTTCATGTCCTCCCTGATCAGCCGGGTGCGGAGCGAGCTGTACAACCCGCTCGCGATCTACCGGTTCTTCGACGCGTTCACCAAGTCGCTGACCATCGACACCCAGCTCGGCGGCATCACCGGCCTCTACGACCTGGGGCAGTCGCTGCGCGCCATCCCGTCGAGCAAGATCGCCTTCTTCACGCTGCCGAACTTCCCGCGCTCGGAGGTCGTGCCGTCCGACACCGCGAACGTGCTGTGGACCCAGCCGGAGGACAACCAGATCTTCGCCACCTTCCGCAATGACGTGCCTGCCAGCAGCTCGCTCTTCGGCTCCTCGACGACGAAGGCGGCGGCGAAGACGACGAGCGCTGCTCCGACCGCCGCCCGGGCCATGACGCTGTCCGTCAGCCCGTCTCCGAGCCCGTCCACCAGCCCGATCTCGATCCAGGCGCGCACGGCCAATCAGTCGATCTGTGCAGGCTGATTACCCGGTACGGTATGCCGGGTGAGGACCCGGGTGCGGCGTGCGTGGCTGGCGGCGGCCTGCGCGGCGGTGTGCGCGGCGCTGGCGGTGCCGCTGCTTGACGCGCCCGCCGCGCGGGCCGCTGCGCCCGCCCCGGCGGGCGCGCAGCTGGCCGCGCCGGCGGCCCGGCACGTGGTCATCGTGGGCATCTCCGGCCTGCGCTGGAATCAGGTGACCCCGACCGCGACCCCGGAGCTGTGGCGGCTGGCCGGCGGCGGCTCGGTTGGCGCGCTGGTCGACTACGCGCAGCAGCCGCTCGCCTGCCCGGCTGACGGCTGGCTGACGCTGAACGCCGCCGCCCGCGCCCAGGGCCCGCGCCCGTGCGCGCCGCTGCCCGCGGTGGTGCCGCACGGCGGCGGCGCCACCGTCCCGGCGATGCCGCAGATCATCGCGGCAAATCGGGGCTTCCACGAATCCCCCGACTGGGGACTGCTCGGCTCGCTGACGGGCTGCGCGACCGCGGTCGGACCCGGCGCGGCCCTCGCGCTGGCCTCGCCGGCGGGCGCGGTCGCCTCCTACGAGGCGTCGGCGGCGGAACTGTCCGCGGTGGTGCTGGCCCGCTGCCCGCTGACCGTCATCGACTTGGGCCAGACCGGAGGGATGGAACGGACCGTTGTCTCCGCCCTCGACCGCCAGCTCGCCCGGATCGCGGCCGAACTTCCGCCGGGCACTCTGCTGCTGGTCACTTCCCCTGGCGCGGCGGTGGCGGCGGGGGCAGCGGGCGGGCAGGCCGGGCCACCGCACCTGATGTCGGTGGTGGTCAGCGGCCCTGGTTTCGCCGACGGCCTGCTCACCTCCAGCGCGACCAGGCGGCCGGGGATCGTGACGCTGACCGACCTGACGCCGACGGTGGCGGGCTGGCTCGGCCGCGCGGTGCCGGGGGGAACGGTCGGCGCGCGGATCGGCCGGACGTCGCGCGGGGACCTGCCCGCGACGATCCGGGCGCTGCTGGGCCGGGACACCGCCGAGCAGGTCTGGCTGGCCACGCACGGCTGGATCTTCGTCGGCTACGCGGCGGCCGACGCGCTGGCGTTCGGGCTGCCGGCGCTGATCTGCTGGGGACCGGCCGAGGAGCGGCGGCGCGCGCGTGCTCGCTGCTGGCGGGTGGCGGGGGTGCTCGCCGCCGCCGTCCCGCTTGGCTCGTACCTGGCCAACCTGGTCCCCTGGTGGCAGCGGGCGCACCCGGCCTGGTGGCTGTGCGGGCTGGCGGTCGCGTGCACGCTCGCGGTGGCGGCGGTGGCGCTGGCGGGCCCGTGGCGGCGCGACCCGCTGGGGCCGTTCGGCGCGATCTGCCTGGCCACGCTGGGCGTGCTCGGGGTGGACGTGATGACGGGGTCGCGGCTGCAGCTGGAGGCCCCGTTCGGCCTGTCGCTGCTGGCGTCCGGGCGGTACTACGGCATCGGCAACGACGTGCTCGGCGTCTACTGCGTCAGCGCCCTGGTCGCGGCGGCCTGGGTGGCGCGCGTGCTGCCGCGGCCTCCGCACCCATCCCAGCGGTCGCGACTGCCGTCGCTGCCGGTGCTGGCGGCGGGCGGGATCGGGCTGTTCGCGGTGATCGCCATGGGCTGGCCCGGGTTCGGGGCGAAGGCGGGCGGGACGATCGCGCTCGTGCCCTGCCTGCTGCTGCTCATCGCGCTAGCCAGAGGCGGGGCCGGGACGGGGGTCTGGATGGGCTGGCGGTGGGCGGTGCCGATCGCGCTCAGCGGCGTCGCCCTGTTCGCTGTGTTCGCCTTGATCAGCTACTTCGCCCCGGCGGTGGGGGTTTCGGACATCGGGACGTTCGCGTGGAACCTGGTGCACGGCCAGGGCGGGGCGGTGCTCGAGCGCAAGGCCGGCTCGAATGCGGGGACGCTCACGGTCAGCGTGGTCAGCTGGCTGATCCCGGTCGCGGCGGCGGCGGCCGCGGTCGCGCTCTGGCGGCCTTCGTCGCTGCGGCTGCGGACGCTGCCGCGGGCGTTCGAGGCCGCGCCGGCCCTGCGAACGGTCGCCTGGCTGTGCTGGCTGGTGCTCGTCATCGGCTGGCTCGCTGATGACTCTGGGGTCATCGTGCCTGCTGTGGCGCTCCCGTTCGCGGTGCCGCTGGTGGTCTCCATGGCCGTCGCAGTTTCCGCTGCGCCGGTTGGGGGACGTTATCTTGGTAGCGCCTTCGCCGCAGTATGATCAGCCACAGCCCCCCAGGTAGACAGAGGACGCCGGAATGCAATACCAGCTTTCGCGTGTCGTCGCTGGCCCGCTCCTGCACGCGTTCGGACGCCCCCGTGCGACCGGACTCGAGAACATTCCCGCGAGCGGCCCCGCGCTCCTCGCCTCGAACCATCTGTCGATCGTCGACTCCGTGTACCTGCCGCTGATGCTCTCGCGGCCGGTGGTCTTCCCGGCCAAGGCCGAGTACTTCACCGCCAAGGGGCCGCTCGGCCGGGCGTGGGCGGCCTACCTGCGCTCGACCAACCAGCTGGTGATGAACCGGGACGATACCCGGTCGGCGACGGCCACCCTGGAGGCGGCGGCCGAGATTCTGCGGGCGGGCAACCTGTTCGGCTTCTACCCGGAGGGCACCAGGTCACCGGACGGGCGGTTGTACCGGGGACGGTCGGGTCTTGGCTGGCTGGTGCTCAACTCCGGTGCCCCGGTGATCCCGGTGGCGATGATCGGCACCAGGAAGATGCTGCCGCCGGGCTCGCCGGTGCCCCGCCCGGCGAAGGTCGAGATCAAGATCGGCAAGCCGATGGAGTTCGGCCACCTGGCGGGCGATCCTCCGGCCCGGGCGCGCCGGATCATCGCCGACGAGGTAATGCACGCGATCGCCGAGCTCTCCGGCCAGGAGTACGTCCACGAGTACGCCTCCGACGTCAAGGAGCGACTGGCCACGTCGGACGGCCAGAAGTCCGCCCGCTGACCACTGCTGCTCAGTGATCTGCCTCGGGCGGGGCGGCGGGGTAGTCGACCTGGCTGAGCGGGCCGGTGGTGGCGTCTGGGTTCCAGACGTACATCGGGCCGCTGCTCGAGAGGGGCCAGGGCGGCGGCGCCTTGGGGACCGGAGCGGAGGCGAACACCGCCGGCGACAGCTCCCACGGCGGACGCGGCCCGTCGGCCGCCCGGGCGGCCGGGTTGGGGCGGGCGGCGGGGGTGGCGCTTTCCCAGACGCTCCCGGCGACGATCGCGTGGCGCGGCGGCGTCCGCGGCCAGCCGGCGCTTGGCGGTGGCTGGATGGCGGCCGGCGCCGAAGCCTGGTAACGGGAGTGGCGGCCAGGTCCGCGGCCGCGGGCGCCGCGGGTCGCCTCGGCCGCGCGCGCGGACCGGACCCAGCGGCGCACCCCGGTCACGGCCAGCGCGCAGATCAGGCCGGCGATGAGCACGCAGACCACGATCAGCAGGTCGAAAACGACCGAGCGGGCCGTGCCGCCGGTGTTGGCCGGCTTGGCGGCGGCGCTTGGAGCGACGGCGGGGCTGGGCGGCGTCGACGAGGCGGGCGCGGTTTGCGCCGGCCGGGGGTGAGCGGCGGCGATGGCGGCGGCCCGGGTGAGCGCGTTGGCCGCGTTGAGCGCGCCGTGGCCGTGGCCGGCCACGGTGGGGGTATTGGGCACGGTGGCGGTACGGGGCGCGCTGGCGCCGTCCTCGATCGCCTCGGCGACCTCGGCCGTGGTGAGCCACGGGTAGCTGCCGCGGATGAGCGCGGCCACGCCGGCCGTGAGCGCGGCCGCCATGTCGGTGGAGGCCAGCGTCTGGTACCCGCCGCCGGGTGCGGCCACCGTGAGGCCGACCGGCGGCCCCGCCGCCGAAGCGGGGTTCGGCGTGACCGCCGGGCCGCTGGCGCCGGGGGCGGTCAGCGCGACGTACGCGCCGGTGTTGGTGAACGGCGTCAGCTGCGCGTCCCTGGCGGTCGCGCCGACCGCGATGACGCCCGGGTACGCGGCCGGGTAGTTGACGGCGTTGCCGCTCCCGGCGTTGTCGCCCGCCGGGGCCACCAGCAGGACGTCATGGGCGACCGCGTACGCGACCGCCGCCCGCTCGGCCGGGCTGCCGTTGGCGGCGGGGTTCCCGTTCCCGGCGGCCCTCATCGTGCCCGGATCGAGCGGCAGCGAGATGACGGTGGCGCCGTGATCGACCGCGTACCTGATCCCCTCGGCGATCGCACCCGGCAGCCGTTCGGTGATCGCGGCATCCGAGTCCCGCGGGTCGTCGTACTCCAGGGTCACCTGGACGGACAGGATCAGGACACCGGGGGCGATCCCGGTGATGCCCTTGGCCCCGCCGGCCCCGTGGCCGTGCCCGGCGATGAGGCTGGCCACGGCCGTCCCCTCGTCGGCCCAGTACGCCTGGCCGGGGCCGCGCCCGGTCTGGGCGAAGTCCGGCCCGGTGATCACGGTGCCGGTCAGGTCGGGGTGGCCGGCGTCGACGCCGGTGGACAGGACCGCGACGGTCACGCCCTTGCCCTCCGCGGGCGCGGCGCGCCAGGCGGCGGGCGCATCGAGCGCGGGCAGCCACCATTCGGCCGGGTTGACCGCACGGCCGGCCGGCGCCAGCGTCCGGGCGCTCGCGGGAAGCGCTGAGCCCGCTGCCGCGGTCGCGGCGACGGAGAGCGCCGCTGCGGCCGCTATCCCGATGCGCAGCGATCGGGAGACGTTGCTCACGCCTTCCCTCCAAGTCGGGCCCGCCGGATCTGGGCGGATGGGGCGGTCGAATGGGGTGGTATGGGGAAATCAGTTCCTTATAGTGCCACGCGAGCCCCCCGTGACGGAACGGAGGAGCGGCTAACTATTGAGTGAAGTTCCGTCTGTGCTTTCCCCGCTCGCTGCCGGGCGCTCGAGGCCCCTGTCTTCTCCCTCGTCGCCCGGCCAAAACCGCCGGGCTCCTCAGTCCGAAGACAGGGGCGCGCCCTTTGGCTCGCGGGGGGGGATCACAGCGACCGTGACCTGGCGGGATCGGGCATGCTGTGTCGATAATGCGTAGGGGTGATTTGAAGGGAGCGGTGGATGCCTGCCTTGTCCGAGCGTGACATGCGCGTGCTCGCATTCGAGCGGGGGACCTGGCGCACCGCCGGCGCTAAGGAGCAGGCCATCTCCGAGGTGCTCGGCATCACCGCGACCAGGTATTACCAGCTGCTCAACGAGCTGATCGACCGTCCCGAGGCCCTCAAGTTCGATCCGACGCTGGTCAAGCGGCTGCGCGCGCAGCGTGCCCGGCGGCAGAAGGTACGTTCGTCGCCGCCGGGCACCAAGTCACCATGATGCTGCCAGGCACCCCGGCATTGTCGGTGGTCGCGCTGTGCGTGCCTAGGGTGCGGCGAGCCAGGCGTCCGGGTCTGGCTGGGGTCGCCCGGGGACGTAGACGGACCAGCCGGCGGACCGCCAGAGGTCGGCGTCGAGCGTGCAGCGGGCGTCGATGAGAACGGGGACGGAGACGACCTTCGCGAACTCAACCGGGTCAATGGTGCGGTAGTCCGTCCACTCGGTGAGGTGGAGGACCACGTCGGCCGCCTCGGCCGCCGCATGGGCCGAGTCGGCGTAGCGCAGGTCGGGACGGGCCAGGGCCGCGTTCGGCATCGCCACCGGGTCGTGCACGGTGACAATCGCGCCCTCGTCCGCCAGACGGCCGGAGATGTTCAGGCTGGGAGAGTCGCGAATGTCGTCGCTGTTGGGCTTGAACGCCGCGCCGAGGACGGCGACCCGCTTGCCGCGGAACTCGCCGCCCACGGCCTCGCGAGCGAGGGCGATGACGCGGTCGCGGCGGCCCAGGTTGATGGTATCGACGGTGCTCAGCAGGTCGACCAGCGAGCCGACGCTCTTGTCGGCGGCGGTGGACCGGAAGGCGCGAATGTCCTTCGGCAGGCAGCCGCCGCCGAAGCCGAGCCCCGGAGAGAGGAACTTGCGGCCGATCCGCTCGTCCAGGCCGATCGCGTCGGCCAGCCGGATCACGTCCGCGCCGGTCGCCTCGCACATCTCGGCCATCACGTTGATGAAGGAGATCTTGGTCGCGAGGAAGGCGTTAGCCGCGACCTTGACGAGCTCAGCGGTTTCAAGATCCATGGTCAGCGCGGGGGTACCCGAGGCAAGAGGCGTGGCGTAGACCTCGCGCAAGATCCGGTCAGCCCGCTCCGAGGTGACGCCGAGTACGATCCGGTCCGGGGTCAGGCTGTCTTGCACCGCGTACCCCTCGCGCAGGAACTCGGGGTTCCAGGCGACGTCGATCAGGTCACCGGCCGGGGCCGCCGCGCGTGCCTGGGCGAGCAGTCGCCGCGCCGTGCCGACCGGCACGGTCGACTTCCCGACCAGCAGGGCCTGCCTGGTCAGGTGCGGCGCGAGCGCGCCGGTGGCGGCGTTCAGGTAGCTGAGGTCCGCGTGCCCGCCGGCCGCCTGCGGCGTGCCCACGCACAGGAAGTGCACGTCGCCGAACTCGCCGATCTCGGCGAATGAGTCGGTGAAGCGGAGCCGGCCGGCGTCGAGGCTCTTTCGCAGCAACGGCTCGAGGCCTGGTTCGAAGAACGGCGCCTCGCCCCGGGCCGCCTTAGAGATCTTGTCCGTGTCCACATCGACGGCCAGCACCTGATGCCCGAGGGCGGCCATGCAGACCGCGTGGGTCAGGCCGAGATAGCCGATTCCGATGACGCTAATCCGCAGGTCCTGTCCAATGGGATCGGTCATGTGCCTTCCGTTTCCTGTTCGTGCTGCCTCAGCGTTCCGCCGGACAGCGAGTCTAACCAGACTTATCTGATAGGTAATATCGGATATCTTATTTTGCCGACCAGTGCACGTCTCGGCCGGCTGCCCGCTGCGAGTGACCGCTTAGCGCACCCGGCTACAGGGGATGGTGACCTGCCACCACTCGTGCGAGTAGAGGTACGAGGTGACGCCCGGACGGGCGCAGGCCGCAGTGGCGCGCGCGACGACGCTGGTCCACGGGGGGCTGCTCGTCCGGCCGTTCGTCACCCGGAAATTAAGCGTGACGGCCACGGCGAGCAGCACCGCCAGCCCGGCCACCGGCAGCCAGCTGGCGGCCGTCCGGGCCGGTGACACCCCCTCCTCGCGGCGCCGCGGTCGCAGCAAGGCGACGAGCGCCGTGTAGAGCAGCAGAGCCGGGGCGATGACGTAGCGCGGCTGCACGACGGCGGTGTTGATGAGCATCGCGTCCGCGAACACGGCCAAGCTGAACAGCCCCGCCACCACCGCGAGGGTCCAGTTCGGGTCGGTGAAGCGGGTGAGCGCGAGGACCACCGCGACCACCACGACCGCCCAGGCGCCGCCTATCAGCACAAAGTGCGCGGCCGTGTTGATGACGTGCAGCGGCTCGTAGTTGCCACGGTAGTTGGCACCAGGGCCGCCCAGCGCGCTTTCACCGAAGAGCGCCCGCGGCACGACGCGGGACGCGTAGTACTTCAGGACGAACACCGGGCCGTTGAAGCCGAAAAGGTAGTGTTTGCTCTTGCCCTCCAGGGTCAGGCTCGCCTGCAGCAGCATGCCCGCGAACCAGAAGACCGCCAGGAAGATGGCGTTCTTGGACCGGTCGACGATCAGCCGGGCGACCACGAGCGGGGCCAAGACGATGGCCAGGGCCGCGGTTGAGGCCACGCTGAGCATGACAATCGGGGACAGGATACGGCCCGCGCGCGTGCCGGGTATCCAGAGCACGGTCCAGAACGCCCCGTAGAGACCGATGAACTGGACGGTCACGAGGTCATTGTTCGCCTGCGTGTACGCGAGCGGAATCACGCACACGGGCGCGGCGATGAGCAGCCGAAGCCAGGGGCTGCGCAGGTACGGACCGCTGGCGATGTAGGCGACAAGACCGTAGACCGCGTACTGGAGGGCGGCGGCGGCCGACATGATCCCCGGCGCCCAGCTCAACGGGAACTGGATCGCGATCTCGGTGATGATGCGCGCGGGCACCTGGTAGTACCCGCTGATCGGGGTTCTGACGTCCTGCGCGAAGGGGGAGTTAAGCCCATTGCTGAGCAGGTTCTTCGCGTCCTCGATCCAGATGGTGTTGAGCGAGCCGGGGCCAACGGTGCGGGACAGGCTGACCGCGGCGCCACCGACCACGCAGGCGATGGCGAGCAGGATTTTCCGCCAGCCAACCGGCCCGCTCGCGGTGCGGAGGAACAGATCGGACCGCAGCCAGCTCACCGTGGTCGCCGCAAGCCGGCCCATGCCAGAATGGGACGGAACCGACCGGGACGGAACCGTGTCAGTCCCGTCACGGGCGATTTCTGCGCTTGCTTCCTGACTCATGAACGTCCTGCGCAATCTCTCGCTGGCCTGGGTCGTCTCGACGCCATCGGCAGATCCTATCTTTGATCGGCTTAGACGACCGGAATTAGGGGCTATTGTGTTGGCTCAGCCAGCCTGTGGCTGCGTGATCGGTTGTGTACCTGAACGGGGATTGGGCGGTGTCTGGGCAGACGGAAACGGATGGTACGGTGCTCCCGGCCGAGACCGCAAGCGGCCGTTACCTGCGGTCGGCGCGACTTGCAGAGATCGCCCAGTGGCTGCGGTCATCCCTCTTCCTCCCTCCTGTTGCCAGGACCGTGAGCTGGCGGCAGGCCGTGGGCGGCGCGGTTTTCGTCGTCCTCGGTGCCGCCGTCAGCCTCGCGCGCACCTCAGGTCCAGGGGCTCTCAACACGATCTGGATTGAGGACGCGAACAACTTCTTGCAGGATGCCCTGCACGAGTCCGTGCTGACCACCCTCACCACCCAGATGAACGGATACTACGACTTCGTGCCGCGGGTGGTGACGGCGATCGCGGTGACGTTCCCGCTTACCTGGGTGGCGGGGATCATGTCGGCCTGCGCGGCCATCGAGTACTCGATGTTCGCCCTGATCGCCTACATCGCCAGCGGGCCGCACCTGCGCAGCCCCTGGCTCCGGCTGCTGATCGCCGCGCCCGCGTGCCTCATTCCACTGGGCTACACGCAGGCGAACAATGACCTCGCCACCGTGCAGTTCATCGCGCTTTACGGGATCTTCTGGCTGCTGCTCTGGCGGCCGGCGACGCGGATAGGCCAGGTGGCCGCGCCCGTCATCATGCTGTGCACGACGCTGTCAAGCATCCTGCCGCTGCTGTTCGCGCCGCTCGTCGCGGCCCGGCTGATCGCCGACCGGTCGAAGGTCTCGATCGCGATCGCCGTGTGCTGGGCCGCGGGCCTGGTCACCCAGTGGTCGGTTCAGGTCCGCGGGATGAGCACCCGGCAGGTCAGCGGGTGGACTAACCCGCTCTGGATCCTGGGGAACTACGTAACCCGGGTCGTGCCGCGGGCGCTCTTCGGCGAGCGCGCCCTTGGCGGCCCTGGCACCAACGGCGACGGTCACCCACTCCCGCTTGTCATCCCCAACATGGCCATCCACACCGCCCTCACCTGGGGCGCGTGGGCCATCCTGGTGACCGCGATCATCATCGCCCTCGTCCGGATCACCGCCCCTGACTGGCCGCTGGCGGTGACCGCCCTGCTCTTCAGCGTGCTGCTGTTCGTGGGCGAGATTGCCAATAACCTGCCCATCGTGCAGCCTCGGTACGTCATCGCGCCCGCCCTCCTCGTTTACGTGGGCATCGTGGCGATGCTGCGGCCGCGCGGCGCAGCGGGCGCCGCTCGGCCGCCCGACGCGCTCGACGGCCAGGAGGCGGCCAGCGACGCGGGCGCGCGCATCCCCGCGCTCCGGCCGCGCTCGGCTGCGGTAGCCTGGGTTCCCGTCGTGGTGTTCGCCCTAGTGCTCGCCGTGACCTGCGGGTTCAATTACCGTGTCACGAACGCTCGTTCAGAAAGCCCGGCGTGGACCGCGATCGTCGCAGCGGCAACAAAGACCTGCATGAAGCCTGGCATGGCCGACTACTACTTCCACCACCATGGGTGGTGGCAGTTCAAGATCCCCTGTGGAAGGGTGCGCTCGTCGTCGTGAATCCCGTGACAGCCGGTGTTACGCCTGAAGTGACCAAGCGGCCGCAGCGCGCGGCAGGCCGATCGGCGCCGACGTGGCTCGCCTGGGCCGTGCCGGCCGTGGTCACCGCGGCCCTCGGGCTTTACCAGATCAACGTGCCGATCCTGTGGCGTGACGAGCTGGCGACGTGGTCGGCCACCAGCCGGACGCTGCCGCAGCTGTGGGGCATGGTGCACAACGTCGACGCGGTGCTCGGGCTGTACTACCTGGGGCTGCACCTGTGGATGGCGGTCTTCGGCGACTCCGCCGCCGCGATGCGCCTGCCGTCGGTGCTCGCGATGACCGGCGCCGCCGCAGTCGTGGCGCTGACGGGGAAGCGGCTCGGCGGCACCCGGGTGGGGCTGATCAGCGGCCTGATCTTCGCGGTCATCCCCAGCGTCTCCCGGTACGCGCAAGAGGCGCGGCCCTACGCGTTCGCCACGTTCTTCGCGGCGCTCGCCACCCTGCTGTTGCTGCGCGCGATGGAGCGCCCGACCTGGCTACGCTGGGGCTGCTACGCGCTTGCGCTGGCCGCCGCCGGAGCGTCGAACCTGGTTGCGCTCTGCGTGCTCGCCGCGCACGCGGCCATTGTCGCGACCGACTTCGGCCTGCGCACGGTGCGCATTGGGAACGAGGACGCACCGGGCGGCGGTCGCATCATCCCCGGCGGCAGGCCAGAGCCGGTGCAGGGGCAGCCCCTGGCCCTCCTCGGATGGTTCAGCCTGGCCGCGATCGTCGGCGTCATCCTGGACGCGCCGATCGTGAAAGAGGGCCATGCGCAGTCTGCCTCCCAGATCGGCCAGCAGCCGGTCCCGCACGTCGTCGCGCTCTTCGGCGTGATCGGCGGGCTATGGCCCGAGCTGTTCGCCTCGACGCCGGTCGCCCTCGCGGTCATCGTGCTCGCGGTGGTGTCGGTGGTGACGCTCACCGGCGCGCATCAGCGCGTCCTGGCCGGGTACGCCCTGGCCGGCGGGATCCTCCCGATCGTGGCGGTCTGGGTTATCTCCCAGGGGCCCGATTCCTACTGGACCTTCCGGTACATGCTGTTCGTCGTGCCGGCCTGGGCGGTGGCGGCCGGTCTTGGCGTCGCCGGGATAGCCGAGCGCGTGCCGCGGCTGCGCCTGCCGCGCTTCGCGCCCGCCTGGCGGCCCGGCTATGCCGCCGCGGCGGCGGCGCTCATCGTGGTCGTGGCGGCGCTCGGCTTCCACGACCAGTTGGCGATACGCAAGCCGCTTGCCCATAACCTCTGGGCCTTCCCGGTCACGATGGCGAACGGGGAACCGGTGGACTACCGGGCGGCGGCGGCGGTGATCGCAGCCAACCAGCGCTCAGGCGACGGCATCGCCTATCAGGTCAGCGACCAAAACCACTACGAGGTTGACGCGGCCATCGCCTATTACCTGCGCGGCAAGCCACTGCCGAAGCCGGTCTTCCAGGCCGAGACGCCGACTCAGGCGGACGCCCTGCAGCCGGTCGAGTGCGTTGACCTGTCGAGTTGCCTCACCGGCACCCCGAGGATCTGGGTGGTCTACATCGATCGGCTCGCGCGCAACCCGCTGAACCCGTTCTCGGCGCTACCGGGGTACGAAGCCAACTACCTCGAGATCATGGGCTATCAGACCCAGGACCTTTACCGGGAGGACGGCATAACGGTCGCGCTGCTGACCGTGGGCTAACCGGGAGGAATCGGGGTCCGCGCCTAGGCATCCGCTCGGAGCATGGCAATCGGCTTGGCGCCCGACAGGCGGGCGCCAAGCCGATTGCGTCGGTATTAACCCTGCGGTATCCAGGGCTTCACGAGATGAAGGCGAAGAACTTCAGGGGACGACGATGACCTTCTCGGCCTGCTGTCCCCGGTCGCTCTGCGTGATCTCGAACTCCACCCGCTGGCCCTCTTCGAGGGTGCGGTACCCATCCGACTGGATCGCGGAGAAGTGGACGAAAACGTCCTTACCACCGTCGACGGCGATGAAGCCGTAGCCCTTGTCCGGGTTGAACCACTTGACGGTGCCCTGAGCCATTCCCAACAACTCCCTAACTGCTGCTCGGGCTTCGAGCCCCGCCCTTTCAACCGCGGAACCCGTTCGACCGCCACCCGTTGAGCCGTGTCGGCGCGCGCTTGCGCGCCCGCGCCGGCCTTGCCGGCGGCGATCGCAAACCACCGTACCGTGTGCGCGGCGTTAATGACGCCACATGGTTGAGTTAGGACAGGGGGGCGGCTTCGAATCCGGCGGCCTGGAATGCCTCGATCGTCGGCTTGATCATCGCGGGCACGGTGACGGTCGGCGCCACCGCGTCCAGCGTCTTCAGCCCGTCGCCGGAGTTGATGATCACCGTCTCCGCGTCCGGGTCGAGCTGGCCGGAGGCGAGCAGCTTGCGCAGCACACCGACGGTGACGCCGCCAGCGGTCTCGCCGAACACGCCCTGGGAGCGGGCGAGCAGTCCCATCGAGTCGACCACCTCGGCGTCGGACACGTCCGCGACCGCGCCGCCCGTCCGGCGGACCACGTCGAGCACGTACGGGCCGTCGGCCGGGTTCCCGATCGCGAGCGACTTGGCGATCGTGTCCGGCTTCACCGGGCGGACGACGTCCCACCCCCGCGCGAACGCCTCGGACACGGGTGAGCAGCCAGTCGCCTGCGCACCGAAGACCTTCCACGGCCGCGACTCCACCAGGCCGAGCTCCGCCAGCTCGCTGAACCCCTTGTCGATCTTGACCAGCTGCGCGCCGGAGGCGACGGGCACCACAATCTGGTCGGGCAGTCGCCAGCCGAGCTGCTCGGCGATCTCGAACCCGAGCGTCTTCGACCCCTCGGCGTAGTACGGGCGGACGTTCACGTTGACGAACGCCCAGTCCTCGTGCTCGCCCGCCAGCTCTGAGGCCAGCCGGTTCACGTCGTCGTAGGTGCCGTCGACGGTGACGAAGGTGCCGCCGTACACCGCGGTGGTGAGGATCTTCTGCATTTCGAGGTTGGCGGGGACCATGACGACGGAGCGGATGCCGGCCCGCGCCGCCGCAGCGGCCACCGCGTTGGCCAGGTTGCCGGTCGACGGGCAGGCGAGCACCTTGAAGCCCATCTCGGTCGCGGCCGCGAGCGCGACGGCGACCACGCGGTCCTTGAACGAGTGGGTGGGGTTGCCGCTGTCGTCCTTGATCCACAAGCGCCGCATGCCCAGCTCGGCCGCGAGGCCGTCGGCGCGGATCAGCCTGGTGTAGCCGGGCTGGGTGGTCGGGCGGTCCGCGATATCGGCCGGGACCGGCAGCAGCGCGGCGTAGCGCCAGATGTTGTTCGGCCCCGCCTCGATGTCGGCTCTGGTCAGCCGCGGGAAGTCATAGCGGACCTCCAGCGGCCCGAAACACATCTCGCACGCGTAGTACGGGCCGAGCGGGCTGCTGTTGCCGCACTCGCGGCAGCTGAGGCCGGTGGCGTGGCCGAGCCGGGGGACGCGGGGCGCGTCAGTCTGAACGGGCATGGGGGCGAGGCCTCTCTCCCATCTTTCCCAGCGGTCACCTTGACCGCAGGCCGGACTTGGCACCAGTCGCGCGCCGCCTCGCCTTACTGAGGCGCGTTTAACCGCGATGGTTGCCGGGGCTTCACAGGGCCGATCCCTCCACCCCTCTGGATGAGGTATTCAGTTGTCGGTGCGTTACCCGCCCGGCCGGAGCAACCAGCGGGTAACTAACGTGCAGTAACACTGTAACCGATCGCGGCCGGACCCCGGCCAGCTGGTTATGGATCGATTCATCTACCCTTCGTATATATGACGAACGACCCGAGCCGGCTGCTGCTTGTCGCCTCGAACCGGGGACCGGTCTCGTACGAGCGCGCTGACGACGGGTCGCTGACCGCCAGGCGCGGTGGCGGCGGCATGGTGTCGGGGCTGACGTCGGGACTGGCGGCGGCAGCCGCCGACGGCGGCGTGCTCTGGCTGTGCACTGCTCTTTCGGCGGCCGACCGGGAGGCGGTGCGGACGGGCGCGTGGGCTGCCGCCGCGCCGGGCGAGGCCGACGTGCGGATGCTCGATATCCCGCCCGAGGTGTTGGACGCGGCGTACAACGGCATCGCCAACTCGGTCCTGTGGTTCGTCCACCACCTGCTATTCGACACACCGAACCAGCCGAGATTCGACGCGCAGTTCCGCCGCGACTGGGCCGCCTACCGCGCGTACAACGAAGCGTTCGCGGTCGCGCTGGCGCAGGAGTGCGTGGGCGATACGCGTGTGCTCATTCAGGACTACCACCTGGCCCTGGCGCCCAGGCTGCTGCGAGACCGGCACCCGGACGCCCGGATCGCCCATTTCGAGCACACGCCGTGGGCGCCGCCCGAGTACTACCGGATGCTGCCCGACGGCGTGGCGGCGGCGATACTCGACGGGATGCTCGGCGCCGACCACGTGGGGTTTCTCGCGGAGCGCTGGGCCGAAGCGTTCCTCGACTGCTGTGCGGCGGTGCTCGGCGCCCGGGTGATGAGGGGCGCGGCCGGCCTCGGCCGGGTCAATCACCGTGGCCGGATCACCGAGGTCGGGGTGCACCCGCTCGGCGTGGATGCCGGAGCGCTGCGCGAGCGCGCCGCGGAAGCCGACGTGCGCGCCGCGGCCGGCGCTCTGGGGGGCCTCACCGCAGGCGGGCGGCAGTTGATCGTCAGGGTCGACCGGACCGAGTTGTCGAAGAACATCACGCGCGGTCTGGCCGCCTATCGCGAGTTGCTCACGGCCCGGCCGGAGTGGCGCGGCCGGGTGACGCATCTCGCACTCGCGTACCCGTCGCGCTCCGGGCTTCCTGAGTACCAGGCCTACACGGCGCGGGTGCACGAGCTGGCCAAGGAGATAAACGCCGAATTCGCGACGGCGGACTGGACGCCCCTCGTCTTGGACGTCAGGGACGATTATCCCCGCTCGCTGGCCGCCTGCGGGGCGGCCGATGTGCTCTTGGTCAACCCGATCAGGGACGGCATGAATCTGGTGGCCGAGGAGGGGCCGATCCTGAGCGAGCGCGGCTGCGCGCTCGTGCTCTCCAGGGAGGCGGGAGCCGCGGCGCTGATCGGCGACGCGGCGTTGTTGGTCAACCCCTTCGATGTGACCGCCACGGCCCGGGCGCTGCACGCGGGCCTGTCGATGCCTCCCACCGAACGGCGCAGGCGCAGCGCCGAGATCTCCGCCCTGGCGGCTGCCCATGCGCCCAGGCGCTGGCTAGCGGAGCAGGTAGAGGCCCTCGGCTGACCTGGCAGCCGGCTTCCGCCGCGACAAGCCGGCGCAGACGTATCTCCCCGTAGGCAAGAGGTATCTCCCCGTATAGATGCGGGTACATGACCCCATCAGAGGCCTGCCGACGCGAGCAGTAACGAGCGGTAATATGCGGGATATGTCATAGACCGGTTAGGGATAAAACCGTTTCCTATCTTTTAGGTTGCTTATTGAGTGTAGGCTCGTGCCCGGTTCGCGGGGGGTAAGGGCTTGCTGAATAGGAGACAGGTACCTCAAGTGACAGTTGACAGCACGGTGCCCGAGGTTGGGTCCTCGGCCGTGCCCGTTCAAGCCAAGCCGGCGGCAAGGGACACCGTCGGCCTGCTCTTCGGGCGGCTCAGCGTGCTGCCCGCACTGCTTGCGCTGCCGTTCCTGCTGACCAGCTTCCCGCTGCTGCTACTCGGCTGGTTCAAGCCCGCGCCAGTCATTGCCCTGTGGCTGCTGCTCTCCGCGGTGATCGTGCCGATCGGATGGCGGCGGGTACCGTCGTTGGCAGGCGCGCCCGATTTCGGCACTCCAGGCGAGGGCCGGGTGACCCGGACGCCACGGTGGACGCTGGCCGCCGTCGCGGCGATCGCGGTCGCCTTCGGCATCGACCAGGCGATCTATCACTCGCAGTTCATCATCGTGATGCTCGACCCGGCGTCGTACATGCAGTTCGCCAGCTGGATCTCGCAGCATGGCTCGCTGCCGATCCCGCAGCACGCCGAGGCGTTCGGCGGTGCACCGAACATCACCTTCGGCAGCGCCGCGTTCTACCAGGTCGGCCACACCATCGTGCCGCAGTTCATGGCCGGGCTGCCGATGGTGCTCTCGCTCGGCTTCTGGGCGGGCGGTGCACGGCTGGCGGTGTTCCTTGGCCCGCTGCTCGGGGCGGCCGCCGTGTTCACGTTCGGCGGCCTGACCGCCAGGCTCATCGGGCCCCGGTGGGCGCCGGCGGCGGCACTGACGCTCGCGATCTCCTACCCCGAGCAGTTCACGAGTCGCTCCACCTACAGCGAGACGCTCGCCCAGATCTTGTTCCTTGGCGCGCTCTCGCTCTGGATCGACACGCAGCGCACCGACCGCGGGGCGGCGGACGCCGGGTCGTGGCGGACGAGCTGGCGGGCTAATTCGCGGTCCGCGACGCACGTGCTCGCGGGGATTACGGGACTGCTGCTCGGCATCACGCTGCTGGTGCGGCTGGACGGGCCGAGCGACATCCTGCTCGTGGTCCCGTACTGCGGCCTGCTGGTACTCAACCGGCGGCGGCAGGTGCTGCCGCTGGTCGTCGGCATGATCATCGGCCTCCTGTACGGGACGGTGGACGGGGTCGTACTCAGCCGGCCGTACCTGCGCACCAACATCACGTCGGTCATCCCGATGGTGGAGGCCTTCGCGCTCATCACCGTGGTCACCGTGGCGGCCGTGTGGTGGCTGCGGCGGCGCGGACGCCCGTTCCTGGTCGCGCGGCCGTGGGTGGTCAGGGCCGTGACCATCCTCCCGTTCGTCGTGCTGGCGGCCTTCGTGGTCAGGCCCTATGTGGAGCGGAACTGGCGTGCCCTGCAGTACGCACCGCTGAGCCTGCACTGGGTGTACTGGTACGTCGGCGGGCCGATCATCCTGCTCGGCGTCATCGGCGTCGCGCTGCTTTCCCGCCGCTGCGTGCGCGGGGAGTTGCCGGTCTGGGTGCTGCCGCTCCTCGTGTTCACCTGGACGATCGTGGAGTTCCTGCTCAGGCCGGCGATCACCCCGCACCAGCCGTGGGCGAGCCGCCGGATGGTCCCGGCCGTGCTGCCCGGCCTCATCCTGTTCTCGGTGTGGCTGGCGGCCTGGTTGGGCAAGAAGGCCCGGGTCATCCGGCTGGTGGGCGTGCCGCGGTACCTGGAGCGGTTCCCGCGCGTGTGCGTGATCGCTTGCTGCGCACTGGCCATCGCCCTGCCACCCGCGATCGACACGCTCGGCCTCCGCATCAGGGACAACCCGTCACAAGGGCTCCACCTGGTGGCCGACGGGCTCGCGTTCAAGCGGACCTACGACGGCGAGATCACCGCGGTCGACAAGATCTGCGCCGCGATCCCGGCCGACTCTTCTGTGCTCATCGTCGATACCTCGATGATGAACCAGTTCGGACAGGACGTCCGGGGTATGTGCGGAGTGCCGACGGCAGCGACGACGGATCGCAGCCGCGCGAACCTGCTCGCCGACGTCCGTGCTATCGAACGAGCCGGGCGGCACCCCTTCGTATTGGCCTCCACGACCCAAGAACTCTCTCCCCTGGGAAATGGCCTGATGAAAAGGATCATGAAGTTGGAAACGACGATCGACACCCATCAACTCTTCGGGACGCCGATGGACACGGTTCCACAGCGTTTTGCCGCTTACAGTTGGGAGCCGGCCAAGTGAGCATCGAACTGGCGAGCGTCGAACTGACGAGCGTCGAACTAGACCCGGAGCGCGATCCGACCGCTCCCTACGTAACGATCATCCTGCCCTGCTACAACGAGGAGGGCCACGTCATCGCCGAGGTCGAGCGGATCTGCGCGGCCATGGACGCCAGCGGCTACTCCTATGAGCTGCTCGCCATCGACGACGCCTCGACCGACGGAACCCTTGGCCGCCTTTACGAGGCACAGCCGCACTTCCCGCAGATGGAGGTCGTGCCCTTCCGCCGCAACGGCGGCTCGGGCGTGGTGCGGCGGAAGGGCACCGAGCGTGCCCGCGGTGAGATCGTGGTCTGGACCGACGCCGACATGACTTACCCCAACGAGCGGATCCCCGAGTTCGTCCAGTTCCTTGAGAAGGACTCCACGATCGACCAGGTGGTCGGCGCGAGGACGAGCGAGCAGGGGACCTACAAGCTGCTCCGCGTCCCCGCCAAGTGGCTGATCAGGAAGTTCGCGGAGCGACTGACCGGCGCCAAGATCCCGGACCTCAACTCCGGCCTGCGCGCCTTCAGGCGCGAGGCGTCGCTGCCCTACCTGCGGCTGCTGCCGCCGGGGTTCTCCTGCGTTACCACGATCACGGTGGCGTTCCTCGCGAACCAGCACGAGGTCTACTACGTGCCGATTGAGTACTCCAAGCGAGCCGGGCGTTCGAAGTTCAAGTTCGTCAGCGACGCGTACCGGTACATCCTGCAGATCCTGCGCATGACGATGTACTTCAACCCGCTCAAGGTGCTCA
>Ga0302325_10004515_pt1 | contig 32127 bp, 33 predicted proteins | sample Palsa_T0_2_FD_201948 | JGI IMG/M metagenome (GOLD analysis project Ga0302325, IMG submission 201948) | Peat permafrost microbial communities from Stordalen Mire near Abisko, Sweden - Palsa_T0_2 | ecosystem: Environmental > Terrestrial > Soil > Palsa > Peat permafrost | place: Sweden: Abisko... | reverse complement strand
CTTGGCCGCAGCCGCCTTTTTAGGCGGCCAGAGCCGGCTGAAAGCCGGCTGCGGGCAGAATTGCCCGCCCCACAAGTCAAACTGGCCCACTACGATATTACCAATGCGGATATCTTCGGGATTTTTCCTCACGCAGATTTAACCCGGGTTACGGTCTGCGAGTGGTATCCTGTTGATGTTATTCAGCAAAGGCAGTCGAGAGCGGGCGCTCTCGCCGCTCAGTTGCGGTCCTTCGGGCAGTCGCCGTCAGCCCGTTGCCCGAGCGTCTAAGCTCGTTTTCCAAGAGGCTTGCGTGATCGAAATGGACAAAACAAATGGGACTTGAAAAGGTGGATGCACCAGTCGAACGGCGGGCAAAGAAACGCTTCGTCATGGAGCGTGAGATCCGCTACAAGGTTCTGGAACAGGATAAAATCGTCGCCGTCGGAAGCGGCAAAACCGTGAACTTGAGCAGCAACGGCGTGGCATTCGTGACGGAGAACGAATTGCCTCCAGGAGCGTTTGTCGAGTTGTCGATCGCCTGGCCGGCGTTGCTCGAAGACCGATGTCCTCTGCAACTGATTGGCTTTGGCCGGGTGCTGAGGAGTTCGGGAGGCGCCATCGCGGCAACCGTCGAGACGTACGAATTTCGCACGCTGGCGCGGGTTGTGCCGGACAGCGTCTGGTCCGCGCGGAGCGACCAGCGGCTGCGCCGTTGGGCGGAAGCCGTCGCGCGCGGCTAGTCGGACTTCGCGCTGCTCTTGGTAGTGCTGGAGGTTTCCGGCGCCGAGGTGGCAGCCGGTTTGGATGTTTCGGCCTTCTCGCCCTTCTTGGTGTCCGAGGATTCGTTCTTGGGCTTCTCTTTGCCGCCCGAGCCATTCTTGCCGTAATCGTTCACGTACCAACCGGAGCCTTTGAATTGCAAGGCCGCTGCCGACACTAGCTTTTCCACCGCCCCGCCGCACCCAGGATGCTCGTGCAAAGGCTCGTCCGAGAACTTTTGGATGAGCTCAAAAACATCACCGCACTTCGCGCATTTATACTCGTACAACGGCATAGGAATCCGATTCCCACGTACCAATACGTACTAGATCTGAGCACTATTCTAGCAGATCCGAATCCGAATACGCCACGGCCAACCGCTAACTTCCGGGCGCATGCAGCGTCTTAACTATATGCGAATGCGAGCGATTCTTATGACGGTGCTGATAGCCACAGGGTTGGCGGCATCCCAAAGCCGGCACTTTTGTGGCGCGGCGATCGGCCGCTCGACGCACGCCTTCTACCAGTATTTTGTGGCGCTACGGCAAGAGCCGCTGAATCCGGTGGAGCGCGTCATGTTCAGCCTGGTATTGGCCAGTGCAAAGGCGCAACAGAACTGCAAGCCACCGATGCATTCGTGAAGGTTGTAGGGCAGGTTGCCAACCTGCAGGCCGATTGTCAATCGGCCTAGGATTTCTTTTTTGCGGTGTGATGCGCCGGCGCCACCGCATCCACCTTCAGGCCGGTAATCTTGGCTTTCTCGACATCGAACGTCACCATGAAGGCGGGATCCTTCGTGAAAGAGTCGCCAATGCCTTCAAACTCGATCTCGGTTCCCAATTCCGGTTTGCCGGTTAACGGAGCGGCTGTCGTGCCATCCGTGCCCACCAGTTTGAGCGTAACGTTGGCTGCCTGATCCTTGCCCTCCATGCTGACCAGCAGTTCCTTCGACTTCACCGGCGGCTTGGCGGAGACAACCCAGCCCTTTAGCTTGGGCACCGCCGCGCCTTTCATGGAGCTGTCGAAGTACGCCTGCCCTTCCGGCGAGAGCAGTTGCCCCTTGAGGTTCAGCCAAAGCGCCAATTCCGGGTTGGTCTTCTTTAGCTCTTCTTCCTTCTCCGCGGCAATCTCGGCGGCCGTCTTGATCTTGAAGTCCGGGGCCGGCGCGGTGTTGGCCTTGGCCATGGCCTTCAAATCCGCTAAACCGGTGGTGTCGCCGTGGAGTTGGGAATAGACTTTGGAGAGGAAATCGTCGGCCTGTTTCCGCTGCTGCGGAGTCATGGCGCCGGGCCCGTCATAAGCCGCCGCCCGCGCAAAATAAAACATCGATTCCGATATGCGCTCCGGCTTCTTCTGCAAATAGATCACGGTCCCCAGCCAGTAATCGACCTCGCCCTGGTTCGGCTCCATCTTCAGACCCTGGAAGAAGTTCTTCTCGGCCACATCGTAGGCCTTGCGCTGCCACGCGATCCAGCCCAATGTCTTGTACGCGATGGCGTCCGTGGTCTTCTTGGCATTTCCCCAATCTTCCGGCTTGGTGCCAGCCGGGGCTTCCGCGCTCAGCAGTCCGTTGGCCGCCTTCTCGCCGGTGTCCAGACCATCCTGCGAGGTCAGATTCAACTGCGGCGTCAGCAGGGTGATCCAGTACAACGCGTGGAGTTCTTTGGGATCGATGGCCAGGATCTCCTTGGCTGTATCGACCATTTTCGGGTACTGGCCCAATTTCTGATACGTGTCCAGAAACAGCAGCGTCCGCTCCATTTTGAAGTCGGAGTCCGGGTATTTTTCTTTCCACGTGTTCAGCAATGCCAGCTTCTTGCTTGCGTCGGCCTCCTTGGTGGCGGAGTCGTAGAGCGTATATTCCTGTTGGTCCTTGTAATTCTTCTTCTTTTCCGCCGGCTTATCGGCCGGCGCCGCCTGGCCAGCTTGCGCCGGCTGGCTGTCCTGCGCCGAGGCAAGCATGACGCCCGCCATCGCGATAGCCGTAATTACCGTTAGCCTTCGTAAGAATTGCTGCACTTGCTGCCTCCTACCGATGTCCCTAAAAAGTTTTGGATCTGTGGGCCTACTGAGCCGCTTTTGTTCGCCGAGCCGGGCGCCTCCCCGCTGTTGCCTTCATCAGCGGGTATTTGCGGAGTATAACCGAACGACATGCGCGGCGCAACATATTCGACGCTATACATAGCCACTGAGTTCCGGGTAGTGGGTCAGTTTGCCTGTGGGGCAGGATGGCATCCTGCGCGCCGATTGGCAATCGGCGCAAACCTGCGGGGTAACCGGGCACGCCCGGCCGTTCACAACCTGCGCAGGGCCGCTTAAGAATCGGCCCGCAGGATGCCAACCTGCCCCACAAGCAAATTGACCGCTACCGAGTTCCGAATCAGAATCATAACAGATCGTACCGCCCTCAGCGCCGGCATTTTTTTGGCATTGTTTGGCGCCGGCACGATTCGGGCTGTGATAAAATGCGCCATTCCATGCGCTTCCTGGATCTGGCGGTCATCCTCGCCTATCTGATCGCCATCACCTGGTTCGGGGCGCGCTTCCGGAAAGGCCAGTCGAGCCTCGGCGATTACTTTTTGGGAGGCCGCCATGCGCCCTGGTGGGCCATCGCTCTCTCGATTGTTTCCGCGGAAACCAGCACGCTGACGATAGTAGGCACACCTGGCCTTTCCTTCGCCGGAAATCTCGGTTTCCTGCAGGTCGTCTTTGGATATCTGCTGGGCCGCGTGGCCGTCTCGCTGCTGTTCTTGCCCCAATATTTTCGCGGCGAGATGTTCACTGCCTATGAATTGATGCGGCGCCGTTTTGGCCAGCGCATCCGCCACCTGACCGCAGCCATTTTCCTGGTCACCCGCGCCTTGGCGGAAGGCGTCCGGGTGTTCGCTATTTCGCTGGTCGTCTCCATCGTGCTGGGGACCGGAGAAGCCGCCTCCATCCTCCTGATCGTCTGTCTGACGCTGTTTTACACATTCGAAGGCGGCATGACCGCCGTGATCTGGACCGATGTGGCGCAAATGGGACTCTATGTGGCTGGGGCCGCCGTCAGCCTCGGCGTGATTCTGGCCAAGATCCCAGGCGGTTGGATGCACGTGGCCACAGTGGCCGGCGCGGCGGCCAAGCTGCAGGTTTTCGATTTCAGGTTCTCGCCGACGATGCAGTTCCTCTCCCAGAAGTATTCTTTCTGGGCCGGCCTCGTGGGCGGCGGCTTCCTTACCATGGCCAGCCACGGCACCGATCAGCTCATGGTGCAGCGTCTGCTGAGCGCGCGCAATGAGGCGGACAGCCGCCGTGCGCTGCTGTCGAGCTGGCTGGTAATCTTTTTCCAGTTCAGCCTGTTTCTGGCGATCGGCGTTACCCTGTTCGTTTACTATCGGGAGGCACATGTGGTTGCGCCGCGCGAGTTGGATCGCATTTACCCGGAGTTCGTGTGGCGGCATCTACCGGTGGGCGTGGCCGGTTTGGTGACCGCCGCGATCCTGGCCGCGGCGATGGCCAACTTGAGCGCGGCGCTGAATTCGCTGGCGTCCACCACGGTGATCGATTTCGATGTGGCGCACGCATTCATGCGTGCCGTGTCGAGATTCGTCTCGACACCTCCGAAACCAGCCACCGAAGCCGGTTCTCTCAAACTGGCGCGCGCCATGACCGTGGTATGGGGCATCGTCCTTGTGGCCATCGGGATGATTGCCCATCGCTGGGGATCCGTACTGGAGTCGGGCCTGTCGATCGCGTCGGTAACGTTGGGTCTGTTGCTAGGCGTGTTTCTACTGGGTGTGCTCACCCGGCGTGTGCGCGAATGGGCCGCCATGGCCGGCGTGCTGGCCGGACTCGCCGCGGTCCTATACGTACGTTTTGCCACACCTGTCGCTTGGACTTGGTGGGTACTGATCGGTTCGACAGTCACTTTCGCCGCAGGATACGCGGCTTCGTTTCTCCAATCCGGTACTCCGAGGTTTTCCGATGAATGAATCGAAAGTAATAGAACTCCGGCGGGACCTGGGACTTTGGGGCGCCATTTCCATCGTGGTCGGGACCGTGATTGGAAGCGGCATTTTCCTGGTGCCGCGCGCCATGGTGCTGCGCGTGGGCTCGCCATCGATGGTCTTCGTCGTCTGGGTGTTTGGAGGGCTGCTGTCACTCTGCGGCGCGTTGAGTTACGCCGAACTGGCCGCCGCCATGCCCGAAGCGGGCGGTGAGTATGTCTACCTCAGGGAAGCTTACGGTCCGCTCTGGGGCTTTCTGTATGGTTGGACACAAATGTGGGTAGCCAAGAGCGGGTCTATCGCTACGCTGGCCACTGCCTTCTTCTACTACCTGACGAATTTCTTTCCATTAATGGATGGCGTCTTCTACACCGTGCCGCTGCCGCTCGGAGCACACGGCGCGCCGCTCGATCTGCGCTACGGACAACTGCTGGCCATGGCTCTGATTTTGTTTCTCGCGGGTGTCAATTATTTCGGGGTCAAAATTGGGGGAGAGGTGCAGATTATTGTGACAATTCTAAAGGTATTGCTAATAGCGTCTATCGTGGTGGCTGGTCTGGCCTTCGGAAAGGCGCACGCGGCGGCGCCTGCGGCTGTCCCGCATCCGCTCACGATCGCCGGCTTTTTCGCCGCGCTGGTGGCGGCTCTGTGGGCCTATGATGGTTGGAACAACGTCACCATGGTGGCTTCCGAGATCCGCCGGCCGCAGCGCAGCCTGCCGCTGGCCCTCATCGCCGGCACGCTGGCGGTGATCGCCATCTATCTAGCCGCCAACGCCGCCTATTTCCACGTGCTTTCGCCGCAGCAGGTCGGCGCGAGCGAACGGGTAGCGGCGGACATGATGCAGCGGGTGGCGGGGAATTGGGGAGCGCACGCGGTTTCCATTGCCGCCATGATTAGCATTTTCGCGGCGCTGAACGGCTCCATCCTCTCCGGCGCGCGGGTGCCCTACGCCATGGCGCGGGACCGGCTCTTTTTTGCGCCGGTGGCCAACGTCAATGTTGCATATCATACGCCGGGAGTGTCCATATTGGTCCTCAGCGCGTGGGCCGCTCTGCTGGTCCTGTCCGGACGTTATGAACAACTCTTTACCTATGTCATTTTTGCGAGTTGGATTCTATATGGCATGACTACAGCGGCAGTCATTGTGCTGCGGATTAAGAAGCCCGATATCCCGAGGCCTTACAAAACCTTAGCCTATCCTGTACTCCCGGTACTTTTTGTGCTGGTGGCCATCTCACTAGTACTTTCGACTCTAGTCGACTCTCCGCGCGAGTCTCTACTTGGATTAGGTCTCATTTTTCTCGGATTGCCGTTCTATTATCACTGGAGCCGCCAGCGGGCTTGAGGCATCCGTCGGTCCTATTGGTTCTAAAACTTTGGCGGATCTTTTAGTCCCCAAAAAAGGCTAAAATGGCTACTTGATATTCTTCGCACATTACGATACAAACAGATGTGAAGCCAGTGATGCGGGATTCCGTTCCGCTCACTCGGCAGCGAGCCGGATTATACGAGTGACTGAGTTTCAGGGGGGAGCTGAATGGACGTCGCCAAAATACTTGTTGAATTACGTCAAGAACGAGAACAAATCGAAGAAGCAATTCTAAGCCTGGAGCGCCTGGCCAGGGGCCGCGGCCGGAGACGCGGCCGGCCGCCGTCCTGGATGGCCGAGATTACGGCCAAGAGGCGCGGCCGCCCGCCGGGCAGCAAAAATAAAACCAGTCCGAAGTCCGTCGGCGCCACCACTATCGGGTGATGCCTGCTCCATAGATCGGGTGGGGCATGCGGCTTCGCTTGCCTGCTCGACGCTCTGTGACTTCAGCGAGGCCCTATAGCGTCTGCGGGGCATCTCCCACCTTTACGCGCACCCGTTGTGCGCGCCCGTTCCGGTAGACCGTGAGGTCTAGCACATCGCCTACCCGCTTCCGGTTCAAGGCGCGCTGTAGCGCATCCTTGCTTTCCACCGGACTGCCGTCCACCGCAATAATAAGGTCGCCGCCGATACCGATCTGGTATACCCCCGCTCTGGCATTTCGCGTGGGACCGCGCAGACCGGCCTCCGCGGCCGGCGATCCCCCTTCCACGCCCTGGATCAGCAGACCGCCCTCGTTCGGCAGTCCCAGGTCGTCGGCCGCATCGCCTGAGATGTATATGGTCTGAATCCCCAGGTAAGGCCGCGTCACCCGGCCCTTCGCCTGAAACTCGTCAAGCATCGCTTTGGCCCGGTTGATGGGCAGCGCGAAGCCGATCCCAATATTCCCCTGCGGCCCGTAGATTGCCGTGTTGATGCCGATTACGGCGCCATGCGAGTCCAGCAATGGTCCGCCGCTGTTGCCCGGATTGATGGCCGCATCGGTCTGGATCATGTCCTCCAGGCGGTGCCCTTCTTGCGGTTGCAGGGTGCGCCCCAGAGAACTGACGATCCCGGTGGTCAACGTGCCTCCAAATCCAAATGGATTGCCGATGGCCAGCACTTTCTGCCCCACCTGCAGGCCGTCGGAATCGCCCAGCTTCAGAAACGGCAATGGGTGGCCGGCTTGTATTTTCACCAGCGCCAGGTCGTTGCGCGGGTCCGTCCCGAGCACCATGGCCTTGTATTGCTTCTTATCGCCGGCCAGTGTCACGGTCAACTGCTGGGTGCCCGATACCACGTGATTGTTAGTCAGAATCAACCCATCCGGCTTGACCACGAAGCCCGAGCCAGTGCCTTCCTGCGGATAAACCTGGAAGAAGAAATCCTCGCGGTAAACGATGCTGGTGATGTTGGCCGCGGCCGGCCGGGCCAGCTTGTAGATTTCGATATTATTGTTCTCATCCGCGCTGAAGCCCGCCGAGTGCGCCGCGCTGGGCGCCGTCCACAGCCGCTCCGCTTGCCGGATCGGCTGCAACAACGGGCCGGGATTCCAGTCTGCCACCGAAGTCGCATACCAGAAGCCGCCCACCAGCGCGGCGGCCCAAATGAAAGGTCGCATTCTCATGGTTGTTCTATTCTCCGCAACGTTGCATAGACTGCGCGCGTCTGGCGCACAGTTTCCTCTTTTGTGCCTGAAGCATCCACGACGAAGTCCGCGAACTTCAGTTTTTCCGCCAGCGGCATTTGGCGGCTGAGGCGCGCCAGTACTTCCTCCCGCGCCGTGCCGTCGCGCTTGATGGACCGCTGCACTTGCTGTTCCACGTCGCAGGTAACCACGATCAGCTTATCGAAGCTTTGGTAGCTGCCGGTTTCAATCAGGATGGCAGCCTCCACCACTGCGATGCCATGAGGATCCTCGGCGGCCACCTGGCCCAGCCATGCCTCTTCCCGCCGCAGAACCGGCGGATGCACAAAGCTGTTGAGTAACGCCAGCCGCTCGGGCTTTTCGAAGACCTGCGCCGCCAAAACGCGCCGGTCGATGACGCCGCCCTCGCCCAGCACGCTGGGGCCAAATTCACGGACGACCGGCGCGTAGGCCTCGCCGTCCGGCAGCAGCACTGCGTGTCCCAATTGGTCGGCCTGTAGCACATGGCAGCCCAACTGCGCCAGGATCTCGCCCACAAAACTCTTGCCGCATGCCAGCCCGCCTGTGAGCCCCACTCTCACCACAATCCTAATGATAGCGGCTTCAAGCGCCGCGCTGCGGGGCTGATGCCTCATGTCGCTTAGTTTTCCAGATCCGGGAACTCCGCATGAATTGTGGGACGAGCCCCACAATTTATTCGGAATCGCATCTCGTTTGGAAACTAAGTGGCATCGACGCCCCCGCCACGCGGCCAAAACCTACGACTCCCAACCCACTGCCCACCCTGATAAACTCAATAGAACCAAATGCGCAAAATCGGACTTCTCTACGGCATGGAATCCACCTTCCCGCCCGCCCTGGTGGACCGCATCAACTCCCTCAACATCGACGACGTGCGCGCCGAAAGCATCCTCATGGGCGGCGTGGGCATGGCCCAGCCCAGCGGCTACCGCGTCATCGTCGACCGCATCTCGCAGGACATTCCCTTCTACCGCTCCTACCTCAAGAACGCCGTCCTCAGCGGCACGATCGTCATCAACAATCCCTTCTGGTGGAGCGCCGACGACAAGTTCTTCAACTACGCGCTGGCCGAGCGCATCGGCGTCGCCGTGCCCCGCACCGTGCTGCTGCCGCACAAGCAGCATCCGCCTTCCACCACCGAGCGCTCCATGCGCAATCTCCGCTACCCCCTCAATTGGGACGAAATCTTCGCTTACGTCGGCTTCCCCGCGTTCCTGAAGCCCCACGCCGGCGGCGGCTGGAAGAACGTATATAAGGTGGATAACCCGCAGGAGCTTTTCGCGGCCTATGATCAAACCGGCGATCTCTGCATGACCCTGCAGAAGGCCGTGGACTTCACCGATTACTTTCGCTGCTACGTCATCGGCCAGGAGAAGGTGTGGACCATGCGCTACGATCCTAAGCAGCCACATGCCGATCGCTACGTCAAGAATCCGCCGCCCATCGAGCCGGCCATGTATGCGCGCGTGGTCGGCGACGCGCTCAAGCTCTGCCGCGCCCTCGGCTACGACATGAACACCGTCGAGTTCGCCGTCGAAGACGGCATCCCCTATGCCATCGATTTCCTGAACCCCGCGCCGGACGCCGACGTCCATTCCGTTGGGCCGGAAAACTTCAAGTGGGTAATCAATGCCATCGCCGAACTGGCCATCAAGAAAGCGTTGAGCGACGAGAATCCCAGCCGCGAATACCGCTGGTCCAGCTTTTTGGGATAAAGTTGGGCTCGTGCACATAATGGGCCATATAGTGGGGCAGACCCCTGGGCAGACCCCCTGGTCTGCACCCTGGCCTGCGCGGGTCCCCCTGGACCCGCTCTTCGCCCGAGAAATCAGGTTCTCCGCCAGCCGCGACAGGCCGACGAGGACGTCGGCCGCGGTCCAGGGGGACCGCCCCACAATTCGGTTGTAACGCCGTGTCCCTAGTCTTCAAAGACTCCCTCTTCGACGCCCAATGGTTGCGCACCGCAAGCCACACCAGTAGCGGAGGCGCGCAAATCGGCGAATGTTTTGCCGCCGCGCGCGAAATCCGGGAACCCAGCGCGGACGGTTGGTTCACCGCCTGGAATCGCCTTGCGGACACCGTCCTCGCCGAGGCGGAAACCAGTCGCGCAAAAGGACACCGCGTCAGCGCGCTTTCGTCCTATCTGCGGGCGTCGAATTACTTCCGCGCCGCTTACACTTTCCTAATCGGCGCGCCGGTCGACCCGCGTGTCATCGATAGCGACCGCCGCCATCGCGCGGCATTCGAGAGCGCGGCCGCCTTGATGAGCCCGGCCGCCGAACGCATCGAAATTCCTTATGCCGGCGCCGCGTTGCATGGCTACCTGTTCCGCGCCGCGGACGACCGTAAGCCCCGGCCAACCCTGATCGTCAACGGAGGCTACGACAGCACCGCCGAAGAATCGTACCTCTTCAGTGGCGCGGCCGCGGCGGCGCGCGGCTACACCTGCATCGTCTTCGACGGACCGGGCCAGGGCGCGGCAATCGTCGAGGACGGCATGGTCTTTCGCCCGGACTGGGAAGCCGTCATCGGTCCAGTGGTCGATTTCGCCGTCGCCCGCCCGGAGGTGAATGCCTCCAAGATCGCGTTAATGGGCATCAGCGTCGGCGGCTATCTGGCGCCCCGCGCAGCCAGCGGGGAGCCGCGCCTAGCCGCCTGCATCGCCGACCCTGGACAATTCTCTCTGTTTGAAGAATTCAAGGGCCGCGTGCCCGCCTTCATTGCGCGGGAGCTGCCGAATGGAAGGCCGTTCGTGCTGGCCTTGCTCAAGCTCGTGTTGAGCCGGAAAATGCGCCACACGACCACAGGTTGGGGCATACGGCGAGGCCTGTGGGTACACGGCGTGAAGACCCCCCTGGAGTATATGAAATTGACGCAGGAGTACACCCTGGAAGGCCGCGTGGAACAGATACGTTGTCCCACTCTGATCTGCTCCGCCGAAAACGACGAAATCGGCGTCACTGCGCGCAAGCTCTATGGTGCGCTATCATGCGAGAAAGCTTTCATCGCGTTTACCGCCAAAGAAGGCGCGGGAGCGCATTGTGAATCGGGCGCGCGATCCCTGTTCAACCAGAGGGCCTTCGACTGGTTGGATGCGGTGTTCGCTGGCGCATAATCGGTAAAGAGGGGACCCCAGTGGGCTCTGCCTTTGCCCTACCTTATGGCGCAAGCCTGACGCCCATCATGGAACCCAGCACTTGGCGGAATGTGATGGCCTCGAGGGTGGTGGCATCTGCGATTCGATCCAGGAAAAAGAAACGTGTCGTGCTGGGCGATTGCGCTCTTGCCTTATTCTCCAGTGCGGGGGCAGTCGTCAAATCCACTCGCGTCACGGTCCACAGCTCATTGAAGCCCTTCGCCTTGGCCTTGAGGTGGCTCTTCTCCGCCTCGCCAAGGCGATTCCAGATATTCGAGACGTCCGCGCCTCCCTTCAACTCGATTGCCACCAGCTTTCGTTCCTCGGCATCGAGCTGCTGTGTGACACTCACATCCGGGTCGGAGGCCACGCGGATCACAACGTTAAGCTTCGAGTCGTTCACAAACGTAAGCCGCCGGCCTTTGACCTTGGGATTGTATGGCGAGAGCAGCGATTTCAGTAGCATGAAGAAAGTGTCGATCGCGCCCTGTCCCACCTTCACATTGCCGCCGCCTTTGAATTGCGGCCCCAGCGTCATAAGCTGAAGTTCGAATACCGTTCCGAGCGACACGCCTTTGATCGCCTCTACGAGCATGCCGCCCGTGGCGCATAGGCTGCGGCAAAGCGCAGGAAGAAACGGTTCCGTGCGCAGGTCCACGAGCCCGCAGTCCTCCATCCGCTGAAATCGTTTGAAAGGCCCCTGGCCATAGAAGGCCTTGCACGAAAATCCATACAACAGCCGGTAGTACCCAAGAAGGTAAGCGTTACAGTTAAGCAAATACGGGACCGGGAAGAACGTTTCGCCCCGGAGATGAAACGATGCCAAACGCTTGAGGCCCGTGGCGTCCGCGAACGACGCCAGTTCGCCATCGAGTGTTCGCAAATCGAAGGCGGCCTCCTCAATCGTATGCTTCAACGCGTCATGAAGATAACGCTCCTTCACCGCCTGCAGACGGGCGTAGAAGTCGATCTGAGTGGCCGGCTTGAGGACCGGGAGTGGTTGTTGTGACGCCGCATCCGCCTCGGCCGATGGGAGTTTTCGCATGGGAAGCTACTCGCACTTTGACGACTTCCGGAACACCAACCAGTAACTATGCTGCCGGCGAGTGTGGTGGGCGTTTTTCCACTTCGGGTCGATGATCGGACCGTTCCGGATCTTAACGATGCAGTCGCACGCCCGGAAGCCGGCCTTTCGCGCGGCGTCGATGAAATCCAGATGCGCCCAATTGTAACGGTGATGGTGGACGTAGTCGGTAATCTTGCAGAACAGGATTCCTTCCGCCTTCAGGACCCGGTAGGCCTCGCGGACGAACGGCGGGTACGTGTGCGTGAACGTGTACTGGTTCTCTTTCGACGATCGGAGCACGAGCCCGAACCGCACCCCGAAATCCTTCTCGTTGTCCTTGCCTTGATTCGGAATGTGGGGCGGGTCGTACACCACCAGATCCAAGGCCTCATCGCGGAAGGGCATCTTCGTGTTGTCGGCGACCACATCTGGGTGGTGAAGGATTTCGATATCCAGGCCCAACACTGGCCTTTTGCTGCCCCGCCAGAAACGGCCGCCATTGATTGTGGCATCCAATATCAGCTTTGGACGCTTGCGCGGATAGAACGTCAGCATGTTTTCGAGCAGTTCCGAATCCTCGCCGTCCCAGACGGATCCCAATGGGCTGTAACCGGCTTCCTGGACTTCGGCTTTGGCGTTATGTTTGGCCATGAAGGGCAATTCGATTTGGCTCATTGTATCAAGGCGCTTCCCGAAGCGGTCCATGAATCGACTATCGGCGTCGAACACCCAGCCGATTAGAGCCTCTAGCCAGAGCCCCAGCGACCGAAGGCCAGCCTGTCGCATAATGGTACCCAGAGGGAACGCCATGAAGCCCAGCCTAAGCATCGGCATCGAGGAGGAATACCAGACCGTCGATCCGATCACCCGCGATCTCCGCTCCCATATCGGCCTCGAGATGATCGAAAAGGGCCGCGCCGTGCTCGTCGAGCGCGTCAAGCCCGAGATGCACCAATCGGTCATCGAAGCCGGCACGCGCGTCTGCCGCAACATCCAGGAAGCCACGCACGAAATTCACATGATCCGCCGCAGCCTGATCGATCTGGCCAAACAGAACGGTCTGCGCCTCGCGGCTTCCGGCTCGCACCCCTTCGCCAAGTGGAGCGAACAGGGAATCTACCCGGACGAGCGTTATCACACCATCGTGCAAGACATGCAGATGGTGGCGCGCGCCAATCTGATTTTCGGCCTGCACGTCCATATCGGCGTCGAAGATCCCGAAATCGCCATCCACATCATGAACGCCGCGCGCTACTTCCTGCCGCACATCCTGGCGCTCTCCACCAACTCGCCCTTCTGGCAAGGCATGGATACCGGCCTGAAATCTTACCGCTGCAAGGTCTTCGACAAGTTCCCCCGCACCAACATCCCGGATTATTTCCCCAGCTATGGCGAATACGAGAGCTTCATCAACCTGCTCATCAAGACCAATTGCATCGATAACGCCAAGAAAATCTGGTGGGATATCCGCCCGCATCCCTATTTCAGCACCCTCGAATTCCGCGTGTGCGACATCCCCATGCGCGCCCAGGAGACCATCGCGCTGGCCGCGCTCATCCAGGCCACCGTGGCCAAGCTCTATAAGCTGCACTCCATGAATCAGGGCTTCCGGCTCTATCGCCGCGCGCTCATCATGGAGAATAAATGGCGCGCCCTGCGTTACGGTATCGAAGGCAAGCTCATCGATTTCGGCAAACGCGTCGAAGTGCCCATGCGCGAGCTCATGGACGAGTATTTCGAGATGATCGACGACGTAGTCGACGAATTAGGCAGCCGGGAAGAGATTAACTATCTCCGCGACATACTAATGAATGGAACGGGCGCGGATCGCCAGTTGCGCGTCTGGAATGAAACCCACGATATGAAGAAAGTAGTCGATTACATCGTCGACGAGACCGAAGCGGGCATTTACGATACGGAGCAAAGGCAAGGAGCGGCCACGTGAATCGATCCTCAAATGGAGCGTTAAAGGAAGTGGCCGTGGAACCCTCGCTCATCGAAGGAGCGCGCAACGCCGTCGTGGTTTGTCTGCGCATTCAGCCGCACGAAAAAGTTACCTTGATTACCGACCATGCCTCCATCGAGATTGCCGCTGCGCTGGCCGCCGAGCTCGATGCGCTGGGCGCGCCATATCGCTCCTGGATACTCGAAGAAGTCGCCCCGCGGCCGCTGGCCGACATGCCGCGACCGGTGCTCGACGATCTCGAGACCAGCCAGGTGAGCATCTTCGCCGCCCAGGCGCAGCCCAACGAGTTGCGCTCGCGGATGCAGATGACCGACGTCGTCACGCGCCTCAAAATCCGCCACGCGCATATGGTCAACATCACCAAGCGGATCATGTGCGATGGCATGCGCGCGGATTTCCGCGAGGTGGATCGTATCAGTCTGCAAGTCATCGAGATCGCCCGCGCGGCCGCCCTGGTCCGCGCCAAGACGCCGGCCGGCACGGACCTGACCGCCGAGATGAACCCGGACTACAGGTGGCTCAAGACCAGCGGCATCATCAGCCAGAATACGTGGGGCAATTTGCCCGGCGGCGAAATCTTCACTGCCCCCGGCGAGGTCAACGGAACATTCGTGGTGGATGGCGTGGTCGGCGATTATCTTTGCGCCAAGTATGGCGACCTGCATGCGAACCCGCTGACCATCCGCATCAAAGGCAACCGGCTGACCGAAGCGCACTGCGCCAACCGCGCGCTCGAAGACGAATTCTGGCGCTATACCCACACCGACGAGAACAGCGACCGCGTCGGCGAGTTCGCCATCGGCACCAATATCGGCGTGCGCGACGTGATCGGCAACATTCTGCAGGACGAAAAAATTCCCGGCGTGCACATTGCCTTCGGCGATCCTTACGGCAGTTATACCGGCGCCCCGTGGGGTTGCTCCACGCACATCGATGTGGTCGGCCGCAAATTCGACATCTGGGCCGACGACCGCATGATCATGCGCGCCGGCGAATTCATTCTCAATGGCTGCTAACCCTCAACTTATGGCAGGCAATAAGTTGGAGGGCGGGCAATTTTGCCCGCAGCCAGCTTTCAGCCGGCTCTGGCCGCCTGCAAAGGCGCCTGCGGCCAAGATTGGCCGCCCCACAACTTGTGCGGAATCGCGTGTGGCTTTCAGGCCGCCCACTCAATGATTCCCGCCTACCGAGAACGCTTCAACGCCGCCTTCGGGCCGGAAAACTATGCCGCCTTCCTCACCCGCCTCGAATCCCAATCCGGCGCACCCGTAACGTTTCGCAATTGCGAGACCCCCTGCTTCTTCCCCGCCCCGCTGATCGACGCCATGGCCCGCGACGGCGCCGAACTGATCCGCCAGTTGACCTCGCCCGAATATCTGGCCATCTCCCGGCAGGCCGTGCCCCCGCAATTCGATGTGCCGGGCGAACCCGACCACCCCCTGTTCCTGCAGGTGGATTTCGGCCTCGTGCGTGAAGCCCCCGGCCAAATCGCGCCGCGCCTGGTCGAGATTCAGGCGTTCCCGTCGCTGTACGCCTACCAGCCGGTGCTGTCGCAGGTCTACATCGACACCTATAACCTGGATCCAAACCTCCGCTACCTTCTTAGCGGGCTTGATCTCGCGGGTTACAAAGCGCTCCTCGGCCGCGCCATTCTCGGCGGACACGACCCGGAAAACGTCATCCTGATGGAGATCGATCCGCTGCATCAAAAGACGCTGGCGGATTTCGTGCTCACCGAGCGCATGTTTGGTGTGCGCGCCGTCTGCATCGCCCAAATCCGCAAAGACGGCAAGCGCCTCTACTACGAGTGCGACGGGCGCAAAATTCCGATTCACCGCATCTACAACCGCGCCATCGTCGACGAGCTCCAGCGCCGCGGCATCACGCCGGCCTTCGATTTCCGCGACGAGTTGGACGTCGAATGGGCCGGCCACCCCAACGACTTTTTCCGCATCAGCAAATTCTCAATCCCGTACCTGCGGCATCCGTCGGTCCCCCAGAGCTGGTTCCTCGACCAGCTCCATCACATCCCGCAGGATACTCATAATTACGTACTGAAGCCGCTCTTCTCATTCGCCGGTTTGGGCGTTCGCATCGGCCCGCCGCGCGAAGAAATCATGGCCATCCCCGCCGTCGAGCGCGGCAACTACATCCTGCAGGAGCGCGTAAACTTCGAGCCGGTCATCGAAACCCCCCACGGCAAAACCAGCGCCGAAATCCGCATCATGTACATCTGGCTCGACGAGCTTCAGCCTGTCTCCCTGCTGGTCCGCATGGGCCGCGGCGCCATGATGGGAGTGGACCACAACAAAGACCTCGAATGGGTGGGCGCCTCCGCCGGCCTACTCTCTAACCTCGACCAACTCGCGCAGCCGGAGGAGCGCATCGTCCCACTGCTTTGAAATCGTATCGAGGTAACGGCGGGCGTCTTTAAGGCGCCGCCGATCCAGTTGCCAAACACTCTCGCGCCCATGCCGCGTACTGCGTACAAGCCCGGATCCCTCCATCACCCGCAGGTGTTTGGTGATTGCTTGACGAGTGACGTTGGATCCCTCGGTAAGCCTGGCGATAGATATCGGTCCGTCGTCGCAGAGGCGCGAGACAAGGCGTAAGCGAGTCTCATCGCCCAGGGCCGCGAAAAGCTGCGCGGATCCGTTACGCATGGGACACGTACTGCTCGATCACTTTCACCATGACGCTCCAGGCGCCTTCGTTCGCCATGAAGGCCTTCGCGCGGCGCGCGAGTGGAATTCGATCGAAGCCGGACTCGGTTACGGTCAGCATGACGCCGTCCGCTACCTCCTCCAGTGCGAAGACCACCAGCGTGGTCGGCTCTGCGGAGTAGTCGACGCCGCGCTCAACGGCGAAGGGATGCCACCGGAAAGAGAATACCCCCTCTGGTTCCATTTGCTCAATGGTAATCTCGAACGGCGTGCCTTCATATTCCTTCTGGGCCTTGGCGACCTCGGCATCGACCGTCGTCGGCACGATCGCCCCACGCATGCAGGCGCCTGGCGCGAACGGGCCATCGAACTTCATGCCGAACCAACTACCGAACTCCGCGGAGTCCGACAGCGCGCGCCAGACCCGTTTAAGTGGCGCGCGCAATAGAACCTTTTTCTCGATGCGATCCGTATTCATGCAACCCCCTGGTTGCATATTAGCAACGGCGGGAACAAAATGCAACCATGAGGTTGCGCACGGCTCAGGGCCGCGTACCCGTGTCACCGCGTCATACGCGCAGCACCGCCGCCCCCCGCACTGCATCGTGCTTCAGCATATTCAATGCCGCATTAGCCTCCGCCAAAGGAAATTCCTGCACCTGCGTATGAATCGGAATCTCCGCCGCGATCTTGAGAAACTCCTCCCCATCCTGCCGCGTATTATTCGCCACGCTGCGAATCACGCGCTCATGATACAGCAGGTTGTAATCCATCGCCGGAATCGGACTCATGTAAATTCCGCCCAGAGCCACCGTGCCGCCCTTCTTCAGCACTCGCAGTGCTGAAACTACCAGCTCGCCCGCGGGCGCGAAGACGATGGCGGCGTCCATTTTCTCCGGCGGCTGATCGTCGCTCGCGCCCGCCCACTCGGCGCCCAAGTCCCGCGCAAGCTGCCGGTGCGGCTCGTCGCGCGTCATCGCGTAGACCCGCACGCCCCAATGCCGCGCCACCTGGATCGCCACGTACGCCGCAGAGCCGAAGCCGTAAAGCCCCAGCGCGCCACCCGGCTGAATGCCCGATACGCGCAGCGACCGGAAGCCGATAATCCCCGCGCACAGCAGCGGCGCAGCGGCCATATCGCCGAAGCCTTCCGGAATCGGATAGACAAAGCTCTCGGGCGCCACAATGTACTCCGCATAGCCGCCATCCACCGTATAGCCGGTGAACGTCGCAGCCCCGCAAAGATTCTCGCGGCCCGAGCGGCAGTACTCGCAAACGCCGCACGTACGATGCAGCCACGCAACACCCACGCGCGCCCCAGGGGCGAAGCGTTGCGCTGCAGCGCCGCAGCGCTCTACCGTGCCCACCACCTGGTGCCCCGGAATCACCGGACGCTTGCGCGGCGGCAGCTCTCCTTCGACCACGTGCAGATCGGTCCGGCACACGCCGCACGCATGCACCCGCACCAGCACTTCGTCCGCGCCCGGCTCCGGCATGGGGGCCTCGGTGAACGACAACGGATTCTGCTCGATCGGAGCAGGCGATTCCAAAACGCAAGCTTTCATTCTGTCTCCTGACTTCTGTTTCCCGACTTCTGTTATACTCCCAGATCCATGTCTCCATCGGACAGACCCTACCGGTTCATCATCCTGGCTTTCGCCGCCCTGATGGCCTTCGGCAGTTACTTCGCCTACGATAGCGTCGGCGCCATCGAGACCACCCTTATTCAGGTGTTCCATACCGATCGGGCCGCCATCGGGACCATGTATACCGTCTACGGCGTGGCCGCCGTCATAGCGCTCATGGGCGGAGGCTTCTTCATCGATCGTGTCGGCGTGCGCCGCGCCAGCCTGATATTCTCCGCCTTCGTGGTGGCAGGCGCCGCGATGGTCGCCGCTGCCCCCAGCCTGCCGGTCCTCTATGCCGGACGGGTCCTGTTCGGCATCGGCTCCGAAACCATGATCGTCGCCCAAAGCGCGATCATCGCGCGCTGGTTCACCGGCAAGGAACTGGCCCTGGCATTTGGCATCACGCTCACCATTGCCCGTCTGGGCACCCTGTTTTCCTTCAACACCGAAGAATTGCTAGCCACCCGCGTCGGTTGGCGCGGCGCGCTCTGGATTGCGGCGGCTCTCTGCGTATTCAGCCTGCTCTGCAACTGGATCTACACCCTCATGGATCGCCACGCCGAGCCTATTCTGCATCTTCCCGAAGCCGGATCCGGAGACAAGATTACCTGGAGCGACGTCGGCAAGTTTCGTCCCTCTTACTGGTTCGCCGTTGGAATCTGTGTGACTTTCTACTCCGCCATCTTCCCCTTCACCGCGCTGGCCACCGACTTCTTTCACGATAAGTGGGGGATGCCCATGGCTTCCGCCGAGGGGCTAGGCTTCTTCACCGGCGTGTTCTTCAATCTCACGCACATGTTTACTACCGCCCAGGGCGTCACGTCCATCGTCATCGCGGCTTCCATGCTGCTCGCGCCTTTCGCCGGCAACTTTGTCGATCGCGTGGGCCGCCGCGCCACCCTGATGGTGATCGGCTCGCTGCTCATGATTCCCGCGCACCTGCTGCTGGGCCTCACGCACTTTTCGCCGGTCCTCTCCATGATCGTGCTGGGCGCGGCATTCGTGCTGGTCCCCGCCTGCATCTGGCCGTCCGTGCCGCTCATCGTGGACGCGCGCTGCGTGGGCACGGCCTTCGGTTTGATGACCGCCGTCCAAAACTTGGGTCTGGCCGCCTTTCCTTACGCCAACGGCGCGCTGCGCGATGCCACGCATGGCTATACCGCCAGCCAGATCATGTTCGCCGGGCTCGGTTTCTGCGGCCTGCTCTTTTCGCTTCTGCTCCTGCGCGCCGACCGCCGCGAAGGCGGCCGCCTGGAGCGTGCCAAATAAAACGCTGTATAATCGGGCTTCCGGCCCGCCGTCCTAAGTCGCGGCAACCGGATATCTAGCCGACAGAGAGGAATTCGAAACGATGGCCATACCAGCCCTGTTGCTGCTGTCCGCAACCCGCGAGTCGCGCCTCACCGCGCTCGACTGGCTCACGATCGCGCTCTACTTCGGCATTCTGCTGGGCGTGGCCACCTGGGTGGTCCGCCGCGCCAAGGATTCCGCCACCGATTACTTCCTGGCCGGTCGCAACTTGGGCTGGTGGGTCATCGGCGCTTCCATCTTCGCCTCCAACATCGGCTCGGAGCACATCGTGGGACTGGCGGGCTCCGGCGCCACCAGCGGCGTCGCCATGGCGCACTATGAGCTGCACGCCTGGTGCCTGCTGGTGCTGGGCTGGGTCTTCGTGCCGTTCTACATGCGCTCCATGGTCTTCACCATGCCCGAATTCCTGGAGCGCCGCTTCAACGAGCAATCCCGCTACGTCCTCTCCATCGTTTCTATCGTCACTTTCATCATCTCCAAGATCGCGGTCGGCATCTTCGCCGGCGGAGTGGTCTTCAGCACGCTGTTCCCTTCGATGATGCTCAACATCGGCGGCTTCAACATCGACAGTTTCTGGATCGGCTCCGTGCTGGTGATCGTGCTTACCGGCCTCTACACCACGCTGGGCGGCATGCGCGCCGTAGCTTATAACGACGCCGTGCAGGTCACCGTGCTGATTCTCGGCTCGTTCCTGCTGACCGCCTACGGCTTGGTCCGGCTGGGAGGCTGGGCCGAGCTGCGGCACATCTGCGGCTCCGATATGTTCAACCTCTGGAAGCCGCTCATCCCCGCTGGTGTACAAGGCACCTGGGCGCCCGTGATGCAGACCAACGCCGCAGGCCACGTAGTCAAGCAGGCCTGGTATTTCAACGATAACTTCCCGTGGCTCGGAATGCTCTTCTGCGCCCCCATCATCGGACTGTGGTACTGGTGCACGGACCAATACATAGTGCAGCGCGCCTTGGGCGCGCCCAACGAGACCGTCGCCCGCCGCGGCAGCATCTTCGCCGCCTTTCTCAAGCTGTTTCCCGTCTATCTGTTCATCATCCCGGGCCTCATCTGTTACGCGTTGGCCAAGAGCGGCAAGGTTCCCGAGTTGACGTCCATGATCGGCCCGGATGGCAAGTCTATTCCGGCAATGTCCAACGCCGCCTTCCCCATGATGGTCCAATACCTCTTGCCTCCGGGGCTTCGCGGCATCGTGGTGGCCGGATTGCTTTCCGCCCTGATGGGCTCGCTGGCCGGCGTATTCAACGCTTGCTCCACTCTATTTACCGTGGACCTGTATCAGAAGTGGAAGCCGCAAGCTTCGCAACATCAGCTCGTACGCATGGGACGCAGCGCGACAATCGTCATGGTGTTGATCGCCCTGGCCTGGATTCCGGTGATCAAGAACGCCAAGGGCCTTTACACTTACTTGCAGTCCGTCCAGGGCTATCTGGCGCCGCCTATCTTTGTCGTATTTTTCCTGGGCGTCTTTATCAAACGTATGAATGGGGCGGGGGCACTCTGGGCCATGATCGTGGGCTTCGCGCTGGGAATATTCCGCATGATGGTCGACACTCCCGTGACACTCGGCGGCTCGGGATACCCGGAGGGATCGTTCCTCTGGATAATCAATAACATCTACTTCCAATACTTCAGCGTACTGATTACGATTGTGTCGGCCATAGTCATGGTAACAGTAAGTTACATGACGGCCGCGCCCGACGATCTGAAGATACAAAGCCTGACGTTCGGCACCGCCACCGAAGCGGATCGCCGGAAGACCCGCGCCGGCTGGAGCTGGAAAGAAGTGACCGCGTCAGGCGTAGTGCTGGTTTGCATCTTAGGCGGCTATCTTTACTTCCGCGGCTAACGATGTGGCGCACGCACTCGTGCGTGCCGTGTCCCCACTCATGGGGACACATTCCTCGCGCCGCAACTCGCGAAGGATGCACGAATGCGTCCGGCACGCCCGAAGGGATTCGAACCTCCGGGTCCGCTAGATCGTTCAGGTCTTGATAAGGCCCTTTTCCTTCATGACGGCAACCCACTGTTCAAAGGACATGGGGCACTGGGCGAGCAGTGCTGCCTGCTGGCGCGTCACATGGATTTGGCTGGGGATGTAGTCGTGACCTTGATCGCGCCTGGATCCACGCCGAATCCCAAACTGTGCGACGGTCTGGCCGTTGTATTTGATCGCCGCGATATCGTGCTTTCTGCCCGAAATCATTACGGCCTTGAGCTTTCGAGCGATGGCCTCGGCGTGATCCCTGGTGAGCATTACGAGGTCCGCTTCAAGAACACTCGAAGGACTGCAAGCTGTCGGGCGGGTTCCGGTCCGAGAGAGTCTGAGGTGTCCAAGATCAGACTCCGGAGGTTCGAAACTGCTTCCACCTCGGTGTCGCCGGAGGTGCTGATGTTCGAGTCGAAGAATGTTGCAATGAACCCGTCACCTGCCGGTTCAACAACTGCCGGAATATCCCGCAGAATATGATATGGCTCCGGAGCGAACGTGGTGATGGGAATTACCCCCGTGTGAATGCTTCGCGCAAGCGCCCCTTGGCCAAGCGCCAAGTCTCGCCGCCGCTCGCGCTCTTCCCAAAGTGACATGGCTTCGTGCACCGCGTCCTCCTTGTCGTGGAATCGTCCGGCCTCAATGCCCTGGCGGATGAACGCCTCTTGGTCGGGGGTCAGATGCAGTTCCATATGGCGCGCTCTCAAGCCCGTTCATAAAAGCTTAGCGCATTATCCCCCTGCCGCAACACCCGCGCGCGCCGCAAGCCCCCATGCGCATTCCCAGGATCGAATCGCACCGAATGCTGCGCGATTACCAGCGGCGCATTGGCTTGCTCCAGCGCGGCTGCATATTCGGCTTCCATCTCATATGGCGGATCCATGAACACGATATCCGCCGGCTGCGCCCCGAGCGTCGTCGCCACCTTACCGGCCACCACGCTGGCCCGCCCCTCAATTCCCAGCGCGCGCAAATTCTCCCAGATGGCCTCCACCGCCCGCCGCCCGCTTTCCACAAACACACACCGCGACGCGCCGCAGCTGAGCGCCTCAATCCCCACCGCGCCCGTGCCGGCGTAAGCATCCACGAACACCGCGCCCTCAACCCGCCCCGCCAGCACATTGAACAACGTCTCCCGCAGCCGGTCCGGCGTAGGACGCGTCGCTAAGCCCGGAATACTCCGCAACCGCCGCGACCGGAACTCGCCCCCAATCACCCTCATCAGCCCACCGTCACCAGGCCATAGCGCCGCTGCCAATGGTCGCGAATGTACGCCACGGCAATCCGCAGTTCCTCCTCCGACGGCGGATGGCTCACGAAATCCAGCGCCTCGCGCCGCGCCGCTTCCAGAATCTCCTTGTCGCGCAAAATATTCGCCACCCGCAGCGACGGCAGCCCCGACTGCTTCGTCCCGAAGAACTCGCCCGGCCCGCGCAGCTTCAGGTCCATCTCCGCGATCAGGAATCCGTCGTTGGTGTCCACTAGCGTGCGGATGCGCTCCTTGGCCGTTTCGCTCATGCGCTCCGTGATCAGGATGCAATAGCTCTGCGCCGCGCCCCGCCCCACGCGTCCCCGAAGCTGGTGAAGCTGCGCCAGCCCAAAGCGCTCCGCCTGCTCGATCGCCATCACCGTCGCATTGGGCACATCCACGCCCACCTCGATCACCGTGGTCGAAACCAGAATCTTGATCTCGCCCTTTTTGAACCGCTCCATGGTGGATTCTTTCTCGTCCGCCGGCAGCCGCCCGTGCATCAACCCCACCGCGATCCCCGGAAACACTTCTTGCGACAAATGTTCGTACATCTTTTCGGCCGCCTTCATGGCATTGGTCTCCGATTCCTCGATCACCGGATACACCACGTACGCCTGCCGCCCCTCGTCGATCTGCTGCTTCACGAAGCTGTAGACTTGCTCCGCATGGTCGGCGGTCACGTGCTTCGTCACGATCAGCTTGCGCCCCGGCGGCATTTCGTCGATCGTCGAAGCATCCAAATCGCCGTACAGTGTCAGCGCCAGAGTGCGCGGAATCGGCGTCGCGGTCATCACCAGCACATCCGGATGCACACCCTTTTGCAATAGCTCGAAGCGTTGCATCACGCCGAAGCGATGCTGCTCGTCCACAATCGCCAGGCCCAATTTCGCGAACTCCACGTCCTTTTCGAGCAGCGCGTGTGTCCCGATGGCCACGTGTGCCAGGCCCGCCGCGATCAGCTTCTTAAGCTGCCCCTTCTCCCGGCTGGTGAACGATCCCGTAAGCTGCACCACCACGTAATCCAGAGGCGCCAGCAGTTGCTTGAAATAGAAGTAATGCTGCGCTGCCAGGATCTCGGTGGGCGCCAACACTGCTACCTGGTACCCGTTCTCGATCGCGATCACCGCCGCCTCCGCCGCCACGATGGTCTTGCCACTGCCTACGTCGCCTTGCAGCAGCCGGTTCATCGGCCGCGGCGCTTTCATATCCTGCGCGATTTCGCCCAGCACGCGCTTCTGCGCGCCCGTGGGCTTGAACGGCAGCATGGCCTTCACCCTCTCGCGCACGCGATCGGTCAGCTCGAACGAAATGCCCGGCATGGTGCGCGCCTTGCTGCGCTTCAACGCCACGCCGCACTCCAGCCAGAAGAATTCCTCGAAGATCAGCCTAAACTGCGCCTGCGACCGGAATGCGTTCAATAGGCGCATGTCCGTATCCTGCGGAGGGAAGTGCGTCTCCCGGATGGCGGTCCAACGGTCCGGCAGTTTCAATCGACGCCGCACCTCTTCAGGAAGCTGATCCTGCACCGGCGGCAGCGATTCCAATACGTCATGTACCGTCTTCCGCAGCACGCGCGGACTGATCTTCGATACAGCTTCATAAACCGGCACCACACGCCCCAGATGCAGCGCCGCTTCCGCCACGTCGTCGCCCTCGGAGAGATCCTCTAATTCCGGATGCAGCATGGTGAGCTGGCCGGAATAGCTGTCGAATTCCACTTTGCCGTAGAGCGCCACTTTCTTGCCCGGCACCAGCCTGTTGGCCAGATAGCCGCCGTGAAACCACTTGCCCACCAGAATGCCGCGCGAGCGGTCGGTGAACGAGGCTTCGAACAATCCCAGGTCGCGCCGCTTGAACCCCGAGAGGCTCGCCGAGCGCACCTCCGCGATTACGGTGGCCATCTCACCCGGCGCCAGCTCGTTCACCGCCTTCACGTTGCTGCGATCCTCGTAGCGGAACGGCACGTAGGCGAGCAGGTCCTCGACCGTGCTCAGGCCCTTGGCCTCCAGCATGGCCGCGCGCGCCGGTCCGACGCCTTTGATGTAAGTGAGCGGAGTAGTCAGATCCATGGTAGGCAGAGCCGTGACCGTGAGGGAGCGGTTCGCGCGGGCGCGAGCCTCCCACCACAGTGTACAATGCCGGAAGTGAAGCTCACCGTAATCCTATTTCTCTGCGCCACGCCAGCCGCCGCCATCACGCTGCGTCTGGGCATTATCGGCACCGACACGTCGCACGTCACCGCCTTCACCGAAATCCTGAACGACGAATCGTCACCCGATCATGTGCCTGGCGGCCAAGTGGTGGCCGCGTACAAAGGGGGCAGCCCGGACATCGAATCCAGCGCCACGCGCGTGGACAAGTTCGCCGACGAACTGCGCACCAAATGGAAGGTCCGGTTCTACACCACCATTCCGGAGTTGTGCCGGGACGTGGACGCGGTCTTGCTCGAAAGCGTGGATGGCCGTGTGCATCTGGCGCAGGCCCGCGCCGTGATCGCCGCGCACAAACCGCTGTTCATCGACAAGCCGCTGGCGTCTACACTGGAAGATGCCCGCGAGATCGCCCGCCTGGCCGCCGCCGCCGGAGTGCCGTGGTTCAGCGCCTCCAGCCTCCGCTTCGGCGAAATCGCCGAAACCATGAAGTTCGCCGATGCCACCGGCGTGGAGACTTGGGGTCCCGGACCCCTGGAGCCGCACCACCAACTCGATCTGTCCTGGTACGCCATCCATCCCATCGAGCTGCTGTTTTCGCTCATGGGTCCGGGCTGCGAAGAAGTCAGCCGCATCTTTTCGCCAGATGCCGACGTCATCGTGGGCCGCTGGAGAGGCGGCCGCATCGGCACCGTGCGCGCGCTCCGGCCCTACAGCGACTACGGCGCGGTGGTCTTTCGTCCCAAGCAAATCGTGGAAAGTCCGTCCCGCCCAGCCGACAGCTACCGCCCGCTGCTGGTGGAGGTGATGAAGTTCTTCGAAACCGGACAGCCGCCCGTGCCCAACCAGGAAACGCTCGAGATCTTTGCCTTCATGGATGCGGCCCAGCGCAGCAAGGATGAAGGCGGCAGGCCCATGCGGCTGCGATAGTCATGCGGTTAGGATAGAAGCTTACGCCCATGCCAAATCTGCTGGAGGGCAAACTGGCCCTCATCCTCGGAATCGCGAACAAATGGAGCCTGGCATACGCCATCGCGCAAGCTTTCTGGCGCGAAGGAGCCACCCTAGCCCTCACCTATCTGGGCGACCGCCAGAAAGTCGCCATCGAAGAAATGTCGGCCGGCATGCCGCTGGCCGGCCTCTGGCCCTGCGACGTCACTAAGGAAGAAGACCTGCTCGCTTTCACCGAGTCGCTGCGCGCTCTGGGCCGCCCGCTCGACGCCGTCGTCCACAGCCTGGCTTTCGCGAACCGCGAAGACCTGTCCCGCCCCTTCGTCGAGACCGGGCGCGCCGGCTTCCTGCTGGCGCAGGAGGTCAGTTCCTACTCGCTGGTGGCCGTGGCCCGCGCCATCACCCCCATGATGACCAACGGCGGTGCCCTGATGACCCTCACCTACCTCGGCTCCACGCGCGTGGTACCCAACTACAACGTGATGGGCGTAGCCAAAGCGTCGCTCGAAGCTTCCGTCCGCTACCTGGCCAGCGATCTCGGACCCCATCGCATCCGCGTGAACGCGATCTCCGCCGGTGCGGTCAAAACCGCCTCCGCGCGCGCCGTCAAGGATTTGGCCACCATGATGGAGTACGCGGCCACCCGCGCCCCGCTGCGCCGCAATACCGATCCCGCCGAGGTCGCCGACACCGCTGTCTTCCTCGCCAGCGACCTGGGCCGCGGCGTGACCGGCAACACAATCTTCGTCGACGCCGGACTTCAGATCATGGGTTTATAGTTAAGTAGACCCATGAAGATTGAAGTTGTTCTGACTGAAGCGGAGATTATCCAAGAGCTTACCGAGGCCGTGGAAGCGCGCGACCTTCCCGAAAAATTCTTTTACTGGAGCCCGCTGGCGGTGCGCGCCTGGCTGGCCCGCGCGGCCGATCCCGGCTTCGGCGATCTGCGCCGATGCTGGAAGGAACTCGCCGCGAAGGCCGCCTGGCTGCTCGAACCCTTCACGGATCCCATCCACGCGATCAGTTTCGGCGCGGGCGATGGCGCGACCGACCGCCTGCTGCTGGAGGCCATTCGCCAAAGCGGCCGCGAACAGAAGTATTATCCAGTGGATGCCAGCCAGGCGTTGCTTGAAACGGCCTGCGCCGGCGCCGAGGATCTGGACATCGAAACGGCGGGCATCAAGGCGGATATCTCCAGCCCCATGCACCTGGTCTTCGCCTCGGACGCCGCCGAATCGCCTAAGCTGTTACTGATGTCCGGCAATACGCTGGGCGGTTTCGATCCGCTCGATCACGTAAAACACATGGCCCAAATCCTGCATGGCGACGACCGCCTGATCCTGGACGCCGAGATTTTTCATGTCAACGGATCCGCGCCGGACCTGAACGCACTGAGGCAGTTTGCATTCGCCCCGCTGGCGGCGCTGGGCGTCTCCGCCGACGACGGAGAAGTGCGCTTCGAACACAAGCGCGATAAGAGTATCGGCGGCCTGCATGTGACGGCCTTGCATTTCCGCCCGGACCGCGACCTGCGCATTGCCACTCCGGGTCACGAAGTGCTGGTCGAGCGCGGAGAGCACATCAATTTGAACTTCAGCTACAGGTTCACTGCGGAAGCTCTCCGCGAGTTGGTGGTGGAGCGCGGCGGGCTGCGCATCCTGGAAGAAATCCCCAGCCCCGATGGCCGGTATATGCTGCTGGTCTGTTCGCGGTAAGTGGCGCACGCTCTCAGCGTGCCGTGTCGAGACTCGTCTCGACACCCGCTGACTGTTCGCACCATACGGCGAATCCCTGCGGCAGTTTGCATCCGCATCGAGCATAAGCGCGATTGGCCTGGGGCGCCGCAGCCCGGGCGGCCGCATCTGCTGGCGGTCCGTTCGCGGTAAAATTCGCTCAGAGCGGTAAAATCGTTCCATCGCATCCTGGAAGAAATCCCCAGCCCGGATGGCCGGTATATGCTCGTGGTCTGTTCGCGGTAAAATTGTTCGGGTGCGCGCCCGTAGCTCAGTTGGATAGAGCGGCTGGCTTCGAACCAGTAGGCCGGGGGTTCGAGTCCCTCCGGGCGCACCAGATTCTAAAGGCCTTAAGCCTTCAATTCGCCTTTGCAGCCACCGAATTGACAGCCAAACTGACAGCCACGGGATTTAAGGCGTCATCCATCTTGCGCGCCGTCTCATCTTTCATCTCTTCGAGAACGTGCACGTACGTGTTCATTGTCAGGCTGATTGAGGAGTGCCCAAACAGTTCCATGATGAAGCGCGGGTGAACGCCCTGCGCAAGTAGCAACGTCGCGGCGGAGTGGCGCAGATCGTGGAAGCGTACGGGTCGAGTACGATCCCATCGTGCATGTTGTCGCGGGGAGGCCCAAGCGGGCCGTTTTGAAAGTTGCCGGGGAGATGCTCCCGATTGGGGCGGGTTGGATTGAGGCGGCGCGCGAAACCCTCAAGTATTCAGTGAAGCCCTCCGACATGACCATCGATCCGAAATGGTTCCTCGAACTCACCCGGCAGTTGCATAAGCTCAGGTTTATCGCGTCGGGCGGGGCGCTAAAAGACATGCTCCGCGAACGCGACGAGGCAAACGAAGACCTTTTGGTACTTGGCGACGGCGAGACTGACGATAGCGCCAAGCTCTACTTCGATTGGAGGCGACCGGTGAGGCGCTACAAGCGAAGGGCCGGACACATCCAATGACGACACCCGCACACGATGCAGCCCACGCCATGCTGGACGCGTTTGCCAGCGTTGGGGCGAGAACCTGCGATCTCACGATAACCACGCGTTACGGCGGCAAGGAAAACTTTCAGCAAGCCGTACCGGTTGACCGCCTGCGATCCGGCATTGCTGCCATACTCGACAAAGCGGCCGAGGCAGAGCATAACGTGATTGTGCGCCCGCGTGGCCCAGGGGTCGGGTTCGTCCAACTGGACGACTTGAACGCCATCGCCGCGCAACGGGTGCGGGATGTTGCATTTCTCGGCCTGCGAACAAGTCCGGGGAATCATCAGGCATGGGTGGCCATTCCGCCGGCGGATTCTGCTCGGGGGGATCTTGCGCGCAGCCTCCGAAAGACGGTGGGGGCCGACCTCGCCGCCAGCGGTGCAACCCGCATAGCGGGAAGCCTCAACTTCAAGGACAAGTATGCCCCCGACTTCCCGCGCGTGGAACTGATATTCAACATGCCTCGCCTTACAGCAAGCAAGGAAAAATTGGCGCGCCTTGGGTTGATCGCACTGGGCGACCCTCCGCGAGGACAGCCCGCCACCGCTGCACATTTTGCCTACAACGAATCGCCAAGAGGTTCCGGGGGATACCCCTCTCGAATCGCCGCTAAGCGCCCAGCGGGGCGCAAGTGGCCTAGCTACGCGCGTTGCGTCGAAGGAGCACCCGAGGCGCGCGCCGGGGGCCGTCCCGACATCAGCCGCGCCGATTTCACGTGGTGCATGATCGCGATTGATTGGGGGTGGAGCGTTGAGGAAACCGCCGCGCGGCTTATGGAGCAAAGCCCGAAAGCACGTGAGAACGGGCAGCGGTACGCCCTAGTCACTGCTCAGCATGCCGCAGCCGCAGTTACCGTAAGCGTTGAAAAACGGACAAGCCCCCGCCCGTGTTTCTTCGTCGCCCCCCCTCGGGCGGGTTGCGCTTAGGCCGCCCCGTTAACTCTCGATAGTATGCAACCATCTCGTTTGCTCGGCTAAAATTTTGTTGGGGACTTAATGCTCACACCGGAAGAAAGGCAGCGTATCGAAGACGAGGAGGGTAAGCGGATTGCAGAAGAGCAGTATCGCGCCGAAGTTCGGGCTAGGCTTCGCCAAGGCGCGCCCTCGCCAGAGGCTCAGGCAAGTTCTCCGCCGAACGGAAAGCGCCATTCGGCTGTCACGCTCGCCATTGTGCTGGCTGGATTGATGGTGGTCGTGGTTGTGGTTCTTAGCAGCCGTGGCAAGCCTGTTTCGGCAGATTCGGCAGAACTAACCCCTCACGCGCTAGGTACGCCATCAGCGCCAAGCATTCGGTACGTTTCGGCCACTCAGCAAATAGCTTCCGGGCAAGTCGTCGTGCCAGCCCGTGGTTACGTGCAATACAGGATTGAGATTCCACAAGCAGCGCGAGAGGCTCACGTGTCGGGCAGCTTCAACGCGTCAGGGGGACGTGGTAACGACGTGGCCGTCGCCCTCACATCGGAAAGCGAATTCGTCAACTGGGTCAATGGGCACGCGGCGCGTGCATACTACGCAACGCCCGGCAAGGAAACCACGGACAATTTTGATGTAAGGCTCGGCCCCGGAACCTATGTTTTTGGCGTCAGCAACCGATTTGGCATGCTATCCAATAAGTACGTGTTTCTCAACCTGAATCTCAGTTATCAGCGTTTGGAGGCATACTGACAAGGACCTGAATGATGAAGCAAATGAAAACAATTATCAGCTTGCTCGCCATGGCAGCCACGGCTATGCCCGGTTCAGCACGTACGTGCCTACCCTACGAACCTGCCACAGTGACCCTTACGGGGAGTCTCATCTCGCATCAAGGCCTTCGCACTTGGTGGAGCCTCAAGCTCGATCATTCGGTTTGTATGGTGTCTGGTCCGAGCGATTCGACCGAGGGCAAGGACGTGTCGGAAATGCAAATGATTCTCTTAAACGGTGATTATGACCAGTACAAGCCGCTGTTGCAGAAACACGTCGTTATGGTTGCAGTGCTGTCCAAATTGGTGGGCTAACTCCTGGCCGAAGTGGGGGGCGTCGCTGTCGATGAAAGGTTGAGCCCCTGATACGCTGGATTGGGTTCCAGACAAGAACCAATTCAACCTCAGGAGACTCAACCTATGTTTAAAGTATGCAGCATTTTCTCGCAGGTGTTGAAGCTGTTTCCGCGCGGAGATTTCGAACAAGCGGTCAAGGAGCACAAGGCGGAACGGCACGCGCGGGGTTTCACCAGTTGGGCCAGTTCATGGCCATGCTGTTTTGCCAGTTGGGACGGGCGCATTCGTTGCGCGAGATTTGCGGCGGCCTGGCCTGTTGCGAGGGGCAGTTGAAACATTTGGGAGTGCCGGTGGCGCCCAAGCGGTCCACCTTAGCCTACGCTAATGAGCATCGGCCGTGGCAGCTTTACCAGACCGTGTTCGAGCAGACCCTGTACAAATGCCAGGAGTTGGTGCAAAGCCAGGGCGGACGGAAGAAGTTCCGTTTTAAAAACAAGCTGATGAGCCTGGACGGGAGCGTCATCGACCTGTCGGTAAGCATGTTCGACTGGGCCAAATTCCGGCGGACCAAGGGCGCCATCAAACTGCACCTGCTGCTGGACCACGACGGCTACTTGCCGTCGTTCGCGGTGGTGACCGAGGGCAAGACCAGCGAGATTAAGGTGGCGCGCACGCTGCGGTTCGCGCCGGGCACGATCCTGGCGATCGACCGCGGCTACAACGACTATGAGTGGTTTCGCGAACTGACGCAGGAGGAAGTGTACTTCGTGACGCGGATGAAAGAGAACGCGGTTTACCAGGTGCAGGAAGAATTGGAAGTCCCGCAAAACAGCAACGTGGTGCGCGATCAACTCATCAGTTTTCCCCGGCTGGCGCGGGAAGGCGAGGAGCCCGTGCTGTTCCGGCGCGTGGAGATTTGGGACGAAGAGAAACAGGAGTCCCTGGTGTTTCTTTCCAATCTGCTGGGCTTCGGCGCGACGACCATCGCGGCCATCTACAAGGACCGCTGGCAGGTGGAATTGTTCTTCAAGGCGCTGAAGCAAACGTTGAAGATCAAGACGTTTGTGGGGACCAGCGCCAATGCGGTCCGCACGCAGGTGTGGACGGCGTTGATCGCGATGTTGGTGCTGAAGTACCTGCAATTGAAATCGACGTTCTCCTGGTCGTTGTCGACACTGGCCGCATTGTTGCGGCAGCAATTGTTCTTCTATCGCGATCTGTGGGCATGGCTGGACGATCCTTTTCAGGCCCCGCCTGCCCTGGCCGGGGTGCACGACGATGCACAGCAGCTTGAAATCACGTGGTAGTGCGGCAGTTGGACAGCAGAAAAACCGGTGATCGGAAGCAACGTTGATTTCAGAGGCAATGTGACTCAGTAATTCGGACAGCAGCTTGACAAGACCGCGGGAGGCACTTACTTCGGCCTGGGCCGAAGGGCAGATGCACGTTCAGGCTCAGAGTCGGGCTATGTCCAGCGTTTTCAATGTGGCGGATCTGGTGGGACAGCTAATTTGGACGAATTTGTTATGGTTGGCAAGCTCACGCCCTGGGTGACCG
>Ga0302325_10004514_pt1 | contig 32130 bp, 29 predicted proteins | sample Palsa_T0_2_FD_201948 | JGI IMG/M metagenome (GOLD analysis project Ga0302325, IMG submission 201948) | Peat permafrost microbial communities from Stordalen Mire near Abisko, Sweden - Palsa_T0_2 | ecosystem: Environmental > Terrestrial > Soil > Palsa > Peat permafrost | place: Sweden: Abisko... | reverse complement strand
GGCCCCCACCTCCTGGCACAGCCGCCACAACGGGTCGTAATGGGGGTCGTAGAGAGGGGGGAGGGGGGACCCCGGGGGGATGGAGGGTAGGAGGATCCCGCCGAAGAGGTCCACGTGCTCGGCCGCCCAGGCGATCTCGGCCAGGGCGTCCTCCAGACGGTTCACGAAGACCTGGACCACCCCGGCCCGGCGCCCGGGGGCGGCGGCGCAGAAGTCGGCCACCCACCGGTTGTGGGCCTGGACGCCGGCCCACCGCCGCTCGTAGTCGGTCTCGGCCGGGGGCAGGGCCACCAGGTTCCCCTCCTCGAAGAAGGGAGGGACGGTGTTGGGGAACAGGACCTCGGCCACGATCCCGTCGGCCTCGTGCTCGGCCATCCGACGCTCCGAGTCCCAGTTCCGGTAGCGGATGGGCCCGAGGAGGTCGGCGAAGGGGACCTCGTAGGTGGCGGCCCAGGCGTCGAACTCGTCGTGGAACTTCGACGCCAGATAGGGCCGGTAGTCGACGACGTCGGCGCCGCAGTGGGAGTCGGCGGAGATGACGGTGTAGCGACGGGACATGGTCACAGTCTCTCAGTGCAGCAGCGTCGGGGGCAGCTCGCCCCGGGCGATGGCGTCGGCCCGGGCGTGGAGCAGGGGCCCGAAGCGCTCGGAGCCCGGGCCCAGGATGTAGCGGCCCTCGTCCAGGTGCTCGAGAACGGCGGCGCCCAGCCAGTCGAGGTCGACGACGTCGGCCGGCAGCCCGGCCGCCTCGAGCTGGGCCTTGAACTCGGGGAAGGTCGTCCCCGGGGCCGGGGGCCGGGGACGGACTCGCTCGAGGGCGGCGGGCCGGTTGCGGCCGGCCGTCCACAGGCCGGTGTCGAGGAGTCCGCCGCCGGGATAGAAGACGTGGGCCCCCACGGCGGCCCCCGTGGTGCGGAGCTGGTGGGCCACGGCTTCGATGAAGCAGCTGACGGCGGCCTTGGAGGAGGCGTAGACGCTGGCGTAGGGGACCGGTGCCACCCCGCCGTCACCCGACGAGGTGGCGATGACCTCCCCCGGCGTCCCTGCCGCGAGCATCCGGGGCAGGAAGGTGAGGACGGTCTGGGCCACGCCGAAGACGTTCACGCTGAAGCACCAGCGCCAGTCGTTGATCTCCTGCTCCCACGGCAGGCCGCCGCCCCCGGAGGTGACCCCGGCGTTGGCGAAGAGCAGATCGCAGCGGCCCTCGGAGCCGTAGACGTCGTCGGCCAGGACCACGATCGACTCGGGGTCGGCCACGTCGGTGCGCACGCCGCGCACCGTCCCCCGGGCACCGAGCTCGTCGACCGCCTTACCGAGGGCGCCGTCCTCGATGTCGGCCACCACCACCGAGGCGCCGCGACCGAGCAGCGCGTGGACGAGTCCCCGACCGATACCCCCGGCCCCGCCGGTGACGACGGCGACTTTTCCCCCGTAGTCCATCTCCGACGGCTCCGTCAGTCCTCGCCCGTGGGAGAGAGGTCGTCGTAGCGTTGGTGGATGAAGGGGATGACCCACTCGGCCGGCACCGTCGTGTGGATGCGGCCCTTCTGGATGGCGTTGCGCTCGCCCACCGTCACCTCGAGGAGGGACCGGACGGGGAGGTCGGCCACCGGATCGAAGCGCGAGTCGCGCAGCACCAGGTCACCGTCGCACCTCTTCACCCACCGGACCGTCTCCTCCCGGGTGCAGTAGACGAGGCTGGGATCGGCGTCGAACCCCTTGCCGTCGGGAGCGGGCAGGGCCTTGAAGTAGAAGTCGGTCCTCGTCTCGGGCCCGGGCACGTCGAGGGACTCGGTGACCCGGCCGGTGAATTCGGCGAAGGTGACGCCCATGCGGGTCATGGTCCCGTGCACCGAGTCGCCGTCGAGATCCACGGCCACCTGACCGATCTTCTTGGGCTCGCCGAAGGTCTCGCGTCCCCCGATGACCGACTGCTCGGTGCTCATGGGCATCACGAGGCAGTAGTAGCCGAGGGTGCCCTCGTGGGTGCACTGGACGGAGAAGCTGCCGGCGCCGAAGGTGGGGAGGCCGGCGATGTCGACGGTGGCGAAGGTGACCTTGGCCACCGGGTCCGACGACGGCTCGAGGGGCCGGGGGAGCACCGAGGCGAGGACCTCGGGATCGGTCTCGAACATGGCCACCAGCACCGTCGACCACGCCCCCACCGACGTCTTCTCGATCTCCCGGCTCCGCAGCTGCTCCGGCGTCCTCGCCGCATAGCGGACGGTCACCGCTGCCCCCTTTCGCCGACCCCCGCACCGGGTGGCCCGCCAGGGGCATCGTCGCAGCGCCCGCGGGCAGGGTCAACTGCGCCGCCGGACCGGGCCCGTCCCGGGGGCGCCGTCGCCGTGCCGGTGGCGGTGCCGCTGTCGATGGCGCCGTCAGTGCAGCAGGGCCCGGACGGCCAGGACGCCGGCTCCGAGGAACGAGCCGAGCAGGATCTGGGCCACCCTGTGGCTGCCCGAGATCCGGCTCCGGAAGGAGGCCGCCACCTCGATGAGGGCGAGCAGGACGGCACTCGTCCACAGGGCGGCGGTGACGGCGGTGTTGAGCGAGACGTCGGCGGCCCACAGGACGAGAAGAACGGCGATGGGGGCGACCGCTCCCTTCACGATGGCCCCCTCGTGCACCAACGACCGCCACAGGCCGCCGGCGGTGATCTCCTGGCGCGTCCGCAGGCGGTCACCGGTCAGATGGGCGTAGGCATGGGCCACCCAGTAGAGGGCGAGGATGAGCACGGTGGCCATGACGGTGTCGGGGAAGGTGTCGCGGCGCGTGCTCTCGGCGGCCAGGACCGCACCCACGGCGATGGTCCCGTAGACGAGGCCCGCCGGATTCTCCTCGGGCGCCAGCCACCACAGGACGGTCGACGCCACCTTCGAGCGGGCGGGACGACGACTGGTGCCGGATGATTCGGGATCGCTTTCCGTCATCCCTGCATCATGCAGCGCCGGGACGGTCGGGGCCGGGGCGTGCCGGCCCGGGCCGTAGCCGTCAAGGGCGGTCAGCGGGGAGCCGTCAGGTCAGGGCGTAGGGATTGGCGCGATGGGGCTTGGCGAAGCGCATGTGCAGAGAGATGGCCCCGCTGGCCAGGGCGGCGTAGAAACACCACAGGGAGGCGAAGCCGTCGGCCGTGAGTCGGGCCAGCACGACCACGGCCACCAGGTTGGCCACGCCGAAGATGACGATGTGCCGGTAGCCGGAGAATAGTAGCGACCCGCAGGTGGCCACGATGTAGAGGCCGATGACGATGATGCCGTGCTTGAGGCCGATGCTGTAAGCGAGATGGTACGAACCGAGTCGTACCGTCACCGGGCCCCGCAGCATGGTGTCGAGGAGCACGACGGCCACCCCCGTACCGAGCACGACGAAGGGGGCGATCACCCACTGCCGTCGCCTGGTGGTCTGGAGTCTGAGGATGGCCAGGGGAACGAGGATGGGCACGACGACGAAGGCGATAACCAGATAGATCCACATGCCGATCCGGCCGGCCAGGTGGGGGATGTGGTTCTGCAGGCTGAACCACACGAGCGACTCGTCGATCTGATGGGCGCCGAGCACCAGGGGGGTGGCGGCCAACAGGAGATAGTTGCTGCGTCCGCGCAGATGGCGGCAGGCGTCGATGCCGATGGTAGTGACGACGAGACCACCGGCGAGATCGCCTTGCGGGGAGAAGCACACAGGAGCAACGTAGCCCTCAGGAGTGAGAGGACAATGCTTTCTCCGCCCGCCGGCCGTCTTCACCGGTGGCCGTCAGGGCGGTGATCTGAGCCGGACAGGGCCAGCGGACCTTGGTGGCCCAGCCCGCCTTCTCGCACAGGCGGATGACGACGGCGGCCAGGTCGACCTGATGGGGCAGCACACCGTGGCGGGCCGAGGCCGGGGCACTGTGGTGGAAGTTGTGCCAGCTCTCGCCGAAGGAGATCAGCGCGAGGGGGGCGACGTTGGTGCTCTGGTCGCTGGTGATGAACGGCCGCCGGCCCCAGATGTGGCAGACGGAGTTGATGCTCCACGTGACGTGGTGGAGCACGGCCATCCGGACCAACCCGGCCCACAGGAAGACGGTGAGGGCGCCGGCCAGGGTTCCGTAGAGGGCCCAACCGACGAAGAAGGGGATGGCCAGTGAGGTCACGGCCAGCACCGGGAACAGCCGGTCGACGGCTACGAGATCGGGATCGCGCAGGAGATCGGGGGCGAAGCGCCGGGTGTCGGTGGGGTCGCCGGCGAACAACCACCTGACGTGGGACCACAGCAATCCCCGCAGGATCCCGTCGGACCGGGGCCCGTAACGGTAGGGCGAATGGGGGTCACCGGGTTGGTCGCCGAACATGTGGTGCCGGCGGTGGATGGCCACCCAGCTGATGAGCGAGCCTTCCAGGGCCATCGACCCGGCGACGGCCAGGGACAGCTTCAGGACCCGGTTGGCCTTGAAGCTGCGGTGGGTGAAGAGGCGGTGGAAGCCCACGGCGATCCCGAAACCGGTGCAGAGATAGAAGATCGTGGCCACCACCACGTCATCGAAGCCGATGAGTCGGCCCCATTCGAGGGGAACGAGGGCGGCCAGCCCCACCACCGGACCCCCCACGAGCAGAGCGGTGACGACCCGCCCGGCGGAAAAGATCGGCTCAGCGGGGCGGGGGCCCTCGATGTTCGGGGGGACGTCGTCGTCACCCGGCGCCGGCCGCGCGACCGGCAGCTCCAGGACGCTTGTACTCACGGTGCTCCCTTGCAGCCTGCAGGGATGGCGACAGCCGCGATCCGATCAGGACTTCAATGAGTCACCGGGGTCTAGGGCGACACAGGAACACTACACCGCCCCCTCGTCCAAACCCCGGGCGGCCGCCCTGGCGGTAGCGTCACAGGCCACCGAGCAGGGAACACACGCGGCCCGGTGGGGAAGAGGGGCACTGGAAGGGGGCGCCGTGGACGAGCCCGGGGTGGACGGAGCCGACGTGAAGGTGCCCGGGTCGAGGGCGACGTTCCGCCACCTCGACGATCCCGACGTCGCCTGGCAGCAGGTGAAGGCCGTTCGCCGGCCCGACGGGTCGGTGGCCTCGGTGTGGGAGAAATGGCTGGCCTTCTCGCCCGAGCCCCAGTACCTGTCGCTCTACGCCAAGTGGGACCCCGGTGTGGTCTCCGGCGTCACGGCCACTACAGCCCGCACGTCCTCTTCGTCATCGCCGGTGACATGTGGTGCGGTGACCGGCACTGCCCGGCCGGGACCCACATCGAACTGCCCTTCGGCGCCGCCTTCGGACCGTTCGTGGCCGGGGACGACGGCACCGTGCTGTTGGAGGTGATGATGGGCGATCCACGGTCGTGGGGCGACGACCCCGAGGCGTTCGCCCGGGCTCTGGCCGACCGGGGGGCCGAAGCCCTGCCCGATCCCGAGATCGCGCTCCCCCGGTGGCTCGAGGACCTCCGGAGCCGGTGGGTGGTGGAGGGCGGGACCGAGGACGGCTGACCGGAGCCCGGCGCGGCGCCGACGGTCCTGGCGTCCTGCTTAGATGGCGCCATGCCGCCGGCCCGCAGCAGCGCCATGGACCATGTGGTCCTGGTCCTCTTCGAGAACCGCTCCTTCGACAATCTGCTCGGCCGTCTCTACCAGCCCGGTGAGGTCCCCTCGTTCGAGGGGGTGATCGGTAAGGACCTGAGCAACCCGATCCCCGAGTGGGCGGAGCACGGGGCCGAGCGCAAGGTGGTCCCCTACGAGGTGACCGATTCGATGGACTCGCCCAATCCCGACCCCGGGGAGGAGTTCCAGCACACCAACACCCAGCTCTTCAACGTCCTGAACGAGTCCAACCGCTTCAAGGACGCCACCGAGATGGTGGCGCCCTTCAACGCGCCGTCCGCGGGCCAGGTCCCCACCATGGACGGCTTCGTCACCGACTACATCAGCTTCCTCACCGTGGAGATGGGCCGACAACCGACCTACGACGAGTACAAGCAGATCATGACGGGGTACACGCCCGAACAGGTGCCCGTCATCAGCGGGATCGCCCGGGGTTTCGGCGTGTTCGACCACTGGTTCAGCGAGGTACCGTCGCAGACGCTCACCAACCGCTCGTTCTGGACGGCGGCCACCGGGTCGGGGTTCGTGGTCAACCGGCCCATGGCCAACTTCATGCACCACAACCACGCCGAGACCATCTTCAACCGGCTGGAGGAGCACGGCAAGACCTGGAAGGTCTATGTCCTCGAGCCCGATCCCGTCTCTTTCACCGGGATGATCCACCTGGCCCGTCTGCGGGAACGCTTCGCCACCCACTTCGTGCCCTTCTCCGCATTCGAGCGTGACGCGGCCGAGGGCACCCTTCCGGATTTCTCTCTGATCGAACCGAACCTGCTGGCCGGCCACGGCGACTATCACCCCGCCTTCGGCCAGGCGCTGCTCCCCGGGGTCGAGGTGCCCATCGACCCGCCGTCCTCGGTCCTGGCCGGCGAGGCGTTCCTGGCCCGCATCTACGCCGCCGTGCGGTCGGCGCTGTCGCCCACCGGTTCGAACGTTTTCAACACCACGCTGTTCATCGGCTGGGACGAGCCCGGCGGTACCTATGATCACGTGGCCCCCGGTCCTGTCCCCCCGCCCGATTCCTCGGTCCCCGGCCCCCTCGGATTCGGGTTCGACCGGTCGGGCTACCGGGTTCCGGCCGTCATCGTCTCGCCCTGGGTGGGAGAGGGGGTGGTGATCACCGACGAGTACCGCCACACCTCAATGATCGCCACCCTCCGAGAGGTGTGGGACCTGGGGGCGCCCTTCACCGGACGCGACGCCGTGGCCCGGACGTTCTCCCATGTCCTGAATCTCGACGAGCCCCGCCACCCCGACACGTGGCCCGAGATCACGGCCCGCCCCGTCCCCCCCTTCCAGGTGGAGCGGGTCGAGGCGGGTGAGGCCCTGAGCACGTTGGGCCGGCACCTCTGCCACGGCATGCTCCATCACGCCGAGCACTCGGGGATGACGGTCCCGTCGGCGCCGTCGGACCCCAACGCCGAGGTGTCGCCCACCTTGGCCCTCGACATCGTGGGCTGGATCGCCAAGCGGCTCTTTCCCCTCCTCGTCCCGCCCACCGAGACGCGGGCCGAGAAGCGGGCCGACACCAAGCGGTAATCGGCCCCCGGGCGTGCCCGGGGCCCTGGTGCGGACCGACCTCCCGCCGGCGGCGCCTCGGCCGTAGTGTGTCCCGACGCTGTTGCTCAAGGAGCCCCATGGCACGGAGATGGCAACGAGGTCTGGTAGCGGCGATGGCCGTCGGATCGCTCGTGGTCGTGGTGTCGAGCGATGCGGGCGCAGCCAACGCCCCGGCGAAGCCGCTGGGTGTCACCTGGATGCGGGGATTCGCCGCTCCCGGCACACCGGCCCGGTACGACAAGGTCGGCGTGATCAAGGTCGGGCCCTCCAGCGCCAAGAACGTCCTGGTGCTGGAGCCGGGCACCTCCGCCGGCAGTGCCTACTTCGTGCCCCTAGCCAAGTGGATCGTCTCCAAGACCACCGGCTGGCAGGTCTGGTCGGTCGAGCGCCGGGAGAACCTGTTCGAGGACCAATCGGAGCTGAACCTCTACAAAGAGGGCAAGGCGACGCCGACGCAGCTGTTCGACTACTACCTCGGCTACATCAAGAACCCCGCCATCACGCCACACTTTCAGACCATCCCCAACGCGAGCGTGGCCTTCGCCAAGCAGTGGGGCCTCAACGTGGCCGTCCAGGACCTGCACAGCGTGATCACGGCGGCCAAGAAGCTGGGTGGCAAGGTCGTGCTCGGTGGCCACTCGCTCGGCGGAGCTGTCGTCACCGCCTACGCCACCTGGGACTTCCAAGGCCACGCGGGCGCCGACCAATTGGCCGGCCTCGTCTACATCGACGGGGGCAGCGGGCCGACCCCGGAGCCCACGGCGACAGCCGACGCCGCCCTGGCCTCGCTCGACGCCCCCCAGGCTTCTCCGTGGCTGGCGTTCGGCGGGATCGCCGCGCCCTACGCCGGCATCTTCGTCGCCACCGGATCGGCCGTCGCCTTGCTCGATCCGGACGGAGCGTCGCTAGGTCAGGCTTCGGGTCTGCTCCCCTCCGACATCGTGCCCCCGGTCCCGGTCACCAACGTCGGCCAGTTCGGCTACGCCCTCAACGCCACGACGTCGCCGGTGACCCTGCTGGCCGCCCAGGCCCACCTCGGCACCGGACTCACCGCGGCCGGTGTCGTCCGTGGCTGGAACGGTGCCGGGGCCCTCACCCCGATCTCCCGCTTCGCCACCATGTTCTCCGGCTATCCGATGAAAGGGGTCGACGGTTCGGAGTGGTACTTCCCGCAGCGACTCACGGACGACTCCGGGGCCGTGGACGAGGGGAACGCCAATCCGGCGCAGAAGGTGCTCGATGTCGATGCCACCATGGGCCACCACCTGCCCAAGACGTTACGGATCTACGCCTTCGGTGCTCGTCTCGGTGGTGAGAGCGTGCTCCAGGACGCACGGGTCCTGGCCGAACAGTCGCACATTCCTCTGAGCAACCTGACCCTCGTGAACCGCCACAGCACCTACTCGCACAACGACCCGGCCGGCGCTTATCCCGACAACGTCTTCTTCGCCCACCTGGTGCCGTTCTTGAAGAAGATCGGCTGACACCGTCGGCCCGTCGACGGTGGTGGCCTCGACCCCGGCGCCGGGCCGTCACAAGAGCCGGGTGGGCAGGGGGGTTTCGCGGGCGCTGTCGCCCTCCTGGTGGATCTCGTAGGCCCGGGCGCCGGCCTTTTCGGTGACGGCCTCGTGCAATTCGGTCCCGTGGTAGATCAGGCCGGCGCCGTTGTCGGTGGCGTAGCCCGCCGGCAGGGTCCCGTCGCCCACCAGTTGGTGGATGAGAGGTCGTCGACCCGGCTCGGCATCATGGTGCGGGCTGTTGGAATAGGGCAGGAAAGCGAGAGCGTCGGTGACCGGTTGCAACGGCAGTCCGAACGAGTCGGTGGTCCCCCCCACGTGCCAGCACAGTGATCCGGCCGAGACACCCATCAGCACCGTCCCCGCCTGCCAGGCGTCGCGCAGAACGGTGTCGAGGCCGTGCAGACGCCACAGGGCCAACAGATTGGCCGTCGATCCACCGCTCACCCAGATCACGTCCTGGCTCGACAGATGGCCCTCGATGTCGTCGATGTTGGGCATGGGGAACAGGTCGAGATGGGAGACGACCATGTCGAGCTTCGAGAAGGCGTGGTGGAGAGTGGAGAGCCACGCCGGGTTGTCGCCCAGGGCGGTGGCGATGATGCAGAGTCGGGGATGTCGCCCCGCCCGGGCCAGAGTGGCGGCCAACGAATAGGCGGGCCCGGGCCGGAGGTTCCACATGTCGGCGCCGTCAGGCTGAAAGCCGATGCTCGTAGCCAGGATCGTGGGCTGTGAGGCGGGCATGGCACGAGTCTGTCGCAGCCCGGCCCGTCGATGACGCCGTTTCGTGGATCCGACCGCCCCGGTCGGCGATGCCGTTGCTGGTAGAATGATGGGCAGTGCACGAACCACGCGGATCGTGCGTCGTTGCTGGTAGCCCGGGCCTCCCCGCAAGCGTCGGAGCGTGGAGAGAGAGGCGATGTCATGAATGACAGCAGCGAACTGGCTCGCGACGAGCAGGCTCTGGAGTTGCGCGACATGGGCCGGCCCTTCGGCGGCATCGCCGCCATTCTCGACTTCGACAGCCCCGGTGCCGCCCACGCCTCGTTCAATCGAGCGCTGCGTCTGCGCCCGAGGGCGGAACAGGAGCATCTGCGCAGTCGGGAGATGGCCCGGCTCGACGCCTTGGTGGTCCGTCTCCAGCAACGCGAAGACCTGAGCACCGAAGAAGTCGTCCGCCGCATGCGCGGCGTGAAGCATCAGCGCAAGACGCTCCTGGTGGGCTGAACGTCCCGGCGCGACCTGGTGGCCAGGACCGAGCCCACCAGGATGAGCGGGAACCCGACGGCGATGCCGGTGGTGAAGGGCTCGCCGAGGAGCACCACCCCGAGGAGCACAGCCACCGCCGGGTTCAAGTACGTGATGACGGTGGAACGGGCCGGCCCGATCTCGGCGATGAGGGCGAAGAACAAGAGAAAGGCCAGCGCCGTGCAGCCGAAGGCCAACCCGGCCACGGCCCCGAAGACCTCGAGCGTCACGTGGGTGGGCCAATGGGTGAGAGCGGCCGGCGCGTAGACCACGGCCGTGAGAGTCACCGACGCCGTTACCACCCCGAGGCTCGGCAGGTCGGAGAGACGGCGGCTGATGATGAGGGGGCCGAGGGCGTAGCCCACGGCCGGTACGGCCACCTCGGCCACCGCGGCCAGATCGGTGCCGTGCAGGTCGATGCCCACCAGGGCGCCGACGCCGGCGAAGCCGACGACCAGGCCCAAGAGTCTCCGGGGGCTGAGCCGTTCGGTGTCGGGGCTGACCAGGCGGTAGAGCACCACCGCCACCAGGGGGACGGTGGCGATGAGGAGACCGGCCGTCGAGCTCGTCAGGTGCTGCTCGGCCCGGGAGAGAAACAGCCAGGGCAGGGCCAGCTCGACGGCGGTGTAGGCCACGATCCACGGCCACCGGCGCAGCAGCGGCCGGAGCTGGCCCCGCCGCACGGCCACGGGGACGAGGAGCACGGCGGCGGGCAGGGTCCGGGCGAACACGAGTGTCTCGGGGGTGAGCTCACGCACGGCCACTCGGATGAGCAGGTACGGCGTCCCCCAGATGATGCTCATGGCCACGAACAGAATCAGGCCGCGGCGGGACATCTCGGTGTCGCCCCTAGCCGCGGTTACTGCGCACGCAGTGCCGACGCCGGTTCCAGGCGCACCACATGGGCGGGTGAGACGGGAAGCCGCTCCGGGAGGGTGACCGACAGCGCGCCGTGGCCCACACTCGATTCCACGGGATCGTCGACACCGAGCAGCGTGACCCGGCGCACGTCGGCGGCGGCCACGCCCCGCAGGGTGAAAGCGCGGGCGCCCGGAGGGTCGAGGATGGCGTAGAGAGCGTCGCCCGTCACGGTGAACCGCACCGCCGTGGCTTCGGACGTGGTGGTGGCCGGCACCACCCAGGGGCGGGTGCCGTAGACGGCCTCGCCGTTCACCTTCAGCCACCGGCCCAGCCCGGCCAGGGGTGCGACCTGCCAGTCGGGGAGCGTCCCGTCGGGTGCGGGCCCCACCCCGATCAGCAGGTTCCCGTTGCGGGCCACCACGTCCACCAGCAGCCGGACGAGGTCGGTGGTGGAGATGACGTCCTCGGGGGCTTCGTTGTGGTTGGCCCCGAAACTGTGGCCCACCCCCCGGGTGGCCTCCCACTTGCGAGCCACGATCCTCGAGTGGCTCGAGTACTCCGGGGTGGTGAAGTCGGCGTGACGGGCCCCGGGGAAGGTGAGTTGCTTGTACCGGTCGGGCACGAGCCGCCACCCCTTCTCGACGGCCCCGGCCACCAGACGGAAGGTGGCATCGACCACGGGGCCGCGCCGCGACGACTGCAGCCACCGGTCGTTGATCACGCCGTCCTCGACGGCGTTGTAGTAGTCGGCGAACAGAGCGGGAAGGTCACCGTCGGCCGGCCAGCCGATGTCGTTCCACAAGACCGATGGCCGGTAGCGACGAATGAGATCGCGCACGTGGGCCTCGGCGTAGCGGGCGTAGTCGGCCCCGGTGGGAACGGACAACAGGGCGTCGGCCAACCCCTTCATCACCACGCCGTTGTAGGGCCAGTCGTAGCCGCCCGAGTAGTACAGACCCATCTTCATGCCCTGGTCCCGTACGGCGTTGGTCAGGTCCCCGATCAGGTCGCGGGGCGAGTGGTACCGGCCCTTCACCGGGTGGGGGACCTCCGTGGGCCACAGGCAGTAACCCTCGTGGTGCTTGGTCGTGGCCACCACGTAGCGGGCCCCGGCCTCCCGGCACACCGAGGCCAGGGCGCCGAGGTCGGCCCCGGCCGAGGCCTTCTCGAAGAGGGGGACGAAGTCGTCGTAGCCGAAGTCGGCGCCGTAGACCTCCTGGTGGTGCCGGCGGGTGGGGCTGCCGGGGAGCTGGACGGTGTTGGCGTACCACTCGGCATAGGGGTTGTTCTCGAGCATCCAGCGCGGGCCGTGGCGCAGCAGGATGGTCTGGATGTCGGGCACCCGTGCCGCCCACGCCGGCACCGAGTAGAGCCCCCAGTGCAGGAACACTCCGAGTTTGGCGTCCTCGTACCACTCCGGGACCCGGTGGGCCTTCACCGACTCCCACGTCCCCTCGTAGGCCATGGGTCGATCCTACGTACAAGTTGTGGGGGGTTTTATGGGCCCCGGACCCGCCCCCTTGTACCATCACAGGGGCCATGCGTCTCACCCTGCGAGGGCCGACGGCGATGACCGGCGTCGTGCTCGGCGCCGCCGTCTTCACCGTGACGACCCTGCTCACCGTGACGGTGGCGTCGCTGCCGGCCGGTGCGCAGTCGGGGACGACGTTGCCGGGGACCGACTGCCCCGCCTTCCCGGCCGACAACGTCTGGAACACGCCGATCACGGGCCTTCCCGTGAACGCCGACAGCGCCACCTGGCTGGCTTCGATGGACGCGTCGACGACGTTGCTCCACCCCGACTACGGTCCCTCGGGGAAGAAGAGAAAGCCGTACGGCATTCCGTGGCAGATCGTCTCTGCCTCCCAGCCCCTCATCCCCATCAAGTTCACCTACGCGTCGGAGAGTGACCCGGGTCCCTATCCCCTGTCGAAGACGACGCCCATCGAGGGGGGATCGGACCGCCACGCCCTCATGGTGAACCCGTCGACCTGCACCCTGTACGAGCTCTTCGACACCCACTACCACGCCAAGAAAGAGTCGACGGCCGGATCGGGGGCCATCTGGAACCTCCAGTCCGACGCCCTGCGCCCGGCCGGCTGGACCTCGGCCGACGCCGCCGGACTGCCCATCCTTCCCGGTCTGGTCAACTACGACGAGGTGGCGTCGGGGTCGATGGACCACGCCATCCGCTTCACCGTCGACTGCACCCAGGAGTCCTACATCTGGCCCGCCCGCCACGAGGCCGGTCAGGACAACCCCGACTGCCCGCCCATGGGGGCGCGCTTCCGCCTCTCGGCCGGGTTCAGCCTGCCCTCCTCGGAGTGCTCGGCCCTGTGCCAGACCGTCATCACCACCATGCAGACCTACGGGCTCATCCTGGCCGACAACGGCAGCAATTGGTTCTTCCAGGGCACGGCCGACACCCGGTGGACCGACACCGAGGTCGACCAGTTGAAGCAGATCCCGGCCAGCGACTTCGTGGCCGTTGACGAGTCCTGTCTCATGGTGTCGCCCGACTCGGGCCAGGCCAATCAGCCCGGGACCAGCGCTTATACCGCCAGTTGCGGCTGACGGCCACCGCTCGGCCGAGGACCGTCGGGCGAGGGTCGGGATTTCCTCCCCCGGCGCACTTTACGAAGAGCATCCCGGGCTGCGAGGCTGGAAGTGCTGGCTCTGGGGGGGGTGACGATGATTCGCAGGACCGTGATGGTGGGCGCCCCCGCCCTCCTCGTGGCCCTGGTGGCCCTGGTGTCGGTCACGCCTGGGTCGGTGGCCGCAGCCGCCACCGGCGCCGCCGCCACGGCCTCGGTCGGGGCCGCTCCCGAGGTCCCCGCCGGCACGGCTCGGGTGGGCACCCTGGCCTCCAGCAAGAAACTGCAGGTCACGGTCACACTCCAGCCCCGGGACCCGGCGGGGTTGAGCGCCCTGGCCCGGGCCGTGTCCACGCCGGGGACGGCGCAGTACCGTCACTATCTCACCGGGGCCGGATTCGACAGCCTCTTCGCCCCCACGGCGGCCACGGTGGCGGCCGTCGTGGCCGGGCTCCGCGCCGAGGGGCTCCACACCGGAGCGGTGGCCCCCGACCACCTCTCGGTGGCGGTGACGGCGACGGCCGGCCAGCTGTCGCGGGCCTTCGCCACCACCCTGGCCACCGTCCGCCTCCCGAGCGGTCGGCTGGCCTACGCCGACACGTCGGCCCCCCGGATGGCGGCCGCCCTGGCCCCGGCCGTCCAGGGCGTCATCGGCCTCGACGACCTGGCTGTGGACCAGCCCCTCGACGTGATCCCCGCCCGGCGGACCCTCCATCCCCGGGCCACCCCCCACGATGACACCGACGGACCCGGGCCCTCGCCCTGCTCCCAGGCCATCTACGACGCCGAGGAGGACGGTGTCTACACGGCCGACCAGCTGGCTGACGCCTACCAGTTCACGAGCTTCTACGGAGCCCCGACCCCGGACCTGGGTGCCGGCGAGACCATCGCCCTCTTCGAGCTCGAGCCCAACCTGCCCAGCGACATCGACACCTACCAGAACTGCTACGGGACCTCGACCACCGTCAACTACATCCCGGTGGACGGAGGATCGGGCACGGGGCCGGGCAAGGGTGAGGCCGCCCTCGACATCGAGGACCTGATCGGCCTGGCCCCCGGTGCCACCATCGACGTCTACCAGGGTCCCAATTCGGGGACCGGCGTCTACGACACCTACAGCGCCATCGTCAACGCCAAAGACCCGGCCGACGTCGTCTCCACGTCGTGGGGGGAGTGCGAGGCGCTCGAGGGAGCCTCGGCCGCCGACGCCGAGAACACGCTGTTCCAACAGGCCGCCGTCCAGGGCCAGAGCGTGGTGGCGGCGTCGGGCGACAACGGCTCGGAGGACTGCCAGCCCCAGGACAAATCGAAGGCCCTGGCCGTGGACGACCCGTCCAGCCAGCCCTATGTCACCGGGGTGGGCGGGACCACCCTGTCCCAGATCGGCCCCCCGCCCACCGAGAAGGTGTGGAACGAGGCGCCGGTCAAGGGCGGGTCCGGCGGGGGAGGGATCTCGGAGCTGTGGGCCATGCCCTCCTACCAGTCGGGGACGCCGGCCGACCTCAACGTGATCAACAACTACTCCTCGGGCGCGCCGTGCAAGACGTCGTCGGGGGACTGCCGCCAGGTCCCCGACGTCTCGGCCGACGCCGATCCCTACACGGGCTACCTCATCCTCCTGAACGGCGAGTGGTCGGCCATCGGCGGCACCAGCGCCTCGACCCCGCTGTTCGCCTCCTTCCTGGCCCTTACCGACGCCTCGAGCGGGTGCGGGGGTACGTCCATCGGCTTCGCCAACCCCGTGCTCTACCAGTCGGCAGCCACCGACTACGCCGACGACTTCAACGACATCACCGTGGGCGACAACGACTACACGGGCACCAACAACAACAAGTTCCCGGCCGGGACGGGCTACGACATGGCCTCGGGACTGGGCAGCCCCGACGGGGCCAGCCTCCCCGAGGCGCTCTGCTCCGACGGGGCGACCGCCCCCGCCATCGTGAGCGGCCCGTCGGGATCGGCCACCGTGGGCAGCGCCCTCAGCTTCGATATCGTCACCTCGGGCTCGCCCGCCTCCACCATCACTGAGACGGGGGCTCTGCCCGGCGGGGTGACCCTGGTCGACAACGGCAACGGCACCGCCACCCTGGCGGGAACGCCGGCCGACGGGTCGACGGGGACCTACCCCCTCACCTTCACGGCCACCAACGGGACCGCCCCCGACGCCACCCAGGATTTCTCCCTGACGGTCGGGCCGGCGTCTCTCACCATCACGGCCAGCACCACGTACATGACCGAAGGGGGGACCGTCCCCATCATCACGCCCAGCTACTCGGGGTTCGTGAACAGCGACAGCGCCGCCAACCTGGCCTCCGCCCCCGTGTGCTCCACCACGGCGACGAGTTCCTCAGCCGACGGCGTCTACCCCTCGTCGTGCACGGGGGCGGCCGACGCCGACTATGACATCTCCTACGTGAACGGGACGGTGAGCGTCGAGAGCGGGTTCTACGTGACGACGTTGTCGCTGCCCGAAGCTTCACCGGAGGTCGGCTACAGCCAACAGTTGGAGGCGGTGGGGGGAAAGACGCCGTACACGTGGAGGGTGAACGGAGGGGCGCTGCCCAAGGGCCTCAGGCTCACGGAGCGGGGGTTGCTGGAAGGGACCCCGAAGCCACGGGACGAAGCCGGGACCTACACCTTCGACGTCCGGGTGGTGGACTCGACCAAGAGACAACGCCAGGTGGCCGTGGATTCCTTCACCCTCTCCCTGTCGTAGCCGGCCCTCACACGGTCGCGGCCAGGGCCGTGTAGGGGAGCCCGTGCGCCTCGGCCACCGGCTCGTAGGTCACCGCCCCCTCCACCACGTTCACCCCCCGGGCGAGGGCGGCGTCGCCCGTGACCGCCCGGCGCCATCCGAGGGCGGCGATCTCGAGGGTGTAGGCCAGGGTGGCGTTCACCAGGGCGTGGGTCGAGCTGTGGGGAACGGCCCCGGGCATGTTGGCCACGCAATAGAACAGACAGTTCTCGACCACGAAGGTGGGGTGCGAGTGGGTGGTGGGATGCGACGACTCGAAGCAGCCCCCCTGGTCCACCGAGATGTCGACCAGAACCGATCCGGGGCGCATGGCGGCGACGAGCTTGTCGGAGACGAGCTTGGGGGCGCGCGCCCCCACCACCAGGACGGCTCCGATCACGATGTCGGCGTCGAGACAGGTCTCCTCGATGGCGTGGGTGCTCGAGGCCACTGTCTCGAGCTCGCCCCGGAAGTGGTGGTCGACCTGACGGAGACGTTCTAGGTTGCGGTCGAGGATGAACACCTGACAGTGCAGGCCCACGGCCAGGGTGGCCGCCGCCATGCCGGCGATCCCCGCCCCCAGGATCACCACCTTGGCCGACCGCACCCCGGGGACGCCGCAGACGAGCACCCCGCCCCCGCCCCCCGGGCGCATCAGGTGATGGGCGCCGACCATGGGCGCCATCCTTCCCGCCACCTCGCTCATGGGGGTGAGCAGGGGTAGCGAGCCGTCGGGAAGCTGGACCGTCTCGTAGGCGATGGCCGTGTTCCCGCCGGCCAGCAGCGCGTCGGTGCACGACCGTGAGGCGGCCAGGTGGAGATAGGTGAAGAGCACCTGGTCGCGCCGGAGTCCCAGACGGGGGTACTCCTCGACGACGGGTTCCTTCACCTTGAGGACGAGGTCGGACCCGGCCCAGATCTCGTCGGGGTCGGCCACGATGGTGGCCCCCGTGCGGGCGAAGTCCTCGTCGGTCAACGAGGACCCGGCGCCGGCCCCCTTCTCCACGTAGACGGTGTGACCGGCGCTCGTGAGCTCCCTCACTCCGGCCGGGGTGAGGGCCACCCGGTACTCGTCTTCCATCCGCTCCTTGGGGACGCCGACGATCATCGGACCCACCGTATGCCGGGCCGGGCCGCCGCGCACCGGGACGGGCTACGGTCCCCGTTCATGACGGTGATCTTGAACGAATCCGACGCCCAGACCGAGGCCCTGGCCGGCCAGCGTGTCGCGGTCGTGGGCTATGGCAACCAGGGCCGGTCGTGGGCCCTCAACCTGCGCGATTCGGGGGTCGACGTCGTCGTCTGCGTGCGGGCCGATGCCACCAGGGATACGGCCGAGGCCGACGGTTTCGCCACCAGCGAGCCGGTCGGAGCCAACGACGCCGACGTCATCTGCATGCTCATCCCCGACGACGTCATCCCCACGGTGGCCCTCACTCCCCGACCCGACGCCCTGGTCATCGTGGCCAGCGGCTACACCCTGGCTTTCGGGCGGCTCGACCCCCCGTGCGACGCCGGCATGGTGGCGCCCCGGATGCTCGGACCCGAGGTCCGACGGTGCTACCTCGAGGGGGTCGGCTTCATCACCGCCGTCGGCGTCCACCGCGACGTCACCGGCACAGCCCGGTCCCGCGTCCTGGCCGTGGCCCGGGCCATCGGGGGGCTGCGCCAGGGAGCCATCGAGCTCACGGCCCGGCAGGAGGCCATTCTCGACCTGGCCGTGGAACAGGCCTTCGCCCCCGCCATGCGCCGGGTGAGCGAATCCTTCGTACAGGTCATGCTCGAACAGGACGTGCCCATCGAGGCCATCGTCACCGAGCTGGTGCTCTCGGGGGAGGTGGAGCGGACCTACCGGTTGGTGCGCCTGGAGGGCGGTGCGGCGCAGATGGCGTACCACTCGCCCACCAGTCAGTACGGCCAGATGTCACGCGCCGGCCGCTACGGGCACCTCGATGTCCTGTCCACCATGCGCGAGCTGGTCGACGACATCGCCTCGGGCCGTTTCGCCGACGAGTGGGACGCCGAGCGCGACGCCGGCTACCCGCGCCTCGAGGCCCTGCGGGCCAAGGAGATGGCGCCCGCCATCCTGGCCTTCGAGGCCGACCTCCGGTCCCGGCTGGGCGAGGGCGCGGTCACGCCCTGACGGCGTCTGTTACCCCTCACTGCCGAAGAATCCCGCCCCGCCGAAGGTGAAGACGCCGCCGTCGGCGGCCACCATCCAGTAGGCGGTGGCGCCTTCGGCCGACACCCCGACGACGGGCCGGTCGAGGTGGACCGACCCCTCGGACCCCTCGAAGGGGAGCCCGAAGCAGAAGACCCCGCCGTCGCTGGCCACCAGGCGGTAGCCGGCACCGTCGGCTGCCGCCTCCATGCCCACGACAGGACGGTTGAGGACGATGTTCCCGGTGCTGCCGTGGAAGGGAGCGTCGAAGGAGAAGATCCCGCCGTCGGCGGCCACCAACCAGTAGCCACCGGTGGCCTGGTCGGCCGCCATCCCCACGACGGGCCGGTTCAGATGCTTCCCACCCATGGATCCCTGGTAGCGGGCGTCACCGTAGGAGAAGACCCCGCCGTCGGCGGCCACCAACCAGTAGCCGCCGTCGTCGGGGGTGGCCGCCATGCCCACGATGGGCCGGTCGAGTCGGACGTTGGCGGCACTGCCGAAGAAATGGGCGTCACCGAAGGCGAAGACCCCGCCGTCGGCGCCGACGAGCCAGTAGCCCCCGCCGTCTGACGTGGCCGCCATGCCCACGATGGGGGCGTCGAGGTCCCGATCGCCCATCGAGCCGTGGAAGCTGGCGCCCCCGAAGGTGAAGACCCCGCCGTCGGCGGCCACCTCCCAGTAGCCGCCGCCCGACGGGGTGGTGGCCATCCCCACGAAGGGCGGAGCCACGGTGGCGGCCGCCGCCCGGTACACGGGGCCGACGGCGCTGTAGGCCAGGGCGTTCGAAGTGTTGGGAGGGACGACGACCTGGAGGGCGACCGTGCCCGAGGCGCAGGAAGGGATCACCACGACGGCACTCTCGCCGCTCGTCACCGTGGGTGGCGCCGTGCATCCGGGGCCGCCGAGCTCGACGGCGGAGGCGCCGCTCAGATAGACGCCCTGGATGGTGACGGTCGAGCCGTCGCCGCCCGAGTCGGGGGACAGATCGACGAGGTACGGCGCCGCACTCGACGGATAGTCGACCGATGCATTCTCGAAGGCGGTGGCGGCGCTCGGGATGGCGACCAGCGACTGGCCGAACTCGGCCGTCCATGTGAGCAGTCCGGGGTGTACGCCCGATGTGGCCGTCGCCTCGGCGGCACCGGCGGCGGCCGAGGCGCTGCCGTAGTTGCCGAGGATGGCGTCACGGTGGTCCCAGCCGGCCGGATCGTTGGGTGATGTCGAGGTGCAGCCGGCGTTGCCCACCGTCGGGTAGCAGCCGTCGGTGTACATCCACTCCCAGTCGGCCTGCAGGGCGTTGCCCGTCCCGAAGGCGGCGATGCTCGGTCCCGCCCCGAAGGTGGACGACCCGAGAGCGGCGGGGTCGGTCGAGGCCAGCGCGCCGGCCAGGGCGTCGTCGTCGGCGCTGGCATCGAGCTCGACCAGCGGGGGGAGTCCCCGGGCCGTGCGCTCGAGGTTGAACACGACGAAGAGCTGCTCGGCCGGGGGCAGCTCGGGGTAGTCGACGGGCAGGATCATCGGTCCCACGCCTTCGAGAGATCGGCCGTAGTTGATGTTGAGGAGAGCCGAGTAGATGCAGGCGGGCGTGTTGTCGAGAGCGAACTGGTCGCAGTTGAAGGGGACCTGGGCCTGGACATTGGCCTGGGGATGGTTGGGAGGGACGATGGCCTGCTCGTGCGCGGTGAGGACGGCGGCGCTGGGCGTCGCCGGTGCCTCTCCCCGTGACCCGACGGTGGATCCGGTGGATGTCGCCACGCTCAGCGTGGTCACAAGCAACACTCCGACAACAGCGGTGCCCAACCACCCCATCTGCCGTGTGCGGTCGTGAGTGGTTCCGCGTCGAAGCCGCGTACCGCTACGTCCGTGCATGGAGTTCTCTCCTCACCTGCTCGAATGTCGAGACAAGATTCGCCAATGCAAACGTGCGGTGCCCAAGGGCACCGCAGAGTTCGTCATCCCGCCGAACGGTGACCCTAGAACGTTTCTCGCCCCCGTGACACACCGCCGTCGGTCGCCGTCATTCGACCTGGTGAGCACCGGCGGACGGCGTCGGCGAACGTGGACGGTCGCCTTCGCCGTCCCCTACGCTCTCGATGCCGGACGAGGAGTGCACATGACATACCGGGTCATCCAATGGGCCAGTGGCGGCGTGGGCCGGGCCGCCATGCAGGGGGTATTGGCCCACCCCGAGCTCGAACTCGTCGGGTGCTGGGTGCACTCGCCGGAAAAGGACGGCGTGGATGTCGGCACGCTGCTGTCGGGCGACCCGATCGGCGTGAGGGCCAGCGCCGATGTCGACGCCGTGCTGGCCGTCGACGCCGACTGTGTTCTCTACAGTCCGATCTTCGCCGACGCCTCGGTCATCACCCGCATCCTGGAGTCGGGCAAGAACGTGGTCACCCCGTTGGGCTGGTTCTACCCGCCTTCCGACGAACGGGCCGCCTTCGACGCCGTCTGCCGGGCCGCCGGCGTGACGTTGCACGGCACCGGCATCCATCCCGGTGGCATCACCGAGAGGTTCCCTCTCGTCATCTCGGCGCTTTCCGGTTCGATCACCCATGTCCGGGCCGAGGAGTTCTCCGACATCCGCACCTACGGCGCGCCCGACGTCATCCGTGACTGGATGCTGTTCGGTAAGACCCCCGAAGAGGCCCGCACGAGCATCATGGCCGACGCCCTGGGGGCGGGATTCCGTCAGTCGGTCTGGATGGTGGCCGACGAGCTCGGCTTCGACCTCGATCCCGAGCTCCGCACCACCCACGACATGGCCGTGGCCACCGCCCCCATCGACTCGCCCATCGGACCCATCCAGCCCGGCACGGTGGCCGCCCAGCGATTCCGCTGGGAGGCCCTGGTGGACGGCGAGGTCGTGATCACCGCCGCCGTCAACTGGCTCATGGGGGTGAACGATCTCGACCCCGCCTGGTCGTTCGGTCCCCAGGGTGAGCGCTTCGAGGTGGAGATCACCGGCGACCCGAACTGCCTCGTCACCTTCAAGAAGCTCCACCCGCTCTCCATCGCCGAGGGCCTGAAACGCAATCCCGGGATCGTGGCCACGGCCCTGCACTGCGTCAACGCCATCCCCTACGTCTGCGCCGCCGAACCCGGTCTCCTCACCTATCTCGAGCTGCCGCCGGTCGCCGGCCGGGCCACCCTGGCCAAGCACCGGAGCCGTCGCTGACCGACGAGGTCGGCGTCGGTCCCGTCGGCACCTGGGTCGGCGGCGACGCGGTCGAGGTGGGGCACCACTGTTCACATCCATGGCACCGATGGTCATCGACATCGACGTCGTCATCGCAGTAACATCGCTGGCGCGGTTCGACATCGCCGCCAAGCACGACATCCTCGTCATAATCGAGTAGACGTCGAGCGCCCTGGCCGTCACGGCCTACGTAATTCCTCTTACGTGCCTTCACGGGGTGTCTAGTCGGTAACTTCACGCGTTTTCCCAGCACAGCGAATCAATACCGTTGTGGATGACGTCCGCGATCACCGCAAGTGAGTTCGGCGGACCTTCACAGAGGGGCATCTGGGGGATGCGCGTTGTAGGCGAAATGCTCGAATCGCGTTGTGGCCGTGGCCGTGGTGCACTGCCGCCCCGGGCTCCTCGGGTCGACCGTCGATGCGGGCCGGAGCCGGTCCGGTGACGGACCGACTGATCACGGGTCCGGGCGGACCGGCCGAGGGGCACCCCCTTCCCGACGGCTTCGACGTCGACGCCTTCGATTTCGGGGCCGACGAGCTGCGGGCGGTGTGGGCCAAGGTGGTGTCCGCCCTCGGCATCCTGGGCGACATCTTCGCCATGCTCGTCGACGCCGTCTGGTCGACGGTGGAGGCCATCGTCCGCCGCCGGTTCTCCTGGGCCGAGTTCTTCGAGCAGGCCTGGTTCCTGATCTCGGTGACGTGGCTGCCCACCATCCTCATCGCCATCCCCTTCGGTCTCGTTCTGGTGCTCGAGGTCGGAGGGTTGTCGGTCCAGCTGGGCGCCACCTCCATCGTCGGCGCCGTCGACGCCATCGGGATCGTCCGCGAGGCAGCGCCCGTCATCACCGCCATCATCCTGTCGGGGGCGGGCGGCTCGGCCATCTGTTCGGACCTCGGGGCCCGGACCATGCGTGACGAGATCTCGGCCATGTGGGTCATGGCCGTCGATCCCGTCGAGCGACTGGTCGCCCCCCGGGTGCTGGCCACCGTGGTGGTGGCGCTGCTCCTGAACGGCATCGTGGCCTTCGCCGGCATCCTGAGCGGCTACCTGGCGGCCGTCTTCATTCTCCACTCGAGCGCCGGCGGGTTCCTCAACTCGTTCAGCTCCTTCGCCCAGCCGGCCGACGCCATCGAATCGATGTTCAAGGCCGGTCTGTTCGGGCTCCTGGCCGCCGTCGTCGCCTCTCACCAGGGCATGAACGCCAAGAGGGGCCCGGCGGGCGTGGGTGAGGCGGTCAACCGTTCCGTCGTCATCACCGGTGTCGGGCTGTTCCTGCTCAACCTGCTCGTGACCGACGTCTTCCTGGCCATCGTCCCCCCCCGGGTCCTGTGAGGGCGGTGCCGTGACCACTCCATTGCCGGTCGCCGACAAGCGGTGGAAGGGCCCCGTGGCGGCCGTGGCGAAGCCGGTCGCCTTCCACGGTGCCAATGTCGGCTACCGGGTCCGCAACCAGCTCGTCTGGCTGGGGGAGCTCCTCGCCTTCGTCGTGAAGGTCGTGCGGGCCATCCCCCTGGTGTTGCGTCATCACCGTCGGGAGCTCTGGCGCCTGGTGGGCGAGGTCACCTTCGGCGGCGGGATCCTCACCATCGCCGCCAGCACCATCCTCGTCTCCGCCCTGCTCGCCTCGGTGGTCGGGGTCCAGCTCGGGATCGAAGGCCTCCAGGGGCTCAACATCATCGGCCTCACCCCTCTGACCGGCCTGCTGTCGGCCTTCGCCAACACCCGGGAGCTGTCGCCGCTGCTCGCCGGCTACGGCCTGGCCGCGCAGATGGGTTGCAAGTTCACGGCCCAGCTCGGGGCCATGAAGGTGAACGAGGAGATCGACGCCCTGGAGGTCATGTCGATCCCGTCGCTTCCCTACCTGGTCACCACCAGGCTCCTGGCCGCCCTGGCCGCCGTCATCCCCCTGTACCTGTTGGCGCTGTCGGGTGCGTACCTGGCGACGCAATTCGCCGTCCTCACCATCGCCCACCAGGGCTCGGGTACCTATCTCCACTACTTCTACCTGTTCCTGAACCGACGTGACGTCTTCTACTCGGTGCTGAAGGTCGTCGTCTTCGCCGTGCTGGTGACGATCATCCACTGCTACTACGGCATGACGGCCTCGGGTGGCCCCGAGGGCGTGGGCCGGGCCACGGGGCGGGCCATCCGGATGAGCACGGTCGCCATCGCCATCACCGACATGTTGATGACCCTGCTCTTCTGGGGCATCACCGTCCCCGTGAAGGTGACCGGTTGACACTCGTCGCCCCTCCCTCTCCGGCCCCGGCGCCCGCTCCGGTCACCGCCGTCCCCGCCCCCCGTAGCTGGTCATGGCGCCTGATCGGTCTGGGCGGGCTGCTGATCGCCTTGCTCATCGGTGTGGTGGTGGCCGTCTTCGCCTCCTTCGGCGGTGCCTTCTCCACCTACGCCGTGGCCGACGCCGAGCTCCCGGCCACGTCGACGGCCGTGGCCCTCGCCTCTCCCGTCGAGTACCGCAACGTCACGGTGGGGACGGTGGCCAGCCAGGGCCACTCGGTCCCCGGCGGACTGGTGTCGTTGTCGCTGCACCTCGACCGCTCGATGCTCGACGTGATTCCGGCCGGGGTCAGGGCCACCGAGACCCCGGTGTCGTTCTTCGGCGACGCCTACATCGTCCTGGTGGCGCCCGCCCATCCGGGTACGGCCCGGTTGCGGCCCGGAGCCACCATCCCGGCCCTGCAGGTCGGTCAGACGGCGTCGCTGCAGGCCACCCTGGGGGACCTCGACAACCTGCTCACCAAGCTCCATCCCGGCGAGCTCGATGCCGCCCTCACGGCGCTGGCCAGCTCCCTGCAGGGCAACGGGACGTCGCTCGGCCACAACTTCGTGAGAGCCAACACCTACTTCGAGCAGATGCTCCCGTTGTGGCCCACGGTGGTGTCGAACCTGGACACCCTGGTCCCGGTGTCCGACCAGTTCGCGGCGTCCACCCCCCACCTCCTGCAGATCCTGGCCAACCAGACGACGACGGCCACCACCATCAACGACGAGGCGTCGTCCGTGCGCCAGTCGATCGCCGGCGGCGAGTCCCTCACCGGTCAGGCCGCCCAACTGCTCGACGCCATCCAGCAGCCCTATGACGTCCTCGCCGCCGACTCAGGACCGTTCCTGAAAGCGGTCTCGCAGAGTCCGGAGGAGATCTCCCAGTTGCTCCAGGGTCTCGACGACTGGGCCACGGCCTGGTCGGCGGCCGAATCGTCGGGGCCCTACATCGACCTGACCGAGAACCAGGTGGTGGCCAATCCGGCCGACCTGGGGCTGGCCGTCCTCGGCGGTCCCGAGGCCTCCGCCTATCTCGCCGCCGGCCTCGGGGCCGGGGTCGTGAACCCGCCTACCTACACCTCGGCCGGGTCCATCCCCGCCGACGCCGCGGCCGACCGACCGTCCACGCTGATGGCGGCGGTGTCGTCGGCTCCGGCTCCGGTACTGGCCGAGCCGGCCCAGAGCGACGCCGTGGCCCAGATCGTGCGGGCCCTGAGCGGCTCGCGGCCGGTGTCGTCCTCGGTGGCCACGTTGTTGTTGTCACCCCTGCTCGAAGGCCTGGTGACCGGGCGGTGAGGGTCCATCACCACCGTCCCGGGCTCCCGCTCACCATCGTCAAGGTGGGCGTCTTCACCGTGGTGTCGCTTCTCATCACCTCCATCGTGATCTCGTCGCTGCTGGACGTGAACACCAAGCCGGCCACCGGCTACTTCGCCGAGTTCTCCAACGCCTCGGGCCTGCAGTCCGGTGACACCGTCCGCGTCGCCGGGGTCGAGGTGGGGAAGGTGAGCGCCGTCACCCTCAAGGACAACCACGCCAACGTGTCCTTCAGCGTCGACAACAGCCAGCACCTCACCACCACGACGCTCGCCGCCATCCACTTCGAGAACCTTCTCGGTCAGCGCTTTCTGGCCATCCTCCCCGGCCGGGCCGGCGGGAGGCCGCTGCCGCCGGGTGCCGTCATCCCCCAGTCCCGTACCACGCCGGCCATCGACCTCACGGCGGTGTTCGACGGCTTCCAGCCCCTCTTCTCCGCCCTCTCGCCCAACCAGGTGAACCAGCTGGCCGGGTCGATCGTCGATGTCTTCCAGGGCGAGTCGGGGACCATCTCGAACGTGGTGGCCGAGACGGCGGCGTTGACCAACAACCTGGCCGACCGCCAGCAGGTGATCGACACCCTCTTGAACAGCCTGTCGAGCCTCCTCGACACCGTGGGGGTCCACGACACCCAACTCGGGCAGTTGATCGGGAACTTCGACACCCTCGTCACCGGGCTGGCCAACTCGCGCGGTGAGATCGGTTCGGCCATCGACAACCTGGCCACGGCGGAGAGCACGACCAGCAATCTGCTCAACCAGGCACAGCCGACACTGAACGAGGACATCCAGACCCTGTCCCAGGCCGTCCAGTCCCTGTCGGCCAACCAGAAGCCGCTGAACGGGGTGCTCCAGGGCTTCCCCGGACTGGTGGGGGCGCTGGCCAAGGTGGAGAGCTCGGGCAGCTGGATCAACGTCTATCTGTGCAACCTGACGATCAACGTGAGCGGGCAGCTCGACATCTCGCTCATCCCCGGCCAGAGTCCCACCGGCCAGTACCCGAATCCGGTGACGTTGCCCTCGGGGGCCATCGGTGACCAGTCCGACCACACGGCGAGCTGCTCGTGAAGCGCTTCCGCGAACGCAACCGCGCCGTCACCGGACTGGTGGGCCTCGTGGTCGTCCTCGTCCTCGTGGCCGGAGCCCTCGAGTTCCCCAATCTCCCCCTCATCCACGACAACGCCACCTACAGCGCCGATTTCGCCAGCGCCGGCGGCCTGGCCACCGGGGACATCGTCACCGTCGACGGGGTGAAGGTGGGCTCCATCACGGCCATGGCCCTGGCCGGCGACAAGGTCCGGGTCACCTTCACCGTGGCCGGCGCCTCTCTCGGCTCGACCACCTCGGCGGCGGCCAAGGTGTTGAGCCCGGTCGGCACCGAGTACATGGAGTTGGCGTCGTCGGGACCGGGCCGGCTCGCCGGGGTGATCCCCGAGGCCCGTACCACCGTGCCCTACAACCTCGTCACCGACCTCTCCGGTCTGGGGAGCGAGATCCAGCACTACAACCTCCCCCAGATCGAGAAGGCGCTCGAGGTCGGGAGCCAGGACCTGAACGGGACGCCGGCGAGCGAGACCACCAGCGCCTTCAACGGCCTGGCCGGTATGTCGCGGGTGATCGGTGACGAGGGGACGCAGCTGGCCACCATCGTCACCCAGGGGGCCAAGCTGAGCGCCGTCCTGTCCGATCGCAGCCATCAGCTCTTCGACCTCTTCGGCCAGAGCGACCTCGTCCTGCAGGTGCTCCAGCAGCGGCGGACGGCCATCGAGCAGCTCCTCACGGCCACATCGGCGCTGAGCCAACAGATCACGTCGATCCTGTCGGTGAACCGGCCGCAACTCACCACCCTGCTCCAGGACCTCCAGTCGGTCTCGGCCGTACTCGCCCGCCAGAGCAACGAGTTCGGCCAGGCCATCCCCGTCCTGGCCGCCTTCAGCCGGTACGCCGCCAACGCCTCCGGATCGGGTGCCTTCGTCGACGTGGCCGTACCCACGCTCCTCATCCCCGACAACCTCGCCGCCCAGTGCTCGGCCGCCGGCGCCGATCCGAGCACCGACGCCCAGGTCGGGTGCCGACCGTGAGGCGGCTGCCCCTCCTGGGCGCGGTGTCGGACGGCGCCGGGAGACTCGCCGCCGCCGTCCGGCGCGTGCCCCTGCGGACCCGGCTGGTCGTGGGGGTGGGCCTCGTCCTGGCCTTCGTGGTGGGTGGGATCGTGGCCGTGGTGACGGGCGGCACCGCCCCGACGATCATCACGGCCCGTTTCGCCACCGCTCCCGGCCTCTACGTCGACAACTTCGTCGACGTCCTGGGCATGCCGGTGGGGAAGGTCACGAGTGTGAAGCCCGGGCCCGCCTACGTCACCGTGACCATGCAGATCCCCGCCTCGGTGCCCATCCCGGCCCGGGCCCAGGCGCTCATCATGGCCCCCGAGGTGGTGAACGACCGCTACGTGCAGCTCACCCCCGCCTACAGCGGCGGACCCCGGCTGGGCGACCACGCCGTCATACCGTTGACGCGTACGGCGGTGCCGATCTCGGTGGACGGGATCGTGGACAGCCTCGACGACCTGGCCAAAGCCCTCGGCCCCAACGGGGCCAACGCCCACGGGGCCCTGTCCGCCTTCGTGGCCAGCTCGGCCCACGCCTTCGGAGGTGACGGCTCGGCCCTGCACTCGACGCTCACGTCGTTGGGCTCGGCCCTGGGAGCGCTGTCCTCCAAGAGCCCCCAGCTGACGTCGTTGTTCGACAACCTCGGGAACCTGAGCGACGTGGCCTCGCAGTACACGGCCACGTACCAGGCCTTCGCCAACAACCTGGCCTCGGTGAGCACCGAGCTCGCCTCCGACGACAGCGACATCGGCGCCGCCCTGGCCAACCTGCAGAAGGCCCTCGGGGCGCTGGCCTCCTTCGCCACCACCAACGCCTCGGCCCTGGGCGCCAGCGTGACCAACCTCGACGCCTTCGCCGGAGCCGTGGCCGCCAAGCAGCACCAGCTGGCCCAGGTCTACGCGGCGCTGCCTAAGGCGCTCGACAACCTCACCCAGGCCATCGACCAGAACGCCCCGGGGGGCCCGGCGTTGAAGGCCCGGCTCGACCCCATGAGCGGCTCGGCCGCCTTCTCCCAGTCGGTGTGCGGCAACGCACTGCTCCGGCTGCTCCTGCTCTCCATCGACCAGTCCCAGGACAAGGACCCGACGGTCGACCTCGGCTGCGGGGTGAACGGACTGCTGGCCGGGCTCCCCAATCCGCCGGGGGCGTCGACGGGTCCCAACCTGTCCATCGGCGCACTGATCGGGGGCCAGCCGTGAGCCGGCGGATCGGCGTGGCTTTGGTGGCGCCGGTACTGGTGGCCGCCGGTGCCCTCGTCCTCGGCGGCTGCGCGCTGAGCCTGCAGTCGCTGCCGAAGATCAGCGGGATCAGCTCGGGGACATACCCCCTCCATGCCGTGTTCGCCAACGTCCTCAACCTGCCCGACGACGCCCAGGTCCGCCTGGGGGCCGAAGTGATCGGCCAGGTGGGCACCATCGGCACCCGGAACTTCCAGGCCGACCTGACCCTCGACATCAAGGACGGCGTCCGCCTGCCGGTGGGCACGCAGGCCCAGATCCGTTTCGACGATCCCCTGGGCGACGAATACGTCATGGTCCAGCCGCCCACCACCCTCACCTCCTCCCTCGGCGGGCAGGGAACCCGCTTCCTGGCCCCGGGGGCGCAAATCCCCGAGGGCTCGACGTCGACGGCACCGAGTGTTGAGGACACCTTCGGCGCCCTCTCGCTCGTGTTGAACGGTGGCGGGATCAACCAGCTCGAGACCATCATCCACGAGCTCAACCACACCTTCGACGGCAACCAGCCGCCTATCCGGTCGTTCCTGACCACCATCGACCGGGGGGTGAGCTCCCTGGCCGGCGGTCGGACGTCGATCGACAACGCCCTGACGGCGATCGGCAACCTGACCAGGCAGCTCAACGGCGGCGGCGGCACCATCGCCAACGGGATCAACACCCTGGCGCCCGCCATCGGGGTACTGGCCAGCGAGAACACCCAGATCGACGGCCTCATCACCCAACTGTCCAACCTGGGCGCCGTAGGCACCCAGGTGGCCGAGCAGAGCGGCGAGAACTCGGTCAACGACGCCAAGGACCTGTTGCCCGTCGTGGAGCAGCTGGAGTCGGTCTCGGCCCAGCTCGCTCCCGACCTCGGTGCGCTGGCCGCCTTCGAGGCCGAGACGCCCAAGGTGGCGCCCGGTGACTATCTCCAGGCGAGCGCCATCGTCAACGTCGATCTCCCTCCTGGCAGTTTCGAGGCCACCCCCCTCGACGCCACGGCGTCGAGAGCGTCGAGTTCCGGCCCCACCGACGGGGGCCGGGCCGTGTCCGATCTCTTGACGGCGAGCCTGGCGTGACGGGGGCCGTGCCATGAGCCGCAGTCTGATGCCACGGATGATCGCCCTGGCCGTGGTCATCGTGGTGGGCGTCTACTACATCGTCTTCGACGTCATGCAGTACCGCATCGCCTCGCCACCGATGGCCGTCACCGTCCTCATGCCCGGTGCCGGCGGGTTATACAGCGGCGCCGACGTGACCTACCGGGGAGTCCAGGTCGGTACCGTCAGCGCCCTCGACCTGCGTCCGAAAGACGTGGCCGTGAAGCTCGCCATCGACCCCGGCCAGCACATCCCCGACAACGGCGCCGTCCGGGTGAAGGAGCTCTCGGCCCTGGGCGAGCAGTACCTCGACCTCCAGCCGGCCCGGGTCACGGGGCCCGACCTGCGCACGGGGACGGTGATCCCGGCCAACCGGGTGGTGCTGCCCACGCCCATCGGCACCACGCTCGTCGACCTCGGCAGCATGCTCAAGAGCATCAACACGCAGGACCTGCAGACGAACGAGACGTTCCTGGCCAGCGCCTTCGTGGGGACCGGGCCCGACCTGCGCACGATCATCGTCACCGGACAGAAGCTCTTCGACGCCCTGGTGAAGGCCCAACCGGAGACGGTGAACCTGGTGGTCGACGGCCAGAAGGACCTGGCCACGCTGGAGGCGACGGACGGCGACTTCGGCACCTTCACCGCCGGTCTGGCCTCGATCACGGGGCAGTTGCGCGCCTCCAACGCCGACCTGCAGGCGCTGATCACCAACAGCCGGGCGGCCGAACTCCAACTCAACCCCTTCCTCCAGGCCAACAGCACCTCGGTGGCCGGGCTCGTCTCCAACCTGGCCATCGACGCCCAGGTGAGCGACGAGTACCAACCCGAGGTGCAGGCCATCTTCGAATTGTTGCCCGTGGTCTCGTCAGACCTGGCCTCGGTGGCCGGAGGTGGGCACATCCACGGCGAGATCGAGATCAACACGGATGAGACGGTGTGCCCCTATGTCCTCGGCAGCTACATGCCGGGGCCGACCCAGAAGGTGGCCAGCCCCCCCCTGTCCGACACGTGCACGGCGACGGCGCCCGACATGCTCCAGCGCGGCGCCGACAGCACGCCGGCCTTCCCGGGGGATTGAGCCGACATGCAGCGGAGACCACTCGTGACCTGTGATGCGAACGGCACCCACCGGGTGCGGCGCCGGGCGCTGCGCGCCGTCGTCACGGCCGCGGCCCTCCTGGTGCTGGCCGGGACGGTCGTGGTCGCCGTGTCCCAGGACGGCGGCGCCGCCGCCCGCGGCCCACGGCCGTCGGTGGCGGCGGCCTCGACGCGCAACGGGCTACGGACCCTGGCACCCGAACCGTCCTCCAAGGTGCTGGCCAGTGCCGACAACCTCCCCGCCGACTGCATCCCCAACCCGGCCGGACCTCCCACCGCCCCCTATGAGCTCGGCCTGGTGGGAACGGTGACCGGAGGGGTCCTGAGCACGGGGGCGGCGACGGTGGCCGGCATCAGCGCCACCTTCTGCGGCATCGCCACCATCGTCAACGGCACGCCTCCCTGCGGGGCCACGGGGAGCGTGTCCTCGCCCCCCGACGGCCAGGTGTACGGCTCCATGTCGGTGGCTCTCACCCTCGTCCCCGGCATGACACCGTCGATCGGGTTCACCGCCAACCCGGGGACGATCACCGGGGGGTTCAGCTGTACCTCGGACCCCAACGGGCTCGACGTCTCCCTGGACGCCACCGTGAGCGGCACCACCAGCCCCCTGTTCGGCGTCTCGTGCACCATCGGGCCCCTCACCATCCCCCTGTCGGGGGTCATCACCGGGCCGTTCACCGATCTGACGGGGACGTTGACCAGTCACGACATCACCGTCCCCGACGTCCAGGCCTCACCGACGTGCCCGGGATCGCTGCCCGCCAACGTCGACGCCATCGCCGGCCTCCCCATCGCCGCCGGTGGGGCCAGCGCCACTCTGCCCATCAAGGCCTCGCTCTACCAACCGGCCAGTTGAGCATGCCCGATCTCACCGACAACCACCGATCCCAAACAACCAACAGAGGAGGTAACACCCACCATGCCTAGACACAGGAAGTTCCTAGTAGCCAGCCTGGCTATGGGGCTGGCCGTCACTTTGGGCACCGCCACGGCCGTCTACGCCACCAGCCTGCCGGGCGGGACGACGGTCACCGCGGCCCTCAAGGCCGGAACCGACATGACCTTCCAGGGGAACATCGATTCGGTCAGCATCACGGTGTCCTGCACCACCTTCACGGGCAGCGCCACCTTGCCGAACAGCCCGGCGTCCACCATCGATCTCAATGGCCCGCCGACCCTGAGCGGCTGCACCGACACGTCGGGCGGATCCGACACCGTCACCACCAACTCCACCAGTGGACCGTGGGTGCTGTCGACCAAGGGGAAGAAGGCGCCGTACAAGCTGACGCTCACCATCCCGAAGGCCGGCGCCACGTTCGCCTCGAACGTCATTCCCGGTTGCGTCATCACCGCCGCGCCGAAGAAGCCGGTCAAGGTGACGGGCAAGTACGACGGGACGAACACCGACACCGTCTCGAACGGAAAGATCGCCACCAAGGGAGCCGGGTGCACGAGCACGACGGCGGAGACGGACGCCAGCGTGGTCTTCAGCCCCAGCCCCGGCCCGCCGCCGTTCTAGTCAGGCGGCGAGGTCGCCCGCGGTA
>Ga0302325_10004513_pt1 | contig 32132 bp, 29 predicted proteins | sample Palsa_T0_2_FD_201948 | JGI IMG/M metagenome (GOLD analysis project Ga0302325, IMG submission 201948) | Peat permafrost microbial communities from Stordalen Mire near Abisko, Sweden - Palsa_T0_2 | ecosystem: Environmental > Terrestrial > Soil > Palsa > Peat permafrost | place: Sweden: Abisko... | reverse complement strand
TGCCGGTGCTCTGCTGGGACAGGTCACAATCATCGGACCGAACCTCAACGCCGAAGGGGTGGGCCGCGACGCGTTCGGCCAGCCCCATGATCAGGCTATAATCAATGCCGACTACAGCATTCCAAATTGGCCGGCGGTTTCGGTCGACGTCGCCCTCATTCACATCGGCGCAACGCCCGCGAGCGTGAATGATGCCGTGCTGGCACCCGTACTGAATACGCTATCGCTCGGAAGCCGGTACCGATTTGTCATTCACGGCGCACCCGCGACGCTGCGCCTGCAGGCGCAGAATCTCAATAATGCCGAGGTCTGGGCTACAGCCTATACCCCGGGTTTCTACATGTTTCCACCGCGCAGCGTGTTTGGATACCTTACGGTGGATATCTAATCAGGCCGACCAAACACTGAACAAGCAGGCCTAGGGGCTCAACGCATTCATCATGACCTTGCCGTCGGGCCCAGTCACGTCCCCAAGTTTCATGCCGGTGGGACAGCTGCCCACCCACTTTGATTCGATAACGGTTTCCACCGTGTTGTCGGCCTTGCGCATCTCGAGCCGAAATCCAGTATTGCCCGTCAGCGTCATAACCGATTTGGAGTGGCTGATCTTGCCGCTGAAGTTACACTCAGATTCCGAGATGTAGACCGAATCATGGTGCTCGGCATGCAATTCCTTGCACGGCGCATTCGGACTATTGTGCGTGTCTTCGTACATTTTTCTGTTAACGGCGTTGCTGGTACACATCTTGCTGAGCATCGGCTTCTCCATTACGCCAGGCATGAAGGTGCTGCTTTCCCACAAGCCTTCTTTGATGTCCGGCAGATCCTTGATGCCCGGCAAGTCGGCCGCCAGGGCTGCGCCGGCCGCAATTATGCCGAGAAGAATTCCCTGTTGGATCTGAGCTTTCATCGTCGCTGGTCCTCCCTGAATGTCAATCCTGTGTGCCAGTATGCATCACACGTCGCGCCAGGGACATTGTGTCGGCTGCCATACCCACAATGTGTTGCCGTCGGCAGGGGTTGCTTAGTTGCTTACGACATTAATCGCCTTTAACTTGCATTCGCATCAAGAAAGCGCGACGTTGACCGCGGCTAGCGACATAACCTGGAGCAGCTATGGACGATTGTCACGAGACAACTAGTGATGTCATTGCATTGCTCTCCGCGACTCTCATGAATTGAAGACCTTAGTCGCACCGACTTGCACATCCCCGGCGATCAGTGAAGAGGCCTTCCCAGACATGCATTGGCGAAATTGGCGGTACTGGAGCGGCACTGAGTATGGATTCAACAACGCCTATTACGTCCAGTTTGCTGACGGCACCATCGCCGGCTTCAATCGTAATCACGCCATCGCGGTTCGACTGGTACGAAGCGGACAGTGATTTCGGTCGAACTGCTGCGCCGGCCGACCCCGGTGCTGCAGACGGCAAAGGGTCTGCGCGCGTGAATGGCACAACCCACGGAGGCGGGAGATGGCCACGCTAATCGATGCATTGATCAGCCGTCGAACGGTAATCGAGATCGGGCTGGGTGTAGGCGCTGGCGCCGCCCTGGCGCCCTGGGCGATGGCGGCTAACCTGTCGAGTCTGCCCGTCATCAAGAAGAAGATTCCATCCACCGGTGAGGAAATACCGGTCATGGGCATCGGCACCAATGCGTTTCGCGGCGCCAATTACGAGCAGCTGCGCGACATACTCAAACGCATGCATGAACTGAAGGGCAGCGTAATCGATACTGCCGCCATGTACGGCGATAGCGAGGCGGTGATCGGCAAGGCACTGGCCGAACTCGGCATTCGTAAACAGATGTTCATAGCTACCAAGTTCAACGCTGAGGGCGTACAGATGCCCGGACCGCCACCGGGTGCTGCCGCGGCGCCGGGCCGTCCGCGGCCGATGGACAACGTATACGGCGAGGCGAGCTTCGAGCGTTCACTGACAGCTTTGAAGACCGATCGCATCGATCTCATGCAGGCGCATTTCCTCGCCAGCGTTGAACCGCTGATGCCGCTGCTGCAGAAGCTGAAGAAGACTGGCAAGATCCGCTACATAGGCATTACCACGGTTTCCGAAGAGCAGCATCCGCAGCTGATCGACTACATGCGAAAGTACCCGATCGATTTCATACAGGTCGATTATTCGCTCGGCAATCGCGAAGCTGCCGAAACCGTGTTTCCGGTGGCGCGCGAACGCAAGATAGCGGTCATGGTTGCCGTGCCCTTGGGCGGTCGCAGGGGTTCATTGCTGAGCCAGACCGATGGACGAGAACTGCCGTCATGGGCGGCCGATATCGATGTCACGAGCTGGAGCCAATTGTTGCTGAAGTACGTGATCTCGCATCCGGCCGTTACTTGCGCCATCCCAGGCTCTTCACAGCTCGAGCATCTCGAAGACAACCAGATGGCCGGTCGCGGCCGTATCGCCGACGCGGCCATGTGCAAGCGCATGGAGGCCTTCTGGGACAAGACGGCGTGACGCATCGTTAATGCCCAACATCGATTCTGCCGCTTGCCGGCTGGAGGGAACGACAATGCAGGAATTCACACCCAATCGTCGCGATCTGCTGCTGGCCCTCGCCGGGACTTCCTTCCTGATCAGCGTGGCGCGGGCGGCGGGCGTCGACCCGAGCATGACCATCATTACACCCCCGGATAACATCCCGTGGCAGCCTTTGTACAATTTTCCGCCGGGAATGGCCGAGCAGGCCAACATGGTCGGCGCCATAGGCGATCCGGGGCAATATTTCGTGCTGATCCGCTGGCACCCCGGCTATATGAGCGCACCGCACTTCTATGAGACGGATCGTCTGTGCGTGGTTCTGTCCGGAACCTGGTATGTGGCGAGCGGCGAAGATTTCGCCCCGCAAGCGACGGTGCCGGTTCGAGCGGGTTCCTTTGTGCGCCGCGTAGCCAGGACGCCGCATTATGATGGCGTGCCCAAACACGTGTCGGAACCGGCCATCATCGCCATCACCGGCATGGGGCCGATCCACTATCACCTGACCGACCCCAGCAAGTCAGGCTGGCGGGAAGCATAAACGCCCGGAAGCCGGAGCCTTACTTAACGAATCCTGAACGAACACAAATTGCCGAGGCATCGCATAGGCGCCGGTAAAAGCGGCGAGAATATTCCTCGCACAAGTTTGTAGGCACTCGCCGGCAGCAGAACAAAAAGTGCCTCGTTATCAATACGATACCTGCCGATCGAACCCGCGGCGTAGGTCTTTTAGAAGCGGGCTTTTCTGTTGGGCTTATGGGTGCCGCAATTCGAGGGCGGTAAAAGATCACTCTCACCCAGCAACCAATCAATTGGGAGCCCGATATGAGGAACTACAATTCAACCCATCAAATCGTAGTGGGCATTGCCCTCGCCGCGATCTTCGGCGTCGGAGTGTCTGTATTTACTGTGCGCGCCAAGCACGAAAGCGAGGTCGCTCGCAACGCTCCGACTCCTGCACCGGCTACTTCGAGCGATCAGAATGCCGCCGACCCCAATGCGCCAACCCCGGGCTCGGCCGCGCAAGCGGCAACTGATCAGACAGCAGCTGCCTCGAGTACGCCACCGACCGATCCTTCTGTGGCGGCCCCGACTCCAGTCGCTCCAACCGCTCCAATCGCCGGCAACGTAGCGAAAGACGCCGTAGGCTCCCCGAACAAGTCGAAGGCCTCCGACCGTGCTGATCGCATCGCCGGCAAGAGGCATAACAGCGATGACACGGCCGGCACGCGTGTAGCGTCTGCTGCCAATGCGGGCACGGGCGCCGCGGACCAGGGTGCTTCGAACAGCTCTGACAGTGTGAAGAACAATACACAGATGGCGCTGGCACCGTCTGCAACCGACACGACCTCATCGGCCCCGGCAGGGGCGACTGCCGATACGCAGCAGGCCCCTGCGCAGACGGGGCAGAAAGCAGCGACCAGTACCGATTCGGCCGCGGCAAGCGTTGAACCGGTTGCTTCAGACAGTCAGATCACGTCACACGTGAAATCTGAGATCGCGACGGCCGCGCCCAATAGCAATGTCGACGTTACGACGTCGAACGGTGTCGTTGCGCTGGCCGGGTCTGTACCCAACCAGGCCGCAGTCGATCAGGCCACGCAGGCCGCCCAGCGAGTCCCGGGCGTCAAGCAGGTAGACGCCTCTGCGCTGATGGTCAGCAATCAATAACCGCAGTGGGCGCTGCCAAAAGGACCGGTGTGGCGATTGCATCGCTCATCGGTCCTTCTCAATCACACATGCGTTGAAAATACCCTCTCCAAAGTCAGGTGGAGGATTGGGTTGCCGCGAGGATATTGAGAAGGATGTCGTGGGACCGCCGCTGCCCGTAGTTCGTGTTGTATGCGCTCGAGGTAATTGCCACGACCAAGTGCAATGACGGAACGACGTAAACCTTGTTGCCACCGTTCCCAGAGGCGAAATGTACGATGATCTGCCTCGTTCCCACTTGCTCGACTCGCGTGTACCACATGTACCCGTAGAAATCGGCGTACGGATCGCTTGTGGATATGGAGACCTGAGTCGCCAGGCTCGTCTTCACCCAAGAAGCATTCAGTATCTGCTTTCCTGCTACAACGCCGCCGTTTCTCATTAGCTCGCCGATAGCCGCCAGATCGCGCGTGGTGATGGAGAGATTGCCTTGGCCAGTCACGCGGTCAACTGGCACGTGACGCCAACGTTCAATGCCGATTCCAAGTGAGCCGAAAAGGTTCTTATTGGCGAACTGGTCCAAGGGCTTATGGCTGGCATTCTCAACGATGGCTCCGACCAGAAAGGCATTGATCGAGCAGTAGTTATAACGCGTTCCCGGAGCCTCAATTAGCGGAACCGCAAAAACTGCGCGCATCCAATCGGTCGAGTTGTCCAGATTTTCCTCGGCTCCCAATGTCGATGGATCGTCGTTCGCGTCAAGGCCGGAACGCATATTGAGAAGATCCTTGATTGTGATCTTCTCCTTGCCGTCTCTTGGCATATCTGGGAGGTAGAGGGCAATCGAGTCATTCACGCTGTGAATTAAGCCTTGTTGAACGGCTAGTCCCAGCAGTAGCGACGTGATGCTTTTCGTGGCTGAGCGGATGTCGTGCAGTGTGCTGACGGAATCGCCATTGAAGTAGTGCTCAGTTGCCAGCATTCCGTCCCGCAATATGACGATGCCCTTGAGATCGTGATGCGGATCTTGCGCGATCTTGTCATACAGTGCCGCTATCGCCGCCGCGTCAAGGCCGGTGGAAGCCATCTTTGCCTGCGACCAGACGATTCCCGCCGGTCGCGCGTCCGCTTCCTGCTGCACGGTCTTGCAGGATGGTATTGCTGCGCTCAGCAGTACAGCGAATAGGATCGCTGATTTGGTCCTCATGCAGATATCTTAAGGCGTGCTGCCTTGGAGCGCGATGGCAGCTCTTGGGCCTCGGCTCGATGCAGTGAATATATTGCAGCCGTAATGTGCGCCGCTGCGCACGACATTGTCTGGAAATGCCGGTCGTCAACACTAAACATCAGCGAAATTAGCGATGTTAGTGGTTTTAGCGATGCCATGAACCCCCAACGTAACCGGCTGTTAGCCGCACTACCCAGGAAGGAATTCCAACGCCTGCACCCTGACCTGGTACTGGTGCCGTTGGCGCTGGGCGAGGTGTTGTATGAATCCGGCACCGCATTGCGCCATGTCTACTTTCCCGTCGATTCGATTGTTTCCTTGCTGTACGTCATGGCCAACGGTGCCTCGGCCGAAATCGCGGTCGTGGGCAACGATGGCGTCATCGGAATCTCGCTGTTCATGGGAGGCGAGTCCACGTCAAGCCGCGCGGTGGTGCAGAGCGCTGGTCATGCATATCGATTAGAAGGCGAGCTGATGAAGCTGGAGTTCATCCGAGCAGGACCCATGCAGCGCCTGTTGCTGCGCTATACCCAGGCGCTTCTGACGCAGATGGCACAGACCGCGGTGTGTAATCGGTATCATTCACTCGACCAGCAACTGTGCCGCTGGTTGTTGTTAAGCCTCGACCGTCTGCCCTCCAACGAACTGGTCATGACGCAGGAACTGATCGCGAATATGCTCGGCGTGCGACGCGAAGGCGTTACCGAGGCGGCAAGAAAGCTACAGGAAGCCGGTCTGATCCAGTACAGCCGGGGCCGCATTGTCGTGCTCGATCGCCCGGGAATTGAGGCCCGAACCTGTGAGTGTTACGCGGTAGTAAAAAGAGAATCGGATCGACTGCTGCCCATTGCGCAGATCCGGCAAATACCTTAAGGAGTACGCGTTGGCATGGATAACCGCCCCGTATGCAATCCGCGTCAGTGCGCCTGCATTTCCGCAATTCACTGCTCCGTATTACGGCTGTAATGCGGTTCGCGCGACGCGACATTGGTCCGTAGGTCGGACGCGCGACGCTACCGTCACCTCGGTCCAGCAGGCCAATGAGGTAACGTGGACTTATCGGGGCAGAGCAATGTCAGGTATAGCGATATACGAGGAAGATCAGTTGATGCGTGCGCTACTCCAGGAATGGTTGTGCAGCGCGGGCTATCACATTCAGGTCGCAGCGCCGCCCGGAACTGCCCCTCCGGGTAAGGTGGATCTTGCGATCGTCAGCATCTACAGCCCTAAGCACGAGGGTGCGCAGCTGCTGCGGGAAGTTCAGGCGGCCCATCCGAGGACAGCGTTGATCGCTCTTTCGGGACAATTTCGCTGCGGTCTATCGAGCGTCGGAACCACGGCGCAGTCGTTGGGCGTGGCGCAGGTCATCGCCAAACCACTGACACGAGATGCGCTGCTTGGGGCCGTCCACGCTATGATCGGACCTCCGAGCTGAGCACTGTGCACACCCAATGCCCGCGTTGAGCGAAACCGCCTTGCAGTCCGCTGCCTTTAACCGCTTCCGGCGCCTGCGGTGGGCAATTCTGACAGTCGGCATTCTGGTCATACTCGCATTCGCAGCCTCGTCCGGCTACGACGCTTGGCGCGCTTATCGCAATGCGCTCAGCGCCACCGACCGCGAGATCGATAACGAGTCCAGGACGCTGGCTGAGCAGACCGCATGGGCCTTTCAGGCGGTCGACCTGCTGCTCGAGGACACGGCACGCTGGTATCGGACCGACGGCATCAGAACAACGCCTGAGCATATTAATGAGGTGCTCGCGAATCGCGCTTCGGGCGTGCGACAGGTCAGGGTCTTGACGATTACCGATGCGCTGGGCATTCAACGCTATCGATCTGTCGGTCCTCCGCCGCCTTATGTTGACGTATCCGATCGCTCGTACTTCATTGCGCAGCGCGACGGCACTGTGGGCAGTGTGTTCATGAGCGAGCCGCTGATCACTCGTTCCGAGAATCGCGCCGGGATTGTGCTATCGCGCCGACTTGAGGACGACAAGGGAACATTCTCAGGGGTCATCACTGCCATTGTGGATCTGGAGGATCTCCAGCAGATCTTTCGCGCCATTGACCTCGGCCAGGGCGCGGCAATTAATCTGCTGCAAGACTCCGGGACGCTGCTGGTACGCACCCCCGGCGCTCCGGATATTGTGGGAGGACGCTTCCCACAGCTTGTAGCAAACGCGGGTGCGCCCCCGGCTCGAATCGTGACCCGGAGCGATGGCAGGCAGGAGTTTGTCGCCGTCACACGCGTTCGCGGAACTCCACTGGTCGTAGCCGTGACGCGGGAAGAGACCGTCGCGTTGCTTGGCTGGCGCGACCAGGCCACCAGATTGGCAGCGCGCACGCTCCTGGTGGCGTTGCTGGGAGCGCTGGCTATTGTGGCGTTTTTGCGTCAATTGCGGCGCGTCGAGATGGGCGAGCAGGCGCTGCGCGAAAGCGAGGAACGTTACGCGCTCGCGATGGAAGGGGCGAATGAGGGCCATTGGGACTGGGACATCGGCAGCGACCGGCTGTTTCTATCCCCTAGGATGAAGGCGTTGGCCGGGCTGAGCAGAGACATTGTCATCACTACTCGCACCGAATGGTTGGCTAAGATCCTGGTTCACCCGGATGATATATCGCGATTTCACAGCGCACTGAAGGAGCATATCGACGGGCGTACGCCTCACTACGAATGCGAGTACCGCACGCATCAACCCGACGGTCAATGGCGGTGGCTGCTCGCCCGGGGCCGTTGTTTGCGCCAGGAGACGGGCGAGCCGTACCGGGTTGTCGGCTCGATAATCGACATCACGGCAGAAAAACGGGCACAAAACGACAAGGAGCATCTGGAGGCACAGCTTCGGCAGTCGCAGAAGATGGAAGCGATCGGTACGCTTGCGGGCGGCATCGCTCACGACTTCAACAATATTCTCGGCGCGATCCTGGGATACGGTGAACTGGCGCATCAGCAGTCAGCGGAGGGCAGCGCGCTCAGGCGTTACCTGGACAACGTTCTGCATGCAGCTGAGCGGGCCAAGTCGCTGGTCGATCGCATTCTAGGCTTCAGCCGCAGCGGGCTCGGCGAGCGCGTGCCGGTCCACGTACAGGCGATCACCGAGGAAACCCTCGAAATGCTCGCCGCCTCGCTGCCGGCCGGCATCCGTCTCGAGCAGAAGCTGCTGGCCGGCAACGCCGCGGTGATTGGAGACGCCACACAGCTGCATCAGGTGATCATGAATCTCTGTACCAACGCCCTGCATGCGATGCAGCGCGGCGGTGTGCTGAATGTAGTTCTCAAGCGTGTCGATCTGAGCGAACCTCGGATATTGTCGCGCGGAACCCTCGCGCCCGGGCCACACCTGCGGCTCACCGTCAGCGACACCGGCAGCGGCATTTCGCCGCAGGTTTTCGAGCGGATGTTCGATCCGTTCTTCACCACCAAGGGCGTCGGCGAAGGCACCGGTCTCGGATTGTCGGTTGTGCATGGCATCGTCACCGATCTGGGTGGGGCCATAGAGGTCACCACCAAAGCTGGGAATGGCACGACTTTTGAGATCTGGCTCCCCGTCGCGGGCGAAATTGGCGATGCCTCGCAGGAACAGGCTCGCGAACTCCCGCGCGGACAAGGGGCTGTGATCATGATCGTGGATGACGAGCCGGCGCTGGTGGCCCTTGCCGAGGAAATGCTCGCCGAGCTGGGTTACGAGCCGGTCGGCTTCAGTTCCAGCGTCTCGGCGCTGCGGGCGCTTCGAGAGAACCCGCGGCGCTTCGATCTGGTTCTGACCGACGAAGCAATGCCGGATCTGGTCGGAACCGAACTCGCGCGGGAGATCCTGCAGGTTGCCCCTACGGTGCCGATAGTGCTCATGAGTGGCTACGGCGGCTCCCAGCTGGCGCAGCGTGCGGCCGCGATCGGCATCCGCGAAGTGCTGCGCAAGCCCCTGCAGCGCCGGGATCTTGCCGAGTCGCTCGCGCGAGTGTTAGGCCAGTCCAGTTAGTGTCAGCTGACGAGGCGCGGCGCCCATTACGGCTGTAATACGCAACGGGCATCCCGCAATCAACGCGAGATAGTGACTTTCTACGCTTGCCTCAGACGCGGCCGCAATTGCGTCGACCGCGCATCAAGAGGACAAGCGCCATGTCACACGCAGCCACAATAGCAGGGGGACTCCTGCCCTCGACATTGGAATCATCCCACGTCTCGACTCGTCCCGCTGCCAGCCTGACGACGAACGATTTCCACGCCATTGAGAATCCGCTCTGGGTAATCGTCATCGGTATGGCGTGCTTCTTTGGTGTGGCCGCACTCATCATTGCGTGCTCGTGACGGGCCTTGTTGTGCTAGATTTAGGACACAGGTCGGATATAAAGAAATGCCGGAGACGATTCAACCACACATCCTGGTCGTGGACGACGACCCGCAGATCCGCGAGCTGGTCCACGAGTACCTGACGGAGAACGCGCTGCGCGTGAGCGCGACGTCGACCGGCCAACAAATGACGGCGATTCTGGAAGACGAGGCGATCGATCTTGTCATCCTCGACTTGCGCCTTGCGGGCGAAGACGGCATGGCGATCGCCCGAACGCTGCGCGACAAGTCTGCGATACCCATCATCATCCTCACGGGCGTGCGCGACGAAGCCGACCGCGTCATGGGACTGGAACTTGGCGCGGACGATTACCTGACGAAACCCTTCAGCCCGCGCGAGCTGCTTGCCCGCATTCGCACGGTGCTGCGGCGAACCAAGGGTCCGGCGCTGACTGAAGCACGGCAGCGCGAGGTACGCGCGTATCGCTTCGTCGACTTCGAACTCAACTTGAGAACCCGGCGTCTGTCCCGACGGGCCCAGCGCATCGAGCTGACAAATGGTGAGTTCAATCTGCTGGCGGCGCTGCTGGCAGCGCCTCAACGCATTCTCACGCGGGACCAGTTGCTCGAGGCCAGCCGCGTCTATGACAATGAGGTCTACGATCGTTCCATCGACGTTCAGATCTTGCGCCTGCGTCGCAAGATCGAGGCCGATCCCTCGCAGCCGCAGTTCATAATGACCGAGCGCGGCGTGGGTTACTCCTTCAGCTCTGCTGTCGGTATCCTCTATTGACCTACGGGGCATAACCCCGACGGTTTCAGCTGTAATCGATACACGCGCGCGACGAAACGCCGCGGAAACGCGCCGAGTACAACCTCTGAACCATCGCAACAGAGGAGCACGCGGCGCATGTCATCATCAACCCAGTCACAGCTGCGCGAACTCGATACGGAGTTCGTCGACATTCCAGCCACCTCGCTCAAGGTATCGCGTGTCGCGCTCGGCACCTGGGCCATGGGTGGATGGATGTGGGGCGGAACCGATGAGAGCCAATCGGTCGCCACGATCAGGTCCGCCCTGGACCAGGGGATCAATCTCATCGATACGGCGCCCGTGTACGGCTTCGGCGTCTCTGAGGAGATCGTCGGCAAGGCCCTGACTGGCATTCGCTCAAGGGCCGTCATCGCCACCAAGGTAGGCCTTGAATGGCGCGACGGCAAAGTCTATCGGAACGCCACACGCAGCCGGATCATGACCGAGATCGAGGCATCGCTGCGCCGCCTGCGCACCGATTATGTCGACGTCTATCAAGTGCACTGGCCGGACCCTTTGGTGCCTATCGAAGAAACCGCCGGCGCGATGAGCGAGCTGTACGAACAGGGAACGATCCGTGCCATTGGCGTCAGCAATTTCTCAGTGTCGCAGATTCGGGCTTTCCGCGCGGTAGCCCCGCTGCACGTGCTGCAGTCTCCGTACAACCTGTTCGAGCGCGGCATCGAGGCCGAGATACTGCCCTACTGCTTGGCAAACGGCATTGCCACGTTCGGCTACGGAGCATTGTGCCGCGGATTGTTGAGCGGTCGCATGAAGCCCGACAGCACCTTCGAAGGCGACGATCTGCGGCGGGTCGACCCCAAGTTCCAGTCGCCACGCTTCGCACAGTATCTCAGCGCGGTCGGGCAGCTCGATCAGCTTGCGCAGCGTCTATACGGTAGACGCGTAATTCAACTGGCGGTGCGCTGGATGCTCGATCAAGGCATCAGCGTTGCGCTCTGGGGCGGCCGTCGCCCGGATCAGCTGCAGCCTGCTTTCGAGCTGACAGGATGGTCAGTCGCTGCCGCTGCACGCGCCAGCATCGATCGCATTTTGAGCTCAACCATCACCGATCCCATCGGACCTGAGTTCATGGCGCCGCCTGCACGACGCTGAGCACACACCCACAGGAAATACATACATGAAGATTGGCTTCATTGGATTAGGGCACATGGGCTCGGCCATGGCGAAAAACCTCGTCATAGCCGGGCACGATGTCACGGCTTTCAATCGTACCCCGGGCAGAAGCCGTGTGCTTCTTCAGCTCGGCGCCCACGAGGCCGCCGACATTGCCGGCGCCTGCCAAGGTGAGGTAGTGATAACGATGCTGGCAGACGATGTCGCGGTCGCAGACACCGTGTGGGGAAAGGACGGCGTGCTCGAAAGTCTTCCCCAAGGTGCGATCCATATTTCGATGAGCACGATCAGTGTTGCGCTCTCTAAGCGTTTGACGCAGGCGCATCGGCAAGCCGGACAGCGTTACGTCGCCGCGACCGTCATGGGCCGCCCGGACATGGCTGCCGCGGCCAATCTTTTCATCCTCGCCGCGGGCGATTCGGCCACCGTCGCGATCTGTGGGCCGGTGTTCGACTCACTGGGACAGAAGACGTCAAATGTTGGCCCGGAGCCCTCCGCTGCGAATCTGATCAAGCTCACCGGCAATTTTCTGCAAGCAGCCGTCATCGAGGCGCTTGGCGAGGCTGTTGCGCTGATCGGTAAAGCCGGCATCGACCGGCGTGCCTACATCGAGGTACTCACATCGACAGTGTTCACTGCACCGGCCTATAAGATCTTCGGTCCCTTGATCGCCGAGGGTAAGTTTGAGCCGGCGGCCTTCGCCGCGCCGCTTGGCTACAAGGACATCCGCCTCGCACTCGCCGCAGCCGAGAGCCTGCAGGTGCCGATGCCTCTTGCCAACCTGTTGCACGATCGTTTCGTGCGGCTCTTCGCACAGGGCGGCGAGCGGCTCGATTGGGCCGCGATCGGGGCTCTGGCGGGGCAGGATGCCGGTGATCGTCAGCATTCGGTCGCTCCAGTCTAGTACTTCTGCAAATGAGCGAGACCCCACCCAAGCAGGAGCCCCCTATCGGCGCCCACCTGACAACCTCGCGTTTTGGCTACGACCACCATGGCGTCTACGTCGGCCGCGGTCAGGTGGTGCACTACTCGGGCCTCTCTGGATTCTGGCAGTGCGGACCGGTCGAGGAAGTGTCGCTGTCTCGATTTGTAGGCGGTCATCCAGTGCGGATCGTCCCTCATCCCGAGTCAGCGTCTTCGCCCGAAGAGATCGTCCGGCGCGCGCGCTCGCGTCTTGGTGAGGACGATTATCGATTGCTGACCAACAACTGCGAGCACTTCTGTAACTGGTGTCTGAGCGGCATCAGCCGCAGTGCTCAGGTGGAAAGACGTCTGCAACTGCCATTTCGACTTCTCGGCGCCCATTTCAGTGCCTACTCCGAGTCCGGAGGCGGACACTTATGAAGTACCCATCGAATCCGGCCCAAAGTCTGCCCGTGCCGCCTAATGCCCCCTGCTTGTCTCAGGTGTTCGCATGCTCGCCATAGTCCGTATTGCGTTGAGCCGGCCGTATACGTTCGTCGTGGCGGCGTTGCTCATCTTCCTGCTCGGCACGCTCGCCGCACTGCGGATGCCGGTCGATATTTTCCCCAGCATCGATATCCCGATCATCGGCGTCGCATGGCAGTACCAGGGCTTGCCGCCCGATCAGATGGCCGGGCGCATCATCACCCCATTCGAGCGCGCACTGACAACAACGGTCAACGATATTGAGCACATCGAGGCGGATTCGTACACCACCTTCGGTATCGTCAAGATATATTTTCATCCGTCGGTCAATATCGCCACCGCGAACGCACAGGTCACGGCGATTTCGCAGACCTTGCTCAAACAGATGCCGCCGGGTACCACGCCGCCGCTTGTCATTAATTACAATGCCTCGACAGTACCCATCATCCAGCTTGCACTGTCGGGCAAGGGACTGACTGAGCAGAATCTCGCTGATCTTGGCGTGAATTTCGTGCGGCCGCGCCTGGTTACGGTACAGGGCGCAGGCATCCCGTGGCCCTTTGGCGGCAAGACGCCGCAGATCATGTTCGACCTCGACACCGCTGCCCTGCAAGCGCACGGCTTGACCGGCCTCGACGTCGCCAATGCGCTTGCCGCGCAGAATCTGACCACTCCGGTCGGCACCGAGAAGATTGGCGATTACGAATACACCGTTAACCTCAATAGTGCGCCATCGAAGATTCCCGATCTCGCCGATCTACCGATCAAGAGCGTGGGTGGCGCGATGGTCTATATGCACGATGTCGCCCAGGTATACAACGGCAGTGCGGTGCAGACCAATGTCGTCCACGTGGATGGTAATCGCTCGGTGTTGATCAGTATCCTCAAGAACGGCACGACTTCGACGCTCGACATCGTCAGCGGCATCAAAAAAATGCTGAATGTCATCAAGCCCTCGCTCCCAGATACACTCGACATCAAGCCGATCGGCGATCAGTCGATATTCGTGCGTGCCTCGATCCAGGGCGTGGTTCGTGAGGCCGTGATCGCCGCGGCGCTGACCAGCCTGATGATCCTGTTGTTCCTCGGCAGCTGGCGCTCGACCCTGATTGTGACGACCTCGATTCCGTTGTCGATCCTGGGCGCGATCGCCGCGCTGTCGGCGATCGGCCAGACGCTCAATATCATGACACTGGGCGGGCTCGCCCTTGCCGTGGGCATACTCGTGGACGAGGCCACCGTGACGATCGAGAGCATCAACTATCACCTGGAACAGGGCAAGGAAGTGCAAACCGCGATCCTCGACGGCGCATCGCAGATCGTCGTGCCCGCCTTCGTGTCCTTGCTGTGTATCTGCATCGTGTTCGTTCCGATGTTCTTTCTGACCGGAGTAGCGCGCTTCCTGTTCGTGCCGATGGCAGAGAGCGTGATGTTCGCCATGGTGTTCTCGTTCCTGCTGTCACGCACGCTGGTGCCGACGATGGCGAAATATCTGTTGCGTGTTCACCGGGCGGGTGGCGAATCGATGGTGTCGAACAACCCGCTGGTGCGCTTTCAACGCGGATTCGAAGCGCGCTTTGAGCAACTGCGGGCGCAATATCATGATGTGCTGACGCTTGCTATCGAGCATCGGCGCCTGTTCGTTGCGGGCTTTCTCGGCTTCGTTGCCGTCTCGTTCCTGCTGGCGCCGCTTCTCGGTCGCAATTTCTTCCCGCAGGTCGACGGTGGGCAGATACTGCTGCATGTACGCACTCCGGTCGGGATGCGTATCGAGGAGACCGCTGCGCGCTTCTCCCAGGTAGAGAAGGCCATCCGCCAGATGATTCCGCCGGCGGAGGTCGCGGCGGTGGTGGACAACATCGGCACTTATCTTTCATCGATCAATACGATCTACAACAACACGGGCACGATTGGCGAGTCGGATGGAGACATCCAGATTTCGCTCAATCAAGGGCATGCGCCGACCGCCGATTACGTCAGTCGCCTGCGAGAGCAATTGCCGCGCCGCTTTCCCGGCATTAGTTTTTCGTTTCTACCCGCCGATATCGTCAGCCAGATTCTGAACTTCGGCGCGCCCGCACCGATCGATCTGCAAGTCCGGGGCAATGATTTGACAGCGGACTATGCCTACGCCAACAAGCTTCTGGCGCAGGTGCGCCATGTCACCGGCGTGGCTGATGCACGCATCCAGCAATCGGCCGCCCAACCGAGCATCGATGTCAACATGGACCGCACGCGTGCGCAGTACACCGGCGTCACGCCGGCCGACGTGACCAATAGCCTGGTGGTCAATCTTGCCAGTTCCAGCCAGGTGGCCCCCACCTACTGGCTCAATGAGAAGAACGGCGTGGTCTACCCGATCGCCCTGCAGACGCCGCAGTATCAGATCGACACGCTGCCGGAGCTGCGCAATCTGCCGATCAACGCCACGGGGGCGCCTACCACTGTGCTCGGGGGCATCGCTGAAATCCGCCGGAGCCACAACGATGCCGTGGTGTCGCAGTATGACATCTCTACCATGGTGGAGATTTACGCCACGACCCAGGGGCGCGATCTGGGCGCGGTCTCGAGCGACATCCGTCAGATCATGGCGCGGAACGACAAGGACCGGCCGAAAGGCGCAATCGTCGCCCTGGTGGGCCAAACGGCGACCATGAACAGTGCCTACGCCGGCCTGCTGTTCGGTCTGCTCGGGGCGATCGTGCTGATCTATTTCCTGATCGTGATCAACTTTCAGTCGTGGAGCGACCCGTTCGTCATCATCACGGCGCTGCCGGCGGCGCTGTCCGGGATCATCTGGATGCTGTTTGCGACGCAGACCACACTGTCGGTGCCGGCACTCACAGGCGCGATCATGTGCATGGGCGTGGCAACCGCCAACAGCGTGCTGGTGATCAGTTTCGCGCGCGAGCGGCTCACGGAGCTTGGCGATGCCACGCAAGCCGCGCTCGAGGCTGGTTTCGTGCGCTTACGCCCGGTGCTGATGACCGCCATGGCGATGGTGATCGGCATGTTGCCGATGGCGCTGGGCTTGGGCGAAGGCGGCGAGCAGAACGCGCCGCTCGGGCGCGCGGTGATCGGTGGCCTGATCTTCGCCACCATTTCCACGCTGTTTTTCGTCCCCGTGGTTTTCAGCATCATTCACCGCGACCACGGCGCAAAGCCGGCGCCGCAAGCCAATCCAGGAGCAGTCCATGTCCCAGCCTGATCGAGATACTAACCGCGCCGTTCTGCGCCGGTTGCGCTGGGTCGGCGGCGCATTCGCGCTCCTCGCGGTCGCCATCGTTGCCCATGGCATGGTCTCCCGCGCGGCGCAGAACTCGCGTCTGCACGCGCTGACCGAAGCGGAGGCGATGCCAGTGGTGGCAGTCGTGGCGCCGGCCCAGGTGGAGAACCATGCGGGCCTGGAACTGCCCGGACGGCTGCAAGCCTATATCCAGGCGCCAATCTACGCACGCGTCCCGGGCTATCTAAAAAGCTGGAAACACGATATCGGTAGCCAGGTGAAGACCGGCGACGTTCTGGCCGAGATCGAGACGCCCGATCTCGACCAGCAGCTCGCGCAAGCGCGCGCCGACCTCAGCGTCGCCCAGGCCAATGCCAAGCTGGCGCAGATCGGCGCCGAGCGCTGGCAGTCACTGGCCAACACAGACGCCGTCGCCAAGCAGGACGTCGATCAGCGCACTTTTACCTGGAATGCCAACATCGCGCAGGTCAAGGCGGCGCAGGCGAATGTCGACCGCCTGATGGCCGAAGAAGGCTTCAAGCGCCTGGTCGCGCCATTTGACGGCATTGTCACGGCTCGCGAGACCGACATTGGCGCCCTCATCAACGTCGGTGCCACCGGCGGCGCGGAGTTGTTCGTGGTCTCCGAGACAAAGAGACTGCGCGTCTATGTGAACGTGCCACAGAACGATGTGCCCAGTGTGCCACCGGGTACGCAGGCCACGATCACCGTGCCCGAACATCCCGACAAGACCTATAGCGGCACCGTCGAGGCTTCGGCGCAAGCCGTCAATCCGAGCACCGGCACGACCCTGATGCAGCTGATTGTCGACAACAGCGCCGGCGAACTGATGCCCGGCGACTACGCCAGCATCCATCTGCAAATCGTCGCCGCCGCCAATGTATTCAGCGTGCCTTCGAGTGCATTGATTTTCGACGCCAAGGGGCTATCCATCGCCACCGTGGGCACTGACAACCGCGTAGTGCTCAAGCCCGTGTCGGTCGAACGCGACCTCGGTGCGGTGGTCGAACTCACCTCCGGTGTGTCCTCGAATGATCGTGTGATCGAAAACCCTCCTGACGGCATAGGCGATGGCGCCGCGGTGCGCGTGGCCGGCGCGACGCCGGTCGGCGCGGTTGCCGCGCAGGTCGGGAAAGCAAATGAAAAAGGCTAATCCATTGGCCTGGTTCGGCACCGCGCTGATGCTGCTGCTCAGCGCCTGCTCGCTCGCGCCGCCGCTGAAAACCCCCGAGGTTCCGACCGCGGACAGCTACAAGGAGCTCGGGCCCTGGACGCAGGCGCAGCCGGCCGACCGCCTGCCGCGCGACAGCTGGTGGACACTCTACGACAGCGCGGAACTCGACGAGCTGCAGAAAAGGCTGATCGCCGGCAACCCGACGCTCGCCGCCGCATTGGCCGACTACGCACAGGCCAAAGCACTGAGCGACCAGGCGCGCGCCGGGCTGTTTCCCACCCTGGGTGTCGGCGCCGGCGTCGACCGTGATCGCGAATCGGTCAACGCGCCGCTCAGAGGACCCACCACCCCAACCTATTACAATAACAACTCATTGGGCGGCAGCGTCAGCTACGAACTGGACCTCTGGGGTCAGATTCGCAACGAAGTCGCCGCTGGCGAGGCCAATGCTGCCGCATCGGCCGCAGATCTTGAGAACGCTCGGCTGTCGCTGATTGCGCAGCTGGTCGACGATTATATTGAGTTGCGTAGTCTTGACCGCGACAGTGCGATCCTCGATGCAACAGTAAAGGCCTACTCGCGCGCCCTCAGCCTGACCGAACAGCGCCATGACGCCGGGATCTCGCCCGGCCTCGATGTCTCGCAGGCTCAAACCCAACTCGATGCCGCACGCTCCCAGGTGGCGCAAACACTCGCTCAGCGTGCGCTGATGGAGCATGCAATCGCAGCGCTACTCGGCGAGTCGGCCTCCACCTTCTCGATCAAGCCGGCGATCGTTGCGATCACGCTGCCTCAGATCCCCAGCGGCGTTCCCACCACCTTGCTGCAGCGCCGACCCGATATTGCGGCAGCGCAGCGGCGCATGGTTGCGGCCAATGCCAACATCGGGGTCGCGCGCGCGGCGTATTTTCCGACCCTCACGCTGGGCGCGCAGGGTGGCTTCCAAAGCACCGCCTTTTCGAACTGGCTGAGCGCTCCGAGCTCGTTTTGGGCGATTGGACCGAACGCCCTGCTCAGTGTTTTTGACGGCGGATTACGCCGGGCGCAGGTTGCCCAAGCGCATGCCGAGTTCGACGCGTCGGCGGCGAATTACCGCGGCGTCGCCATCGGTGCGTTTCAGCAGGTGGAGGACAGCCTCGCCACACTCAATCATTACCACGATGCCGCTCTGGAAGAGAAGGCGGCGGTGGATGCTGCACAGCGTACGCTTGATCTCTCCATGGCGCTCTACCTCAAGGGCGCGGTCGACTATCTCACCGTCGTCACCTCGCAGACCGCCGTCCTGCAGACCCAGCTCGAGGCGCTCACTCTCGATACCCTGCAGCTGCGCGCCAGCGTCGACCTGACTCGTGCGCTCGGCGGCGGCTGGGAGGAATCCGAGACCGCGCAGAGCGGCAAGGTGAGGGACGCGAAGCAGCAAGGTTAGGCGACGCGCGACACTAGCGCCTACGCGCTCGGCGTTGTCGTGGGCGCCCCGCTGATAACAACGCTCGCGGCACGCTGGCGACGCCGGACACTGCTCATTGCGCTGATGGGCCTATATGCGCTCGCTAACGGCCTCTCCGCGGTCGCGCCCAACTACGACTCGATGCGTGTCAGTATCGGAGATATGACTGTTGGTCTCCATTCTGGATGCCTTCATTCCTGACTACGAACTACGACATTCAAAAGTTCGTGTTAGCGCGGTGGCGTCGGGTGTTCTTGCTCGAGTTGACACGGTGTGCCGCGCGGTATTCGTGTAGTGTCGACAACGGGCAATGCGTTCGGGCCAGCGATCAGTTCCGCAGCGACGTTGTGTGGCGCATACGCGAGATCCTTCAACGTTAGCCGGTCAATCACCGACTGGTGTATCTGCTCGCCGTGGTCCCGATGCTCGCCGACAGGCCGATGATATTCACCGAAGATCCGATACATCAGGTTCATGGAGTCGTTGAGTGTCGAGTTGAAACAAGGGCGAAAGTGGTTCAGATACTCTGCGTCGACTTCGAGTCCGTAGCCCTCGGCTTTCTCGACCAGCCAGTGCAACGCCTCATTGGCAAGACCGTCGGGTGAGTACCCCCCTCCGACGTTGCAATGGACGCCGCAGAACCAAGTCTGCTCCAGTTTGCCCGCCCATGCGGGCGGCCGGGCCCAGAAGCTTGGTTTGAAAGGAACACGCTGTTCATCGATGGCGAGCGCGTGATAGGCATTTTCGATATTCGAATTGAGCTCGATATCGTGGTATTTGAACGAGTTGCCGTCGACTAGATCCCCGACGGAGCCCGGCGTTCCGAGAGCACCAACCGTATCCCATACGCCGATGAATTTGATGAGCGGACAGTCTTTGACTTCATGCAGATTCCTGAACGCAGGATCGTTCCTGACGGCTTGAAGGTCTTTGCGTAGTTCGTAGGCTCTGAATAGGTCGGGTACGAAGAAATCGTCGGACTTCTGCAGTAAATGGAAATGGTACATGAAACCCGCGAGTGTTCGCACCGTGTAGGCGCCGCGGCTGAAACCGAAAAGGAAGAGTTCATCGCCCTCGACATAGTTATAGGCAATGGAGCGATAGAGATCACGGATGTTGCCTTCGATTCCCTCCCCTGTCGCTCCCCCTACGAGATGGTCGAGACCCTGGTGCGTGCCGACACCGTCGTGATAAATCACAACCTGATCGACTCCTTTGCTCGATCTAGGGAGCACGGCTCGGGCGACCTTGGTGACGTTTGTCGCGTGACGGTGCTGGTCGCGGTCCTGCTGGTCGCGAAAGTTCCAGGTTCCATCGGCGCAGATGATCAGTCTCTTCACGCCTCTCCCTCTGTTGCGCCGCGGCAGCCACGCGCTCTCTTTAATAGCAGGTACTGCGTCGCTGCGACCACTAAAGGCCTCTAATCGTCGCCTTCACAAGCCCAGACGCCCTTGCCACTTCCCCACTTATGAGCCTGTGTCGGCCTTTTTGGCAGGAACTGACTTTTTGCCGGGCGCGGCCGCGGCACCACCGGCTTTCGCGTTGCCCGCAGCATCTCCTTTCGGCGCCGGAGGCGCAGCCGGTGCGGCGGCCGCTGGAGACAAGGATGCCGCCGATTTGAGCACGTCCGAGAATTGAGGGGCAAATGCGCTCTGGTCAATGGCGTCAAAGCCGTATGCCATGCACAACTCGAAGCTAGCCGCCAGCACATATAAGGCGGCGGCGGCATTATTTCCCAAGCTGATCAGTTGCGCTGTCTGCGATTGCGTTGCACTGGCGGATAACGCCGCTGCAGCGCCAGCCGCCGAGACGGGCACACTTAAACCAAGGGAGCTACTTGAAGAAAGAGCAGCGGCTGCTTGAGCTGGCAACGTGCACACGATAGGTGTGGCCTGCGTCTTATCCTCCGGTCTATACAGCACATAGGTTATATTCTTGGTTGGATCTGTAATTATGAGTTTTCCTTCGATCACACATTTTGGAACTGCGGTCTCGTCATTAGCATTCACGCAATCCCAAGACGACTTGTTCGTGATCGCGGCAAATTCCCTGTAGTCAGGTTTTATCGTCGGCCTTTCACATCCCGATAATGTGATGAGCATCCAGATTCCCATCAGCATCGCAATCGACCGCTCTAGTAATGGCACGAGTTTTCTCCTACGGCCGACTGCGTCGCTTGCAAGAAAGAGAAGTCAGGCCCGAGCGAGGAGGACTTTCGCGTTGCAAGAGCGTCGAACTCCGTGGAGAATTAAGCGCCGAACCGCATCACTTACGAAACTGTCAAAGTTTACAGTTGTGCCCTTGGTATAGGCGACTGCCTCGTTCCTTTGCGCTTAGGAGAAATACGGCGCCAGGAGACTCGACTCGCCCAGGGCCGAGTGGTTCCAGGCCGGGATTACCTCGTTTTGATGGCGGTCCATCCGCGGGATATTATCCGGCTCGATGCCCTGATCCCGATCGATGTCAAATTCAGCTCGTTTTTATTGCGACACTTATGTGGAAACCCGTCTTCAACTCAGCCCACCGGCACCGGGAGGTCGTTTGACGCCAGGTGGGACAAATGGCGCCGAGCGATCCATCGCGCGCCGGCTGCTGAGGTTGATTGATCTGACGAGCTTGCGTGAGGACGACAATGCCGTCTCCGTCGGCGCCCTCGCCGCGCTCGCGGCTACCGAAGCGGGCCGCGTGGCCGCATTCTGCACGTGGCCGCGATTCATTCCTGTCGCGCGGCAAACCATAGGGGGCACGGGCATTGCGATTGCTGCGGTCGCTAACTTCCCGGCTGGGGGAAACGATATCGATGCGGCAGCGGCCGAAACGGCTGCGACGATTGCTGCGGGAGCCAACGAAGTGGATGTGGTATTTCCATTCCGTGCCTTTCTGGACGGAGACACGGTGATCGGGCAGTCATTGGTCCGCGCCTGCCGCGAGGCGTGCGGCAATCGTGCGATTCTCAAAGTCATTCTGGAGACCGGTCAATTGGATCGACCAGAGCTCATCGAGCGCGCGGCTGAACTGGCGATCGACGGCGGCGCTCGCTTCTTGAAGACCTCGACCGGCAAGAGGCAACCGGGCGCCACACCGCAGGCGGTTCAAGTGTTACTCAAGGTCATCGAGGCAGCCCGCAAGCGCAGCATGACGGTTGGCCTCAAAGTGTCAGGGGGCGTGAGCACAATTGCCCAGGCACAATCGTATCTTGAGTTGTATGAGCAAACATTCGGCACGGGCAGCGCCACCGCAGAGAATTTCCGAATCGGCACTTCGGCGCTAATCACGCCCGTGCTCGCCGCGTTGCAGTGAGCGTCCTTGAGGAGCTTCGGTACCAAAAGCACGCGGAGTCGGTGCGCATAGGGCCTAGCGCCATTGTCGAGCACCTTGCTATACGAGGGTGGCTTGGCGAGCGACGACCGCGAAGCGTATAACGTCTTGCACAACAGCGCGGCAGTGCGCACTTGGACAGTTCGATTGACGCGGAGAATCTGACGGTGGGGGTTGGCGGCGTACCGTTCGGCCGCGCGATGAGTGGAGAATATCAATATGGCGAGTAATCCTCGGATAGCCGTCGTTGGCAGCGCAAACACCGATCTGACTACCTTCACCAGCGTATTTCCTCGCCCCGGGGAGACGCTGTTCGGGCAGAGCTTCGATCTGGGATTTGGGGGCAAAGGCGCCAATCAAGCGGTCGCCGCACGGCTGTGCGGCGCTGAAGTCCTGATGGTGGCCAAGGTCGGTGATGATCTCTTTGGCGATGCGACGATCAAGAACTTCGCATCATTTGGAGTCGATACGACTCATGTGCGGATGGTAAAGGGCGTCTCAAGCGGCGCTGCGACCATACTGGTCGAGCCCGATGGTCAGAATCGAATCATTGTCGTCAAGGGCGCCAACGACCAGCTCAGCCCGACCGATGTGGATGCGGCCGCCGGGATGCTGAGCGCAGTCGACACGATCATCGTGCAATTCGAGATTCCGCTGGACACGATCTACCATACTGTGCGGTTCGCGCAGGCCAATGGTATCCGCTGTATCGTCAACCCAGCGCCCGCCCTGCCCGCGAATCTGGCGAGTCTTGCGTCAGCGGACTACTTCATACCGAATGAGACGGAAGCCGAGCTCTTGACCGGACAACCGGTGCAGACTCTGGAGCAGGCCATCGCATGTTCGGGCGCGCTGCTCGAGAAGGGATTTCGTCGAGTAGTGCTCACGCTTGGGGCGCGCGGGTCATTGATTGCCGGATTGCCGGACGGCGTCCACGTCCCGCCCTTTGACGTGAGTGTCGTCGATACCACCGGAGCCGGTGACGCGTTCATCGGCAGCCTGGCGGTGTTTCTCGCTGAAGGCAGATCTGAAAGGGACGCGGTCGCTGACGCCAATCTTTACGCGGCTCTTTCCACGACTCGCGTTGGAACGCAGAAGTCTTTTCCGCGGCGGACCGAATTCGAAACGGAACGAGGCCGGCGTGGCGGAGTCGCCCGCTGACTGCGATGCCCTCCTCGTGAGCTCTTCATTCGCAAGCTAACCAGCAGGATTCCACAATGTTCGTTGTCCATAGCTATTCGCTCGCGGTCGTTTTTTGCGTCCTGACGATGCTTTGCTGGGGTTCATGGGCCAATTGCCGCAGACTGGCCGCAAAGGACTGGCGATTCGAGCTATTTTACTGGGATTACTCGCTAGGCGTCCTGCTATTGACGCTTGTCCTGGGGCTGACGCTGGGCAGCGTGGGCACCGAGGGCCGCAGCTTCATCTCTGATCTCTCTCAGGCCTCGACCGGCAGCGTCGAATCCGCGCTGCTCGGCGGTGCGATTTTCAACCTCGCCAACATCCTCCTGGTCGCAGCAATCGAGGTCGCCGGCATGGCGGTCGCCTTTCCGGTTGGTATCGGGCTCGCGCTGCTCATCGGTGTGATCGTGAACTACCTCGCCGCTCCCGTGGGCAACGGAGTTCTACTCGCCATGGGAGTGTTGTTGATCACGCTTGCGATCGCACTGGATGCCGTTGCCTACCGCCGGCTGTGCGCCGGCGTGGCCGGCGTTACCGCAAAAGGGCTGCTGCTTTCCGTTGCCAGCGGGGTTTTCATGGGCCTGTTCTACCGCTTCGTGGCGGCGGCGATGTATGCGGACATTGCGCACGCCGAGGTCGGGAAGATGGGCTCCTACGCGGCTGTCTTCGTGTTTGCCGCCGGCGTGTTTCTAAGCAGCTTCGTCTGGAACACGTTGGCAATGAAGAAACCGTTCATCGGCGCCCCGGTGGGCTTTGCCGATTACTTTCGTGGCCGGTTCAGTACCCATCTGACCGGTATCCTCGGTGGCGCGATTTGGGGCATCGGCATGTCGCTCAACCTTGTGGCCTCAGGGCGCGCCGGTTTCGCGATTTCGTATGGCCTCGGCCAGGGCGCGACCATGGTCGCTGCCTTCTGGGGGGTATTCATCTGGAAGGAGTTCCGCCATGCCCCACAGGGCACTTCCAGGCTGCTCGCGGCGATGTTTGCCTGCTTCCTGAGTGGATTGGCCCTTATCGTGCTTGCACGCACACTCTAGCCGACGAGGCGGCTCAACAGTCGTGCACCTCAATGCGGCAGAGTCGGCGCCGTCAGCAGGGCAGCCACCGCCTTACCAAATAAACCAACGCGCCCAAAGGTTGTCCGACGGCACCATCTAACGCCGCATGCGATTTGCCTACTTATACGGAGAAGCTCGGGCGCTTCATACATGAAATGTGACTGCCGTCACAATACATAATCGCCTTTACGCCACGTACGCTACCGAACAGAGACGAATTTTTTCGCTGCTTATCCTTTAGCTCCGGTCTCGTTGGAGCGCGGGCACGGTTGTGTCCCGTCAAAGTCGTTCTCTGAAGAAGCCACCTGTGCGGCGTTTACATCGAATTGGCTTGGCGAGTGTCGCGGTCACTGTTTGCCTCGGCATCAGTGCGGTCAGCGCCGATGTCGTGGCGGTCGTGTCAGCGAAGAGCTCGATCGAATCACTCAGCAATAGCCAGATCACGGACATTTTTTTGGGCAGGCGGACGCGTTTTCCAGACGGCAGCTCCGCGATCCCCATCGACCTGCCCGAAGGATCGGCCGCGCGCAATGAGTTCTACACCCGACTCGCTGATATGTCGCCGTCGCAAATGAAGGCCTACTGGTCGAGGATCATCTTCACGGGCAGGGGTCAACCGCCGAACACCGCGGCAACGAGCATTGACGCGAAAAAGCTGTTGCTGGCGAATCCCAATGCCATCAGCTACATCGATAAGAGTCTGGTGGACAGTAGCGTCAGAGTAGTGCTGGCGCCATGATCATTCGAGGATGCAAGCTTCCCGTCATGGCCTTGATGTCGATATCCATATCTGCCGTGGCAGCCGATGCGGTGGATTCTGGAACCAGCCCATCGATATTCTCATTCAGCGGCTTTGGCACAGTGGGAGAGGTTCATTCCAGCCAAGACAGTGCCGATTTCGCCAACAGTGATCTTCAGCCCAACGGGGCAGGCTACACTCGCAGCTGGAGCCCGGAGGTTGACAGCCTAATAGGTGGCCAGGTGTCCGCCCGCATAACCCCGGAGCTTTCTGCTGTCGTGCAAATCATCGCGCAGCAGAATAATGACGGAACCTATACACCGCACGTAGAATGGGCGAATATCAAGTATCAGTTCACCCCCGATTTGAGTGTCCGCGTCGGACGCGTAGAACTGCCAACGTTTCTCTTCTCGGATACCCGCAAGGTGGGCTATACGTACCCGTGGGTGCGGCCGCCGATCGAGGTCTACACGCTGCTGCCGATTACTGCAAGCGACGGTGCGGACTTCAGTAACCGCCTGAGTTTCGGCGATGTTCATAACACGACGCAGGGCAGCTATGTTCAAAGCAATACGCCCCTGCCACATAACGGCGGCACCGCCATCGCACGGGATTCGATCAATGTTTCCAATACCAGCGAGTACAAATCGTTAACATTTCGGGTCTCTTACCAGAATGCACGCCTTACCATTGCCTCCCTGGATAGCTTTCTTGATACTTTTAGAATGTTTGGTCCACAAGGAATTGGGATTGCCGACCGATACGATTCCGACGACAAGCCGGTCGTAACCGAGGTTGTCGGGATCAGCTACGATCCCGGTCACTGGTTCGTGATCAGCGAGTGGGGTCATGCCCGCTCCAATTCCTTTCTCGGTGACAGTACGGCCTGGTACGCAAGCAGCGGCTATCGGGCTGGACAATTCACCCCCTATGTGACTTATTCGCACGAGAGCTCGGCCGGCAATCCCGATGCGGCACTAACGCTGGCAGGCTTGCCTCCCGCGCTCGTGGGCTTCGCTGCGGGGCTCAACGCCGCATTGAACTCAATATTGCAATCAAATCCGGCACAGACCACCGTTTCCCTGGGCTCGCGCTGGGATTTTGCGAAGAATCTGGACCTGAAGGTGCAATTCGACCACATGCGTATCGGTTCGGGCTCGGACGGCACACTGATAAACATCCAGCCTGGATTCCGCCCTGGCAGCACGGTCAATCTTTTCAGTGCCACGGTCGATTTCGTTTTCTAACGAGGCCGCGCTGCCTCACTGCTGGGCGGCATTGCCGCCGCGATTCACATCGCGGTGTTTGAAGGCAAAGCGGCGGTGACGCACTGGACTTGCGTTGTCGACCAGGGCTCGATCGGCCCGGCGTATCTTTAGCGCTCAAGGAGACGATTATTGCGATAATGACTCACGCCTACACGCGAGACTCATCGGCGAAAGAAGGGAGCGACTCCGCCGCGATCGACAGCCAGGGCCGATCGGCCTTCTCAGCGCTCACCTGTCCGCTCAGCCCCTCGCGCGGCGTACCGCCGGGCCCCTCTCGCAGGTTTGCGAGTCTTCGTCGCCGTTGCTGAACACAAGAGCTTCACGCGCGGTGCCGATGCACTCGGTCTGACGACGAGCGCCGTCAGCATGCAGGTGCACGCGTTGGAGGAATACCTACGCGTGCCTTTGTTCCGGCGTAACGGCCGCCAAGTAGAGCTGACTTCGGTGGGGGCGCTGCTGCAGCCGAAGGTTGAGCAAGCGCTCGCCGATCTGGAGCGTGCAATCGACGAGGCGCGTGCGGACCGCGGCTCCGGGCCATTGCGAGTGACTACGCTCGCTTTCTTTCTCGCGCAATGGCTGTTGCCTCGACTGCCGAAGTTTTCGGCGAAGCACCCAAGCATCGACGTACAGATCCATACATCAGTGAGGCTTGCCGACTTCGTGAAGATCGCGATGGATGCGGGAATCCCTTTTGGTCCAGGTACCTGGCCACGGCTGCACGCGGAAAAGCTGCTCGATGAGTGGCTGGTCCCCGTGTGCACGCCCGTGCTGTTGCAGCATCATGGGGCCATCGCCGAGGCGCGCGACCTCAAGCACTACAAGCTGCTTCACAGCCCTTATGAGCCATGGACGGCTTGGTTGCTGGAAGGTAGTGCCGACGATCTGTGGCCGAGCTCCGGCCCTGCATTCGACGACGCGATCGCTATCGTACGCGCTGCCGAAGCTGGTCAGGGACTCGCGCTCGCTCGTTGGTCTCTTGTCGGTGATGCAGTCACGATGGGTCGACTGGCGGTAGCGGCTCGGGCAGTCCACTCTGCCGGCGCCTACTACTTCGTGTGTCCGCCAGCACACCTTGCGCTCGAGAAAGTAGCGGTGTTTAGGGAATGGCTGACAACAGAATGTGCCCGCTTCCCGTCGCCACCCATCAATGAGGCCTGAATCAACGGGATTCGTTGTCTTGGATCCGCTTCAAGCCCCGCGCGGAGCCGCCAGCAATTGGACCCAGTACAAGCCGCGCCGGGATAGCTGTCCGGGTGCATAGGCGATGCCCATTTGGGCAAATCTCGGGTCCATGATGTTCTCGCAGTGATCCGGACTCTCGAGCCAGCCTTGAACGACCTCGTCGATCGACTTGGGTCCGTACGCGATGTTTTCGCCGACCAATTTCTCCTGATACCCCCCAGCACGGACCCGTTGTGCCGGTGAGCGGCCCGCCAAATCCTCATGCTCGAAATAGTCGTGGTCGGCCATGTCGGCTGCATGTCCGAATGCGACGGTTGCCAATGTCGGGGACAGCGTAAGGGGCGAAGTCGGCGCGAAAGATCGCTGTCCGCAGCGGGTACCTCTGGCGCGTACTTGATTGACCAATTCCAGCGCGCGCACCGCTAGCGCGGGGGCCTGAGAGCGATCCGGCAACGTATAGCGCGAAGACAGCACGAGCCAGTTATCCGGCCCGCGGCGGTAGATGCCAATATCCTGAAGATCACGGCTCGACACGGCACGGCAACTCGCCCGTCGGAGCGTGCTGATCATATCGGTATCCGAGCCGCGTACTCGCAGGCCGGCGGTAGCATCTGCGGAGTAACCACCGCTCTGCGCAGCCGCGGACAACGCCAGTCCATTGGCCCACTGCTCAGCGGCTCTATCCAGCACGGTGCTGTGACGCAATGGCGCTGCGGCTGGCATCAGCCCGCCGCAGCCGCCCTCTCGGAGCACTTGGACCGCCGAAAGCGCATCAGCCTGCGCATTCGTATGGACGGTCAAGCCTGCGGTCAAGATCCAGGCGGCGCACCAACCAGCCCGCGGCAGGCAACTCATCGGGACGGCTCCTATGCATCGTTCGTTAATGCACAGAACGGCTTGGTCTCGAGTCGGATGACGTCAGGGCCGCCGCGGTGACCGGCGCGAGACCTACATCTCAGTTTGGCGCTGGATGCAGCGGTGGCTTTCTTTGGCTACGAGCCGCCTGCCCCATATCTATGGCTTGGTGGCTGGTTTGTCTTCGCTGCTGGAAACTGCCGCTTCGGCCGCTTTAAAGCCGGCCCGAGAATGAGTCCCGTCACAGAACGGCTTGGTGGTGGAGGCGCCGCAGCGACATAAAGCAAAAGGACGCTTGGGAATTGCGTAGGTCGCGCCGTTCCAATCGACCGCCGTCACATCATCGCCTTGAACCAGATAGGGCCCGTTCTGAATTACTTTGATCGTCGCCATTCGGATCTCCTCCCGCAGTGCCAGTGTTACTAAAGACAACCTTCGCGCAACGCGCGCGCGGTGTCATTCTTTTTCGTATCGCCGATCATTGCGATAAGAAATCCTCATTCGGCGGGCGGATGGGATAGGCCAGAGTCGCGGCGAATGCGTGCTAAGACGAGTTCACGTAGCTGCTGAACTGCAATATCGGTCTCATGCAGGCGCGCAATCAGTGTCTCGGGGTCTGTCATCCCCTACTTAGCCAGCTCGCGAGTGAACGCCAGGTCCTTCGGCCTACCGGCGATGTACTTGGAGATCGCGAGATCATTCACTTCGAGGCAAAGCCCAACGACGCCGGCTGTGTTCGCATTATCAATAGCAACGAGCCGCTCGCGCCAGCCGCGAGGCAGGACGGCCGTGCGCTCCCCGACGCCTTGAGCGTAATAACCAAATTCCTCGTGAAAGCGCGAGCCTTCACCAATGGCGCCATCAATTAAGTCGGCTTGCTCCGGTCGATTGAGCGGAAAAACGTCGGCTTCTGCTGACACGGAAAGAATGCCCGAGGCCTCTGGAAACTGACCCAGCACGGCCTGACTGCCGATGACGATGATTGCACCGTCCTGAGCGAGTGCCCCGGCGGCCCGGATCAGATGCTCAAGGTGCGAACGCTGCATAGATACGCGCGCGCTCGCCGGGAGTCAGGACCCCGGCGAACGGTGAAGATTGCCGCAGTCGCGCGCCGTTCTCGCTCGGCTCAGTGATGATCGCGGCAATTTCCGGCCATGGCCGCTGCAGCAGCGCACGCCATTCGTGCAGCCAGCTGGGGGGCTGATCGGACCAGCGCTGCGCCCAGCGCTCGAGATTGCGTCTTGGTACGGCAAGGAGCGCTGGGTCGCGCTCAATTTTTCGCGCCACGGCGGCGTGCATCGCCAGGCTGCGTGCCTCGATAAGGCGGTGCGTCGAATAGGCAGCTATTGTCGGTTGTCTGGGTTCCCAACGGGTGACCGCGTGAAGACCGATCCCCTTGCGGCGCTCGCGCATCCGACGCATGCGCTGCGCCGCGGTCATGGCGGTTGCGGTGCGAGGGCGGCCTCGCTTTGGGGGCTCTGAGGGAGGCTTCTAAGGAGGCATGGTAAATATCGTAACGCGTGACGTTAATTGAGGCAATCAGATTTCGTGCTCTGGTACGCTGATAAGCGAGATCGTTGTCGTTATGCGAGACAGAATACGTACGGTTTAACAATAAGTTGTGGGGTTCAGACGCCCCCTCCACTGTCACCGACGTGGAGACAGGTGCCCTACTCTTTATCGCGGCAGTCGACCCCTCCTGGCGCACATGCGGATCCGACCCGACTGTCGGAGGAAGCTGAAAAGGCCGTCCCCTCATTCTTCCATGAAGGAATCTCCCGCAATATCGCGCGCACCCATAAGACTGCGCACCATGCCCACTCGAATGGCATCCCTCGCCGCGCTGCTGTGTTTGTCGTCCCCTATTGCGTACAGCCAACAACCGACACCCGGCACGTTGAGAGATCGGATGGAAGCGACACCGACGCTGCGTTATGAGGCGTCGCATCTTGTGGCACAGCCTCCGCATGCCGGTTGGGAATCGGGTGCTGTGTCGTGGGTCGCGCTGAGTCCTGATGGTCTGATCTACGAGCTGCGGCGTGGCGAGCACGCAGACCCGATTCTCGTCCTGGATCGCACTGGCCGGGTCCTGCATTCTTGGGGAGCCGGGGATTTCAAGCTGCCGCACAGCGTACGGCTGGATCCGGCTGGGAACGTCTGGACCGTGGACGCCTCCAGCTCGCAGCTGATCAAGTACTCACCCTCAGGCAGGAGGCTGCTCACGATCTCGGTCGGCGAGCAGCCGGATACGGGCAGCCCGTTCAACGGCACCACGGACGTGGCGTTCGCAAGGAATGGTCACATCTTCATTACTGATGGCTACGGCAATGCGCGCGTGCTTGAGTACAGCGCCGAGGGCAAGCGACTGCACCAGTGGGGTAAAGCCGGAAATGGTCCTGGAGAATTCAACCTGCCGCATGCGCTGCAGATTGCAGAAGATGGAACCATCTATGTCGCTGACCGGGAGAACGGCCGGATTGAATCGTTTGATCAGCACGGGCGCTATTTAAGCGAGATATCGGGCCTGGGCCGGGTGTATTCACTGAAAGTGGCCGGCGATGTGCTCTGGGCCAGCATGGCGCCGTCCGATCAGCCAGTGGGTTCTCCCGGCTGGCTGGTCAAACTGGATCGCCGCAGCGGCAGAATGCTGGGCCATCTCGAGTTGCTAGAAGCGCGCACCGGGCATGCAATCGAGCTTTCCTCCACCGGCGAGCCGGTGGCGACACTTGGCAACGGGCTCTTATGGTTTCGCGCCATCCATTAAGCCCTCTCTAGCGGGCGGACGGAGAGCTCCAAACCGTGCCATCCTGATTCAACTACGACTGAAAATTGCGTTCAAGCGTGTAAACTAACGCTGGCTTCGGCCAATCACGAACAACTAATCGAATGGGAATTACCCAAGGAGCGGGTCCATGAAAGCGTTATTGACCTTGGCATTTCTGCTACCAATAAGTGCGCTGGCAGCCAGTGGCTTCGATGGCACCTGGAAGACACGACTCGATTCCGTGCAGTTCTCGGGCAAGCCGGACGTGTTTGAAATCGTCGATGGGATCTATTCGTGCGACAACTGTGTGCCGGCATACAAGATCAAAGTCGACGGCACCGATCAGCCGGTCCCGGGCCACGCCTATGTCGATATGGAAGCGGTGAATATTGTGAGTCCATCGACGGTCGAGTTCACCGACAAGAAAGCTGGCAAGATTATCTTCTCGCAGTCCCTCTCCGTCTCCGCCGACGGCTCAAAGCTGACGTCCAAATTCACCAGCAATACCGGTGAGAAGCCCATCACCGGCAGTTATACCGAAAAGAGACTGAAGGCTGGGCCCCATGGGTCGCATGCCATTTCGGGCACCTGGCAGCAGGACAGCCTGCCTGATCTTGCCGATGCCGGGCGGAGCGTGACGCTGTCTACGACCACCGACGGGCTGAAGATGATTTACAACGGCCAGACGACCGATGCGAAATTCGACGACAAGCAATACCCGACAGTCGGCGATCCAGGCAAGACCATGGTTTCGCTGAAGAAGGTAGATGACCGGACTATTGAAGAGACGGATCGGCGCCTGGGCAAGGTGACGGACGTCATCGTGTGGTCGCTCGCTGCCGACGGCAAGACGATTAGCCTCAGCGATACTGACCCGCAGCACGAAACCAC
>Ga0302325_10004512_pt1 | contig 32139 bp, 29 predicted proteins | sample Palsa_T0_2_FD_201948 | JGI IMG/M metagenome (GOLD analysis project Ga0302325, IMG submission 201948) | Peat permafrost microbial communities from Stordalen Mire near Abisko, Sweden - Palsa_T0_2 | ecosystem: Environmental > Terrestrial > Soil > Palsa > Peat permafrost | place: Sweden: Abisko... | reverse complement strand
CTGATCTCCCTGCTCCTAGCCGCCACCGCCGCCACCCGCCTAGCCCTCCTCCGCCGGACCTCCCCATGACCGCCCCGGGATCGTCGCCGCTGGACGACTTTGCCAGCCGAGTGCTCGACGTGGTGGATTCGATCCCGGCCGGGCGGGTCATGTCGTACGGCGACATCGCCGAGCACCTCGGGGCGGGCCCGGGCCCGCGGCAGGTCGGCCGGGTCATGTCCGTCTACGGCGGCGCGGTGGCCTGGTGGCGGGTGATCCATTCCGACGGCACCCCGGCGCCCGGTCACGACAGCAGGGCCCTCCAGCACTACCTGGCCGAAGGCACGCCGCTACGCTCGGCCCGGCCGCCCGTCCGGGTGGACATGCGCCGCGCCCGCTGGCCCGCGAATCCTGGGATCGGCGCGGTGTGAGGATCGCGTCGGCGTACCCCTTCTGCCTGTGCATGCCGATTGAGGCAACAATGACGAAGCGGCCCAGCGCCGTATACAAACGAAGATAATTGGTATCGTGACGTCAGCGCCCGGCGTGACCTGGCCTCGCGCGAACCAGGCGGCCCGTGCCGATAACTGCATTCTGCCAGTTAGCGCCTTTGGTGCGGCGGAGGAGTTCGGTGCCGGGCCAGCTGCAGGCTCCGCGCAGCAAATCGTAACCTTCCTCCTGATGATTTGTAAAAGTGATCTCTAGTGCGAACCGGCACAACTGGCCTAGGATTAGTGTCCACAGTAGGCACGCGCCCGCCGGGATTGTCCCAAATGACCAGATTTTCCTGGCGCACGGGCCTGCCGCGGGACTCGGGTAGCTCGGGAGCTTGGATCGGTCCCTAGCCGCCTATTTCCGTTCTGTTCATGGAGGGGTGGCCTTGATCAGTGGGAATTCCTTGACTAATTCCCGCCGACCGCCTGGCGGGCAATCTTCGCCCCCCTCTATGCTCGCCGCGGTGGCCGTGATCGGCGTGGTGACGCAGGTGCCGCTCGCACTCGCGCTGGAAAGCTCGCTTCACAGCAGTAACGGAAACCTCTTTACTAGCATTTTCACCATTGGTGTTCCTGAGGAAATTGTTAAAGCCACTAGCCGACGATACGCACGCGGCTTGGTAAGGATGGCGCGGGCGTGGATACCGCAGCAGACGCAGGAGCCAGCTCTCGCGGTCGAGACCGTCGTCCAGGGACCGCAGTAGCACCGGATCAGTGAAAGGGGGTTCATCCGGTGGTGACGCCCGATCGCAGGAAACTGGCCGCGCCGGTGGTCGCGCAGGCCGTCTCGTTCGCCGCCGTTCTGGTCATTGGCGCACTCACCGTGACTTCCCCGCGAAGCGTCCACGTGCCTCCGCCGGTGGTCCACCCGTCGGTGTCGCCCGCTGCTGCCGTACCCGGGTTCGTGCTGGTCGTCCGCGCCACGGTGAATGACGTAGCGCTGGCGGGACGTCGAGTGACTGTGCTGGGCGACGGGACTTTGTCCAGCGCCGCATCCGGCGTGCTGAACGGAGCGGGCGTCTTCAGCGCGCGTGTGCCCGCCGACTCCTACCAGGTCTGCCTTAGCGTGCCCGCCGGCCTGGAGGTCGTGGGCGCCGGGAGCGCATCTGGCTTGCCCGGTTGGACCTGTTCCGCCGTGCGAATGCAGGCCGGCACGGGGACGGTCGCGTTCCCGCTCATCCCCAAGACGGTCCGGAAGGCCCCATGATGAGATGGCCCGGTCGCGTTCTGACGCTAGGTAACCAGCCTTCGGTTGGGTGGTCGCTCCTCGTCGTGGCCGCGGCGGTCATAGGCGGTTTGGCCGCCGCCGAGCTCAGGCATGTGCCGCTCCTTGTCGCGCTGCTCGTTCCTCTCGCCGTCGGCGGTATAACGGTCTACGCACTGGCCCGGTGGCCCGGACAACAACTGGTACCGCCGGGGCCGCCTCTTCCGCCCGTCCCCGGCCCTTACGAACTCCGCGCCATGTCCCCCCCGGTATCCCGGGCGGAAACCAAGGACCTGGTGCAGCTGCAGCCGATCGCGTCGCCGACGGCGACCGATGCGTCGTGGTGGGAGAAGGCCGACGGACCGCCCGCCCTATCCAGCCAGGAGGTCCTGGTGGTGCCCGCTCCCGAGCTGGCCAGCTATCTGGCCTCAGCTCTCATCGCGCAGTGCCCGAATTGCGGGGCCTTCGGGCTCGAGGCCAGCCGCCTGCAGGCCGGCGACGGCTGGGACTTCCGCTGCGAATCCTGCGACTTCCACTGGCCGTGGCAGCCGGGTAAGCCCTGGCCGCCGGTAGGAATAAGGCCGGGGCGGCGGAAACAGTCGGGCCCGCCCGCACCCTGATCGGCATCCCGGGCGCCTCACCGCGCCGGCGAGCAAACGGAGGCATGGCCAATGTATGAGCGAATCATCACCCGGAACGAGCCCGGCTGCGTGGTCTTCCTACTCGATCGCTCCGATTCCATGAAGCAGCTGTGGCGCGGCGGCCCGGAGACCATGGCCCAGGGTGCGGCCGCCGTGCTCAATGAGATCCTGTTGGACTTGGTTCTCATGGCTCAGAAGGAGCCGGGCCGGGCATTGCATTATTTTGACATCGGCATCTTCGGCTACGGCTTGCGCCCGGTCGCAGGCGGCGAGGGGGTGGAGTCGGCCTTCGGCGGCAGTCTGCAGGGCGAGGCGCTCGTCCCGCTGCCCGTTCTCCGGGACCATCCGCTCGCCGTGCAGAATGTTTCGTCGATAGACCCTGTCGCGCCGTCGAGTAGGGTGCCAGTGTGGGTCCAGCCGGTACACGGGTACAGGACCCCGATGTGCCAGGCCATCGCGGTCGCGGGAAGCCACATCTACGATTGGGCCGCCGCTCATCACAATTCGTTCCCGCCGATCGTCATCAACATCACCGATGGCATGGTGACGGATAGCCCCTATGAAGGCGCCCAGCTCGGTGAATGGGCGAGCCGTCTGACCGGTATCCAGACCAGTGACGGGCCTGCGCTGTTGCTCAACATCTTCCTTTCTCCTGCCGGGGAAAACGGGATGCTGTTCCCGGCATCGGATCGCGGCCTCCCGGAGCCGGGCCCCGACCTGTTCCGCATCAGCAGCCCCTTGCCGCCGCCCATGGCCGCCAACGCGGCGAAAGCGGGAGTGTACGTCGAACCAGGAGCGCGGGCACTCGGCTTCAACGCCGATCATCCGATGCTGGCCAAGTTCCTCGAGATCGGCACCAGAGTCACGGTCGGGTACTGACCCGGAGCGCCGAGGAAATGTACATCCAGCTGGCCGTGTTCAGTGAACCCAAGGCCGGGAACGCCCCGGACGAGTGGGAGGACGCCGCCCTGGCGGGCGTCGCCGCTCAGCCGATCGGGTTCGGGCAGATGCCCTCTCGCATCCGGTACGTCGTGGCCGACGGCGCGACTGGCGGTTACGCATCTCGGCAGTGGGTGGACCAGCTGGTGACCTGCTTCGCCCCGGTGGATGACCCCGCGCGGGGACCCAGGCTCGACCACGCTCCCATGCGACGCTGGTTCGCTCGGATGCAGGGTCTGTGGGCCGCGAATCCGCCGGCCACCCTGGACGTCATCGACGAAATCAAAGCCAAGCAAGATGGCTCGTTCGCGACCTTGCTCGGCTTCGAGTTGTCCGGACTGGATGGCCCGGCGCCCGCCTGGCGAGCTGTCGCGCTCGGCGACACCGTGCTCTTTCAGGTCCGGGCCGGCCGGCTGCGCGCGGTCTTCCCGTCGCTCGGGCCCGATGACTTCGGCGCCGACCCCGCTGGCGTGCACAGCAATTCAGCTGCGCTCGACTGGATGAGTGACAACCTGCTCATCGGCAGCGGCGTACTTGCCCCGGGCGATTTCCTTTTCGCGGCGACGGACGCGATGGCCCACTGGATCATCCGGGCTGTCATACGCGATGAGGCAAAGACCTGGGCGACCCTGTCTGAGCTGGTTCATCCCGCCACATTCAGTCGTTTTGTCCGGGATCAGCGGAGCGCTGGTAGCGACGCGGAGACCATGAAGAATGACGACGTGACGCTCATGCGCCTGCGAATGCTCGCCGACCAGCCCTCCTATCTCCTGGTGTGCCTATGAACGGGTATCCGAGCGCAACTGATTACTACAAGGCGGTGCAGTCGCCTGCCTATTGCTTCACTATAGAAAGGCTGCAGACCGCTACGTTCGCCGCCGACGAACTCGGGTTGCCGATCGCCGCCAAGGGCAGCAGTGCCGTGGTGTTCAAGGCCGATGTCCGCGGAGACCCCCAGGCCGTGCGCTGTTACCTACGAAGCGACGCCTCGAGCCGGGACCGGTACGGCGCGCTAGGGACCTATCTGGCCAGCCATGGCGACTTGAGCCCGCACCTGCCCGCCACGATCTGGCTCGATGAGGCGATCCGGGTGAAGGACGCGACCTGGCCGGTCTTGCAGATGGGCTGGGTCGACGGCCGTACGCTCGAAGAATACGTCAAGTTCCTCGTGGCGGGCTCCAACGTCACGGCCCTTACCGAGCTGGCTGCCCGGTGGCGTGAATTGGTCACCCGGATGCAGAATGACGAATTCGCCCACGGCGACCTGCAGCACGGCAACATCATGGTCAATCAAGAAGGACGGCTCTGTCTAGTCGACTTTGATGGGATATGGATTCCCGAACTTGCTGGCATGCCTGCGCCGACCGAATTTGGTCACCGGAACTACCAGCATCCAGGTCGCGAGGGGCCGAGTGGCTGGGGCCCCTGGGTTGACACTTTCTCGGCACTGGTGATCTATCTCTCGCTAGTTGCTCTGGGCAAGGACCCCGGGTTGTGGCTGCCGCTTTACAACAAGGACAACCTATTGCTCGAGAAGGCCGATTTCTACTCCCCGTTCTCTACGCAGGCCTGGGTTAAGCTGGCCGCCCTGCACGATGAAGAGGTCGACCTGCTGGCCGCGCGGCTGCAGGAGTGCTGCGCCCTGACCTGGGTCCCGGACCAGACCCTGGAGACGATGCTCGAGCAGCGACGGGCGACGCCCACGCGCCAGGAGCCCCCCCTGCGGCAGTGGTGGAAGGACGAGGCCGCGGTCCCCACGACCCAGGTACCAACGTCGTCATGGGAGTGGGCGGTAAAGTCCCTGGCATCGGCCGCCTCATCAGCGGAACAGCCTACGGTGACGCTGCCCGCGCCACCCCCGCTGTCCGCACAGCCCGCCGAGGCCGGCCAGGCCACGGCTCAGCCGACGGGCCGGGCGCAATCGCCCGCGGGTACCTCCTGGTGGACGCCTGCCCCCGCGCCGTCCCGCCCGCCAGTAACACCGCAGCGACAGTTCGCCGGGGGCTTGCTGCTCGGTGTCGGAATCTTGCTCGTCATCATCGGGGGCGCCGCCGCCCATGGCGCGGTCATCGTCATCCTCGTGCTGATCGGCCTGGCCGTCGCCACCACGGGCGGATATCAGCTCATACCCAGGAGCGGGAAGGGCGGCAAGCCGCCGGGACCGACCTGACGCCCGTCCGCGCGCCGCCCTTAACCGCCGGTCACAATCCACTCCAGGCTATTCCAGTAGTCCAGCAGGTCGCCGCCGTCCGACCCGATCATCGCGCATATGACCAGCTGCTGATCTTCGGTGCTGGCGATAACCGGGTTGTTGTCGCTGTTGAGGTACTCCGAAATGGTACCGGAAATTGCGGGCGATACGTTAGAGTAAGTCGACTGGCATGACGCGGTGAACTCTTCGAAATTTCCGTCGCTTGCCTCGCATGAGGTCTGGAAGCTGCCCTTCTCGAGGAGATAGTTGTAGCCCTGGTTCAGGGCGCTCGTGTTCGCGAACAGGTAGTAGTAGAAGGTTCCGGCGGCCAGTCCCTGCACGCCGGTGCACACTATCGCCGCGATCGCGCCGAGCGGGGTCCCGTAGTCGCTGCAGGCATTCCCGTTCTGGATATCGGAAGGAATCAAGCTCTGCAGGGTGGCATTAAGCGTCGCCGCGTCCGGGTCGGGATCAGGATCAGGATCAGGATCAGGATCCGGGTCGGGATCCGGCGCCGGATCGGGAGACGCGTCTGGCGCCACGTCCGGCGACGCGTCAGGTGCCACGTCGGGCGACCCACTCGGACTCCCCGCGCCTACGGGCGGGGAGCCCGAGCTCAGCGAAGCCTGGGCGCCGGCGAACGGGATCAGGTGCGCGCCCGCCGCGACACCCAGGTAGATGACGGCCAGCACCGCGGCTGTGACGACGCCGAGGACGCTACGGTTCGGTCCTCGCGTTCCGGTGGGTCCTGGTGATCCGGCCGTCGCGCTGGCGGCGGGAGTCGGCCCGGGCGGGAGCGGGTCGCCCTGATCGGTGAACCCGGACGGCACCGTCTCGGCCGTCGGCCTGGTCCCGGCGGGCAGCGTGTAGCCCAGGGCCCGGGCGAACTCGCTGACCACCCACATGCACGCGGCGGTATCCAGTCCGTGGGCCGCGGCGACGGTCGCGGCGACCGACCGGATCGCGTCGTCGACGCTGCCGCTGGCGGTCCGCTCCCGGAGCAGCGCCGGCGCATCGGATCTGGCCGCACTGCCGATGAGGATGTACTCCCCGGGCAGGCTGGTCAACCGATCCCGGCAGATGCCGTCCAATAGGGCGGGGTTCGACAAGACCTGGGGCCCGTGCTCGGCCACCGCCGCTTGCAAGGCTTGGCGTGCTTGGCCGGCCGGATCGATAATGTGCCCGTTCTCTTCAGTCATGAAGACCTCCCCGGGGCAATTTAGAGCGAGATGTTATCATTTCGGACACTGAATCGTGCCGTAGCGAAGCGGCTATCATGAGCCTCGGATTCCGCAGCAGGCATCGCCCGTCCGCCGCACCACATAAGTAACTCCTGACCGAACTCGGATTCGGCCATCCTGGACGAGATCGTTACCTTCCACGTCCGATACGTCACTCCCCGCTACCTCAAAGGCGTTTATCCGGAAGGCCGGATAGTGGCAATTCTGGGGCTTTGTCCGTACCGTGAGGCCGGCCTGAGCCGAGCCGATATTGGGCGGATCCGGGCCGCCATCTCGTCGATCGCGTCGACCGGGAGAAATACTTGCCTGCAGTCATCCATTACATAGCAGTTTGGGCGCTAGATATGGCCCGGATGTATTGTGATAAAAGCCCCGCTCCTCGTAAGATTGCCGGTATGCAATCCTCTCCCGCATCGGGAGGCGCGGCGTGGTGGCAGCAGCCCGGCCAGCCGCAAGCGCAGGCCGCTCCGGCGCAGACCGCTCCAGGGTGGGGGGGTACGCCGACGCGAGTACCCCCCGTCCCGCCGCCGACCGCCCAGCCATGGTGGGAGCGGACCAGGGGTCCGCTGGGACCGCCCGCCCCTCCGCCATCCAGCGCAGCGTCGGCAGTCCCGCTGGACGTCCGCGCGCTGCTGCATCCGTCCGAGCACTCCCGCTTTGTGCTCGCTCTGAGTGTTTCCCTGCTCGTCTTCGTAGTCGTGGCGATCGGCATGGTGGCCACCGACGGCTCGCTCTACGTGATCGAGTTCATCCTGGGCCTCGTCGCACTCGGCGGCGTAGTCTGGTGGTCCCTGCAGTTGGCCCGGTCCCGCTTGCTGGGCGGAGCGGTACGCGTCAGCGACGCCTCGCTGCCGGAATTGCAGGCGGTCTTCGACGAGGTCCGTGCCCGGCTTGATTACCACCATGACATCGACGTCTACGTCCTGGACAAGGTCACGGGCGGTTCCGCCCTGACGAGCTACCTCGGCACCCGGATCATCCAGATCGAGGGCGGCCTCGTGGCCGAGCTGCTCGAAGCGGGTCATCACGCGGAGCTGACCTACCTGATCGGGCGGCACATCGGCCAGCTGAAGGCCAAGCACCAGCGGCTGCAATGGGTCCTGATCGTCATCTCGGTGGTCGACTCGCTGAAGTTCCTCCAGTTCTTTCTGGCCCCTTATTTCCGGGCCACGGCGAAGTCCGGTGACCAGATCGCCGCCGCTTGCTGCGGCGATATCCGGGCCACCGCGTGGATGATGAACCGCCTGCTCGTGGGCAAGGAGCTCGGGCCGCGGCTCGACATCAGGGGCGTCCTGGATCAGGCGGTCACCGTGCGGAGCCGGTGGTTGCCGCGGCTGGCGCAGATGTTCCAGAACGTGCCCCACGCTACCAACCGCTATCTCAACCTGCTGGCGTTCTTCGCGCGAACCGCCCCCGATGAGATCAACGCATGGCGAGCCACCCTCGACCCGGCTACGGCGAACCGGCTCGCCGCGGTGCTCGACACATCTCGCGGCCGGCAGTGGTAGGCGGCCATTGACTTGATGGAATGGACTGCCGCCACTCTTTATCAGACGGCCGGAGATCGGTTGGCGTGCACGCTGTGCCCCGTGCGGTGCAAGCTGGCCGATGGTCAGGTCGGCGCCTGCCGCGTCCGGCGGCGAACCGGGGAGCGCTTGGAGACCGGCACGTTCGCCACCACCGTGCGGCATTACGACGCGATCGAGCGCAAGCCGCTCTATCACTTTCGGCCGGGCAGTAGCGTCCTTACCCTGGCCGCGCCTGGGTGCACGTTCCGCTGCGACTACTGCATTAACCACCGCATTTCCCAGTACGGCCGCGACGACGTGCCATGGCGGGCCGATGCGGTGGACCCAGCAGAGGTGATCGAACTCGCCGCCAGCCGTGGCGCGAGCGTCGGTCTGTCGTACTCGGAGCCATCGCTGGCGATCGAGTTGACGCTGGCGCTGGCCGCGCTCGGAGCTCACCGCGGCGTCGGGGTCGTCTGGAAGACCAACGGTTTTCTTACCGAGGAAGCGCTTGCCTTGGCCGGTCCGGCCCTGGCCGCGGTCAATATCGATATCAAGGCTGCGGACGAGAAGCGGCACCACGAACTCACCGGTGCACCGCTCGCCCCGGTACTGGCGTCGCTGCGCGCGCTGCACGCACGGGGAGTGTGGGTGGAGGCCTCGACGCCGCTGATCCCGGGAGTGAGCGCGAGCCCGTCGGACCTGGCGCGGATCGCGGCCGTCATCGCATCGGTCGACCCGGGCATCCCGTGGCACCTGCTGCGCTATACGCCGGCCTACCGGCGCTCTGCCGACCTGCCGACGCTGCCAGACGCGCTCGCGGCCGCGGCGCGGATCGGGCACGAGGCGGGACTGCGTTATGTTTATGTGGAGCGGGCCCTAGGACCATCCGGGCGGGCGACCCGCTGCCCGGGCTGCGGGGACACGGTCGTAACACGGGACGTGTGGGCCTTGCGCGAGCTGCGACTGCGGGACGGTACCTGCCCGGAGTGCGGGACAGTGGTGGAAGGGCGATGGGACAAGTGACCTCCTACCGGTTTGTGGAGCACCTGCCCGACCTGATCGGGCCGGAAGAGTACGCTGAGCAGCCGTCCGGCGGGCTGGTCCGGTTCAGCATCAGCGTCGGTGAGAACGGCGTGGAGGTGCTCGGCGACGCGATCCGGCCGGAGGTGCTCGAACGGATCCTGGAGGCGCTCGGGCCGGAGGAGATCGAGCAGATGCTCTGTGGTTAGCGGCCCGGGAGTCGCTAGCTGATCAGCCGGGAGATGGTGCCGATCAGCTCGGTCGCGGTGGGTTCCGGGGGCATCACGAAACAGAGCGGATCGTCGATGCTGACCGGGTGGCCCGGATAGTGCACGCGCACCGTCAGCGATCCCGGATACGCCAGCGGCGGCTGGTAGGGATGGGTCAGCAGGATGACCCGGGTTTCCCCGCCGTGCACCGTCGCCACCTGCGAGACCAGGGTACCGGCCAGCCGGGAGGCAGCATCGGCGTCCGGCGGCATGTCGGTTCCCGCGGTCCAGATCTGGATCACGTCCTCCGGCCGGGACAGCATGACATCTGCGGCGGGCGTTCCGAGCGTCACCAGCGCGCACCGGTGCCCCTTGCGGACCACGGTCGTGGCGATCAGGTGCGCGACCAGCCGCAGGGTGACGCCGACGTGCCCGTGCGCGGCGGCGGTATCGTCTAGGACCAGCACGGCACTACGAGGTGCGGGCGGCGGGGATCCGCTGCGGGTGCGATAGAGCAGTTCGTCGCGAGCGTGCCGGATCGCGAACACCATCGTCGGCAGCGCGAGCTGGCTGAGCAGCAGGGCGCCGATGCTCCCGTGGCGGGCCACACCGGCCCGTCCCTGTCCGCCGGCGCCGCCTTCGGAGCCGCCCTCTCCGGCCAGCTGCACCTGGACGCCGAGCATCCGGCGCTGCGACGCGGTCAGCGGCGTCAGCTCATCCCGGAGATGGCGCAGCCTGGCGGGCAGGGACGGCTCGGCCGCTACGGCCTCCGGCCCGAGCAGGTTCAGCAGCGTCATCAGCCGTTCGAGTTTTTTTTCGTCGTCCAGCAGCCCGGTCAGCTCGACCAGGGGAACCGGGACGTGGCTGACCGGGCACGGCGAGCCGCCCAGGACCCGGCGCAGCGCCATCGCCAGGTCGTCCCGTGCCGCTTCGCCCGGCGCCAGGTACACCGGGTCGCGGCGCAGGTCGGCGGCGAGCAGCACGGCCAGGCCGACCCGGGCGTCGAGTGACCAGCCCAGCCCGCGCAACGCCGCGACGCCCCGGTGCGCGGTCAGGGCCATCAGTTCCTCCGGCGGGTCGCCGCCGGCCAGCGCGAGCAGCCCGGCGAGGAGCGAGAGCGGGACCGACATGCCCACGTCCGTGGCCGCACGGGCCAGCTTGACCAGGACCTCCCGGTCGGCCGGGAGCTCGGCTATGTCGCCGACGTCTGGAAGCGCGGCGCCGACGACATCCCACAGCACCTCGGTCCCGTCGGCCTGTCTCACCGCGATCGTGTCGCCATCGGGTGACCAGGCCAGCGAGGTCACCCGGGCCATATCCGGGCGGCTGAGCACGGTCAACCGCTGGCCGGTCAGCACGTCCCAGAGCTCGACCTGATCGCGCGCGCCTGAGCTGCTACCGGCCGGACCGCTGGTAGTAACGGCTAGCACGCGGCTGTCCGGTGACCAGGCCAGCGGCGGCCCGTCGGTCCGCGACGCCACCGCTAGCTCCCTGACCACCCGCCAGGTGGCGGTGTTCCAGACCAGCACGTGCGCGGTGCGGTCGCCGCGCGCGACCGCGGCCAGCCGTCGGCCGTCCGCCGACCAGGCCAATGGGCCGGTAAGCCGGCCCGAGCTGCCGGCCGGGAGCGGCGCGGGATCCCGGCGGCCCGTACGGGTATCCCACAGCACCACCTGTCCACGGCCGGCCGCGGCCAGGTGATGGCTGACTGGCGACCAGCTGACCCCGGTGACGCCGTCCGGCATCGGAAGGCGCAGAGGCGGCTGTTCCGGGGCGCGCGGCCGGAGGATCAGTACCTGGCGTGGCGTGGCGTGCTCTCCGCCCGCTGGATCGCCCGATGGCTCGGTCAGCGCGAGCGCGGGGCCCGCCGCCCTGGCGAAGCCCGCCTCGCCGTAGGACGACCACGCGAGCGGGCTCGCGCCGGCCAGGGTAGCGACCGGCTCGCCCGCGCTGTCCAGGACCGTGACGCCGTCTGGGTGGACGGCGGCGACGAGTCCTTCCTGGCTGACCGCGATGTCCGAGACCCCGTGGACCCCTTGCCGCCAAAGGGGCTGAACGCTCGGCGGGCGGATGCGGGACAGGGTGCCGTCTTCGGTCGCCAGACAGGCGCTGCGTCCGTCCGGCCACCAGGCGAAGGCGGTCGCCGGGTGGCTCGCGGGCAGCACCGAGTGGCGCAGCGATCCGGTGACGTAGCCAGCCGCAGACGGGGCTCGGCGGCCCACGGTGCGGCCGTGCCGGGCCGCCCAGCGACGGCCGGCCGCGACCGCCCGCCCGGAGCCGGCCACGGTGTCCGGCAGTTCCACCAGGCTGACCGTGGCCGGGCTGGTGCGGATGGCCAGCAGCCCGGTGTTGCTGACGGCCAGAGTGCCGGGATACGCGATGTCGGCCGGTATGGTGCCCAGCGGCCGCAGCGAGCGGTTGACGGTGACCACGCTCCCGTCGCGGAAGCCGACCAGCAGCTGCCGCCCGTCGCGGGTGAACTGGACGGCAGCCGGCGGTCCGGTACCGGGCCAGTGCATGGTGACCATCCGGTCACTGAGTGCCCCGACCCGGATCAGGTGCACGCCCGACGGGTCGGCCGCGGCCAGCAGCCCGCCCTCGGGTGACCAGGCTAGCCGGTCGACCTGCGGCTCCGGCAGGCGTACCGAGGTGAGCATCGCCTGATCCGCCACGTCCCAGAACTCCAGCGTGTCGCCCCGCGCGACGCACAGCTCAGAGCCGTCGGGCCGCCAGCACAACGCCGTGGCCGGGTCGGTCCCGCGTAGCACGAGCGGCGCCTGCGTCGGGTCGTCGAGCACGAGTACCGGTCCCGCCGTCGTGCCTGCCACCAGGAACCGCCCGTCCGGCGAGGCTGTGAGGGCGGACAGTGCGCCGTATCCGGCGAGCCAGTCTGGCAGGGTCACGCCGTCGCCCCACTCGAACTCATACGCGGCCAGCGCGCCATTGCCGAGTACGTAGAGTCGCTCCGCGCCGAACCCCCAGGCCACATCTGCGGGACGGCCAGCATCCAGGTCGCAGGGCACCGACCAGACCGCGCGACCCGGGTACTCGCAGAACGTGAGCCGCCCGCCCGCGACTAGAGCGAGCGCGGAGCCGTCCGGGGAGAATGCGACGCAGCGGCAGTCGGGAGCGCCGATGGCGGCGATCTCCGGGACCTCCAGCGAGCCGACCGCACCCTCGCTCACCTGGGCCTCGCCGCCTCACGGGCAGCGCGTTGGTAGAGCACTGCCGCGCGATACAGCTCGCCGGCGTCTTCCAGCCGCCGGGCCGCTCCGGCCAGCTCGCCCCGCTGTTCGAGCTGCTCGGCCTTGATGAGCAACTGGCCCCGATCCAGCGCCGACCCGGACCGGGCGACCTCCGTGGCCTGGCTGGCCGACCCGGCGGGGACCCGCTCGGCGGGTGCCAGCCCGGCCAGGAGTTGCTGCCCGCGCTCGGAGATCCCGCCGGCCGCCTCGGGCGCGTCGCCGAGCCACAGCCGCCAGACGGGCACCATGCCGGACAGGCCTAGCCGGCTGGCGCCGTCGTGGCACAGCACCACGATCGAGTCGCGGTCGAGCTGGAAGAGTTCCCGGCGGGCGGTGAGCGGCACCGGCGGATCTAGCTCGTGGCCCGCTTCCAGGTACAGGCCCTCCGGTCCGATCCGGCAGACCGGCACGCCGAACGGCACCGCGGTCAGCAGCCCCGCCGGTTCGGTGAGCAGGTGCCGTCCCGGCCCAGGGAAGATGAAGGCGGTCTCGGCCAGCGGGCTCATGGTCAGGAACCGCCGCAGCCGGTCCAGCTCCAGGTCGTCGAGCAGCACCGCATCGGCGCGCCCGTCGGGCTGCGTGGCCGGGACGACCCGTACCAGCGCGCCTGCGGCCAGAGCGGTCCCCCCCTGATCCGGCACTCTCTGATCCGGCACCGCCTGGTCCGGCACTGCCTGTTCCGGGAGGCCGGCCCAGGACGGTATCGCGAAGGCCAGCCGGGCCGGCGGCACGACCTCAGGACTGCGGCCGACGACCCGCCACATACCGAAATCCCTGCCGCTCACGAGCCAGGACTCGCCGACCGGGATTTCGGCGACCAGCCGGCGGTCGTCGGCGGGCAGCGCGAACCGGACGTCGATCAGCAGGCGGTCCGTGACGCGGCACACCACGGTGTGCGGCAGGTCGGTGAGCGCGGCGATCGCCTGCTGGGGCAGCAGGCGATCGCGGGACGTGACCCGGACCAGCACCGCTGGCCCGGTGCGGGGAGGCGTGTGCGGGCCGAGCGGTTCGAGGGACAGCTGACTGATCGTCACCTCGGCCTGCGTACGCTGCCAGCGCCGGATGATCGGGTCGGCCATCCGGCCGGTCGTCACCACCGCGATCTCCGGCAGCGGCCGGGGCGGCGCGGCCGGCATCAGCGTCGACGCCAGCCACAGCAGGGGAACCGGTTCGAGCGCGCTCAGGTCATCCGGCCCCGCGAGCGGCACGATCGTCCCGCCGAGGGCCACCGCGAGCTCGGCCGCTGCGCCGGAGGTGCCCAGGTCCATCCAGACCGACCCGTCCGCCTGGCTGACCCGGCACCGGTCCTCCCCGGCGGTGGCGCCCGCGAATGCCAGTGCCGCCGGTACCGAATCCGCGGCGAACCGCGCGAGCTGGTCGGGAAATTCGCGCCGGGCCGGGCCGGCCGGGGTGGCCACGTCCGCGGGCGCGGCCGGCGAGGGGGTGATCTGAGGCTGGATCGGGGTGGCCACGAGCGGGCTCCGGTCCCGGCGGGCAGGGGTCGGCCTCGGCCGTGACGGCGGGGAGGGCGTCGGCGCCGGCGGGGGAGCAGATGGCCTCGGCCAGGCGCCGGACGGCCTCGGCCAGGGAGCCGACGGCCTAGGCGCGGGAGCGGCAGGCGCAGCTGGAGGTGCGGGCGAGCGCGCAGCGGGCCGGTCCGGGTCGGCGGCTGGCGGCAGCGGGGTGATCTCGAACGGCGGTGGCTTGGCTGGGCCGCCGCCACCCTTGCGCCCCGGCCAGCGTGGCATTATCCGCCTCCGGCGGGATCGCTGGCCGTCCTGGCCCGGTCTGCGGCGCCGGCGGTGCTGGCCGGGACGCCGGTCGTGCCGCCCAGGGCGTCGTCGGCCCAGGCCCGCCAGCGTGCTCCCGCGCCGGGAGTGCCGGCCCGGTAGCTGGCCGCCAGGATCCGCGCCGCCAGGTCGTAGCGCCCTACGGCGTCCGTCACCTCCAGGCAGAAGGACTCGCAGTGCACCCGGTCGTTCGGCGGCCAGCCGGGTAGCGCCTGCTCGATCGCGAGCAGCACCTCGGCCAGCGAACTCGAGTCCCCCGTGGCCCGGGCATCGCACAGCGCGACGATGGCCCGCAGCCGAAGCCGACGCAGCTGCGCCGATCCCGGAGCGGACGGCCCGGGCGGGTAGGACATGGCCTCGGTGGCCAGCCAGCGGGCGTGCTGGAACCGACGCGACCACCGGGCCAGGACGAAAGCCGCCTCGGCCAGGTCGCCCGTTTGTTCCCACGTGTCGGCCGCCTGCTCGGGGTCGTCCAGGGCCAGGTAGCAGCGCGCGGCCTCGGCCGGCTTGCGGCCGGCGCGGTAGCAGCGGGCCGCCGCGGTCAGGTCGCCGGCCTCTTTGTACCGTTCCGCGGCCGCGGTCAGCAGGCCCGCCGCCTCTAGGCAGCCGGCCGCGCGCGCGGTGTATCCGGCCCGCTCGAAGCACGAGGCGGCCTGCTCGTACAGCACCGCCGGGTTGGTCACGCCGAGCCGCCTTGCTCGAGCTCCTCCGCCTGGCGCTGGTCCATCGGCTGGACCGGGATCTGCGGCGCGGTCGCGTCCCGGCGGGGCGGTCCGATTATCTCGGACACGTCCGCCCGCGGGTCGATGACCTCGGCGATGGCCAGCGCGATGTCCTCGTGCAGCGCGTCGTGGTCGCGGATCTGCCGGGTCCGGCCCATGTCGTCGACCTGGAAGTACTCGATCTCGCCGGTCTCGGTGTTGACCCGGAACGTGACCTGGACCCGCATCGCGTTCTCACGCCTCCATCTGGAACTGGACCTGAATGCTCCCGCCCGCCCTGCTGACCGCGATATTCTGGCCGCCGTTCGCGCGCGCGTACGTCACCAGCGCGTTCTGGTAGCCGAGCGCCACGGTCTCCATCACCCCGCGCATGGACTCCCGCTGCACCCGCTCCAGCAGGACCTCGGCCTCCTGGTTGAGTTCGCCGGCGCGGCGTTCGCGCTCGACCTCCAGCCGGGCCTGCGCGTCCCGTTCGGCGTCCGCCTCCACGCTGGCGCTGTCGGCCGACAGCGCGGCCTCGGCCTTGCGTTCGGCCTTCCGGCGAGTCCGGACGGCGTCCGCCTTCGCCTTCCGTTCGGCTTCCTGCTCGGCGAGCGCCTGCGCCTCCTGCTGGGCCCGGGTTCGGGTGCGGCCGCCGTAGCCGTCGTCGTAGTACCTCGCCTCCGCGGTGGCCTCGGACCTCCCCTGCGCGGTGCCCTCCAGTACCCGCTCGGCCGACCCTTCGGCCTCGACGTAGGCCGACAGCTCCACGCCGATGGTCAGCTCGCCGGTGCCAGGAAGGTATCGGGCCTGGCCGCCGCGTACGTCAAGGACGTACGCGTCGCCCATCAGCTGCCAGCGCGGATCGGCGGCGACGGCCTGCTCGAAGGCGCGCCGGGCCCGCTCGCCCAGCATCGAACCGAGCCGCTGGGTGAGCGAGGCACGGCCGGTGACCGATCCGCTGGCGCGCGCGGTGCGCTGGATCGCGGCCCGCCACGCCTCGGCGAACTGGCGGGTAGCTTTGGCGGTGATCTTGCGCGGGTTACACATGACCGCTCCCTGAATAGCGTGCTTCGACGGCGCTGACCAGTTGGTCGATCTCGGCCTTCTCCGCGACCGCGCCCGGATGATCGGCGTACAGCTCCCGACGCAGCTGACCCAGAGCCCGCAGCGAGGCCGTGATCATGCCCTCGGTGACGGGGTACCGGGTCGTGTTCGGCTGTTCCGCCTCCAATCGCGCCATGGTCATGATTTCCACCGCGGTCCGGGTCGGCCGCCGCGGCGTGCTCGGGTCGTCGGCGATGCGGTCCGCGACCGCCTGCCTGACCGGCTGCGCGTCGGCCGGGTCGGTCCAGAAATGCTGGAGTGGCCACAGGTCGACCGCCGCGGCGAGCTCGCTCTCGCGTAGCAGGCAGGCGCCCGCGACGAGCTTGAGGCCGCGTACCACACGGCGGTCGGACAGCGTGCTGCCCTGCGCCCGCAGTTCCCGGATCAGCTGCTGGTAGACGGGCATCACCCGCTTCAGCTCGACGTGCTGGAGCTGCGCAGACACCTGTTTCAGCTGCGCGGGCGTCATGACCTGTACCGGGCTGGCGGGCTCGGCGGCGATCTGTTTGCGCTCCTGCTCCCAACCCAGGTCCAGAAGGTCGCCCAGCCGGTCTTCGCGAACCCGGGTCAGTTCCAGGCGGAGCAGGAAACGGTCGCTGAACGGGACCACCGCGGGATCCTCGGGCGGTGCCGCGGTGGCCCCGTAGAGGCTGATCAGCGGGGTCGGTGCGGTCCGCGCGCCGTTGTTGAAGCGACGCTCGTTCAGCAAGGCGAGCAGCGTATTCAAGATCGCGCTGCTGCCTTGGAAGACCTCGTCGAGGAACACGATCTCGGCCTCGGGCAGCATGTTTTCCGTCCTGATCTGGTAACTGCCCGCCTGGAACTGCTCGATGTCCAGCGGGCCGAATAGCTCCGACGGCTCGGTGAAGCGGGTGAGCAGGTAACGAAACTGGCGGGCGCCGACCGACCGGCAGAACTGGTCGATCAGGCCGGTCTTCGCGGTGCCCGGCGGACCGATGAGCAGCAGGTGCTCCCGGCAGACCGTGGCCAGAACGAGAACCTTGATGGCCTCCTCCCGATCCACGTAGCGGTCGCTGAGCTCCCGCTGGACGGTCCCCAGCTGCCGGATCGTGGCAAGGGTCTGCTCCGGCCAGGCCATCAGTGCCCCCCTCGGCTCACGTGCTGGCCCTCCTTGGTCTGGCTGATCTCGCTCACCAGGTCGGCCAGCAGCCGGGCGCGGTCCATGGGGTCGTCGGCCGGGACGTGGCGTAGCCACTTCGCCACGTAGGCGTTGCGGAACAGTGACCGCAGCTCGTCGCCGTTCCAACCCTCGGTGGCCTGCGCGATCTGCTCGTCCAGGCCGTCCCCCACGTCGATGCGGTGGTCCTTGGCGTGTACCCGGATGATCTGAAGCCGGCCCTCCTTTTTCGGCAGGCCGATGTGGAAGCTGCGGAACCGGCTCGGGCGCAGCAGCGCCGGATCGATGATGTCGAGCCGGTTGGTGGTGCCGATCACGATCATCGGGACTTCCGGCCGGAACCCGTCCATCTCGGTGAGGATCTGGGCCACCATCGCGTTGGCCGCCCGGCTGCCGCCGTCGTCGGCGGTGGACGAGCGCCGGGTCGCGATCGAGTCGAACTCGTCGAACACGATCACCGACGGGGCGTTCCGGCGAGCCTCGGCGAACAGGTCCCGGACCTTACGCTCGCCCTCGCCCACCCACTTGCTGGTTAGTTCCGGACCGGACACCACCTGAATGGTGCCGCGCATCTCGCTGGCCACCGCCTTGGCGAACAGCGTCTTGCCGGTACCGGCCGGGCCGTGGAAGATGAACCCGCGCGGGACCAGGGAGCTCTTCAGCTTCGCGTCCGCGTCCGGTAGTTGCTGCACGCTCGCCATGATTCGCAGTGCTTCGCGCAGTTCTTCCTTTACGTTCTCGTATCCGCCGATCTGGCCGAACGTGGTGTCGGGGATCTGGAATCCGGTGGCCAGGTGCGACTTGAACGTGCGGATAGTGTCGTGCAGGTCGCGGGCTGTCGCCTGCGGCTTACTCTCGTTCACCAGCATCGCGTACCGCATCGCCTGCCGGATGCGCACCGGGTTCAGCCCCGCCACGTGCTTGTAGAAATCCGTGTCGTCGATGCCATGGAACCGGTCCGCCTCGGCCTGGGTGATCAGCCGCTGCTCGACCGGCACCGCGGTGCCGTCCGGACCGGGCACCATCCGGTCCGTGCCCTCCATGCCCAGCCTGCGGCTGAACCGGGCCGCCAGGACCTCTGGGATGGTCAGCGACGGGTCGGCGAACGCCAGGATGACCGCCTCAGGCGAGGCATACAGCAGCTCGGTCAGCTCTCGGATATCGGCGGACGCGGGGCCGAAGCCGTCGGCGCCGCCCGCCAGCAGGTCCAGGTGCGCGATGACGAGCACCTGGCCTTTTTTGAGGGCCCGGAGCTCGTCGCGTAGCTGCGTCATCTCCCGCTGGCCCATGCTGACCGGCGCGTTGAACAGCGCCAGGTTGCCTGCTCCGTCGCCCGGGTCCGCCTCGGTGTCGGTCTCTGACGAGGAGGACGCCTGGATGACGCGCGGCTCGCGTCCGGCCGCCTGGGCCATGTGCTCGGCGAGGTAGCGGACAACCGCCTTCTCGCAAATGACCAGGACCGACAGGTCGGCCCGCAGGAACGCGGCAACCTCCTCCACAGCATGCCGGTAGGCGATCTGCGTGGCGGCCTCTGGACTCAGGTCGGCCGGGCGCGGCGGGGACACCGGGCGGCCGGACGCCGGGGCGTCAGGCGCGAGCCCGCCGGACGCCGGGTCGGCGGCTAGCGGCACCGCCGAGACCGTGGCCCGTCGACGTCCCGGTTCGGGTCCGGCCGCGGCGGCCGCCGTTACTCCGGCCCCCGCCCGGGCGGGCGAGAACATCGGGCTGTCCGGCGGCAGCGCGGCGATGTCGGTCCAGTCCAGCTGGACCGCCCGCAACGGCAGCGCGGTCAGATCCGCGCTGAGCGGCTGGCTGAGCAGGCACCCGGACCGGGTCAGGGCCTCGGCCAGCGGCGTGTCCGGGTGGTACCCGGCGATCACCTGCTGCGCGTCGGCCGAGCCGATCACGCGCAACCGCAGGCGTCTGCTCATGACTATCCCCTCTGATCCTGGGCCGCCGTCGCGGCCTGGTTCTCCATGGCGGCAAACCGGCGGTAGGCCTGCACGCCGCGGACGTAGTCGTTGCTGATCATCGGTCGTTGCTTGATCTCCTGCGGTCGGCGGCGTTCGATCTCCGACAGGGGCTGCCACCACTGCACCAATGGCCTGATCGCGTCGAGGTCCTCGCCGTCGCGGAGCAGCTCCCGGGCCCGGGCGAGTCGGCGCCGATGAGCGGCACCGAAGACCGTCATCCCGGTTTCGTATACGTCGAGCACAAACGACAGCCGGGGACCGTGCCGGAACCGGGCCAGCAGCATGGCCCGCCAGTCCGTCTGCGCCGCACTGGCTGCCGGGGTCGCGAAGGTCCGGACCGCGAGGCGGTACCCCTCGGGATCGGGGAGCAGCCGGAACTTCAGCAGGTCCTCCGCGGCGCCCTCACCGCTTCCGGCCGGGTAGTCCAGGACCGCGGTCAGCGGCGACACCTCGCGCACCAGATCGGCCGTTGTCTCGTCGAGCTGGCCGGACCTCAGCGCGCGGCCCGCCACGGCGTGGCGCGCGGCGAGCTCGTAGGCCGGCTCGGCATCCTCGCCGGCGAGGACTTCCAGCGCACGCATCGCGGTGACCGGCTCGGTGCGGGCGCCGACCGCGGCGGCCAGGATGGCCACCCCGGGTCCTGGCGGACGGGAGTCACCGAGCGGCGGCACGTTCAGGCGCAGCCGGGCGGCCGCGATCGCCGCAACCCGGCCGATCGCCTCCCGGATGTCTGCAGGCGGATCCGCCAGTTCCGCCAGGCCCGCCAGCGCGCCCGCCGGCATCGGGTCGCCGCTCATCTGTTCACCTGCTGCCCAGGCGAGTACCTGCGACGCTGTATCGGCCGCGCTCATCGCCGCTCCATAGCGGACATTCCCTCATCTCGTCGTTTACCCTGCCGAAGAACCGCAGCACACGCCGCCGGCCGGACAGGTTGATCAGCCCTGCGACCTGGCCCATCCGTCGGAAGGTGGCGAAGTGCGTCTCGATGTCGATCGTGGACAGCCCGGTCTCGGTGCCCATGTCGGCGGTGGCCGGGAACAGGTGAGTGTGATACCAGCCGACCAGTTCCTCGCCGCGCTGGCGTTCCGCCAGCAGCTGGTTGACCTCGGTAAAGGAGTCCGGGGTGAAGGTGAAGTGCACCGCCGACGCGCCGGCTCGGGCCGCGGGCGTGACGTGTGTCACCTGCGTGACGTGCGTCCCGGGAACGCCGTCGGCCGGCTGGATGCGGCCGAGCAAGAAGCCCCCCTCCTCGATCCGCTCGGACAGCGGCAGCAGGTCGAGCATCAGGTCGTGCACCGCCTTGGTGACCAGCACGCTGACCGGGCCGAGCGCGTCCGGGTCGATGCCGAGCGCGGCGACGTCTATGCCCTCCGGCGCGGGCGTCTCGACCTGCTGGATAGAGAACGGCAGCGGCCGGGCCTCCTGCCTCAGGTCGACGTCCACGGCCCCCTCCACGTCCGGCGCCAGGCGCAAGTCCGTCTCGGTGGTGCCGAGGTTGCGGAATGCGAACGCCCAGTCCCGCTCGCCGGGGTCGATCCGCCGCAAGGTCCGCCCCAGCGCTTTCCCCATCAGCTCGCCCATTCCGTACTTGCCCTCGTGAACCACCAGCCCGCCGGCCTTGAACTGGACGGTCAGCCAGCCGAGGGTGTCGTCCAGTTCCTCGACGGGCCGCACCCGGTCCAGGTTGTTGAGCTCGGCCGGATCGCTGAAGTGCAGCAAGATCTTGGTCCGCAACACCAGGCCGACGGAATTCAGCTCGATTCTGGTGTTGCTGATCTCGTCCCGCAGCGCCTCGGTGAGCAGCATGGCAATCGACAGGCTGCCGAAATAGGCGCGCCGCAGACCCTTGTACAGCTCGATCTCAGCCTTCATCCTCGTAGTCCTCCCGGCGCTCGTCCAGAGGCCTGACCACCAGCCGCCGCTGCTTGTCCTGGTCTGGCCCGGTGCGGCCGGCCAGCTCCGCCAGGCGCAGGCCGCCGCGGTCAGCGATCCGCTGCTGCCCGGCCTCGCTGCTGGCCCAGCGTGCGGCCGGCCGGTTGAGGTAGCCCTCGCTGTCTTCCTCCTGCAGGTCCCTGGGTTCGTACTCCCGGTAGCCCGCCATGTTCACGAGCATCTGGCACAGCTGGCCGAAGTCCATGTCCGGCCGGTAGGAGTCGGTCAGCGCCCCCAGGCAGGCGAAGCCCCGGGGCGCGCGGCCGACCGGCGCCGCGAGGACGTTGGGGTGAAAGATCTCGCTCATGAACACGGCGAGCGGTGGGCCCACGGGGAAGTTGGCCGGCAGGAGAATCAGGACCCGGTGCTCGGACTGCAGCCGCGGCACCAGCGGCTGCGCCTCCGGGTCGAGCGGCGGCGCGAACCCCCGCGCGTGGAACGTGACTGTGTACCGCGTGGGCAGGTTAGGTTCATCGGTCTCGACGATGACGAAGTCCGGGTTGCTCTGGGCGTACCGGTGGATCTGCTCGCGGGCCCGCAGCACACCCTCCCGCCACAGTCCGGTGCCGGCTCCGGCCGTCGCCTCGGTGGCCAGCCGCAACTCGTCCCCGTCCTGGATGCCGGCGGCGCTGAGCGTCCGGCCCGCGTCGACGCGGTCGGCGCTCCCGTCGGGGCCGATCCGGTCGATCGTGGTCCGCACCCGGCCGCGCCGGGCCCGCGTCGAGTCGTCGGTGTAGTTCTGCAGCACGGCCCGGGCGATCTCGGACAGCACCGTGGTGCTCGGCACGTTCCGCAGCTCAAACCGCCTGTTATCGGTGCCGCTGACCACGATCCGGCGCAGCAGGTACGGCCGGACCTCCGAGGTCTGGTACGCGACATCCACCCCCTCGCCCCAGTCCTGCACCTGACCGAGGAGCTCCTCCTCGATCTGCGCGGCGCGTGGCCCGGGATCGCTGATCAGGACGGCCGACTGCGGCAGCTGGCCGGACTGCGAGGTGGTCGAATAGCACGGGTCGGCGTCGGGGTCGACCAGCTGCCGCACCAGCCGCAGGAACTCGTCGTGCCGCTCGCTGCCGATCAGCGTCACCGTATGGAACTGCTGCGCGAGTGGCTCTACTACGACCGGGCCGCCCAGATCCGGCTTGGCCTCGGTGCCGGGTGGCTCGTCTTGGTCCTCGTCCCGAGGCGGCCGCCCGGGCGCCTGGCCGGCGACCGCGACCTCAGCCCTTATCGCCGATAGCTCGTCGTTTCCCGGGTATTCCTCCACCGCGGCGATGACCAGGGCCGGGATCCCGTCGCGGACCGCGCCCTGCAGCAGGGCGCGCAGTTCGGTCTCCCAGAAGTTGGCGGGGTTGTGCCAGGTCGACTGCCGGCCGCGGGCCCTGCCGGCGTTCTCGAGCACCGCCCGTGCGTCGTACTCCTCATAGAACAGTTCGGGCAGCAGCTGGCGCAGCTGCTCGAAGAGCTTCTTCTGCTCTTCGGTCAAGGACATGGACGGCCTCCTTCGGGCGGCGACCCGGCCAGCTCGACGAACCGATCCGGCTGGCCCTCCCGCCGGCCGATGATCCGGATGATTTCCCTCGGCGCCACGCCCAGGTCGCGTAGCCTGCGCGGGCCCGGCGCGTCCGACAGCCAGACGCCGAACAGGCCGGCTGGGTCGTCAGGGTCAGTGAACTCGGTCCAGGCCAGCGCCGCCTCGCCGGGCCGCAGCCAGTCCCGCAGCGCCTTAACGGTCGCGTCGCAGGTCAGCGGGCAGTATTCCACCGACTCCAGCGGGATGCGCTCGTGCAGCGGGCAGCGTGGATCACGCCGGTGCCGCAGCTTATGGGTGTCGGCGTAGGCCGCGTCGACCCGCAGCACGCCGGCGAAGGCCGGCTGACCGAGCAGCAGCCGCAGCGCGGTCACCGACATCCAGGAGGCGATCAGGGCCGAGCCGGCCGCGGAGGCACCTTGCTCCTCGTCCTCGGGGGGCATACAGCTCAGCGCGTCGTCCCGGGCCGCCCGCTCGCGGTCGGTCAGGGCGCAGCCGTAGCACGGTCCGCCGGCGGGGTAATACCGGACCTCGCCGCCCCACGGCCGGGTGCCGCCGTCGAGCAGCGCCACGCCGGCCAGCGCGCACCGGGTGGCCAGCTGCACGCGGGCGGCCCTGCTGTCCAGGCAGCTGACCACCAGCGAGGCGTCCCGCAGCTCGGCCAGCCCGACGCCTCCGGCCAGCCAGTTCTGCCGCGCGGACACGTGCGTCTCCGGGCAGATGGCGGCCAGTGCCCGTGTGGCTGCCGTCACCTTGGGGCGGCCAATGTCAGCGGGGCCGAACAGCGCGCCACGGCTGAGGTTCGATTCCTCGACTGTGTCCGCGTCGCACAGCGTCAGCGCGCCGACCCCGGCCTGGGCCAGCAGCCGGGCTACTTCGGTGCCGAGGGCGCCGATGCCGCAGAGCACGATCGAAGCGGCGTGCAGCCGCTTTTGGTCCCAGCCGGGGATCGGCTCGTGGCGGGCATAACGCTCCTGCATCGGGCCGCTCGCCAAGCTTGTGGTAGTCCCTGGGGCAGTGCTTGCGCTCGGGGTCGGCCAGCGCGTCGAAGCAGAGCAGGCTCGCCACGGGGTCACGGTGCGCGGCCAGCTCGCAGTCGCGCGTCGCCGGGCTGCACGGGCAGAACGCGACCCGGTCCCACGGCCGGAACGTATGGTTGCACCCGGCGCACCGGGCGCGCGTACGGTACTGCCCGTCCAGCAGCCAATGTCCCGGCTTCAGGCGCTTCACTACCAGCCCGGGGAGGCGCGGGTAGGTCAGCCGAAGCTCCTCGGCGAAGGCCGCCGCCGCAGCCGTCGGCGTCGGCGCCGGCGCCGGCGGTTCCCCGGCGTCACCACCGGAATGGCAGGACAACTCGGGGCTGTCGTGGACCGGCGTGATCCGGCCGTCGCGATCATCCAGCCAGACCCGGTCGCCCTGCCGGAACGAATGGCGGCAGACCGGGCAGGTATCGGTGATCCACCGGGACTGTTCGGTGGTCACGGCCGGGCCGGTGGCGGCCGAGTTGGCCGGATCGAGGCGGCGGCGGATGAGCTGCGCGAACTGGTTACCCGGCGTGGATTTGGCGGTCGGCGCGGGTTCCTCGGTAGGCTCGGGTCCAGTCTCAGCGTCGGCCGCGGGCTCGGCGTCGAGCGCCTCCTCCAGGGCCCGCGCGAACTCGTGGGCGATCGTCGTCGCCGGAGCCAGCCCGGATCCCTCGTCGGGGTCGGGCTTGGACTGGGCCTCGGCCTGGGCGTCGTGCGCCTCGTCCAGGGCCCGCGCGAACTCGCGGGCGGTCGGCGTGGCCGGGACGGCCGCGGCCACGTCGACCTGGTACCGGTCGCGCCGATGGCGTCGGGCGCGGCTGACCTGGAGGTCCCGGATCTGAAGGGCCTCGAGGAAGTACCGGCCCGCGTCGGGCTCGTTCATTCGCTGCCCTCCGGGACCTGCTCGAACCGCATGTCGGCGGTCTCGTGGCCGTGGATCTGCATCTGCGCGAGACCGGCGTCGTACGCCTTGGCCACGCTGGTGCCGCCGACCGCGAGCCCGGTATAGAAACCGCGGGTGAACTCCGTGGCCGCCTCGTCCGGTAGAGCCGTCACCGAACCGGCCACGGCCCGGGCGGGGCCGAGTAGTCTGCCCGAGTAGCTGGCACCGAAGCAGGAGCCGAGTACCAAGCACGGCAGGCTCCCCGGAAGCACGCGCAGGACCGAGGCCAAGGCGTCGACCGTCACCGGCGCGCCGCCGCCGTCGGCCTGCTCGAAGACAAGCCTGCCGTCTGGCGTCCCGTGGCCGGCGAAATGCACGATGTCAGGGCGGGCGGCGAGTATCTCGGCCACAATGTCGTCCCGCTGGGTCGCCGGGTTGGCCTTCACGTTCAACGTGCGCTCGCCGCGCCGGGCGGCGATCTGGAGCACGATCGCGTGTTCCTGTCGCAGCCGGAGGTGGTTCAGCGCGGTCGGACCAGCCTGCAGGCAGAGCACGGTGAGCTCGGACCCGGGCGTCCGCTCCTCGCCCGCCAGCCCGCGCAGCACGGCGTTGTTCGGGAACCGCTGCCGCGCTGCGGCGACAAGCTCGGCCAGGCCGAACCCGGCGAACATCCCGTTGTCGGTCAGCTCGCACACTCGGCGCCAATAGAGCACCAGCGCCATATTGCCGAGCGCAGGGAGCCTGGTTAGGCCTGCGCGGCTGGCTCCCAGGTCGGCGAGAAGCTCACGGACTTCTGCCTCACTAGGGAACAAAATGGCCAATTCGGAAAAAACGCCCGCCCGCTGGAGGCTCGCAAACGTGACCCCACCCATTGCTGCCACCCTGAGAAGTTCATCGCTCTTGGTGTGAAGTCTACTTCGTGCGGTGCGCCTTAGCGCGGGCTAAAATATGTTTTGGGGAGACTGCGTGCTGGTAATTGGCCGCAGGCGACGGTAGTTACGTTTCTTGATGATCATGTGGGAGTGCGGAGTGGGGCGTGATGGCTAGGTGCCGGAGAACCTAGAACTCTACGTGCCGAACGAACTCGGCCGTGGATTGCAAAGATTCGCGTTCAGATTCGATGGCGATCAATTCGCCGGACCGGACTTTCGTATACGGTATGGCCGTGATTCGCAGGATACTCCGGTCGCCCAGAAAATCGCCCACGGCGGCGCGCAAGCTTATGAGCTGCTGCAACGCGAGATAAGTACGGGCCGCGTTCTCCTCCAGCGTATCGGGAAGAACGAATACCCCGTATGCCTCAGCCGCCTCATAGGCTACAACCCGGGCGCGGCGGAAAACCTGGGCTCGTTTCCGCCGTACGCCGTATTCACCTATCAGCGCCAGACCCTTGCTGACCTGGCGGACGAGCTCCCGCTCCGGCCGGAGCTGTTCCGGGCCATCGCTGACGGGCTGATCATCGCGTTGTGTTACCTCCAGGCGGCCCAGATGGTGCACCGGCACATCCGGATGGAGACGCTGCACTGGGACGGGACCACCGTGCAGTTGGCCGACTACGGCCACGCCGCAGGCGAATGGCAGGACACCCCGGGAGCCTTCGGCGAGGCGCCGTGGGATGCTCCGGAGCAGCGGAGTGGCGCCGCGTCCGCGGATTGCCGGGACGACGTCTACGCCGCCGCGATACTGCTGGCCAGGCTGGCCACCGCCCAGGTGTTCGCCGACGACGAGGAGGCGCGCGAGGTCATCGCCCGGATGGATCTGACCCAGCAGCACTTGCTGCAGGACGCCGCCGCCGAGTACCGCCGCGACCGTCCCGCCGCATACGAGCTGCGCAAGCGTCGCAGGCTGCCCGACCCGCTCAACCCGGTCCTGCGGGCCAGTCGCGGGCGCGAGAGCGAGGCCCGGGCCCGGTTCGCGGCGCTTCGGCAGCGGCAGCGCAGCGCGCTGCGGGCCCGGCGCGGGGCGCCGTGGACCAATCGCCTGCCGGGAGCCGCGGCACCTCCCGTGCGCGCGTGGTGGGTCAAACCGGCCGACTCGGGCAGGGGCCGGGAGCCCGCCGACCCTGACCCCCACCACGGGACCATTTCGCCCGGACCGGCCTGGCCGAACCCGCCGCCGCGGAAGCCGCCCGCGTCCCGGTCGTTCGTGTCGCATCCGCCGCGTCGGACCGCGGCCGCGCGACAGTCGGGCCGCTCGCCTGTGCTCGTGTATTCGGGGGTCGCCTGCATCGCCCTCGTGGTCCTCGTTGTCGTGTTCCTGCTGGCGTGAGGGAAGCCATGGCCATAATCGAATGCCCGGTCTGCCTGTACATGCTGGACTGGGAGCAGGCACCAATGGTGACGATGGGGGAGGGCACAGGGCCGGCGCCGCTGGTGGTGCCGAAGGACGAGGCGCCGGCCGCGGCCCGGATGCGCCGTGGCACGGCCTACCGGCAATGCCCCGGCCGCGGTGGCCACTACCTCCCGGCGGATTACGGGGACATGCTGGCCGAGCGCATCACCATCGGGATGATCGGCACCAGCCTCGTGGGCAAGACTCATCTGCTCGCGGCGATGATCGGCCAGTTTATGGGCGGCGTCCGGCTACGGCAGCTAGATCTCCAGGTCTCCCCGCTCGATCTGCTCATCCACAAGCGGTACGTCGACGAGGCCGTCCGGCCGTTCCTGGACGAGCGGAAAAAGCTGGAGCGCACGAGGGTGGCGGCCGCGGAAATCACTGATGCGTTTCTCGTCACCAACGTCGCCGCCGGCAGACGCTACGCCGTGACGTTCTTCGACGTATCGGGAGAGATGCTGCTCCGGGGCAGCGCGGACGAGAACCTGTTCCTCGGCGCCGTCAACGCGCTGATCTTCGTCATCGATCCGCAGTCGATCCGCGGCCTGGTCCGGCCGCAGGGCAGCACCGGCGCCGAGACCGGGGCGGTTCATGCCACGAGCGGGGGCGGCTCGGCGGGCGACTACACCTTCGACAACGTGCTGAAGCTGCTCCGGCTGGCGCGGGACGAGACGGCGGTTGAGTTCCTCGGCATTCCGGCGGCGGTCGTGGTCGCCAAGGCCGACCTGCTCCGCCGCGGCGACCTGCTGCTCGAGCGGTGGCTGCGTGCCGAGGCCGACGAGGATCTGGACCTGGGCACGGTTGAGGAGGAGAGCAGCGACGTCTTCACCTACCTGTACACGCACGGTGCCGATCGCTGGCTGGAGCCCGCGCAGCAGTGCATCTGGTCCACCCTCCACTTCGCGTCGGCCACCGGGACGTCACCTCGCGACGACGAGTTCCCGGAGGGAACCTTCCGGCCGCACCGGGTCATCAAGCCGCTTCTCGCGCTGCTCGCCATGAAGGGCGTCATCGACCACCCGGCCTTCGAAGCGACGCCGGCATGAGCCAGGATCCGCGCATGGTGGACCAGATCCTCATCTCCTGGTCCGACCGGACGCTCACCGAGGGACGAGGCGTCGGTCCGACCGGCAGCTCGATCGGCTCCAAAGAGGAACTGGCCGGGTGGGAACGGCGGCTGCTCGCGGCCGACTGGGCAGCGGCCGAGGTGGGCGCCGGCGCGCCCGGGCCCGCGCTGGTCTACCTGCGGTTCGGGGACGAAGCCGCCGTGTTGCACAAGGAGCCGGTGGCCGATCCGCACGGCCGGCCCGGCTCTACGCTGGCCCACGCGCTGGTCGGCCACGTGTCCGTGCTCGACGCACGGGTGGCGCTGGGCCTGCACGAGTGGCCCGGCTGGGCATGGGAAGACACGGCGCGCCCCGGCTCGCTCGGCGGGCTGGACCGGCTCGACGGCTACGAACTGCGACGGATCGCCGGGAACGGCTACCAGAATCTGGACGCGAGCGCCCGCGAGCTCGAGCCAGACCTGCTCGCCGCGCTGTTCGCTACGCTGCTCTCGGATCCGGCCGGGCGGTTTTCCTTCTACCCGGCTGACCAGGCATCCGGCGGGCCGGCCGGCGACGGTACCGTGGCGGCGAGGCTGCTGTGCGGCGTCCTGCGCGTGCTCGGCGACGCCACAGGTCAGGCATGGACGTTCTCCACCTGCGAGGCCGAGGAGCCGGCCGCGGCCACCCGGCCACGATTGGTCTTCCTTAGTCAGGCCCCGCGGTTCAGCACTCACGTCCCGACCGGGAACCGGGCGAGGATCGGCGAACTTAGCTGGTTCGGCCAGCCGGCCGACGAGGACGGGTCGGACGTGCTCCGGACGTTCGGCGAGACGCTGGCCGAGACCTTCGCCTGGAGCCCGGAGACGATCGAGCGGCTTCGGCCGGCCGCCCCGGTCAGGTCGACGCACGAGGCGATCGTATGGGCGGCCCATGCGGAGCTCGCACCGGGTGTGCCCGCCGACTTCGGCAACGTCCTGGTCATCATCGGCCGCGGCCGGACCGAGCCAGAGGTGCTGCGCAGGCTACCAACCCGGCTCGATGTCCTGGCGGCCGGGGTCAGCGCGCTGCCACAGGAGATGCTCGCCCGGCTGGCCGACCTGTGGGCTCCGGGAACTGCCGCGGCGACCAGCTGCCCGCAGGTGGCCGAGGCGCTCCGCGGCCAGATCGCGTGGCGTTTCGTCAGCGACGTCCAGCCGCCCGCCGCGGACCTGGTGACCAAGTTCGGGATCGAGCTCCCGACCTGGCTGGAGCAGCTCGCCCGGTACCAGTCGGAGTTCGGCGGGGCGCGTTTGCTGGCCGCCGTCCGCCGGGTCGCGGCGCTCGGCGTGCCGGGCCTGGAGGCGGGGCTGATCCGGGCCCTGGCCGACGCGGCGCCCCCCGGGCTGCTCGCTCTGGCCGATGAGTGGGCCGGGGACCGGCCCGAGCTGAGCGCGCAACTGCTCCGCATCGTGGTCGGTCGCGACCGCATGCCGGAGCAGGACCGCATCGCGTGCTGCACCGAGCTGGACCAGCGCGCGTTCATGGTGGCCTGCGTCGAGCGGTGTTTCCCGAACGATCCGGCCGCCGAAAGCGAGATGCTCCGGCAACTGCTGTCGGTGATCGTCGCTCCCGGGCTGCAACGGCGAGAGGGCATCGAGAGACTACTACCCGCGGTCAGCCCCATCAGGAGCGCCCCGCTGCTTCATGCGCTGGCGCAATCCGTCCCGCCCGCGCTGCGCGAGCTCGTGCTGGCCGAGGCCGGGAGCCTGTGGTTCGAGGACAACGGCCTCCCGCGCCTAGATGCTGGGGTGTCGCCGCCCGCCGGGCAGCAGGCGGTGGTCACGGAAGTTCGGCCCGGACCGGCCGCTCAGGGCCCAGATGCCGCGGCTAGCGCCGCTGGCCCGGCTGGTCCACCCCCGGAAGGGCCAACCGGACGGGGCTGGCTGAGCAAGTGGTGGTCCGCGCTCGTGCTCCTGGTCGCAGCCCTGGTCCTCGGACCCTCGCGGTGACGGATTCGGCGACCACCGTGCGGGACGCGTCCGGGCCGTCTGCGTCGGCCGAAGACCGGCTTAAGGACATCGGCGCCAGCCTGGCGCAGTACGTACCGCTCACCCCGCGGAGGTCTAGCTCGACGCTCGCCGTCCTCGCTCACGACCTCCAAACCAATGCCCGCGCGCTGACCGGAATGGACCTCGTTTCGGCGTTCCCGCCGCAGCTGCTGCTACCCGAAGCAACCCGCCCGGATGATCGGTGGGTGCGCGGCCTGGAACTCGGGCGCGACCTGCTGGTATTCCTCCCGGTGCTGGTGACGTGGTGGCAGCTGAGAGCCGCGCTCCAGGCCTACAACAAGACGGTCGCCCAGGCGGAACGCCAGCACACGACCGCGGTCAGCTTCCTCCTCGGCTGGCAGCGCGGGTTCGACCACGAGGTATGGCCGCTGAGCACATCAGCGCTGATCGTCGCCGTGATCATCACGCTGATCATCGTGAGCACGCTGGCCGCGCACGTGTGGCACGCCAGGATAGACGCAGCGAACTCCCGCGCCCGCGAGCGGGAGCACGTGGCCGATCTGCTCGCGCAGGGCACGCTTCTGCTGGCCCAGGTCCGCAGGCCCGCGGGCACCTTCACCCGGGCCGACATCGAACGCATGGTGCAAGGGTTCTATGAGAACTCCGGGCAGCTCTCGGCCGCGCTGCGCGAGAGCGGTCAGCAGATCTCGGACTCGCTCCAGTCAGGTCCGGCGTCGCTCATGGAAAAGGCACTGAAGGAATGGTCCGCGGCGGCGGCCGCGCTGCGTGATCTCGGCGAATCGCTGAAGGTCCCTACCGTGGTCCTGGACAAGCTGTCCGAACTTCAACGCGACCTGGCGGTCTCCAGCGTTCGGCTGAGTTCCGGCGTAGATAGCCTGGTCGGACAGCTGGGCGAGCACACCGAAGCGGCGGGCCGGGAGGCTGTCGCGCACATGCAGATGGCGAGGGACGTGAGCGGCGCCACCGACGAGGTGCGCCGCGCCCTCGACACGCTCAGCCTCCGCCTGGAGACACTGGGCGGCCTGGTTGACGAGCTGCGCCTGGCCGTCGAGCAAGCCCGCGGGCCCGATCCGGACGACTGGATGCGCTAGGAGCGGATCGTGCCACGTCGCCCGCGGGAGTCGATGCGCCTGCCACTGCTGGCAGGCTGGCTTTTCGCCGATCTCATGCTGCTGCTGTTCGTGATCGGCCTGAGCTTCGCTCCGGCGCAGACCGTCACGGTCAGCTCGAAGCCAACCGCGTCGCCCACCGCGCATCCGAGCCCCAGCCCGAGCCCATCCCCTCAGCCAACCCAACGGGTGCTGAACCGTACGTATTACACGATCTATGTCAACGTCTCGCTATCCGATTTGCAGCAGGGCAGTACCGCCGCCACCCAATTGATCGACGGGACCAATGCGAAGATCGCGAAGCTGGCCGGCGAGCATCCCGATCTGGCGGGCAAGAGCGTGGCCGTCGCTGTCATCTTCGGCGCCGGACCGCAGGGCGATATCAATTCCGCGATCGCCGAAGCCACGACGGCGGGAAATATTCTCCGGACCAGGGACCCAGAATTCGGCCAGGCATCGTTCCTGCCTGAATGGACGGGTAACCCCACGCCCACGTTCGTTGAGTTGATCCTGTTCTTCTACGCCTCGTAAAGGGCAATTGGATCCAGACGACCTGTGCCTGAGACTGGAGACGTTGAGCGGTGCCGCGTGGCGCTCGGTGCTAGGCCACCGCGCACCGGAGGAGCGACCAGCCACCCCCAGCCAGTGGCCTGTAGATCTGAGGGAACCGCCGCGAAATGTCGGTGGCGTCTGCTGGAATCGACAGTGATGGAGCAAGCCCACGCGCCCGCGTACCGACTGGTCCGTCGGCCCATGCCGACGGCCGCGGCGGCACGCCTGGACGAGGCGCAGCAGGCCGTGGTGGACCACGCCGACGGGCCCCTGCTGGTGCTGGCCGGCCCCGGGACGGGCAAGACGACCACCATCGTGGCCGCGGTCGCGGACCG
>Ga0302325_10004511_pt1 | contig 32140 bp, 28 predicted proteins | sample Palsa_T0_2_FD_201948 | JGI IMG/M metagenome (GOLD analysis project Ga0302325, IMG submission 201948) | Peat permafrost microbial communities from Stordalen Mire near Abisko, Sweden - Palsa_T0_2 | ecosystem: Environmental > Terrestrial > Soil > Palsa > Peat permafrost | place: Sweden: Abisko... | reverse complement strand
CGCGCCCGCGAGGCCGCCCCAGCTTCCCAGATAGAGGCTAAATATCGCGGCGTAGCAGATCATGTCGCCCGGCCGCATTCCCATCGCCCACATGATTCGCGCGTGAGCGTTGGCGATCGCGTTCCAGTCGCCGCGCCCGACCGCGAACGCGGTCGGGCGGCCGGTCGTGCCGCTCGTTCCGTGAACGTGAAAGATCTCGCTATCCGGGATGCAAAGATAGTCGCCGAAAGGCGGGGACGCTGCTTGAGACTCCCGCAAGTCTTTCTTGGTGATCACGGGAACCTTGTCTTCGAAATCCTCCAGCGAGCGCAGCTGGTCGGGATGAAAGCCCGCTGCGCTCCACTTGCGCCGGTAAAACGGCGCGTTCTCGTAAGCGTAGCGGCAAACGACCTGGAGCCGCTGCAAGATTGCCGCTTCGCGCTCCACCGGCGGCATCGTCTCGCGCCTGGGAAACCAGTAGCGGCTCCCCTCGGGCGGAAAATAGTCGTTGTCGTAAGCAGCCGGAAACGACCAGAGCTCCATCGGCTGCGCGATCGGATCAGCGCTCGCCACGTTCTCTCACCAGTTTCGTCAGCGTCGCCACGATCTGGGCGGGCGGCGTATCCTGAAGCATCACTTCGTGCACGCCCATTTCTTTGAGTGCCGCCACGTCTTCGTCGGGCATGACCCCGCCCGCGACGACGATCATGTCTTTGACGCCCTTCTCACCCAACAGCTTGAAGATCTTCGGAAAGACCGTCATCTGCACGCCCGAGAGCAAACTGACGCCGAGCACGTCGACGTCCTCCTGGACGGCGGCGTTGACGACTTCTTCGGGCGTTCGATGAAGACCCGAGTAGATCACGTCCATCCCGGCGTCGCGCAGCGTTCGAGCGACGACCCGTGCCCCGCGATCGTGGCCATCCAGGCCAACTTTTGCGACCAGTACCCGAATTGGTTGAGCCACGCTTCTCTCCAGACTTGTGAACCGGGTGAGAAAAGGCCGTGCATTATTGGCGGCCCGGCTGCTGCGCCGCGCCTGGTCCGACAGACGACGTCGAACGAGCGCCAGGCCGGGAGAAAGCCCAGGACAGGGCTGCGCCCTGGCTAGGTCCGTTGGTCCTACCAATGTACCAAGCCACGCTTCTCTTGTCAAGCGGACCTCCCGTCGCCTACTGCGCACCGCTTCTGCCCCAAAGCAACCGTAGCTTGAGCGCATGCTATACTTGCGGGGTGCAAAGGTCGAACCATAGGCCCAACAGCCTAACCGGGATAACGCCGATCCGGCCCCGCCGTGCCTTTGAGGAAGTTATCTTACAGCTGAAGCAAGCGGTCGCCGAGGGCCGGCTCGCAATCGGGGACCGGCTTCCCCACGAGCGCGAGCTGGCGAAGCTCTTTGGCGTAAGTCGTCAGTCGGTTCGAGAGGGGCTTCGCATGCTCGAGGCCTTCGGTGTCCTATCGGCGCGGCGGGGGGCCGGTCCCGAATCGGGCTGGACCGTATCCGCGGATGGAACGAGCGGTCTCAGCGCGCTGCTCGATCTGTACTCATCGTTGCAGCGAATACCGTTCTCCGATCTGCTCGAGATCCGCGTAGCGCTCGAGATGCTCTCAGGCCGTTCGGCGTCAACGCGCGCGACACCGGAGCAAAAGGCCCAGCTGCTTGCGGCGGCCCAAAGGATGGTGGGAATTACCGACGCCCAGCAGTTCCTCGCGGCCGATACCGAGTTCCACGTGACGATCGCTCGCGTTTCCGGCAACACCCTTGCGCCGGTACTGATGGAAGCTATCCGAGAATCGATGGCGCGCGTGATGCTCGTTGCCTTCTCGAAACTGGAGGATTGGGACTCCGAACGCGAACTGCTGGCCACCGAACACCTCGAGATCGCCGGAAAGATTCGGGCAAGTCAAGGCGATGCCGCGGCGGAAGCTCTGCGCTCGCACATTTGCGGCTTCTACGGGCGCGTGCTCAGCGATCCGGCTTCTCCGAGCGCTTCATTCCTAGCGATGTAGTTCGCTCGCGCTCGCGGCGCGTTCTTGCCCGGTACGACGAAGGCCGAACGTAGCTCTCCCGCGAGCAGCGGCTCGAGCAACTTCCGCTTTTGGTCGGCTGAGCCGTAGCGCGACAGAACCAGGTAAGACAGAGCATCTTCGCAGGAAATGAGCGTCTCTGCTTCGCAACCTGCCGAGGGAAAACTTATCGCCACAATGCACTCATTTGGGGAGATTTTTCTTGCAGATCTCAAGAATTCAGGCGTGCGTCCTCGCGCTCGCAGGCTTTGCTTTTCTATCGGTGCCGGTGATGCGCGCGGCGACGGCGGACGAGGCACCGGGCGTCTCATCTCAGCAACTCGAGGGAGCCGGCTCCGACGACGGCAGTTCGTGGCTCTGGTACGGCCGGGACCTCGGTGCAAATCGTTACAGTCCACTTCAGGCCATCGATAAGTCTTCGGTTTCGAAGCTCACCCTCGCTTGGAAGAAAACGCTCGGGCCCCCCGTCGCTATGGAGGCAACGCCAGTCGTCTCCAACGGCGTGATGTACGTGACGACTGGTAACTCGACGGTGTGGGCATTCGACGCCGCGTCGGGTGCGAAAAAGTGGGTTTACAAGTATCAGCTCCCGGCTACATCATTGCCGCGGGCATGCTGCGATACGGATAACCGCGGCGTTACGCTCAGTGGAAACAAGGTCATCTTCGGCACCCTCGACGCCCACCTCGTGGCGCTGGACGCGGCGACCGGCAAGGTTCTGTGGAACACGACGGTTGCGCCCAATAGCCGTGCTTACGACATCACGAGCCCGCCGCTGCCGGTCAAAAATATGGTCCTAACCGGTGTCGGCGGCGGCGAGTACACCACTCGCGGCTTCATCGCCGCGTACGACGTCGCTACCGGGAAGCAGATTTGGCGCCACTTCACGATTCCAGGCCCGGGCGAGCCTGGTTACGACACGTGGAAAGTTCCCGGAGTAGCGGCGCGCGGCGGCGCGCCGACGTGGTTACCGGGAACGTACGACCCGAAGCTCGACACCGTCTACTGGGGCACGGGCAACCCAAATCCGGACTGGGACGCTAACAGCCTCAGAGGGACGCTGCTCTATTCAAGCTCCGTGCTTGCGCTTTCGCCGGAGACCGGCAAGATGAAGTGGTTCTACCAGTTCACGCCACACGATATCTGGGACTTCGATAGCGTCAGCGAACCCCTTCTCGTCGACGCCAGCGTCGACGGCGCGACGGTTCCCGCGATCGCCCATGCCGATCGAAACGGTTACCTCTACGTGATCAATCGCGTGACGGGCAAATTGATCTATGCCGTGCCGCTGCTCGACAAGATCAACTGGGGCACCGTCACGCGCGACGGCAAGATCGCCTTGAATCAAAGCATCCAGAGCGCGGCGAACGCGCGCAAGCCGTACGAGCTCTACCCCTCCGTTATCGGCGGCAAGAACTGGGAGCCGAGCGCGTACGATCCGCAGAAGCATCTGATGGTCATTCCGCTGCTCGAGGGTTCGATCGAGATCGATCCCCTTCCGAAATCGGATATGAATCCGAAGCCGGCAACCTTCAACGGAGGCGCCGGCTTCAAGAAAGCGGTTCTTTCCGGCAGCGTTGTGGCGATCGACATCACCAGCGGCAAGCAGGTCTGGAAGAAACGCTTCCGCTCTCCGATGCTCGACGGTGCCCTCATCACCGCAGGCGGCCTCGTGTTCATCGGAACCCCGGAAGGCAAGCTGCTCGCCCTCGACGAGGCCACCGGCGACACGGTCTGGTCGACCAAGACGGCCAGCGGTCTCAACGCGTCGCCGATCACCTATTCCGAAGGCGGCAAACAGTATGTCTCGATCCCTTCGGGCACCGGCGGCGTCGTCTCGAAGTTCTTCGCCGCCTCCGTGCCGTGGCTAGCCGGCATTCCGAAAGGCTCGATGGTCTACACATGGGTCTTGAACGGCTCGAGTGCAGGCATGGCGCCGTCGGGCGCGATGCGGGCGAGATCGTTTGCAGGCGTGCCTGCGGCCACCACCACGCACTAACTCCTTGGTGCCGAACCGCGTCTTCATCGCGGTCGCCAACGGTCATCGCAAGTGACGTACCGGCAATTCACGAAAGTGCGTTGCCGGTTACGTCGCTTTTCAGCCTTCACCTAGGGAGGTCGGTCTTGAGGCTCGCTGCCTTACGCATTTTCTTGGCTGCTACGACGCTGTCGGCTACGCTCTTGCCTTTCGCCCGCGCGGCCGCAGGAGGTGATGCCATTGCATTTACCGCGCCTCAGGCTGCAATTGGAGCGAAAACGTACGCGAAAAACTGCGCCTCATGTCACGGCGCAAATCTGGGGGGTGTTACGGCGCCTGCTCTCGTCGGCAGAACGAGCGCGATCGCACAGCAGTCGCTCGCGGAAGTGTACGAATACATCTCACAGCAGATGCCGATGACGGCTCCAGGAACGCTCTCGAAGGCGCAGTACCTCAGCATCCTCGCGTACATTCTGCAGAAAAACGGCCACAAAGCAGGTTCGCGGCCCTTGAGCGCGTCCGTTGCGAGCACTGATACCGCGACGATCCAAAAACCGTAAGAGGAGCCTCGCAGGCGAACGTTCGCGCTCAGCCGTTCAGAGCTTGAGCGGCGGATTCACGGCCGCGTCGACCGGCGTGATGAGGCCTGAGCCGGAGGTGGACCGCACCAACCCCCCGCCGGGGTATTCAATTTCGTTAGCGACGGTTTTTTGCGGCTGGTGATACCACGGGTAGGCGGTCGTATTGCCGCCCCACAGCTGCTCTCCGTCCGACGTGAAGTGAAAGCCCGTCGCGAATCCGCTCGTGCACGCCGTCGGCGCGCCGGTATACGGCTTTGCAAACGTGCATACGCTCGAGCCCGAGTCGGATAGATCGAAGAGCGCCCAGGCGAGGTTGCCCTGGCTGTCAATCGCTACACCGGCCGGGAAGTACAGGTCGGAGGTCTCTTTTTGAAGGATCCTCGCCTTTCCGTTCCCGCGAACTCCATGCACGAACTCATCCAACTCTGCGAAGTACGTGTAGTTTCCCGAAGCGCCGATCGCGTATTGTCCCGATACGAAAAGATCGCCCGCGGCGTCGGTGGCGCATGCCACGAGTCCGTCTGCAAGCGACGGCGAGCCGGCGCTCGAAAAGTTCGGATCGACGAGCGTTGCGGTCTGCGGCGCGTTCATCGTCCCCGCCGCCCAGACGGCCGTCGTCGCAGTGTACATGACGGTGCCATATATATTACCGGCTTTGTCGCCGCACACGTAGCCGGTCATCGCCCCTTCGCTGGGGTTGCTAACTGCGGAATAGAGCGTGTTGATCGGCGCAGACGAAGCATCGAGCGGCAGCGTGTACTCCGTGACTTGACCCGAGTAGCCGCTCGGGGCTAAGGCGTTCGCGACCCACAGGTGGTGTTTGCGATCGACCCATGAACCTTGTGGAAAGCCGATACCTGAGGTTGCAGACGACCCGCCCGCAAGGCATCCGAGCTGGTCGCCGCCATTGCGGCCGTAATAACAAACGGCGCCATAATAGCCGTTGAGGCTCGGGTCGGACACGTACACGTGCTGGTTTGCCGAATCGGAAGCGCTCCAGCTCCCCCGGCGCGTCGGCGGCTGCGAGTCGACGAACCGCTGGAGGAGAAGCGCCGGCATCCGCTCGGCGAGCGGTACCAGGAGCGGGCGGTCACCCAAAACGGTCGCGGCGCGACCGGCCGGCGAACTCAAAACGCCGCCTGCGCAGAGCGTCGCGAGAACCATCGTCGCCGTTCCGCCGAATGCAGCAAGAGATGCGATACGAACGTACATTCTTTAATTGCCTCCAGCAAGGCTGACAGGTACGCAAGAGAGCGGCGCGCGGCAGGGCCTCACTGTTTAACAGGGTGCAGATTGGGCCTGCTGTCACGCTGCAGGGCCGCTCATCCGCGCGGTCGCTTCCTCTTGTGAGATGCACGTCGGTGCCTCGGCTAGCTGCTCGGATTTCAAGTTGTCTTCGGAAATAAGGGTTCACGAATTAATCACATTAGCTTAGCCTAATAGCCCCCAGCGCCGGCCGGGGAGAGCCCTGGACGACGTGCTGTTTGCGTCATACTCCCTCATGCACCACGCGATTGGAAGCGGCTTCCGCCGGTGGCCGCGGTGCTGCGCGAGAGAATGAACCAGGCGATTTGGATCGATTTCGAATATTTTGCCTACCGATCGCGCAATGGCCGGACAGGACGCAAGGTTCTTCAGCGTTATCCGTCCGCTTTCGCAAAATCCGCAAATCTAAGCGACGTCTTCTCAGTCTTCGAAGCCGACGAATAGCACGCGAAATCAAAGCCCGCCAAACCTTCATTTGACGGGCTTCTAAATGGCTCCCGAAGTTGGACTCGAACCAACGACCCGCTGATTAACAGTCAGCTGCTCGCTGGCGGGCTCAAGGGAGCAGTAATAGGCTGGAGTCGGCTCTTGCTTGTGAAATAAGGCGTTTTTCTCCCATCCCGCGACCCCGATATCCGCAGAAACCCGCACGCATCCGACGCTGACTGTGTGCGCAACTGTGTGCGAACATTCCGGCCGCCGGCGGATGCCGAGAATGGGCATAGCGAACGGCTCGCGGGGGCCGATCCGACCCCCGTGCCCAGGCCAAGCAGGAGTACCGACCTTCCCGGGCTTCGTAGCAAGGGAAGGGGACGACAGCCTAACGTGCCTTCGTGTCGCCTAGAGCACTGCTGGTTGCCGGTATCGGAGAGACGGAACTTTGAGGGGCCTTATGTACCTCGCCCAAGAGCGCTGTCGCGACCCGATCGATTGCGACGCCGGCTCCGATCGCGCCACCTATTAAACCGGCCCATTTCAAAACTCGCTCGATCCTTCGAAGTAAAAGGGCGCGGGACAGCTTCGACGGTGCTGTGTTTCTAGCGGTAGGGGCGGCGGACGCGGCGCTCGCTGCCTCGTATTCCAGATTCGCGGCGAAATGTGCGAGATCGGCCTTTGCGGTTGCGGCGCCTTGCAGGCGCGCCTGCAACATCGCTTGCGCGACTGCCGCCTTGACAGCAACCAAGTTCGGAAGGTAGCTGATTGCAGCGGCAATGTTATTCGTTGCGCTCGCAGCATCCGATTCCGTAAGGAGATCAAATCCCGTGTTGAGGTCGTCGAGCAAACCCGGGTAGAATACGATGTGCTTTGAGTTACACGCGCGCTGGAGTTCATCGGCCGCGGCGGCGCAACGCGCGATCATGTTCTCGCTTCCAGCCTGAACGACATACTGCACGGTCGGACCGCCATGAATACCCTTGCTCGCGAGCTCGGCGATCCTTTGGCGAACTTCATTGTTGAGATCGGCCACAAATTGAGACCTACGCGGCAAATAACTGCGCTCGGCCGGCTCGTATGCGGCGTCGATGCCCATCTGACGCGTTTCGGGGTGCGAGCTGGGGAGCCCGCCCCGAAATTTGCGTCCCGCGCCCTTTTCGCCGAACCGAGCTTAGAACGCCGCCTCGAGCGCTTCAACTGCGGACTCGTGCATGCCGGGCAGCGTATGGGCGTAGGTATCAAGGGTGAGCTTCACGCTCTTGTGTCCAAGCATCTCCGACACCACCTTGAACGGGACTCGCGCTGCAAGTGCCAGCGTTGCGAAGGTGTGCCGGAGGTCGTGGAAGCGAATGACCGGAACGCCGGCGGACCGCATGGCACGCTGCATCTCTTTGGTGAGCTGCCGGACGTCGTGAATTGGAAAGAGGCGATCGTCGCTGCGCACGCCCGTCGCAAGAATGTGCTTCTTTATCGCAGCGACCGTCTCGCTCGACAGAGCGATGCTTCGTCGGGAAGATGGCGTTTTGGTGGGCCCATCTTCTCGCAATTTCTCGTTGTAACTCTTTGTAATGCGGATGCTGCACGCCTTCGCGTCGAAATCGTTGACCCGCAACGCAAGCAGTTCTCCCTTGCGAGCCCCTGTTCGAAGCGCGACACGGTAGAGGGCACGGTTCGCGTCGCCTACTCGGTCGACGCACGCCAGGAAGCGTGCCGCTTCGTCGCCCTTCCAAGGACGCATTTCCTCTGACTTGTACTTTGGCTTTTCTACACCCGAAAGCAGGCCTGGAGAACTTATTTTAAACGCAGCGCCGACGATGATATAGGCAAGCTCACGTGTGCGCACGCCAATCAGCCGCTTCGCCCGCCCGTGCTTAGGCTTCCCTTTGATGGCGATGGGCGAGGTTCGCATGTCATCGAGCATCGCGGATATGTGTTTCGGCGTAACCTTGGCGGGATGTAAGAGGCCGATGCGCGGCTTTATGTGGTGCCGAACAACGCTCTCATAGCTACGATATGTTTTGTCCGCTCTAGACTCCGCTATGCGTTTCACATATGAGTCCAAGAGGTCGGAAACGCACGTATGCCCATCAAGCTTGGTCGGATCGGCAGCTTCGGGTGACCGGAGCCACGCCCTCATCTTCTCGCGAGCGATCGAGGCAGTCGCCCCGGTAAAGTAGCGCCGCGTTCCATTCACCTGAATAGCGCACTGGTATCGTCCGTTGGCCCGTTTTACGGGCTTTGAGCCTTCGCGGTCTGCTCGACGGTCTGCCATCTGGGTACTCTCGTTTCTGATTGCTACGACATTGGCGCCAATTGCCGGAGGGGGTCAGCGCGACATCGCCTCTCGCTCAAAGCGGTCGATTTCACCGACGGTGTATCGAATCGTCGGTCGCCCGCCATTTGGCGACGGATAGCGCATCGGGCGGATGAGCCCGGCGTCCGCCCACCGATCAAGCGTATCGGTATGTACGCGAAGTCTGGCGGCAGCCTCTTGACGCGTGAGCTTGTTCTGGCCGGCGAGATCTAGTTGCATGAAAACGAGGCCCTCCGTGAGCAAAATGCCGACGCTCGCGTTGATAGCGGGTCTTGGCCCTCTCGAAACTTACGCATCGCGCTCGCCGGCGTCCTCATCGTCAATCGCACTAATCACCCGAGGGCGAACTAAGGGCTCCTGCGGATCCGTTTCAAGTTCAGTGCTCTCGGCGATCACGGCCGGTACAGAGGAGAAGTGCAGCCATTCCACCTTCGTGTATTTCTTACGTTGTTTGTCCCAGCTGAGAACAGCCTGCCAGAATCCCTCGTGTCCCCCGGGCCCAGCGAAACGGAAATAGGTGTACCATTTCGCTTCTCCAGGATCGTAGCGGCCAGCGAGCTTGTCATGGTAAATCGAGGTTGCCAACTCCACAATCATGTTGATGGGAGAGGTTCCCGCATTGGGTATGAGGGTGAAGCAGACGTGGGCCGCGCTTTCCTGGTATTCGGTCGTTATGTAGCACGCCGACGGAAAATTCCAGAAGCCCGTATATTGATAGTACTCAGTGAACCGTTGCGCCGAGTCGTCGGGGAAAAACGCGTGTAATCCCTCCGGGTTCTGATGACCAAGTCTTCCCCCTTGCGTGATATGCTCGTTAATTGCATCCTCGAGGTGTGAGGACACGAGAGCTATATCATCCCAAGTGCAATCATCGTCTAGGTGCGGGATCGTTACTTCGAGATCCCATATATTCGCTTTCCGCCTCACGGCATCGAAATGAAAGTCTCGAATCTCCGCCATCGTCCGATATCGAGACCAAAAGGCGTTATGCATTGCCGAAAGATGCTCTTGATTGCCCGTCGCATCGACTCGACGTTTCGCACGCTCAAATCTTGCTTTCCAATCCGGATCGAAATCCGGGTTCAGTAGAGGCATGATCAGCTCCTAACCGGTCTAGATGAGAATGTGCCTTGCCGAGCAAATGTCGACCGAAGCCAGCTTGGTAACTTCACCTGCAGAGTCATAGCCCAATCAACCCACGCTGGGCCCCGGAGGCAGTACGTTTGCTGCGCGCAACGCTTCAAGCGTTCGCCGAATCGGAATTCGTCGAGCACGCAGTTCAAGATGTAGTCGCGATGCGCTAACGTCGTGGACGCGATGAGCATTGAGTAAGGCCTGCAGCTCTTTAAGTGCCGGACTTTTCGAAATTTCTTCTGCGTGGCTCGTCAGGCTTCTGACTAACGTCTGCGCCGCGTCGACCGGAATCCGCGATTCCCCGTTCAACCAGCGCATGAGGGTCGCTCGCGGAAATTCAGCTCCTAAGAAGAGCGAATAACCGGAAAGATGGCATTCCCGCATAAACGTCCGGATGAGTTCTGCGTATCGAAGTGTATCTTCGCGCGAAAGGCGGCTAATCGAGGCGCGCATCAGGCGACGAACCTGTGCCGCGCGCTCGCATGGCCAGTTGCGGCTACGCAATAGGCGGTATCTCGGACCGCGTAGCCCAAAGAGGCTTCGGAAGTGGGGGCCTTCTTCTCGATCACCGGAACCTACAGACCGCTTAGTTTTTCAAGACCAAGGATATCGGCTCGAATGCGGCGATATAGAGCGTACTATATAGAAACTATATCGTCAAGCGGGCGCTTACCGTTTACGAGGATTTGATGGCCGATTCGATCTTGGTCCGCTTCCCGGACGATATCTCGAAGAAACTGCGCGAACGGGCTCGTCAGGACGAGAAGAGCATCACGGCACTGGTCAACGAGGCGGTCAAGCTATACCTCGAACAGCCCATCGAGCCTAATCAAGGTTCCCACTCCAATTCGGTCCGCGATATGCGCGGCCTCGGATATCGTCTGGCGGACGCGCACCGCGCGATCAACGAGAAGGATGATGCGTGGAACGCCCTAGCTGCGCTCCTTGATTGTATTGAGATCTCATCCGCCGACAACGACGACGGTCTCGTACGCGTAACGTGGGACGACTTTCTCTACGTCCCTGAGAATGAACGGGCCGACGAGATCGAAGCGCGGCGCCTATTCAAAGCTCAGTATGATGCCGTTTCGCAACGAGACTGGACGTGGTACCTCCGAACCTGTCAGTCCGAGGAGGAAGCGAAGACGGTTTGGCTGCGCCAACGCCGTCGTTTCGGTATACCTGTTCCTCCTAGCAGCTAACGCCAGGTCGCTGATAAAGTCCGTAGGCTTCTGGGAGCGCGGTAGCGATCTGTTCAGCCGGATCGAGCACCCCGAGAGTGACTACGTCGGTCGTGGTGCCTTCTTCCGTGCGAACAAAAGCGATCGCCGTGGCGTGCCCTTTTTCGGCGTACAAGCTTCGCCAGACGCTGCCATCGAGAGCGTCTTCGCGTTGCTCACTCGTGGACTCACTTCGAGTCGTCCCGCGCGACTGGTGCGACCCACCGCCGCTGATGGATGCGTTTGCGGACGTACCGCGCGTCTTCGACGTACCCTCGCTTGCGCCGCGCCGGATAACGGTCGTCTTCCCGACAAGTTCATTTGCTAGGTCGCGCGTCGTCTTATCGTCGCTCTCAAAGAATATCTTATTCGCAAAATTTCCGACGATCGAGTTTGCGGTTGATGCTTTTCCAAGCTGTTCGGCTAGAGCACTAACGCTGGTGATTCCGACCGTCGCGCAAAAGTTTGATTCGCGGATGGTGTTCCAGATTTGCGCGTGACCTAGTGCTGCGTAGTTTGTATACTCATCGCAGATCAGTAGGATGGGATCGAGGCTTCCGACGCGATGGCTCGCCGTTCGTTGACGTGCCATCTGTGCAATGCGACGGAAGACCATACGCACGATTGTCCCTACGGCCCTGGGGTGTTCGGTCTCGTCGATCTCGAGGATAATAACGTGGCCATGCTCGATCAACGACAAGTCGATGCCGGCGTGATCGCAGAAAGCGTCACGGACGCTGCCGCGGCCAAACGGCTGGATCTGCGGAAGCACGCTTTGCCGAAATTCCTCTCCGAGCTTCGCGTCACGTTGCAAGAGCGGAACGAGACGTTCCCTGATGCCATAAAGGAGCGCGCGTAGATCCTCGGCTTTTGCAGAATTCTTACTGGCAATCCCCGTCGCACGGTCGAAACCGTACCCGAAGACGGCATCGAGCCGACGGTCATCGAGGGAGATTAACCTCAGCAGAGTCGGCAGCGTATCGCCGATTTCGAGGTCATAGGCCTCGCCGCCAGGTTCCACCGTGCCGTCCTTATCTGTCGCCGCCGCGACATGGATCATGGCAGGGGCTAGGGCTTGGATCAGCTCGACCAGTCCTTCGACGAACTCTGAGGGACCGTGTTTCCAAAAATCGCTCTGCGACTGTCCGATGCCGTCCTGGATCGCGTCGCCGATCGCCTCATGTGTCATTCCAGCCGTGATGTCCATCGTGGCGCGTCCTTCTCCGATGCCGACAACATGGGTTTGCGTTTCGGTACGGAATGGGCGCGTAATCGCCAGAAAATCGTTCGTCGCTCTGCGTTTTGTCACGAAGATCAGGGCGCCGGCACGAGGCGAGGTGAGAAGCCCCCAATACAGATCCGGGTAAAGTTTGCAGCGGGTTTTTGACGACCCCGGTGCGCCGATTGCGAGCGTACCGCGATTTGCGCTGCGCTCGCCATAGAGCAATACCTCGCCTTTCCTGGGGGCTCCGTTGGCGAGGTTACGATGACGAAACACGCCTTTAGCGATACCGCCGCAGAGCGTGATCTGCCCCGCACGGTTAAACCAACGAGATCGATTTTTCGCTTGGCACAACGAGCTCGTAGTAGCTGTCGTGGCCGCGTTCCAGGCGGCGCGTCCAAGGCCGCAAGCGCCGAAGAATATCGCCATGCTACCGATTATCGTAAGGATCGCAGTTCCCGTGTAATCGGGTAGAGGGTCTTGACGCTCAATCCACTGCGTGGCATGCACATCGTGCGACAGGACGACCAGCGCGATGCCGATCCAGAACGCGACGTGCCTCGGCCGCACGTCTCGAAAGACCTCCTTCGAGATACCAAGCCCTCGCGCAAGAAGCGAGAGCGGTACCATAGCGTTCGCCACAATGAGGACAATGCCGGCGTAGAGCGCGACGGCCCAGGCGAGGTAGTGCAGCGGATGATGCTGCATCCAAGATTCGGCGATCGGGCGCAACTGGAGGGCGAGCCAGAGGCCAGCGACGACGAATGCAAAGGGATCAACAACCGCCACGCACAGCGCAACAATTCGCCCTTGCGACTCCCGGATGTGGTAGGCAGTCACCGGTGATTCCTTTCGTAGAGAATTCCCGCTTGGTATCCGGCACGGTAGCCAAGGTTGTAGCCGTAGTCTGATCCGGCGTGATAGGCACTCCAAATCAATGCGCAGCACACGGTCAGTCCGAGCGTGAAGGAGAAGGCGAGCGATGAAAGCGGCGCTGCGGCGCGTCGCCTTACCACGTCGTGGAGTGCAACTTCGAGCGAGCGGAGCGCGCGCGTCGCCGCCTCATAGGTGCGTTCGATGGCGGCCGTTAGTGCTGTTGCAATACGCTCGTCGCGCGCGACGCTGGTCGCCACGGCAACCGACAGCCGTTGAGCAAAGGGCTCGTTCGTAAGAGCGATATTGGCACCGTTGATGACCTCGCGCACCGAGCGCTGCGTCTCGTGCATGAGCAACCACATCGCATCGTCATCGGGGATGTGCGAAAGCTCAGCTAGCCGGCGGGCATTGAGTTCGCTCCTCGCATCGAGCGAGGCAAGGTAAACATCGCGTGCACTGTCGTTCATCGTGCCGCGGCTCGCTGCGGAATGACGCCGTCGATTGCCAGCGACGTACCGCGAAATGCCGCCTCGACGGAGGAGAGGTACATCTGCACCCGCGTCGCGTTCAGGCGCCCAAGGCGATCGGCCCCGGTCGCGCTAGCGGCCTCGCAGAGGCGCAAACGCTCGGCGTCTACCTGTGCCAGCAGACGCGGCGCCAAGCACGGCAGACAGATCGTCTCGGCCCCAACGCTCGCCGCGAGATCGCCGGTCGCGCCGTAGCGGCGTTCCCCCCCGACCTCGATGCCGTCGTATATAACAAAATCATCTGCGTTGCCAAAGCGCCCGTTCTTTATGACAACGACGCGCGCAGCGGTTTCTCCGAACGCATTGAGAACGACCTGAGCCGTCACGGTCTCGGCGATATTTACTCCGATTGGTGTCAGGACGACAAGCTCGCGTCCAGAGTCCCGCACGGCGGAGACAAGAGCGTCGACGCTGTTATCTCCGAATGTGCGGAGCAGATCATCGATACGGCCACCAGGCACGTCGATAAGCACGTCATCTATGTCAGCGCGATAGCAATCGTCGAGCCACGAATACGCCTCGCTCGAATCGTTCAGATCAAACGTCTTAATCGCCTCGTCGTATACGGCAAACGTACCGGTCGAAGCATCGAGGTCCCAGGCCTCAACTCGGCGACCGCGCCGCTGTAGAAGGTCGTACTCCAACTTCGCGGCGTGCGTCTTCCCAACGCCGCCTTTCTGGGCAACCATCGCGATGAGACGGCGTGCGCTCATAGCTTCAGACCCTTTGCGCCGAAGCGACCGTCGTTAGGCGTCATGACGAGTCTTGGCGTCGGCGTGTTTTCCGCCATTTTGGCAATAGGGCCCGCGGCCGCTGCGCGCGATGAACGACGCCGTGCGACGCGTTTGATGCAAGCCGCACGGAGTAAGTCAGCACTGACCGTCTCGCCGATTGCTGCCGAGAGTTCTCGGGCCATTGAGCGCCAGGAGTGTCCGCGGCGTCGGAGCTCAAGGATGCGCTCGCGAGCACCGCTAAGGAGCTGGCGTTTCTCGCTCAGGCGCGACCTTGGCGCAACTGTTTCAAGGCGCTCTAGGATCGTTTCCAATTCCGATGATGTCACTTGTTACCTCGATGGTCTGTGAGTCGTACCGACAGTGTAGCGCCTCTAAAAAAGTCGTGTGTCCCACTTCGTGCACGCTAAGTGAGACAAAACGTCTCAGACTGTGCGCACAAAGTGAGACGCACGACGATGACCGCGCATAGTAGAGTTGGTGGAGCCGCACTAGAACCGCTAAATGAGGATGCAGGATGGTGCCCAAGGGCAGACCCGATAAAGATTCGGACAAAATGTCATCGCGGTACGGTGGCCGCGTCGTACTCTCACTCGACGTCGACTCGCGAGTTCGTGACGCGCTACGCGATCGCGCGGCTTCGGCCGGCGTTTCGATGGCGGAGTATCTCAGCAACGCTCTGGCAGAACCCGAACGCTCGTACGCGACGACCGCGGTTGAAATCGTACAACCGTTGGCACAGGTCTCGTACCGCCTCGCACAGGCCATCGAAGCCTTGGAAAGTGGCAACATATCCGCGGCAAAGGACGATATTGAAACGGCGAAGCGGATCGTTGCCGAAGCGATGATCCCGCTGCGGCGAAAGCACGCAGAAGAAGTTCGAGCTAACGAGCCTCGGCGCGGGGGAGGCTGGGCTGGCTAAGTGATCGGGAAGCTATGCGCTGCGCCTCGTGCCGGCGGAGCTGCAGCCGGGCTCATCGAGTATCTCGTGGGATACGCGATCACTGAGAAGGGCGCCACCCGGGAAGAAATCGCGGATGCGCTCGAGGCTGTCTACGCGGAAGCAGAGGAGCGACCCGATCTTGGTATCGGGGTGATTTGGAGTCCAGCGGCGGGACACGGTACGCGGCCATCGTCCGTTCTCGTTCGAAACTGCGCTTCGTTTTCGACCGCCAGCCTTCAGATTGACGCCGACGCGACGCGCAATCCAGGCGTACGGAGCGCAGCCATGCATTTCGTATGGTCGTGGAACACGCGCGAGAGCGGATCCCTTACCGACGAGCAGATCCATACTCACGTTGGCGACGTGCTCGGGAAACTCAATCTCGGCCACCACCGGTCGGTCGCGGTCATTCACCGCGACACAATCGTGTACGAACGCGGACTCGACGGCTCAATTCTCCGCGATGACGGAGGCGCAGCGCTCGTACGTGAGGGAAACCTGCATGTCCATTGTGCCGTTGGCGCGGTCGATCCGCGCGTGGGCATGGCGTACGACCGTACGGGCTTGCATCGCCGCATGGCCTGGGCCGAACGAGAGGTCGAGCTGAAGCACGGTCTTGAGCACGATCGCGGGCTCGCGGTCGTTCAGGACGCCGGCTGCTCAACCGCCCATGTGCGGTGGGCTGATGTGCACGAGCTGGCGGCCTGGCGGGCGCAACGGCGAGAAGAGCGCCTGGTTCGCCAAGAACGGCGGTCGTTCGAAGGCTACCGTCAGCGGGACGGCACCTTCGGTCGGTATGTCGACGCGAGCGTCGGCCCGCGCTTGCAAGTTGCGCTCGACATCGCGCGGCAGCGCGGCCGTCGTCCGGATTGGGCCACGTTGCATGCCGTGGCAGCCCGCTTCGGGTGCGAACTCGGGGGCGATGACCAAGGACAGGTTTTCGTGAGGGACGTGGGCCTCGGCGAGTTGCGGGTGGCGCACGAGCAACAGCGGCGCGACCTGCGTACGGCGCACCGGGAAGAGGGTCTCGACGGCAACGAGAGCGATGAGCGGCTTGCCGAACTGCGGGCGGAACACGATAAGTTTGAGGCTGCGGAGAGGGAGCGAAAACGCCAAACCGGCGAGATCGTGCCGCTGGCCGCGGCCTTACGGGACAAACTCGACGACCTCCCGGCATTTCAAGGGCTCGACGAATCGGAGTGCGAGATCATACGGAGCGTCGAGGCGAGGCCGACGGCGGTCCTAGCTGACGTCACGGCACAGAGCAGCACATTCACGCGGGAGGACGTGGATCTATGGCTCGCGTCCAGAATCTCGGATCCAGCGGAGATCGAGCGCCTTGGCGATCTCGTCGTTGGAAGCGCAACGGTTCGAGTGCTCTCCGCCGACACGATGCAGCCGCTAATGACCACAACCGAGGTCCTAGACATCGAGGATCGGCTTGCGGCCGACGCCCGGGCTTTGGCGACGACGGCCTCAGGATTGAATCCCGGAGACGTGGACAACGCCGCCGCCCTATACGAAGCGCAGGAAGCGGCAAAGCGGGGTACGGCCTTCACGCTCTCCTCCGAGCAACGCGAGGCCTTACGCCAAGTCGCGCGCGGTTCACTGGTCGCGATCGATGGCTTGCCCGGCGTCGGTAAGACCACGATTCAGGGCGCTGTTCGCGTCCTGGGTGAACTCTCGGGGCGAGAAGTCGTGGGCCTCACGCTGTCGCAGGCTGCCGCTGAGCGGCTCGAGTCGGAGGCCGGCTTCCGATGCGTGAACACCGCCAGGGCACGCATCCTCGAGGAAGGCCGGATACCGGTGATACCGCACGGCGGAATCGTCGTCGTGGACGAGGCCGCGATGGTCGATTCCAGGGCCAATGGCCGAATATTGCAGCTTGCCCGGGAGCGCGGGAGCGTGGTTCTGCAGATCGGAGATCGGCGGCAGCTCCAGCCCATCGATTTTGGCGCGTCCTTTCGGATCGTTGAGGATGTCACCCGTGCCGCAGGCACACATAGCGAGCTCCGCGAGATCCAGCGGCAGGAACGCATTTGGCATAGGGAGGCCGTCGCGATGCTTGCCGATGCGATCGTCGAGCGCGACGACTGCAAACGACTCGAGATGGTCCGACATGCTCTCGGAGCCTTGACCGACCACGGTGCGCTCGCGTGGACCGACAATCGCGACGAGGCGATCGATGCAGCCATCTCGAGATCGCAGGAACACAAAGCTCGAGGCCTCGACACGCTAACCCTCGCGTCCGATCGAGACAGCGTCCGCCACCTCGCAGAAGAAGATCGGCGACGCGCGGGTCTGAGTGGCCAAGGGAAGCGCTACGTTACTGACGGCGGTGCAAGGGAGTTCGCCGCCGGCGATCGTCTGATGTTTCTCGAGAATAGCCTTGGAAAACGCGGTTTGGGTGTGCGCAACGGGGATCGCGGCGTCGTCGTCTATGCGAAGCAGGACCGCATCAGTGTTCAGCTTGACGGGCGCAGCGAGAGGGTCGTGTCCTTTTCGCCGAGGACGTACAGATCGTTCGATTATGCGAATGCCTCCACGGTTCATAAGGCGCAGGGCGCGAGCGTCGACGCTGCTGTGTCCGTGATTGACCGAAGCGCATCCGCCGAACTCGTCTTCGTAGCCGCCAGCAGATCGAAGAAGAAACTTGACCTAGTCATACCACGCACGGCCTTTCGGGATCTTGACGACTTGGCCAGCCATATTGCCGCCAGCATCTCGCTCAAAACCACAACGCTGACGCATGGCGAGCTTCTCGAACGTACTGGTGGCCGTGAGACGCTCCGCGTCCACAACATCGAAGCGCAGCGCGAGGCAGCTCCACTTCGGCGCGTTTACGAATACGAGATAGCGGAACCGCTCCGGGCGCTTCAAAGAGAACGAATTGATCTTGCCCGCGACGCGTACCGGGAGCGCGAACGCGAGATTGCTAGCTCGCCCTCAATCGAAGCGAAGCTCGACGCGAGGCGTGAAGCCTTGCGTTCAATGAGGAAGAACGTCGCGGCAATCTATCGTGAGCTGAGGCCGCAAGCATTTGGGGAGTGGCTTCAAGAGCGTGAAGACTCACGAGATCGTGCACGCGGGTCAAGCGAGCGATCTCAGGAACGGGCACAGTATCGAGAGCACGCTCAAGAACCGCGACATGAACGCAGGGATCAGCCATTTACCAGTGCGGAGCGAACGTCGCAAGACCTCGGACGGCGGATCGAGCGCTAACGCGCCGCCTTTGATCTGCAAACAAGATCAAAGGTGACTTGAGGCGGGCACCCGGCCGATCGCGTCGTCGGGCATACCCGTGTTCGCTAATGTCATCCTTACAGGGCGTGCCCGGTTTCGACCCGACGACCCTTGTTGCGCTCATTGGAGTTCCTCACTCGATTTGATGACAGAGAACGCTAGCGCTATAGAGCGCGCTATGGCGCTCTATAAGTGATACATCTCGAGGAACGATAGACGAAAGAGTGCCCTCTCTTGGGTAGGGTCGAGGCGCAGGGCCTTGGCTAAGCGCGACACAAGCCGCGGCGATACTCTTACTTGCCGGCCGCTCTCAAAGTGGCGGTACCAGTCGACGGTAACTCCGATGAGCTCCGCGACCTCGCCGCGACGCAAACCCCGAACTCGGCGGCGAGGCGTCAGCGGCAAGCCGAGTTCCGTCGGGGCAAGTCGAGAACGGCAATGGATGAGGAAGGACCGGAGCTGGCGGCGGCGCTCGGAATCTTGTTCGCAGTCCAGATGTTCGGCTTCATAATCGAGCATGATGAAGTGCTTCCTTATGCGGTAGCAGGTGGGTCTGCCACATCGTATTCTGGGCGCTAACGTTGCTCCACGGACGGTCTACACAGATTGGCGCACAGTTTGAACGCCTCTTCGAGGGCCCCATCCAGGTCGAGCTGGGCCCCATCTGCCTGGAGTGCGGCGATAGCTGCAGCGGGAAGCTGCTCGTGTAGCGACGCCATCAGGATGTCGTAGCTCGACCTTTCGATAGGGTCTTCCAACGGCTTCGATAGGTCGCTCGTAGCCAACGCAAAGCCGAATAGTCGGCCGGCGGGGCCGGGGTGGCCGCGAAGTGCCGCAACCGCTGCCAAGTGCCAAATCGCGGCCCAGACGATATGCGATTCAAAACCCGCCAGCTCGAGCGCTTCGCGTACCGCCGATTCGGCTCGATCAAGGTCACCGAGTGCGAGGCGCACGCCGGCAAGCTGGTGCAAAATCACCGCTGGGTTGCCCGAATGCATCCGGTAGTGATTCACGCATGCCTCGTAAAGCTCGGCAGACCGCTCGACATTGCCATCGACGAATTCGATGTACGCGCTCCACGACAAATTCAGATTCCTAGCATCCCCTCCGCCGACCACGCTCCTGAGCTGCGCTGCATCGCTCAGATCTTTTCGGGCTTCGTCCGTCCTGCGAGCGCGAGCGCGAACTGCGGCGCGTATCTCCAACAGGTCGACGTAACGTCGCGAACGTTGAATCCCTTCGGTGTCGGCGAGCGCAAATGCTCGCTCGACCGATTGTTCTGCCTCTGCGAATCTCGATGCCCGACTGTAAAACCAAGCAACGTGCGCGTGCAGCGAGATCAGCGAGAGCGCATCACCGACGCCCTCGAAGACCGGAACCGCTCGTTCGGCTGCATCGAATACCGCTGCACCGCGGCTCACTTGAATGTGAGCAGTCAGCAAACGCGATGCGATGACGGGATAGCGCGACTCGTCAACTCGATCTATGAATTCTGCCGTCCAACGGTGACATTCGCCGTGCCGATCCGTCGCGGTCCAGAGTCCGCGCAGGCCGCCTACGATACGAGCGCCAAGCAATGCATCATCGTCTGTGCCATGGTTGACTGCCCAATCGAGCGCTGAGCGTATATTGTCGAGCTCCGCCCCGAACTCGCCATGCCAACGATCTGAAGACATATTCGAGTATAGGTCGTGACCGCGATCTGCGATGGTAGCAAGCCAACAGAGATTCGCTCGTGCGATCGGCTCGGTTTCGCTAGCCTCGCTCAATTTGGTCAACGCAAATGCCCGAACCGATTCGAGCATGTAATATCGACCATGCTCTTCGCTAATTCGTATGGAAAGCAGCGATTTATCGACCAATAGCGACATCACGTCCGGAATACTTCTTGCTGGCAGCTGCGCGTCGGCGCAGACCGCTTCGGCCGCCTCGAGGGTAATGCCGCCGCGGAAAATCGATAAACGCCGCAAGAGCACGCGCTCTCGTTCGCTCAATAAATCATGACTCCAGGCAATCGTGGCGAGCATTGTTCGCTGTCGCTGCGGCACGTCGCGCGCGATGTTCGTCAATACGAAGTGCTCTCTCAGGCCTTTGTTCAAACCGGCTAAACCAAGAGTCGACAAACGGCTCGCGGCTAGCTCGAGCGCCAGTGGGATGCCCTCAAGCCGGCGACAGACCTCGGCGCTCGTTCTAAGCCGTTCTGCGTCGAAAGTGAGAGTCGGTTCAAATGCGGTCGCTCGTTCCAGGAAAAGTTGGAACGATGCATACGAGCAGGCCTCGGCGGTCGTCGCCGGATTCCTGGTGGGCACCAAGAGTGACGGGAGACGATATGCCCGCTCGCCCTCGATGGCAAAACGCTCGCGACTCGTGGCCAGGATCGTTATTCCGGGACACGTGCGGAGGATCGCGGCAACCACAACTGCTGCCTCATCGATCACGTGCTCACAGTTGTCAAGGATCAACAAAAGCTTTCTTGCCTTGAGCTTGGCCGCGATGGAACGGCTCGAATCGGCATCGGGCGCCAGCGCGACGTCCAAGACGGCGGCGATCGTGCCGGCCACCAATGCCCCGTCGTCGATGGTCGAGAGATCGATAAACCATGCCTCTTCTTGCTGCTCGCCGAGAAGGCGTTTCGCAACCTCGGTGGCGGTACGCGTCTTGCCGACGCCGCCGGAGCCGGTGATCGTGACAAGCCGACACGTTCTTAGGAGGGCTTCGATCTCCGCGATCTCAGCATCGCGCCCGAGAAATGAGGTCAGCCGAATGGGCAGATTATGCCTAGTCTGCGGTTCGGCGTCTATCCGCGGCTGACGCCCGCGAGCCTGGCTGGCGACGGCTTCGAGCTCTGCATGCTCGTGGGCGGCAAGTCCTAAGGCGGTAGCCAGAAGCGCGACCGTGTCGCGATACGGCGCGCGTCGAGAACCGCGTTCGAGCGCGCCAATTGCCGACGTACTCATCCGGGCTCGTTCCGCAAGACACTCCTGCGACAGGCCTGACGCAAGGCGATGACGCTTTAACAGCACACCAAAGGCCGTCGCTGAGGCAGGGCCCATGCCCAAAGCATACCACGCCGAGCTTGCCGACGTAAGCGGGCGAGCGGCCAGAGACGCCATCGGAACCCGTCGCCGCTTAGAGGCCGTCGATAAACGGGCGCAGCGCTTCGAAGAGCATGGCCACACCGAGAGCGGGATATGGCGGCTAGGAAAAATAGCCAGAAGCTTTGCCAGCTTCGCTTAGGCTCATCGGCCCAGAATGCGCGGAGTATCGGGTCGTTCGCGTCAAGATACGATGCTTCAGTGATCGAGCCGAGCACGTGATCGTGAACTCGCCTCCCCCCGGTCGTTGAGAAGCCCGTCGACTGTGGAACGCGTTGAATATTCGCCATCACCGGCATGATCGGGTTGAAACCGCCGCGTGAAGCGAGCGCAAGAATGTCGCGGCTCAGCGGTGGCGCGAATGCCATGCGGCAACTCGTGCACGTTTCCAAATCCGGTGGCTTCGGCACATCGCATGAGACGCTTACCCTAGCGCCGGCGGCGATTGCGACGTCGACTGCAACGATCTCTCGCTGATGCGACTGATGAAAACTGTATCGCGCCGTGTCGACCCCGATGAAACGAGCAGGCGCCACAATGGAGGCCTTCGCGGACGTCGATAAGCTGGCGTTTTCCCGCGCATGTGAGAACAATATCCTCACTCTTACTGCTTGCGCCCCACCAGTTAGGCTGACGCCGAGGACCGCCTTGCCGCTCCTGATATTGCCGGCATATGTATACAACGGCGCGTCACCCAGTACATCATTTTCAGCGACTAACACTAACGCACCAACCACCGTCGGATCGCTCCCCCGCGGTCTCATAAGGAGCCTAACGGCAGCGCCGAGTGACGCGCCGAGAATAAAAACCCCTATGATCGCCGATCCAATCGATCCCTGCACCATGTCCGCCACCACACGGTACCAGAGCAACGCGAACCATAAGGAGTGAGAAATAACAACTCTGCTGTGCGCGCGCGGGTCGCAGAGGGGTGGTCCTTCTCACTTGGCCCGTTTGGCTTGACCCGTTAGATTCCCGGGAAGATCGCACAACCATCGGGAGTCATTAGCTAAATATGAGATCGGACATCATCCCTGGGGCGTGTTTTCCCGACTACGAGCTTTCGGACCACACCGCCGTACGGCGGAAGCTTTCCGAATTGCAAGGGCCGCACCCGCTGGTTCTCGTGCTCAGCCGGGGCGGCTATTGTCCTAAGGACCGAAGGCAGTCTGAACTGCTAGTCGCCCTTCATCGCGAGCTTGAAGTTGGGTATTGTCGCCTAGTTACAATTAGCACCGACAATATTACCGAAACGAGCGAGTATCGCACAGGCGTCGGCGCCCATTGGCCTTTTCTCTCGGACGCGGGGCGCAGCGTCCAAAAGGACCTTGATATCGCAGAATACACTGATGCTTTACACAATCCGATGATCCCGCACGTGATCGTTCTCGAGCCTGGGCTAGTTGTATACAAGATCTACAATGGCTACTGGTTTTTCGGCCGGCCGACGATGGAAGATCTTCGCCAAGATCTGCGCGTCGTGACGAAGAAATGCCGGCCGGATTGGGACATCACCACGCCTGACCTGAAGGCGGCGTGGGAAGAAGGGTGTAAGGATCTGTTTTACCCGTACGGCAAGTCGTTTGTCCAGATGCTTGGGGAACAGGATTAGCGAAGCGTCCGAAAGCCGGCGCGTAGTTCTTCAGCGAACAGTTGCGGTTGTTCCCACGCGGCGAAGTGCCCGCCTTTATCGACTTTGTTGAAGTAGACGAGTTTGGCATACGCCCGTTCCGCCCAACTCTTCGGAGCTTGATAGAGTTCACCCGGAAAGACCGTCATAGCGACAGGGATGGAAACGTTGAAGACACCGAAGACGCTCCGCCCCTTATTTTCCCAATAGCCGCGGGCCGCGGAGATTCCAGTGTTCGTCAACCAATAGAGCGTGAAGTTGTCGAGGACATCATCGCGCGTGACGGCGCCGGCACTGTAGCCGTTGACCGTACGGCCGAGCACCGCCGAGGTGATGGTCGCGGCCGGTTGCGCCCACCCATCACCGTGATCGAAGAGCCACGCGGCGAGTTGGATGGGTGAGTCCGAAAGACCGTACAGCGTCTGAGGCCGAGTCGACATCATGTAGGCGTAGGCGAAGTGCTTTGGATTGACATCTTTTAACTGCAGGTACGCCTGCCGCTCCTCGTCCGAAAGCCCCGCAGGCGGCGGATTGGCCGATTGCAATGCCTTCGCAATCTCTTTTGGAACGGTCCCCGGAAGGTTGGTGTGGATGCCGAGCAGTTCCGGTGGCGCCTGTTCGCCCATCACGTCCGAGATGAGCGCACCGAAGTCACCGCCTTGGGCTACGAATCGCTCGTAGCCGAGACGCTTCATGAGGACGGTCCAGGCGCGCGCGATACGCGCGGGATCCCATCCGGTAGTGGCGGGTTCACTCGAGAAGCCGAAACCCGGTATCGATGGAATCACAACATCAAACGCGTCCGCTGCGCTGCCGCCGTGGGCCGTCGGATTCGTTAGGGGGTCTATGATTTTCAACTGCTCGATGATCGAGCCGGGCCATCCGTGCGTTACGATCACCGGCAGCGCATTTTCGTGCCGCGACCGGACGTGAATGAAATGAATATCCAGCCCATCGATTGCGGTTAGAAATTGAGGCAAGGCATTGAGTTTCGCCTCGCACTTGCGCCAATCGTATTCGGAACCCCAATACTGCGCGAGTTGCTGAATCGTCGCTTGTGGGACGCCTTGCGAGTCATCCGTGACCGTCTCCCGTTTGGGCCATCTTGTCGCGTTGATACGCCGGCGCAATTCAACCAGATCAGCTTCGGGGACGCTCACACGAAACGGGCGAATGGCGGTCGGGTCATTCATCGCTTGAGACCCTTCGGGAATTGCGACCAGGCCAAGCGGTAGTGCCGCAACCACGGCCCCCGCGGTTCCGACGAAGTCACGACGGGTGAGTCCGCGCGCCATTGACATTAGGGTACCTCCGGATGTATATGTCGAGCGGCCGCGGCCGGCTCGAGTATTCGGTCTCCCCACAGTAGCATCGCGGGCGGCGCCCGTAGAAGTTGTTAAAACTACCCCGGTGCTAGCGCCTGAGCCGCTTCGTCTACGGCCTGCTCCAAGTCGAGGAACGTAGCTTCGCTGGATAACCGCGAGATCACATCGTTTGAAAGTTGCTTACTCAATGATGCCATGAGTATCTTGTGGCTAGCGGCGAAGTAGTGATCTGCAGGACGCCTTTGCCGTTCAGTTTCGGCCATCGCGAACCCAATCAGGCGAGCTCCAGTACGCGGTTGGCCAAGAATTGCCGTTATGGCAGCCACTTGCCAAATCGCGCGCAGCGCGAGATTCCTTTCGAAGCGAGCGAGATCCAAAGCCTCACGGGCCGCGGCTCTGGCTGCGTCGACCTCGCCAAGAATCAGGCGAGCAGTGGCAAGCTCCGGTAAGACTAGTGCCAGATTCCGCGACTGCGAACGACATACGTCGAGGCAGGTTTCGAGCAGTTCCGCAGATCGCCTGACGTTGCTGCCGGCAAATTCCACGTAGGCTTCCCAATACAGTTGGCTCATTAGGTTCTCGTCGCCCAGCGCATCTCTTAGACGAGCCGCCACGGCGAGGTCCGCTCGTGCCTCGTCAAAGCGGCCGGCCCGTGCGCGAATTCCCGAACGGTCCACAAGTAGCCTGACGAGCGCTCGAGCTCCGAAGCCTATCTCGGTGGCAATCGCAAATGCCTGCGCGATCGACTCGTCAGCTTCGGCGAATTCACCCGCCAAGCTGTACTCAAGCGCCAAAAACGAATGCATCCTGCCAATGACGCCTCGGTCAACGACGCTTTCCAGGAACGGTAGAACGCGTAGTCCCGTTTTCAAACGCTCGGATTCGTCCACGAGCTGCATATGTGCGATCATTAAATTTGCCGCAAAAGGTGAATCGCGTGTCTCGTCGACCCTACTCAGAGCCTCTTCCACCCAACGTCGGCCTTCTGAGTGACGCTCCGTTGTTATCCAGAATCCGCGGAATCCGCCAATGATCTTGGCGGCAAGGAGCGCGTCCTCATATTCGCGAGAACCGAGAGCCCAACTGAGCGCCGAACGCACGTTATCGATTTCTGATCCGAATTCGTGGAGCCAGTGATCCGTGGTCGTCTCTCGGAAGCGCGCGTCGCCACGTTCGGCCATGCCGGCTAACCAGGCTGCGTGTGCCCTCGACATCGTTACAACCTCTCCTGCCTCGAGCAATTTGCTCGAGGCGAATGCACGGATCGATTCAAGCATCGTATATCGGCTCTGATCGTTAACGGCAGTCACCGTGAGAAGCGATTTATCCACCAGCAGTGACAAGAGGTCCGGCACGTTGGATGCCGTCAAGCTGCTGTCAGCGCACACAATCACTGCCGCCTCGAGCGTAGCGCCGCCGTTGAAGACCGCTAAGCGTCGTAAGAGCATTCGCTCTCGCTCGGCCAAAAGGGCGTAGCTCCAAGCAATTGTCGAAAAGATCGTTTGCTGGCGTCGCGGAAGATCGCGAGCGATCCCCGTTATCTCGAAGTGCTCCTTCAGTTGCCGGTTCAATGCGTCGAAGCCAAGAAAGGGCAGGCGTGTAGCTGCCAATTCGATTGCTAAGGGAAGGCCCTCGAGTTGCCGGCAGATCTCGGCAACTGTGCTGACTCTTTCTGCGGTTAGTACACATCTGCGGTCGATGGCGAGTGCTCGCTCCGTAAGCAGCTGCAGTGCCGCATAGCTATAAGCCTCTTCGACTGTGGCAGGGGACTTCGCGGGAACGCCAAGGGAAGGAAGACGGTACACCCTCTCGCCTTCAATCGCCAGCCGCTCGCGGCTTGTTGCAAGAATCGCGATATCAGGGCAGGCCCGCAGAAGTGAGCTGGCCACGGCCGCCGCATCACTGACGACATGTTCGCAATTATCAATGATCAGCAGAAGTTTTCGAGATTTTAGCCTGGCAGCGAGCGACACCAGTTGATCGCCACCTTGTGGAAGTGGAATCAGAAGCGCCGTTGCAACGGCCCCGGCGACGTATGTCCCGTCGCTCACGGGTGAGAGATCAACGAACCAGATGTCGCTTTGGCCCTCATCGATCAGCTCTTTTGCAGCTTCGACTGCTACGCGAGTCTTTCCGACACCGCCCGAGCCGGTTATTGTGACAAGGCGATGGGTTTTCAACAGGCGCTTGATCTCGGCGATCTCTTCAAACCGATCCACAAACGAGGTCAGCCGCGTCGGTAGGTTGTGCCTTGTAGGCAGTCCGTCGTGGATGCGCTGCTGCCGACCGCGGGCGTGGTTGGCGGCGGCCTCGAACTCTACTCGTTCTGCACCGGCGAGCCGTAAAGCATCCGCAAGCAGCAAGACGGTGTCGCGGTATGGCGCGCGCCGAGAGCCTCGTTCCAGCGCGCCGATCGCCGACGCGGAAATCCGCGCTCGTTCGGCGAGGCCCTCCTGAGATAACCCCGAGGCGAGTCGGTGTCGTCTGAGCAGCTGTCCAAATTGCGCCGATCGTGTATCGTCCACATCTAAAGAATAGCATGGTCGGGCAGCTTGCCAAAGTGACCACCCCGGCTGATTTGTTCCATCGCGGCAATGGTGCAAAGCCAACCAGCCAACTTATTGTAAAGCACTCCAGCGACTGGATCCGATTTTCGGCACTCTACGCGGACGGCGTGCAGTTGGATTGGGGCACAGGCGCGCGTTCAATTGAGAGTTCGCTCCACGGTAGTAAAAGTCACTGCCTCAGGGCTGCGCATCTCACTACACTTTGGGAATGGTTGTCTTCGTCACCGGTGGATCGCGCGGCATCGGCGCAGCCATCGTGCGCCGCTTTTCGCGTGACGGCGCACTCGTCGTCTTCACTTACGCGCGCGCTTCTGCGGAAGCCGACGCGCTCGTCGCCGAGATCACCGACGCCGGTGGGGTCGCACTTGCAATTCGGGCCGACAGCACGGACGACGAAGCCCTGAAGGCCGCCGTTAATGCGACGGTAGCAAGGTTTGGAGCACTTGACGTGCTCGTAAGCAACGCTGGCATCATGATTCTCGCTGGCATCGATGGCTACGAACTCGAGGATTTCGATCGAATGCTGGCCGTGAACGTCCGCGCCCCGTTCGTCACCATTCAAGCTGCTCTACCGCATCTCGTGGCAGGCGGGCGCATCATCACAATCGGCAGCGTGGTCGCCGATCGCTCTGCATTCCCAGGCTCATCAGTTTATTCGATGACGAAGGGTGCCCTTGCGTCAATGGTCCGCGGGCTTGCGATCGATCTTGCAAAGCGTGCGATAACGGTCAACAACATTCAGCCGGGTCCAACGGCAACCCAGATGAATCCGGCCGACGTCCCACATGCATCGACTATCCGGGGGCTCGTGCCGCTCGCCCGTTTTGGCTCTCCAGAAGAGATCGCGAGTTTTGTGGCCTACATTGCGGGCCCCGAAGCGGATTTCATTACCGGTGCCAGTCTAACTATCGACGGCGGCTACAGCGCGTAATCATGAGAAAGCGTTTAGCACTTCGGCAAATGCTTCATTCGAACTCGCCTACCGATTTTAATGACGTTCCGGTAACGTTCCATTACCGGACACGCACCGCCTCGGATGCCCCATAACCTCAATAGCCGCTGCTGTGCTCACACGGGCTTGTTGACGGTCTTGCTCATCGGATGGTTGGCGATTAGATGACGCGCGATCTCACCGAATGGCGTCGTTAGGTGGCTGAAGATATGAGCCGTACGCGGCGTAATCCACGGATTCATCTCCGAAACCGGAACAGCCATTTTAATCAGCTCGCGCCTGAACGCATAGCCACGACGGTCGATGGCGGCGAGCGCGAGGGAAATTCGGGTGTCTTTCACAGCATCATAGATCGCCCGCTGTTCTGTGAGAGGCGTGCGCTCGCCTAGGGTAACGGACTTGATACACTGGGGCGGCAGATGCTGAGTGTAGACCAGAAAGCCGCGAGAGCCGATGCCTTTTTTCTCGCAGTCTGCAAGGCTACGTATGACCCGTACTTCCTGCTCGTATTTCCACTGCTCGGATTTTGCGCAAAGTTCGGCGACGGGGATCGGTTCCAGCGGTGAGACATATGCGCCGACATCACGCATCGGCCGCAGCGGACGATATTCGACATCGATCTGGCCGTCGAAGAATTCGTGCGATCCATCAAACTCAACCACAGCGCCGGCATATTGATCGGCATAGTGAGACCACATTAGGAGCGACTCACTGACCCGCGACAGACAGAGAATGCCGATAAGGCTGTTGAACTGCTGAACGATGTCGCGCGACATGGCATCGCTCGCCTGGCAGCCGTCCGGCACTTCGTTCAGAGCGCCCGGCGGCGGCTGCCGGCGTTGCGCCCGCACATCAAACGAAAAGCTGAGCTGCTTCTGAACCGCGTTGTTAGGGACCACGACTTCCGGCAGCAACTCGAATGGATCGTTGAAGGCGCTCGGCTGGGTGAACCGTATGGAGCCTTGAAGAAGTCGCCTTAGGCCGGCGATGTCCACATACTTGTAGATTGGTTTGGAAACTGCGCCGGCCGCCTCGTCAGTCATCATCTCTCTTCCTCAGGTGATGGGGCGCCCCGTGTTTTTGCAACGTCGTCCACGGCTAGACCAGACCGCGCAGAGAGTCGTCGAGCCTAGCGTCTCCTTCTGCCGCCGTTAGCGAATGATTCGGGACGGCCTACTTGCCACCATTGCGGGCGCAACTCGGAAAAGCATGGATAGCGCCGCAGCACCCTGCCTACGCGGGGCGCTTCTTGGCCAATGTCGAGCGTCGGTAAATCGTCGACGATCGAGCTGACGGTCGCCGGAGTTCGCCGCGATCGCGCGAGCCGATAGAGGCATGCGCGCCCAAGAGCTGCGTCGCGCGACGTCGCGGCGACGAGATCGTCCCACCCCGGGAAAGGAGGCAACTCGTGTTGGAGCTCCTCGTTGGCCTGGACGTGTGGCGTCATGATAGCCTCATCGAGCCTGCCGAACCCCGTCTTGAGGGCGTCCCACGCCTTCTGATAGGCGGGGCGCGGAACGCAGAACGCCGCGCCGACAATGGCGGCGGCGGCGATCCCGAACGCTACAGGCGAGAAGCGGTAGAGTTTGCCGGCCCAATGAATCGCGACTGCGCCCGGTGCTGTGACGCCGACAAGCGTGAACGATTGCAGGTTCTCGGTTTCGGCCCGATTGCCGACGTTCATCAAGCGGTCGACCCACAAATGGAGCGTGGCTGCGTCAGTTGGCGCACCGTGCACAGCCTTCCACGGCGCGTGATCCCTGGTCATGGGAAGTGCGCCGAGTGCGATAGTGAGTGTCGCTGTCGGTACGTCGTCGGCGTCCTCAATACGCAATACGTCGAGGCGCGCGCGCTCGTCGGGTAAGAGCATCTCCTCGAGGCCGTCGGTTGGCACCCGGCGCACGAGGGGACGGTAGTAGGTATTGAAGGCTTCCTGATAGGCCGCCGTGCTCACCCCGTATTCGGCGGCCCACTTGTCGCGATATTTGACGAATTCGGCGAGGACGTGCGGTGCGCAATAGATGCGGGCAGCGCGCGTGTTGGCGATCGTGACCAATGCCGTTGGCTCGCGCCGCTTTGCCGATCGTCCGATACAGTCGTGCAGAATGTTCGCATCGACGACGATCGGAACCGCATCGGGTGCCACTGTGACCAATACGTCTCGCGCCAAAATCCCGCCGCATCGTGACCGTCGATCGGCGCGGCGGCGAGATTACGGTGGTGTTGCTTGAGCGCGGCGCGCGGATCGTATTCGGGCGTCACGGAACTGCGCACCCGGGCCGCGTAGACGGATCGAAGGCTCGACCGATCGTCTTGGAACCGATGATGAGCCGATCGAACGGGCGTGGATCCGGAGCAGTCGCAATGAGCGCTTCTACGTCGCCGTACGGCAGTGTCATCGGCGAGAGGACATACATCGCAAGCCACACCGCAATGGCGCCGTCGTCGGAATACTCGCCGTATTTCGCCGCCTTTTGCGTGAAGAGCGTCGGAAAGATGTCTCGTGGCCGCGCGTCGCCGAGCAGGTGCATCAGCGGTTGGAACACGACGCCCGTCTTGCCTTTCTCTTTCAACCTGCAGACGTGCGTATCGAGCCCTTCGAGGACGGTGTATGGCGCGCCGATCTTGGTCATGCTTGTGGTTACGGACAGCGTCGCACCGCTCTTCGTGAGAAAATCCGTGAGCTCGCGGCTCACGGGCCGGATGTCGGTGGGTTCGAGCGGCCGCCCATAACAGCGCACAAAGTAAGGGCTCGCGCTCCAGACGGTCGGCGTCGTCGCGATCGCGTCGTTCACCCGTTGCATGATCGCGCCCGCAGCGTTGACGTAGCGTTGTTGCGTTTCGTCGACTAGCGCACAGGTTTCGAGACGCACCGTGCGTCCGTTACGGAGGTCGGCCTCGAAGTCCGGTGTTGCGACGCCGTGCCGTGGTGGGAAGCTGCGCAGACCGCCGATCTCGCGGTCGACGTCTGCGCCGACCAGGGCGCCCGCGATTCCCATCATCTCGTTGACGCGTTTGCGGTCTTCTTTGTCTTGCGGCAGCTGATGGTTACCCAGCGGCTGACCATCGACGATAAGCGCGCAGATGCGACGATCCCAGAGCGACATGGGCTCCTCGCCGCTCGGACCATGAACCCGGACGCGCGTCGCCTCGATGTGCTCGTAGACCGTCGTCGATGCTTGCATAATCCATCGGGTTGACCCACCGCGGCTAGCAATTCGTTGCGGCGTTCCGGGTAGGTGTGGCGTTGCTGATGGGTGCGATTTGCGCGCGTTCCGACCCATCGTCATGCAGTCGAAGGCTTGAGCGGCTGGATTGCCTTGTCGCTCCTGCGCCGTCTCGAGGCTGAACGTTCGCCGTCACCGTCCGGCCTGTCGCCGTGCACGCTGAATCGAGGGATGCTAGCTGGAAGCCGCCAGCGGCGCAAGGGCCGGCCTACGCCTCTGCGCTTCGCTTCGCTCTTGCCCCGCCGTCCGCTTCCGGCTCTTTGCGCACCCATCACAGCGCACCCGGCGCCAGGCCGGAAGGAGACAGCGACGATGGGGTTTACACTCGATCCAAACACAATTCGCGAACTGGCCGCGGCAATTGCGGCCGAAGTGGTCCAGGCAATGCGCGCAGAGCGCATCCCGACGAGCGTTGGCGACGACCGCGAGGTTTTCGACGTCGGACCGCTCACCATTGATCTTGGGCGCCGGGAGGCCGCCGTGAATGGCCGCGTCCTCGACCTCAAGCCACGTGAGCTCCAGCTCCTCGCCGCCCTCGCTCGTAACGCCGGACGCGCACTCAATCGCGCCCAACTGCTTGAGCTTGCCTGGGATAACGCCACGCTTGACCGCGTTGAATCGGACCGTACCGTCGACGTTCACGTTCGCCGGCTGCGTATCCAGCTTCGCGAAAATGCCGCCATGCTCCATACCGTTGCGCGCGTGGGCTACCGCGGATCCTCTCCCAAGATCTTACGCCACGGAAAACCAGAAATGACGGCGAACAGCAACCCTCACAGGAGGTTCGCCCGTGCGAAAATCCCGCTACTCCGACGAGCAGATCGCCGCCGCCCTGCGACAAGCGGAGATCGGCACGCCCGTCGCCGA
>Ga0302325_10004509_pt1 | contig 32162 bp, 48 predicted proteins | sample Palsa_T0_2_FD_201948 | JGI IMG/M metagenome (GOLD analysis project Ga0302325, IMG submission 201948) | Peat permafrost microbial communities from Stordalen Mire near Abisko, Sweden - Palsa_T0_2 | ecosystem: Environmental > Terrestrial > Soil > Palsa > Peat permafrost | place: Sweden: Abisko... | reverse complement strand
AAAACCACCCGTCGAAGCAAAAATCGCGGCCACCCCAAAGGATGAGCTTGGGATTGGCCGCAAATCCTGGCAGCGCGCGCTCGATTGCGGCGAGCGCAGGCCGGCTCGGGTGGCCCGTTTCAAGGGGAATGTCCCGAACAAAGGCGTACACGGCGGCCCTCTGTGCCCAGGAACCATAGGGAAGAAGGTAGGCTCGGCGTTCGTCGCGGCTCAGGCTGCGGGCGGCCATCGCCATAGTGAGCGCTCCGCGGACGAAGGCGTTGACGCCGCGAACCAGAAGAGCGCCCAGGATGGGCGCCCGGCACAGGCGGATGCGCCACGGTATCCGGGAGGACTGAAAAGCGGCCGTATTTGTGATGACGAGACGGCCGATCCACTCGGGCCTTCGCGCCGCGAGTCCCATCCCGATCGCTCCGCCCCAATCGTGAAGCACCAAGTCAACGCGCTTCAACCGGAGTGACGTGACGAGGGCCTCGATGTCGTCGATTCTCGAGGCCAACGTGTAGTCGTAGCCGGCGGGCTTTTCGGAGAGTCCCATTCCGATGTGATCCGGCGCGATGCAGCGCCGCTCGGCAGAGAGCTCGCGAAGCAAATCCCGGAAATAAAAGGACCAGGTCGGATTCCCGTGGAGCATCAGCACTGCCTCCTCGCTCCGCGGGCCCTCGTCGACAAAACTGAGCGAGGCTCCTCGCGCCGTCCGGAATCGACCGGGTCGGAAGGGATAGAGGGGCTCGAGCCAGGAAGGTATCTGCGGCTCGCTCACCATTCCACACCCATCATGAGGCAATTGAGGCCGCTCCCGATGCCGAGCAGGGCGACCCTGTCCCCGTGGCGAATGGCGCCCGCGTCGGCGGCAGCCGAAAGCGTGGCGGGAAGGGAGACAGAACCCATGTTTCCGAGGGTTTCAAACGTCGAGAAATCCTTGGTGGCGTCCAGATTGAGTGTCTCGTACATCCGCCGGCGGTGCGCGCTTCCCACCTGATGACAGATGAATTTATGGATTCCGCCTTTCTCCCAGCCGATTTCAGCCTCAAACGCGCGCCAGGTGTCGGCAGCCAGCGCCACACCCGCCTCGAGGAGCCGCTCAGAATCTGTCTGCATGGCCAGCCCTCCGGCGGTGGCATCACCCCGGCAAAGATCGCTCGCCTCGGTCGCCGCACGACAGACCCCGCCCACCAGGCGGTGGGACCGCGCGCTTGCCAGATCCTCGCGGCAGACCACCGCGGCCACGGCGCCCGAACCGATTGTGAGATTCGCAAAATACGGCTTGATGGCATTTCGATCCAATGGCTCCGAGAGAAGGGTTCGCACGGTCTCGTCGAGCAGAGGACGGCCGTTCTCGCCCGCCGCGATCAGCGCGCTGCGGATCTGCCCGGATTCGATCAATCCGGCCGCAACCGTGATCGCGTTCAGAAAGCCCAGGCATGCATTCGAAAGATCGAAAAGCTGCACCGAGGGCGGCAGGCCGATCGCCCGATGGGCAAACGACGCGCTTGCCGGCTCGAGCATATCGCGGGAGACGGCGGCGTGGATGAAAAGATCGATCTGCTCAGGCTTCACCTGTGAGCGAGCCAGAGCGGCCTTGCCGGCGAGCGCGCTCGCTGAGGACGGGAGTGTTCCGCGCGGCCACAGACGACGCTCGCGAATTCCGGTCATCAATTCGAGCCGGCCAAAGGGCAGGCGCAGGCGTTCGTAAAGGGGCCTGAGGCGTTCCTCGATCTGGGCGGAGCTCACGGTTTCCTCCGGGAGGACCGTCGCAATCGATTCCAGTCGGACGTTTGAGAAGCGCATGCTTTTCCTGCGAGGGCGGCGCCCTAGCGCCCGGGCCGCATCGCAAGGCGGATCACTTCCTGATCGAATGTGTTCGATCCGAGGCCCGCGTCCACGACAAGCGTCGATCCGTTGATGCCGCTGCTTCGGGGGCTCAGGAGGAAAGCGACCGCGTTGGCTACCTCCTGGGTCTCGAGGTTGCGTTTGCGGAAGGTCAGCTTCTCGGCGAAGAGGTAGCTTTCAAGGTAGCCGGGAATTCCGGCCGAGGCGCTTGTCTTGAGCGGACCCGATCCGAGCGCGTTGAAACGCACTTCGGAATCCGCGCTGAAGGATTTGGCGAGGAACCGGATGCAGGAATCAAGCGCGGCCTTGATCGGCCCCATGTAGCCGTAGTTGTCGGGAGTCACCAGGAGCGAAGAGATTCCGATTGTGACCACCGAAGCATCTCGTGAGAGCTGGCTCTTGAAGGCCCGGGCCATCTCGACAAGCGAGAAAGCGGAGACAGCCGCCGCTTGCAGAAAGTCTCCGCGAGCGGTCTCGTGGAACGGCTTCATTCCGCCGCTGTAGTTTGCGTAGGCGATGGAGTGGACGATTCCGTGGATCGGTCCGGCGTTCGACGCGGCCACTTCGGCGGCCAATCGCTCCACGGCTCCCGGCTGCTCCACGTCGCAGATGCGCACCGTCCGCTCGGCCATCAGGGTTTCCAGGCTTCGGCGCCGGTCCTCTGAACGGACACTGTAGATGACCTTTGCGCCCTCGGCCTCCAGTGTCCGGCCAACAGCCCAGCCGACGCTGCGCCGATTCGCGACGCCGAACACAACGAATGTGCGACCGGCAAGGGCAAGGAAGCTCATGGCGGAGTCGCGGGCGTCTTCCACGCCACCGAAAACTCAACGTTCAGGATGCGCCGTTCAGCGCATTTGACCGAGCCGGCCATCAAGTAGAAGCCGGCGAGCACATCCTTGCGGCGCACCTCGATTGTGATCGTGTCACCCGGATAAACCGGACTGCGGAAGCGCACATCGGCTATTTTCACCAGGAGCGGCATTCCGGCATTTCGCTCCGAATGGGCAGCCAGACTGCGCGCGAGGTAGAGGGCGCCCGCTTGGAACACCGCCTCGCATAGGATCACTCCGGGGGTGATTGGCGCGCCCGGGTAGTGGCCCTTGTAGAAATCTTCCTCGGCTCGCCAGGTTCGACTGGCCACAATTCCGTCGTCGGTCTCGGAGAGGATCTCGTCGACAAAGAGGAAGGGCGGCCGGTGGGGAATGCGTTCGAGGACGCGCGGGTCGATGTTCATGCAGCTCGCGATTTGGCGGAACCGAGGTGCCGGTCGATCTTGTTGGCGGTGATCACCCCGTAGTTGATGGTGCCGAGCCAGCCCGACATGATGATACCGACCGATCCGGCGTGAAAGAGACCTGGCATCTCCTCGGACAGATCCATCGATACTTTGAGGCCCTCGAACTTGGTTCCGAATGAGGTGCCCCCGAAGTGGGTCGTGTAGCGCTCGATCGTTCGAGGAGTCGCCGCTTCGGTCCAATCGATCTTGGCGCGGACTCCCGGAATGAATTTTTCGAGGGCGGCGATCGCTTCTTCGATCAGGCGCGCTTTCTCGCGCTCATAGTCGGGCTCCGCGAGGCCCGCCCAATCGGCGTGGCGCGCATTGATCGAGACGACGACCGTGTACCGGTCCGATCCCGGCCGCGTGTCCGGGTAATACATCGAAAAAGTCCGGCTCGTCGTGTGGAAATCGGTGAGCTCCTCGCTGCTGAAGGCGGGACTCGCGGAGGTGAAGACCAAGTCTCCAATATGCGGGATCGCCTCGCCCTTGCGGATGCCCAGATAAACCTGACAGGAGCTTGAATTGATTCGGACAGCCTGGGCCGCAGCAACGAACGCGGGCCTGAAATGCTCGGCGCCCGCCAGCCGAAAGATCGTGTTCTTGAGATTCGCGTTGGATAGGACCGCGCGGGCGCGGATCACGCGGCCCCCCTTGGCGATCACCCCACACGCGACGGACCGTCCGTCCCGTTCCTCAACGAGAATGCGTTCGACCAGGACGTGCTTGCGCAGCTCCACCCCATTCCTGCGCATTTCAGCCACCATCTGCGCGATCAGCTGGTCGGAGCCACCCCGGAACGTATAGACCCCCGCACCCATGAAGTTCGAAAATACAATGCCGTAGGTGATCGCCGGATCGTCGAGCGTCGATCCATTGGCGTAGGCGATGGGTTCCATCAGCAATCGCTTCACATCGTCACGTCCCGGAAAGAAGCGCTCGAGCATCTCACCGGTGGTTTCGGTGTTGGCATCGTAGAAATTCATGCCGCGCAGATGCTCGTAGAACCGCTCCACCTCGGCTCTCGCCAGGCCCAACTGATCGACAAGCACCCGCGTATAGTCCTCGCGCGTGAAGGTCGTGCGAACGTCCATCTGCGGATTCACAAATCGAATGTCCGCCAGCTGGACGATCGAGTCGGCGATCTCGCGCGTCCAGTATTTGCGGCACGACTTGATCATGCCGCTGGGAAAGCCGTGCAACGAGATATCGAAAATATGGCCGCCCTTGCGCGTGAACCAGGTCGCCAACCCGCCGAATTGATAGTGGTGTTCGAGAAGCAGCACACGGTGGCCGGCCTTCGCGAGCACGTTCGCGCCGGTCAATCCGCCCAGGCCGCTGCCAATGACGATCACGTCATACTCGTCGGCGACTCCTTTGAGCCAATCATAAGCCATGGAAGGACAAGAGTGAGTCGAGGCCCGCCCGCTCGGCAACTGGTTTCCGGAGATGCTATACGGCAGGGCCGCTTCCCTGGAGGAGGTGGCGATTGGCGATCGATATCCCGCTCAGCATGGCTCCCACAATGCCGAGCATTCCCTGATCGGTTCCACAAACGAAGAGATTGGGGAGGCGGGTGTGGCCATCCGGATGCTTGTCGGGCGCCCCATAGATCGCCCCTCCCCTATGTCCGGTGAAATGTTCGACCGTCCTGGGTGTAAACATGTCCGTCGCCACCGTCGCACGTTCGAGCCGGTCCGGCGGGGCGAGCGGCGGCAGGAAACGGCGCGCCGAGGCCTGAATCAGCCCAAAGTACTTTTGCTTGGAGGCCGCATAGACCTCTGGAGCGATTCCGATCCATTTGTCGGGACGCGCCAGGCAGGTGCAGCGAAAGAAGCCCTCGCTGAGCGATTGGCCCGGGCCGTAATCAAAGTTATTCGGGAAACAGATGATGCCACTGCGTACATCCACCGGGTCCGCCGGCTGCTCATAGGAGAAGCGTTCGCTGTCATTGAAGAACACAATCGTGTCGTCGCCCCACCCTAGCCGTGCGGGAGTTTCGCGCAGGACCGTGATCGTTTCGACAAATCCCAGCTTCCGGACACTGGCTTCGGAGCGGCTCGCAGGGCGATCCTCTCCCCCATCCGCGGTGGCCGCGTCGTCCAATAATGCGTTCGTCTCTTCCCATCCAGCCGACGAAAGGATCCGTTTGGCCGCGACCTCTTCTCCGTTGTCCAAAACAACCGCCACGGCCCGGCCGGCCTCCGAGCGTATTTTCAGCACCCCACATTTCATCCGCCGCTCGCCGCCCGCCGCCCGATACTTGTCCGCCAGCACTCGCAGCATGCGGCGCACGCCCTCGAGCGGCCGGGCAAATCCTTCCAGGTAGAGCGCGCGAAACATGATCGCGAACTGCCCCAGTTCGATGTCGTTCTCCCGCGCGCTGCCGTAAAACATCAACGGGCAAAGGATCATGTCCTCGAGCAGCGGATCGCCGATCCGTTCGCGTAAAAACGCCCGCGCCGATCCTCCGGTCCCCTCGCCCGCGAGCGACTGATCACGAACATAGGCGGCGACCCGCCTGAAGCCGTCGATTTGCCGTGGAAAGAGCCGAGCGACCTCCGCCTCGAGGACCGCAAAATCATTCGTGAATCGAAGCGAGTGTTCGCCGCGCCCTCCGAAGGCCACCCGGGACCCTATTTGCGGGCAGAGGGCAAACTCGTCCCGTTCGATCCGCAGCTGGCGCAAAATCTTGCCCAGAGGCGTTCCCTTGGTCCCTTCCGGAACAAAATTGGTGACCGCGTGCAGCCCGACATCGTACTTGCGCCCATCAAGGCTGTAGAACCCGTTCAGGCCGCCGATGGCGTTGTGGCGCTCAAAGATGCAGACCCGCTGCCCGAAATGGGCCAGCCTAATTCCCGCCGCCAATCCCGAAACTCCGGCGCCGATGATGACGACGTCGTAGTGGGAAGCTGAATTCAATTCTTGGCCGCCAGCGCGTTGAACTTCGGAGTCAGATATTCGGCGCAACTGTCGAGGGAGGCCAGTTGCAGATAATCTGCCTCTGGAACCTCGATGCCGTGCCGCTTGCGCAACTCCATGACAATATCCAGAAAATCCATGCTATCGAGCTGCAATTGATCACGAAGGCGCACATCGGGCTTCACATTCGATAGGTCTTCGTCGGGCGCGATGTCGGCGATGATGTCGAGCACCACCTTTTTGCAGTCGTCTTTGGTCATGGTTCCAAACTCAAAACTAAGGGGTAAAGCGCGTGACAATCAACGTGGAATTTATTCCGAGCATGCCGAAGGAGTTGTTGAGGATCGAATCGACCTTGCTGGCCTGATACGGCGTGTTGAGAACCAGGCCTGGAAGGGCGCAGGCCGGGTCCAAATCTTCCACGTGGATGGTGGGATGAACGATACGATCATCAAACGAGGGAAGATTGCCCGCCAATTCCAGGGCGCCGGCAGCCCCCATGCAGTGCCCAATGTAGCTCTTGGTGTTGTTGATCGAGGTATCTGGGCAGCCGGACCCGAACACAGCCCGAAGAGCCTCACATTCCTGGATATCGCCCAGCGGGGTCGCCGTGGCGTGGGTATTCACGATATGGATGTCCTTGGGTTCTAAGTGCGCGTTGGCCAAAGCCTTCCGCACGCACTCGGCCTGCCGGATCGGATTGGGCAGCACGTAGTCGCTCGCGTCGCTATTGACCCCGTATCCCGCGATTTCCCCGTAGATTTTGGCGCCGCGGGCCCGGGCATCCTCCAGCCGCTCCAGGGTATAGAGGCAGCCCCCTTCGGAAACGACGATGCCGTTGCGGTTGCGATCGAAGGGCCGGGAGGCCCAGGTCGGATCGGCATGGCTGGCGAGCGCCCCCTGCGATTTGAATCCGGCGAAAATTCCGAACGTGTGGATGCTTTCGCTCACACCCCCGCAAATCGCGAGATCCACCTCCCCCAATCGGAGCATTTGCGTGGCATGGATAAGGCCCAAATTGCCCGCGGCGCAGGCCGCCCCGATCGTGTACGATGGCCCAGTCACTCCCAGATTGAGCGACGCTTCTCCCGCCGGATTATTGGCGACTGTTCGGGGATTGTGATAATGCGACCAGAATTTTGTGTCGTAGTTGAACTTCGAAATCGCATGGACTTCGTTCTCGGTCTCGACGTTTCCATGTTCGGTGATGCCGATGAAGATGCCGATCCGGTCCTTGGCAGCCGAAGCCCAGGCGATCCCGCTGTCGGCCACGGCCTCATGCGCGCAATAGATGCTGATGCTGCCGGCCCGTGTGCCGACGCGAACCTCCTTGCGCGTCTGGTGTTTCAACGGGTCGTAGTGACAGACTCCCGCGGGCAAACGCCCCATATGGCGCACTTCAAGCCATTCCACGCCCGGAGTTCCCGATAAAAGATTTTGGCGGAATTCCTTGAGAGAATTTCCGTTGGGGGCCGTCAGGCCGACGCCGGTGATCGCGATGCGCGCAAGGTTCATTCCGATTTGAGTCGAAAAGCGCTAGCCAACAGCAGGTCGAACGCAATACAAGCTTCTCGCAATGAACGTTCTTGTCGTTGGGGGAGCGGGTTATATCGGCAGTCACTGCGTGCGCCAGCTGGCCGCCGCCGGTCACCGGCCCGTGGTGCTCGACAATCTGGTCTACGGGCACCGGGGCGCCGTGGTGCCCGGAGTCTCCTATCACAAGGGGGAACTGGGCGATGAAGCGGTCGTCGGCGCCCTTCTAAAGAGCGAGCAAATCGAGCTCGTGATGCACTTCGCCGCCTTCTGCTACGTCGGGGAATCGGTCACAGACCCGATCAAATACTATCTGAACAATTCCGCTGCGACCTTCCATCTGCTGAAAGCCATGCTCGCTTCGGGGGTGAAGCGGTTCGTGTTCTCCTCGACCTGCGCCACCTACGGAGTCCCGGCGACACTGCCAATCGTGGAGACCCTTCCGCAGGCTCCGATCAATCCCTACGGCCAAACCAAGCTCGATGTCGAAAACCTCCTGAAGGCGCTGAGCGTTTCCCACGGGCTTTCGTTCGCCGCCTTTCGTTACTTCAACGCCGCCGGCGCGTCCGAGGATGGCTCGATTGGCGAGGATCACGACCCAGAAACCCATCTGATACCGGTGGCTGTCGACGTCGCGGTGGGCCGGCGGCCCAGCCTGCAGCTCTTCGGCACGGATTACCCCACCCCTGATGGCACCTGCTTGAGAGATTACGTGCATGTGGACGACTTGAGCCGCGCGCACATTGCCGCTTTCGAACGCCTGGCAACGCCGGGCACGGGGCTTTTCTACAATCTGGGCACCGGCCGTCCGTCATCGAACCGGGAGGTCATCAGCGCGGTCGAGCGGGCCACGGGCAAAAAGGTGAAGGTCATCGAGAGTCCGCGACGGCCGGGAGATCCGCCGGCTCTGTACGCCGATTCTTCAAAGGCCCAGCGCGAATTGGGCTGGAAAATCAAATTTCCCGATATCGACTCGATCGTGGCAACGGCATGGAACTGGCATCGCAGCCATCCCAAGGGCTACGGCGACCGCGGCTAAGCTTGGCCGCTGGGGATGGGTTCGGCCTTCAGGCGCTTCTGGAGCGCGGCCTTCGTGACACCCAGGGTCTTGGCGGCGGCGGCGATATCGCCGTTCGCCGCATGGAGCGCACGCCCGGTAAGCTCGCGTTCCACGCGCGGAAGGACGGCTTCCCCGCCGATCTCAAGTTCTGCAAAGACAAAATCGAGGGCGGAGTCGAGCGTTAGGGCGGTGGCGACGGCGGCCCCGGCGCCGAGGTCCCGGATCTCCGGAGGGAGGTCCTTCAGAAGGATCGCATCACCCTGCGTCACCACGGCGCTGCGGTAGACCGCGTTCTCAAGTTCGCGGACATTGCCGGGCCAGTTGTGGCGCATGAGCACGGCCATGGCTTCCGGCGAAACCTTGGAGACCCTCGCCTTCTTCTGTTTGACGAGGTTTTGAAGGCAGAAATCGACAATCTGGGGGATGTCGTCGACCCGGTCGCGCAGAGGAGGCATTTTGATCCGCACGACGTTGAGCCGGTAATACAGATCCTCGCGGAAAGCCTTCATCTTGACCGTCGCTTCGAGATCCTTGTTGGTCGCCGCAAGGATGCGGACATCGACGCGGATCGTCTCGGTTCCCCCCACCCTCTGGATTTCGCCTTGTTGGAGCACGCGCAGGATCTTGGTTTGGGTGGCGAGCGCCATGTCGCCGATCTCATCGAGGAAGATCGTCCCGCCATCACACAGCTCAAATTTACCGATCCGCTGGCCGGTGGCGCCCGTGAACGAGCCTTTCTCGTGGCCGAACAGCTCGCTTTCGATCAGATTGTCCGGGATCGCGGCGCAATTGACGGCGATGAAGGGCCGCGTGGCCCGGTGGCTGTGCTTCCAGATGGAGCGCGCCACCAGCTCCTTGCCGCTTCCGCTCTCGCCGGTGATCATGACGGTGACATCGCTGGCGGTCACCTGTCCGATGATCTTAAATACGTCCTGCATGACCGGCGACGATCCGACGATCCCTTCCTTGTAGTCTTCGCTGTTGATCGTCGGCTTATAGTCGCCCACGGCGCGGAGGTCAGCGTGGGTCTTGAGCGCGTTGTCGGCGAGCGTCAGAACGCGCTCGGGATCGAACGGCTTCATCACGTAGTCGAAAGCCCCGAATTTCATCGCCTCGATCGCCGTTTGAGCGGTTCCGAAGGCGGTCATGAGGATCACCAGCTGCTTGGGATTGGCCGACCGGATGTGTTGCAATGCCTCAAGGCCGCTCATGCCGCTCATGCGGATGTCGAGGAAGACAAGATCAGGCACCGGTCCCTTCTTCACCAAGGCGATCCCCTGTTCGCCGTTTGGCGCCTCCGTCACGATGTAGCCGCGGGACGAAAGCACGCGAGCGAGCGAGTAGCGGATCTCCGTGTCATCGTCGATGACCAGGATGGTGGGAGCTTTGACGGAGGTTTCCAAGGTTCGGCTGGCGATTTGCTGGGACTGGGTTTGACTATGGGCATGTTGGGCTGGTCAATCAACTTGTTCCGCATCCGCGGCATTCAACTCTCGCTGCACTTCAGCTTTCTGCTGCTTCTCGCCTACGCGGGATACGAGGGCTGGCAGGACGCGGGGAGCGCGGGCGTTTTCTGGGGAATCGCGACCCTGCTCGCGTTCTTCACCTGCGTGGTCCTGCACGAACTGGGGCACTCGTTGACCGCGCGGCGCTATGGCGTCCATGTTCGCCGAATCCTGCTCATGCCGATCGGTGGAATGGCGGAATTCGATTCGATTCCGCGTCAGCCTTCCCAGGAATTGGTGATCACGATTGCCGGACCCGCGGTCAATTTCCTGATCGCGGCCATTCTCTGGTGCGTGTTTGGGTTTCCGGACGAGCGATCGCTGACCTTGCTTCCTAGCTCGATCACCGAACTCGGGCAGCTTCTGTTGATCGCCAACTTCGGGATGGGGATTTTCAACCTGATACCGGTCTTCCCCATGGACGGCGGCCGCATTCTTCGCGCGCTTTTGGCCACCCGGCTCTCCTATGTTCGGGCGACCTTTTGGGCTTCCGCAGTCGGCAAAGTTCTGGCGGGAGTCTGCATCCTTTTCTTTCTGTTCCTGGCGGTGCGGGCGGACGATTCGACGGACCGCTTTCCGTACTACCTGAGGGCGTCTCTGTTCGTCTTCATTTTCGGAGCCGGCGAGGCCGAATACCGCGCGGTTCGCAGACGGGAGTTTGAGGAGGCCCGGTGGCGAGAAGCGATCTCGAGTCTGTATGGTCCGCAGGATACCGAGGAGCCCCCTGTTCTCACGGGAGATTCCACCCCGTAGCCGCCCTGATTTGCGCTTGCCTTCGCCCCAAAAAGACCGATTTTCTGACCTTTCGCGCAAGCGAATGGGCTCGTAGCTCAGTTGGAAGAGCGCCTCAATGGCATTGAGGAGGTCGTCAGTTCGAACCTGATCGGGTCCACCAATTTGGAGGAGGCGGGCTTCGCCGCGTCGAAGACGCCAAGGCCCCAGACGGCCGGCGAACCGGGCGCCAAAATCCGCGGGCTCTTTGCGCCCGCCAGATTGGCGCCCACGGAGACGGCCGATAAGGCGTCAATCTTTGCGGCGAAGCCCGTCTCCTCCAAATTGGCGCTTTCAGGGGAATGAGGGGGACGGAGTGCCGCAGCTATTTCCTGCCTCCGTCGGTTCTCCGACAAAAAATCTAGCTACCGCCCCAACTGCACCGCTTCTCCAAGGATAACGAAGCATGCCGGCTACAAGCCGCGCTGGACAAGGCAATGCCGGCAAGTTTTGCGACGGTCGAGATTCCGCGAACGTAGCGATCGCCAATTTGGAGGAGGCGGGCTTTTGATAATTCGGTGGTCGTCAATAAGCAGGTTGCGCCCGTGCGGGCGGTAAACGTATATTTCGACCGGTCGATGAAAAGAAAGCTATGAGACTTAAAGTGGATAGCGAAGCCGATGCGCTCTACTTGAGGCTGGATGACACCTCGATTGTCCAGTCCGAGGAGGTGTCTCCTGGCATCGTGCTCGATTTCAACGACCGGCAGCAAGTGGTCGGAATCGAAATTCTAAAGCTTTCGACGCGGAGTCCGCTTCTCAATCTGCGGGAACTCCAATTTCAGACGACCTGAGCGTCGGGCGTTGGCGACACTTGTGATCGCTCAGCGAGCAGGATAGCGGCATCGCCGAGTTCGACACCGAACTTTTCCAATTCGCGGCAAGGTATCCGAGCCGGCCGCCCGTGAGCTTTAATCCGGCGCTGCCGGATGTACCGACGGACAATGTCATCGAGCGTCCTCGAGAAAAAGGCGCCACATCGGTCGTTGCCCGCACAAACGGTACTCGGAGTCCACGCCCCATTGTGGAGCTTTTAGGCGAATCCAGATAGGGCCTGTGCGATATTCGCAATTGGCCCTATCTGGGTCCATTTTGGCACGGTGACGCCGGAAGCAATCGAGCGCGTTTTTCGCCTAAAGCTGGGCCTATTGGCGATCAGGGCTAGACGCCCAGCGATTCAAGCCGGAAAGACCGGCAAATTTGGCAACGCAGCGCGCGTTGACCCCCTGGGGCGGACACCCCACCCCTTCGTCTTGCGACAAGATTTGCCGGAGCGTAGGGGACATCGCTCGGGCTTGCCTTCACAGCCAGAGGAGCTAGCTCTTATTCATGACCCGTCGGTCACAGAAATTTCAGGTTCAAAAATCTCCCCTCACTGTACCGAATCGGAAGCGAGTGGAAGAGTTGCGGCGTTTGCCTGCGAAGAAGCGGATCGCCGCGATTGCAGCCGACTTGAAATGCATTCCGAAGGAGGTCTCGGACGAAAATGTTTTCCATCACAAGACGCTGCTGCGAATGTGGGACTCGGCCAGGATTGAAGCGGGGGTCGTGACGCCGATGGAGGTGCAGCGGGAAAATTCTCCCGTCACTTTCGAAGAGATGGCGAAAGCCACGCTGGTGTTTCGCCCCCGCCTCCGTGGCTGACGCGACGACACCCGGCGAATTCGATCCCATTTTCCGGCAGGGGGTGCCGATCGTTGGGGGTCATGCCGTCAATTTGTGGGCCACATACTACTCACCGCGTGGCGATAAAGAACTACGCGAGTTTGCCCCGTTTATCTCAAAGGACGGGGACATCTACCTAAAGGACCCGCAAATTGCGCAAGCCGTCGCGACTGCCGCCGGCTGGCGCTTCGAGAAGAATCCCGAAGCCCGGTCCGCAGTTTTGGGAAGGATCGTGCTGGAAAAAGGCGGCGTTCGCCTTGATGTCCACGTCATGCGAAGCGTCAACGGTCTCTCCGAAGCAGGACCTGGCAAAGACGGAAAGTTTGAATCTTCAGAGCGGAACGACCTATTGCCTGCCGGCCCCGGACGTCATGCTAAAGGCAAAACTTTCCAACCTGGATACCATAGAGCAAAAAGAACGCGACCGCCAGGATGAGCGACACGTACGGATGATGATTCTTTGCAACCGGCACTATTTACTCGATTCTGTTCAAGCCGCTCGAGCCGGACAATTGGCGGAACGGGAGGCGGTCAACAGATTCACCGCCACCCACCGGGTCATAAATTCGGCGATGGCCCGTCGGCTGGATCAAAAGCACCTTCTCAAGCTGGGTGCCGCGATCCCTGCGCGGGAAGCGCTGGGAGATATTTCTGAGCGCCGAAAACTGAGCGCCTTTTACGATCATCAGGTTCATAAAATCCGCCGCCAACCGGGAGTTTAGCTGGCCTCGCCGCTGCGACTATTCGTTCCGCGTAATTGCCATTTCGGCTCCCTTCTTTTGCTGAATGAAGCTCACGATAAATTGCCGCCCAAACGTTGCGCAAAACGCAAGGGGTGGGGTGTCGCCGTTAATTTCCGGGATAGGGCCGTCCGACCCCATGGTCGGACGACGCCCCCCACAGACCCGGACGAGCGCAATTAACGCATCCGGTTCCTCAAGTTGCGGGTTCGATTACAGAAACGAATGAACAATACGTGCGGGAGCCAACGGTAGGGTACGGCGGATGCCAGGCTGCCCGGGCTCGTTAAACCCGACGTCACGGAGCCTTTGGATCTTAGCATGCAAGCTCAGGGGCCCAGCAATTGAGCTGAAAAGCAACCAGGGGCCAGATCGTTTCGATCCAGAAAGACACACACGCACACGCTCACCGCGCAGCCTGGCTCGTAGGATAGTCTCTGATCGATTTTAGACTCGGATGGAGCGCTCGATCCACAGCCCGTTCATCAAGGATCAATTCGACCGCAGCCACCCGGTTTTCGAGAAGTCCAATTCGCAGTTTGCTGTGTTCTAGTTCGGAGAACCCCTCCTTAGACACAAGTCCCGCGATGCCTTCCAGTCGGGCAACTCGGGTTGCCAAGCGCTCTGTTCGAATTGTCTCGATACAGGCCACGCCAGCGAGGAACACGAGCACGGTAACGATAAATGCTTTCGTCCTCATTCGCGATCTAGCCCAAGCGTGCGCGCTGCTTGCTGAGGCCGCAAGAGCGAACGGCGACAGGAATCCATTTTATTCCTTTTCGATCCTATAAGAACGAGGGATGCGGGGCCAACGGACAAAGGGTCCGCGGGTTCGGGGTCACGGGTCAGTCAACGAGAAGTGCGCCGTTGCACCGCTCTGCAAGTGTTCCGCCGGCCTTTGCCGTTGATATTCCAACCCCTCCCGATAGGCATTGGCGCGATGATCCGCCGGCATATTGAGTGCGCCACCTTGGTGGGCTTATGGATAGCGTGCGGGTATCTGTTCCATCTTGTCTCCCATCAAGCGAGGCGTCTGTCCACGAACCTCGTAAAAAAGTATCCTCGGATATCCGCTCTTTTCAAATGAGCGTGCAGACGTGAAGCGCGGGCCCTCATGGCTATGAATCCACGGGGGCCCTTGAGCCTCCGGCGCCTGAACCGCAAGGCGGCAGGCATAGCCTTCGCGGCGACGATCGGTTTCAACGTGATCGTCTACGTGGCACTCTGCTGCTTCGGAAACAATTTTGGTGCCGGCTATCCTAGGCATATCGCGCGGGCGATCGGAATTGCGTCGTTGGTGATCGACGGGCCTGGACTGATCGTATGGGCAGTATTTGAACGCTTGGCCCGAGCTTCGAATGTTGGAATCCTCGGCGTTTGGTTGACGATCACCACCCTCTTCAGCGCGGTGTTCTGGGCTCTCGTATTCGGCTTCCTGCGGAGGAACCGCAAAGCTGCCTCCGCCTCGACCGCTGCCTGAGTTAAGACGCGCCCGCCTCTTGTCGCCCCCTGCCCTGGCTCCTGAGATGCCAGTGATGACTGATGAGCAGAAAGCGCAGATGCGGCAGGCCTACCGCAAATGCTGGTCGGATGTGATTCTTCTCTGGGACGAGTCCTCAAAGGGCCCGGGCGGGATGTTGCCTTCACCACGGGTCCCACCCAACGACCCGCCAAGGAATCTGTCGTCCTCGGAAGGGGTGCGGCAACTCCAGGATGAATGGGACGCCGAGCACCGCCGGCCCTGAGCTTCAGGAATGCTGACGCGGGCCAGCTACTCCATAAAAGCCCGGGCACCGTGCCTATCGTGGAGGAACACGCGAGCCGGCATGCCGAAGTATCCCACAGCCGCGAACGTCCGCACCTCCGCCGCCGTGACCTCGGTCACCAGGAACCGGAACGTCGTCTTGAGCGCCGCCTTCTCGCAATCGGCTCCGAGATATGTCTCGAAAACATCGATCCAGAGATGCCCGTCGTCGTACTTCCGCGAGACGAAGGGGACACCGAACGTCGGCCCCGGGTCTTCGTTCACGATGGCGAAACCGCTAACGAGGCCGGCCGGAAAGGCGGTCAAGAAGGATGAGGCATCGGGTGGCTGTGCTTCGCCCATGAATCGAGGACGATGTCCTTCGCTGAACTGGCCGTCGAGCATCGGGACCACCCTGCCGTGCGTCCTGGAATCCTGATCCGTGAGCCGGCGGATCCGGAGTGCCCTGTTGCTAGGCACTCCGGATCCGGATCACTGCCCTTCCCATCTCTCCTCACTCACAGGCCGCCGCAGGTAGTGCGACGCCACGAACTCCGGATGTATATCGAACCAGGCTTCCAGCTTCTTCCGCGTCGTATAGCGCCCCATGAACGGGCTGTCGCCATGCACACGGCCGGCACGCTTGATCCCGGAGATGACCCAATCTGTGAAACCCAGGGCCTTGAGTGCTTTGGCGTTCAGCAACACGGGAGGAATCAGCCGGTCGCTATTATCGGGTCTCGACCGGGATCTGCGGCCGCATCGTCTGGTACAACCCAGCCGCGACGAGTTGGTTCACGGATCCGCGGGCCGTCAGGTGCCGGGCGACCTCTTGCCACAGCTCTAAAGTCGCGGGTGGCAGCCGGACGCTCCGAGTTTCGGTCGAGCATTTCCCTAGGTTTGGAACTGGGTGCATGATTCTTCCTCGTATCAACAAAGCAGCGACAGATGATCGGATGAACGGACCGATGTCGCCACGGCCGGCGATCTTGGTGAGACTCTCGGAGAGCTGGGTTGGCAAGCGGAGTGTGACGTGCGACGAGCGTGCCTTCCGCTTCGCGAGAGCCCGGCGGAACGGGCGGCAAGCAAGTTGAGCTGCATGCATCTGGACCTTTCTTCTGCGACGGAAGCACCCACGGCGGGGTTAGATGGCAGGCCAGAGCGATCCTGCTCCCCTTTCGGGGCCCGCCGTGGGGGCAACCGGCAAGCTCTAGGAATTTGGTTGAAGCTGTGCCGGCCGATCTAACCCGGAAAGCACGGCCGGTGAGTAAGAGCGACGGCTGGCGATCGTAAAATCTTAAGAGGTTTATGACAGGTTACTTGTGTAACACAGATTCGCCGATCTGTCGTACACTATCGCCGGATCTGTACGACAAATTGATTCCGGCCATAGGCCCCCGGTTTGGCGGCCGAACAAGCCGCCCGCAGATTTCCGTTCGACCGGGCGATGCGTCGAAGACAGGCTATGTCCTCCAGATGGAGTTGCTTCCCTCACAGCGTGCCGAGGTCTTCGAGGTGCTGACCGCTCGCGGGGTCGATGTATCGCGCGTGAAATGGACTAGGGAATGTTTTCAAACCGACTGATCGAGGCAGCACTTGCCATGAAGGTTAGAAAGAGGAAGATGTCGCGCCAGAAACGCCGCTATGGCCGAGCATCAAACCAATCTGAGATTGGACGTGGGCTACGAGCCTGCCCCTGCGGTGGTGTCGGAGCTGCGGGACGAGATCGCGGCGGCCTGGGGATTGCCGTTGGGACAGCGGGTGGAAGTGAGTTTGCGGAACGAGCGGTGCGCGCTGAGGGGGGTACTGGAATTGCAGCGTGCACCGGATTATCCATGGGATGGGCGGCAAGCGCTGCAACTTGTGGTCGCTGGTTTCGTTTTCAGCAGCCGAGAAATGGAACGCTGGACGGTGCTTTAGGGCAGGTTCAAACCTCGTGGTTGAGCCAGTCGAGCACGGCGGCAAAGTAAACGAAGCCGTGAAAGGTGACCGCGAGTTTTTCGTAACGGGTCGCGATGCGGCGGTGGCGCTTGATCCGGCTGAAGAAGTTTTCGACCACATGGCGGTGCCGGTAAAGTTCGCGGTTGAAGTAGATCGGCGTGCGCCGGCGACTGCGGGGAGGTATGCAGGTGAATGCGCCGGTATTGGCGAGATCTTGGCGGAAGCGGTTCGAATCGAAGGCGCGGTCCGCGACCGTCCATCTCCCTTCCAAAAGCGACTGAAGCGGCGCGCAGGCCCGAAGATCATGCTGCTGTCCTGGCGCGAGATGGAGACCGATTGCTCGCCCGATACCGTCCACCACGGCTGCGAGCTTGGTGTTGAGGCCGCCCTTGGTGCGCCCCATGGCTTGATTCGCTTGCCCACCGATCGTGTTCGCGGCGTCTCGGTGCACCTTGATGTGGGAGCAATCGACGCACCGGATCTTTCCGACCGCCCCACGGGCGATGGCATCGAGCAGCCGAGGCCAGAGGCCCGATGCGCACCATCGCCGGAATCGGGTATAAACCGAACTCCACGGACCAAAGCAGGCTGGCAGATCACGCCACGGGATTCCGGTTCGCAGGACGTACCAAATGCCGGTGACCATGAGCCGATCGTCCTTCGGAGGCCGGCCGCCACGGTTACAACTGTGCCAATCTGCCAGGCGCGAGTTTCGCGCCTCGTTATCTTAATTTTTTTAGCCGGAGCCAAACAGGCTCCGGCAGCTCCAGCCGGTGTGTAAATATCATGGCTCATCCTATGAAACTAATTCGACTTACGTGTTCCACGAAGTTTGAAAACATTCCCTAGGCGGACGACGCCAGGGCTGCCTACTCCAAAAACCGCAGCCACAGGACCAACCGTCCGCGGGTTCGGGGTGCCGGGATCCGACGGCCGTCGCGCTAGGCGTCAACGATGCACAGTCATTGCTCTGACGGTGCCATCCTGTTCGCTACAAGATCTCGATACGCAGAAGCCAAACACTGCACGAAATAGCGATGAATTCCCACAGCCCCTGCTGGCGTCGTTAACGTCGGCATCTTGGCAGTGTCCATGCCGATGATGACCACACGCCCTCGGATCTCGCCTTCATCGACCGAGCCTTCAAGGAGGTTGGCGAACGAGATCGTCCCATAAGCTTCAGAACCGTCCGGTGTCGCTCGGTAAACGTTCAGGGGATCAACCGGCAAGAAGCCTTCGCCGATCTCGATTCGGCCCTTCTTTGGGCTACTGGCTCGCGTACCTGTTGCCAACTCCAGACAACAGAGGACGAGCGATTCATAGGGAGCCCCGCGGTAGCGCTCGACGAGCGGAATGTCTGGGCTGTTGAAATCTACGAAGCCCACCCGAGAAGCGGCTTCCATCAGAGCAGGCAAAGGAATCCATCCGCGCACTCCCCTCACCTTCGCTCGGGCACCTACGTCCTCAAACTCGAATCTTGCCGGCAGGTCCTGCGGCAAGCCGTCGTCCGAGTTGAGGCATGCTTGGATCGCTACGGGAACCTCTCCCATAGCTCGAGCGAGCGCCGCGTCGCCATCTGAAGATTTGGCCTGATCGAAAAAGAACTTCAGCACCACCGCCTTCGCATGCAGGCGACCGCAGGCATCAACCGCGGCAGCCATTTTCGCCCGGTCATAGGGAAATGGTCCCAATTTCTTCTCAGTGGTGTCGTCGATCATCACGACCGCGAAATCGGCGGGGAAAGTATGGATGGCGGGTGCGGCTCGCGCGGCCGACATGGAGCAAGCAACCAGCAGAGCTGTGAACAACATGCCCTTTCTCACGGTGCGAAGTGAGGGAGATTCGAGGGACCACCGCAACCGCTAACCAGGACGACGAATCTCCTCCGCCCTCCCATCCCACACCAGCTTCGTCAGAATCCGGGCCTGAAGGGTTCCGGGCGCATGTGGACCTCGCGGGAGGTGACGTCACAGTGGTTCCAAAAAGAGTTTTGGGCGTGCCACCGGATGGCATCGAGGCATCATCACCAGTACCAGCATGAGGAGCAGCACCACCAGGAGAAGGACTACGACCACCACGACTATCGCGACTCCGGGAAGTGCGACTGCAGCTAAGGTGCCGAGCAAGGTCAGGCGAGGCCAAACCCTCAAATTTGATCCACGAAAGATGATGGAGATGGCAGTTGAGGTGATGGCGCGCTCGATTGGCGAATCGCGGCCGGACAGGAAAGCCACCCCTCTGGTAGGAGCCGTGTTGGTAAAGCGGGACGGCACCGTCGAGACTGCATTTCGCGGAGAACTACGCGACGGGGACCACGCCGAATTCGCCCTCTTAGAACGCAAGAATCGTGCTGTCCGCCTCGATGGCTCAAAATTGTTTGCGACCCTGGAACCGTGCGCCCCGGGCTCGCGAAAACATCCAAAACTAGGCTGCGCGGAGCGAATCGTTCTCGCCCGCATAAAAGAGGTTTGGATAGGGATCGAGGACCCAGATCCCACCGTCGACCGCAAAGGTATCAAGCATCTCCAAGACAACGGCGTGACGGTATACATGTTCGACCGTGACCTACAGGAACAGATTCGCGCGGCGAACAAGGACTTCATCGCGCAGGCCCTTGAACGAAAGGAGGCGGCAGAAGCGGAGCAGCCGGCCATACTCTCGTCACTTGAAAATCCAGTAGCAACGGCCGACCTGCGCGATTTTGCGCCGGACGTTCTGACCCGCTATCGGAAACTTGCGAATTTGGAGGAATCCAGCGAAGTATTTCAGCGTCGATTGATTCAGCAGGGATTACTGATCGTGGAAGGAACGAAGCTTGTTCCCTCCGGGTTTGGAATGCTGCTTTTCGGCACATCTCCTCGCGACGTGATGCCGCAAGCGGGACTGCTCGGAACGATCCATTATCCTGATGGGGCCGAGGAGGTGCGCGACTTCAGTGGGCCGATGGTCCTTGTTCCCGAACAAGCTATTCAGTGGCTACGGGACAAACTCCCGAATCCCATCGATCGCAGCGGTGCGCAGCGAAGGGCGACGACCGATAAGTTTTATGAGCTGGTTCGCGAAGGCATCGTCAATGCGCTCGTGCACCGCGATTACGAAATTGCAGGAGCGAAGTGTCAGTTGTCGGTCACGTCCGATGCCATCGTCATCAAGAGTCCCGGTGCGCCTATTGAGCCGATAACTCTGCGCCAATTGCAGGAGTTCAATGCCCCGATGCTGAGTCGAAATCCGGTGCTTCACTATGTCTTTGCGAAGATGGAGTTGGCTGAGGAGCGCGGCTTGGGGTTGAAGTCGATGAAAGCCCGGGCTTCGGAAGTCGGCTTGCCGCTTCCGAAGTACCGTTGGGGGTCGCCCTATCTGGTTTTGACACTCTATCGCACGGCCAATGCTGCAGCACAGGCAGTCGGCAGAAGGACGCTTGGACTCATGAGCAACTCTGAAAAAGCGGGGTGGGCTTGGCTGGTGACTCAGGAAACTGTGAACTCGAAGGAATATGCCGATGCGATGAGGGTACCCAATCGGACTGCGTTGAATCACTTGAAACGGTTCACCCAGCTACGACTCTTGCGAAGGATCGGCTCCGGCCCAGCAACCCGCTATGCGGTAACGACTCCATGAGTCGCTTAGCGGCGCTAGCTCTATCCCGCCAAAGTCCCGCCAAAATGGCGGGATAGCTCAGCAGCAGGGTGAAGCAGGGACCGATCCCGCCAAAATCCCGCCATTTTGGCGGGATAGCCGGATTCGAGATTATTGTCGCCCAGCGGGGCTCTCGAAGGTCACGTCCGGCCCTCCTCTTCCTGCTCCTTGTCGTCCTCGTGCTCGTCCTCAAGTGACTCATCGCGACGCGCCCTCGGAGCGTAGCGAGGCCGTGCCAGCCCCGCGCTAACGACGCGAGCCCCTGGGAGGCGCCCGACAAGCGCCCGCGTTCAGGCGCGCGCCCCTCACCTACAGGGCCTCCGTCCTCGGATCCGACGCCCAATTCTCGGTGACACTGACGCCAGGCGGGACGCCGCCGCGGGAGTACTCGAGCCCATGCCCATCGCGCAATCTCCGGCCTTCTCCGGCGAGCTTGCCCAGGCGCGAATCGGCATCCGACATCGCCCGAATCAAGCCAGGAGACCAATTTATGACGGGCGGCAGCGGATTGGGACAGAACGCCTTGTAACCGTTCCCCGCCCGTCGCCAAACACCGGAGGGCTTTTGCGCAGGTTGTCCTCGGCTGGGCATGACCGAAACAACGCTGTTCGTTATTTCAGCTTCAAGCATTTTACTGAAATAATAGCATTTATTATTTCAATCCATGGGCCGGTGTCCGCCAAAGGTCGCGACCGGCAAAATCGTGATCCAAACACGATCCAGAAGTTCTCTCCTAGGAAGGTTCGAACCTGATCGGGTCCACCAATTTGGAGGAGGCGGGCTTCGCCTCTTCCAAATTGGCGCTTTCAGGGGAATGAGGGGGACGGATTGGCGTGTGCCTTACGGAGTTTCCGGTTGCCCGTCCGCCATTGCCGAATAGGCTATTCCTCATGACAAAGCTGGCTGAAATCCAAGAAGCCATCCTCCACCTCGGCACCGAGGAAAAAGAGCGCCTGCGGATTTGGTTGGACGGAACGGCACTCGACTTGGAGGAGGACAGCCCGGAGTTGGAGGCCGAATTGCTCAAGGCCGTACAGGGACCGCATTCTCCGTTGGTAAAAGACGATCTCGAAGCTATTGCGAGAAAGGCACTGCGCGACCACGGGGCCCGGCGCAGCGCATGAGTCTTCCGTTCCGGCGCTCGGACTATTTTCTAACCGACTTCGACAACCAGTATCGGTGGTATCTCACCGAAGCCCGTGAAGCGGTCGCACGGAAATACCTCGATGCCGTCTGGCGGACTTTGGAGGAACTTGCCGCCCAGCCTGGCCTGGGACGCCTTCGACGATTCCGGCATCCTAGCCTAAAGGGCCTACATTCTTTTCGTGTGCAACGGCCGTTTCAGGTCCACCTGATTTTCTACCGATATGATGACAGAACGTTGTCCGCCGAACGCCTGATGTCCGGCCGGCGCGACTTGGCGAGGCGTTTGCGGGAGCCGCCGGCATCAATTTGATCCATGGAATTTTTATTGGGATACACCGAGCATGAGTATGTGGCCGTCGACGGACGGGGTCATGTCAATCTTAACGGAACAATTGTCGACCGGGCCGGAGACGGAAATCGCCTGCATTTCACTCTGGCGCTCGACCAAACGCATTTGAGAGCGGCGCTTTGCCAATTGGACGGTATCACAGCGAAATTTCCAGTCCGCTAACCGGAGTTATAAAGTTCATCGGCCGACGGCCTTGCTGGGCGGAAAACAGCCCGATTCCTGTCGTTGCGTTGGACCCCATCGGGCCCCGTGCCGGAGGCCTCAAAACTGGCGAACCAAACGCGAACCAAGGCCGTCTCCCGGGCGCCGTTCGAACCTGATCGGGTCCACCAATTTGGAGGGAGCAAACTCGGTCGCGTCGGGGTTGCCAAGGCCCCAGACGGATGTCGAGGCCGGCCAGATCGCGGCCCAGAGACATCCGATAAGGCAACATCTCCGCGACCGAGCCTGCTCCCTCCAAATTGGCGCTTTCAGGGGAATAGGCGGGACGGATTGATTGCGCATGAGGCGGCTGTTATACTTTCTCAAGGAATTGACCCATGCTTGAGTCCGACCTCAGTTCAATCTTTGCCGCGCTTCATGATGCGGAAGTGCGGTATCTGGTCGTTGGCGGTTTGGCGGTGATTGCGCACGGCCACGCCAGAGGCACCGCCGACGTTGATCTGGTTGTAGCCCTCGACGAGGAGAATGCGACGAGGGCTGTACAAGCGCTGGGCTCCCTGGGATATCGGCCGCTCGCACCTGTCGCAGCCAACTCGTTTGCGATCGAGAAGATTCGGCGGTCGTGGGTTGAAGAGAAGGGAATGCGTGTCTTTCAGATGATTTCCGACGAGCACCCTGGCACCAGTGTCGACCTATTTGTGACGATTCCGTTCGATTTCGGCGTCGAATATTCTCGAGCGCCTCGAATGGAACTCGTCCCCGGCCACGCTGTACCAATCGTCCCCTATGACGCGTTGCTGGCGATGAAGCGGGAAGCCGGTCGGCCCAGGGACCTGGACGACCTAGCGAACCTCGAGCTTGGCCGGAGAGACATTGGCTCATTGGAAATGTAAATTTGACGCACCGGGCTTGAGACTTATGCTACTTCCATGGAAGCAGAGGGCAAACCGGGGAAACCCACTTTCGGTTCATTCGAACATGCGGACCTTGTGCGCGCGAAACGAATGGCTGCGCTGACGCCAGCGGAGCGGGTTTCCATCGCGTGTTCCCTCGATCTGATGAGCCGCCGCATGACTGCAGCGCGCCGGGGGGCAGCGCCGGTGCCGGCCAAATCAGCAGTTCGCGGTTAGTCCGGCTAGCTCGTTACGGTACTTCGTAAACTTCTGCCAACGCGTCTCCGGTCGTATTGTTCGCCCCGGATATCTCCATGGTATAGGCGCCTGGGGACAGGGTGACAAACTGGGCGCTGTCGGAACTAGGGATACCGGAATTATTCGATTGCAGCGGAAATGCGCCTACCGCTTTGGCTAAGCAAAGCTATTTGCCGGGGATCGATATGATAATCCGCTTGCGACTTTTCTGAGCGAAGGAACGCGATCGCTGCGTGTGCGTCGGTAATTGAGTTCGCGAATGAAAAATCACCGTCGCTTCCCCAAGCGCCGCGGTAAGTGAAAAAGAGGACGTTCAGGCCTGCGCGCTGCAAGACGTGAATCAGATCCCGGTTGCCATCCATACCCGCCATGCCATGTAGAAAAACAATGGTCTTTTTCGGTGCGGAACCTTCGGCAACCTACATCGTCCCGTTACGCCGTTGGCCGGCGGACAAAAAGAACACATCTTCGTAGCGCATCGGATATCTGGCATCCACGCGCGGGAGATCCTGTGTCGCCGGATCGAACGCCGGCGCCGCCGAGGTAGCCGAACTCCGATCGGTGATTGGAGGCACCAGCAGCAGAGTTGCGATGACCCCGGTTGCTCGAAGACCCGCTGTCATCGTGCTTTTTGGGTCAAACGCAACTAGGCAAACTCGAGACCATGCGGCACAAAGAGGGAAAAATCCGATCGATTGGCCGTAGCCAGACGCGCACCGGTGCGAATCGCCGTCGCCGCGACAAGGCAGTCATATCGAAGGGCGCGCTTTCGGCCGACCGCATTGAAGAGGCTCGCGGCCAATTCCGCCTCTTCCCGGCCGATAGGAATAATCCGATCCTCGATTATATGCCGGACTGACTCGACGAGTTCGGATTCCACCGGGCCGGTTACAAACTCCATCCAGGCGATCGCGCTTGTACTCGCGGCTTCACCTTCCAAGAGCCAGCGCCTTAGGTCGGCGCCCTGGGGAGTGGAAGCGATGGCGCCCAGGATCAGGTAATTGGCATCCAGCTGTATCACAGCGACGAGCGCTTACTCCATGCTTTTTGATCCTCGCGCAAACCCCGAAGATAGCCGGCAGCGCCGTCTGTATAGGCGGGATCTCGGGCCGTTAGATCCTGTGCCTGCTTCAACGCCTCCAACGGGGATATTCGTTTTGCAGCGGCACCGGAAGGAACGAGTTCCGCCAACGGCTTGCCACGGTAGCTTAACATCATTCGTTCGCCCCGCTTGAGTTCGCGAACGATGCGCTCCGAATGGGTGCGTAAATCAACCATGGAAATCGTCTTCATGTTAAAGATGAAGATCATGTTCATCTTTCTGTCAAGTGCGCTGAATCCTCCACCCCATCCGGCCATCGAATAGCAATTCAGTTTTACTCAAATCAGTCTACTAGGAACGAGCCGGCGAGCGAATCGAAATAATTGCGATCCAAACGCGATCCCAAATCTCTTTCCTCTGAAGAATGGAACCTGATCGGGTCCACCAATTCGCCCCAGTAGCTGGTCGCGTTTCCCTGCGCGTTCCTTTCGGCACTTATCGTTTCCTTTGTCACCGTAGTTTTTTTCGGCTTTTTGTCCCACCATGAGCTTTCGAAGGACCAAAGATTCGCTGCGATGAAAGGCGCCTACATCTTGTGCTTCTTCGCTGCGGTCATCCACGCTGCGCGTCTGGTGACGAAGTAATAAGAGACTTCAGTCTGAAGTCTCTAGCGATAAGGTATTAGGGCTCGTCAGCCCGACAGGATGGGCGTCAACTTTCCTCCCAATGCCGGATAGTCAGCCAGCGTCCGTCCATCGCGCGATCTTTCTAAGCTACGCGTCGCAAGACGCGGAGGCGGCGCGGCGCATCTGCGAATCGTTGCGCTCCGGCGGCGCCGAGGTCTGGTTTGACGCCGATGGCGGCCTCGAACACGGCGACGAATGGGACGCAAAGATCCGCCGCCAGATCAAGGAGTGCGTACTTTTCATCCCGATCATCTCAGCCAACACGCAGGCGCGGTCGGAGGGCTATTTTCGGCTCGAATGGGAGCTCGCGGCCGAGCGTGCGATGAGCATCGCGTCGGGGGTGATTTTCATCCTGCCGGTTGTGATCGACGATACCCGCGAGCCCGACGCACTCGTGCCGGACCGCTTCCGCAAAGTGCAGTGGACCCGGCTGCCAGGCGGCGGCGTTTCGCCCGAGGCGCAGGCGCGCCTGCTAAAAATCTGGTCCCATCGCACCGGCGCGCTTCCGCGCGATGCCGCGCGAAGTGGCGGAGCAGAAAGCCAGCCTCCGTCCTCATTGCTTCCGACGGGCGCTGTCCAGCCGCGCCATAAAGTCCATGCCTTGATCGCCGTCGCAACTTTGAGTTTGGCCGGAGTGGTCGCCTGGTTGCTGGCCGGCCGGAATAGCCGGGCCATGCCAAGGTCGGTCGCTGGCAGCGGTGAATCGGCCATCCGAGTGCCAACGGCGCCCGTTGCGCCATTGTCCGGGGCGCGGCAGCTCGTGGGGAAGGCCAGGACTCTTTTTGATGCGCTCGACGGCACTCGGGATGACTACGCGCTGGCATCCGACTATTTGAAAAGGGCCGTCGAGAAGGACGGGGACGACGCCGAAGTGTGGGCGGCCGTAGCCCAATTGGATTCCTTATACGCAGTTCGCGGATGGGATCTCTCCGATGCGCGTCGCGACTCCGCGCGCTCCGCGGCCCAGCGGGCGCTCCGGCTGGATCCCCAATCGTCCGAAGTGCAGCTAGCCCAGGCGGGACTGCTGCGCAACACCGGAAGCGAAGGCACAGAGAAGGAGAAGCTCCTGCGCCAACTCCGGCAGAAAAGGCCCGCCGACCAGCGCATCCTGCGCATGCTGGCCACGACGGTGGGCCGCCTGGGTCGGATCGACGAGGCGTGTGCGCTGGACGACGAGTCGGCCGCACTCCCCGGCGGTGATCCACTGGCGCTCTACAGCAAAAGCCAGAATCTCTGGTTCGTTGGGCGGACGGCGGAGGCCGACGCCGCGATGCGGGCGGCGATCGCGCAAAAGCCTTTCGCCGGCGCCCTCTTGATGAGTGTGTGGTACCAGACGGTGTTACACGGGGATCTCGCCGGCGCGGAAGCCACGCTTGACCGGATTCCGGCCGCCGAATTGGAGGAGGACCGGGGAGCCTACTTTGCGTTTTATGTGGACTATCTGCGGCGGGACGTGGACAAGGCGATCGCTCGCCTGCGCGCGGTGCCGCGCGATTGGCTCAACGACAGCTGGTATCGAGGCCCGAGAAACAGGTTGATTGGAGATGCGTTGCATCTGGGGGGGCGCGAGGACGCTGCCGTCGCGATGTGGCGGGCGGCGCTCAAACTGGTCGAAGAGCGTCTCGCCGCTGCGCCCACCAATAACAACTTGCTCTACAATCGGACCGTCCTGCTCGCCAGCCTCGGGGAGCGGGAGGAGGCCCAACGTCAGTTTTCCCTTCTGCTCCAAATGACAGGCGTCGATCCCGCCGGCGCCAGTCCAGTGCCCGTCTCGGCGACGAGCGTTTGCGTTTCTCTCGGCCGGAAGGCCGAGGCGATTCAGCAGATTGCGATCGGCCTGAAGCACCAGCGCCACGCCGTGGACTACACGGCGGCCACCCTGCGGCTAGATCCGGAATGGGACCCATTGCGCGGCGAGCCGGCGTTCGCGCAGCTAATTGCCGAAGCGCAGGCCCAGGAGAAATCTGACGCCGCGCTCCTGGCCAAATGAGGTATTCCTGCATTTACGCCCCTGTCGATTGACCCGATGGCAGAAACCGGGACCAGTCCTCAGAGGTCTCAATTTTCCAGATATTGATCGTCATTTCGATATCCTGCAGCCGCCGGCCAATCTTGAGCTTTGCCGCTGTGACCAGAATCGTTCCCCACGATAGATCGTTCCGCTGCCGGATGGAATCGGTGATGCCGTTGAGGGAATCTCCAGCAAGACCGTAAATCTTATTCACCCCGGCGGCCACAAGCGTCTCCACAAGCAGCTCTGCTACATTTATATTTTTCATGTCGAGTTACCTCTATTGATTTTTTATTGAATGCTCTTGGTGGGCACGCCGGCCATGGGCGATCTCGGGCTCGGGCCACACCGCACTCAGGAGCAATCCAGCAACGATTCCCACCGTAACCTCGAGGAATCGATGGAGCGCAATCACCCATACGGGCTCGGCGCGCACTACGAGAAAGACAATGCTGAAGGCAATAGCGGCAAAACGATTCGCGGGCCGCTCAAGGCGCAGTGCCACCGACAAAAGGCCGATGCCGAAGACGCCGAGTCCGAAAGTGATCACGCTCCGTCCCACATTCGCGACCAGCAATGCGCCGGCGAATGCCCCGATGGCTGTTCCGGCCAGCCGATGCAAGGACATCGTCAGCGAGGCGCCAAAGTCTGATTGCATGACAACCATGGCCGAAACCGGCGCCCAATAGACTTCCGGAAATCCCAGAACTCGGGCTGCGACCAATGCCAATACCGCAGCAATCGTCACCCTCGCCGGATAACGGAGCCTCTCCTTCAGCAAGATAGGCTGTGATGCCTTCATGAGGCTACCGTTAGCTAATCTAAAATTAAAGCGCTTCCGAACGTTATGTAAGCGGGAATCGGGACCGCTGTTCAAACGCAGACTGGCAAAGGTCACCCCCAGGTCAAAAGCAAATCCGTTCGCTGAAAAAAGGGCTACTCCACCACAAGCAGGTATCTTGACAGCGATTCGGATGCACGCATTTTGAGCACATGACGCGCAAAACCGTTTCCATCGACCTCGACGTGTATCGGCAGATAAGGCATCTTCAGACACCACACGAAAGCATTTCTGCCACTCTACGGCGGGTGTTGGAAGAGGAGAAAGACCCAGCCGATTACCTTGATGAACTGTTCCGCGATTTCGGCGGAAAGGGCGTGATGACTGACGAAGGCCTGGCCCGTGCTCGCGCCCGGCAGGAAAACCCTGCGCGGTCCCGCCGGCCAACGCGGAACCCGCGCCACGTCCATGCTGCTTGACACGACCTTCTTCATCGATCTGGAGGATGAACTGCGGGCGGCGAAACCCGGCCCTTGCGCGATTTTTCTCAGGACGCAGCGGCACCCCACCAAGCATGCCAGCGTGGTTACGATCGGTGAGTTCGCGGCCGGAGCGCCCGCCGCCGCGACCTTACGGTTTTTCCGAGGGTACCAGCGGCTTTCTCTGGGGCGCGATCTCGCCATCTTCGGAGGCCGTCTGCAGGCGGCGCTGACCTTCGAAATGGGAGAAAACGACTTGTGGATCGCCGCCACGGCGAAATTTCATGGTTTGCCGCTCGTCTCGCGCGACAAGGTCTTTTCCCGCATTCCCGGGCTCAAGGTCATAGCCTACTGACAGAAAATTCGCGATCCAAACGCGATCCAAAACATTTCTCCACTGAAGAATGGAACCTGATCGGGTCCACCAATTTGGAGGAGGCGGGCTTCGCCGCGTCGAAGACGCCGAACCCGGATCGGCCGCCGGACCGGGCGCCAAATACCGCCGGCTCTTTGCGCCGGCCAGATTGGCGCCCACGGAGACGGCCGAGGAGGCGTCAATCTTTGCGGCGAAGCCCGCCTCCTCCAAATTGGCGTTTGCGGGGGAAGAATTTTACGACCCGCGGGATCCATCGATATTTCGCGCGGCTGGCCAAGTCTGTTCGCGGTTCAGTGGCAATCTGACGATGACGTGAAGACCGAGTTCTTCGCATCCGCGAAGGACCGCAACAAGCAAGCTAGTGAGCTCGCGAAGGAGCGGAAGAAAGGAACGCTCGTTCAAGTTCCACATCGTGCGGAGGCCCAGGACTGGGCTGCGTTCAAAACCGCGATCGGCGAGACGCACGCCGACTAACGCCGCTAGGTTTTTCGTTGGAGAACTGACGGAGGTATCAGTGAGACATCAGCCCTGACTCCGCCATTCCAGCGAAGTGTTTCCGATCGCTTATCGTCCGAAAGTCGCTGCCGCTTTCTCCTTATCTGAGCCTCGGGAAGAACGATATGTCTGTTTATCGTACATATTTCTGGTTGACAGACATAACCCGATGGGCATTGTGTTTGGATGCTACAGAGCTTCTCGGACGCCACGACGGAGCAGATCTGGAAGGGACAGGCCGTTCGCCGAATCCCGACTGACCTGCAACGTCAGGCGCTCAAGCGACTCATGTATCTTAACGCCGCCAAACGCCTCGAAGATTTGTACCAGCCACCTTCCAACCGATTTCACGCGCTCAAGGGCACCGGGCGCTACTCGATAAGCGTTAACATGCAATGGCGCATCACATTCGTTTGGACTGAAGCCGGCCCAGCAGAAGTCCTTTTTGAAGACTACCACTGACGTGAATACAAAATCCCGAGCCATTGCACCGTGGCATCCCGGCGAAATGATCAAGGAAGACTTTCTCGCCGATTACGGCCTCACGCAGTACGCCCTCGCCAAGGCGCTGCGCATTCCCCATAGCCGTGTTACGGACATCATCAAGGGTCGGCGTGGCATCACGGCCGACACCGCGTTGCGGCTCAGTCGGTACTTCGGCAACTCGGCCGAGTTTTGGCTGAACCTGCAGGCCGAATACGATTTGCGAATGGCTGACTCTAAGCGGATCGAGGCAGAAGTAGCGCCTCGAGCTGCTTAGTTCGAAATTCTGAGAAACGGACCAAACATCGAGTCGACTTAAAGCGGCGAACAAACCCTATGAGCGCCCTATCTCATTTTTACACGAGGTATGACCGCTGAATTGAAGAAACTTGCCAAGGCCCTCGATCAAATCGAACGCCGCTATCCCGCGGGAGGGAGACGCTACAGCACGATCGTCGAGAATCCTTCCGAGGCAGGTTATCTGCCAATTCCGAAACCCTCAAAAAGGGCACTCGCTAAGGGACGGCGTCTAAGGAAGGCAATGAGCGGCCTGTCCATACCGGCGAGTCATTATTTTGGAAAGAAGGCGGCGCCCATAGCTAAGGTTGGTCGTCGAAAAGGCCTTGGTTGACCGAATGACATTTGTAAGTCATGGCTATAACATAGCTTATGAAATTTGTGGACCCGATCAGGTTCGAATGTCTCATAGGAGAACTAATTCTGGATCGCGTTTGGATCGCGAGATTTCACGGATGGGATTTGTGGGGAGATTCGCTCCGGATTGCCTCTGTGATGGCGAGCAAGCCACCACCAGGTTGCCGGTCGGTCGCACTCCGTCCGCCGGTCCGTCCCGGCGAACGCGCGTTTCCGCGAACGTTTCAAGTTCACGCAGGGTTGCGTTTACCGCTCGGTCATGGGCTGCAATGATCCGCGAATCCTGAAGCAATGCAGCAAGCGACACGCTCTTCGGCGGGTTGATCGTCCAGTCGTAAAGGACCCGCTTGTTGGCGACCATTTTCCCGGATACGCTTGGGCTCATTTCAGAGCGGAGATGCTCGATCCAATAATTTGGGGTGCGGTTTTGCTCCCCGTTTTATTCACGTTGCCGATCGCGATAATCTTTGCCCGAAGCTGGCGACAGGTTGTGGTTTTTAAATGGCCTGAATTGCTGCTGGCGCCCATTCCGACGGCCGCATGGAACTTCCTTTGCCTGATACCGGGCCGCTGGCATCCAGGAAAGGGTTGGGGAAATCTCCTGGAATTGATGGCGCTCGGAATGCTGTCTACCGCCTACGTGTTTTTTAGGCGATATCGCTACCAAAGCATTCTGGGCTTCCCCGGATAATTCGGACACGCGTTGAGCGTGTTGTTTGTTAGTTGAGGGTGGATTCGTAGGCGAGCGGACTTTTATAGCCGATGGCCGAATGCCGGCGTGAGCGGTTATAAAAGCTCTCGATGTAGTCGAAGATCGCGGTGCGAGCTTCGGCGCGGGTCGCAAAGTCGCGGCGGTAGATGAGCTCGTTTTTAAGCGTGCTCCAGAAGGACTCCATGACGGCGTTGTCGTAGCAATTGCCTTTTCGGCTCATGGAGGCGATGACCCGATGATCTTCGAGGAGCGCCCGGTAGGGCGCGCTCGCGTACTGCACGCCGCGGTCAGAGTGGTGGAGTAATCCGGGCCGCGGCCGGCGCCGATCAAGGGCCATCCGCATGGCGGCAATCGGCAAAGCAGCATCGAGCGACTCGCCCATCGCCCAGCCGACCATGAAGCGGCTGCAACGATCCAGCACTCCGGCCAAGTATAGCCACCCTTCACCGGTCTGGATATATGTGACGTCGCTGACCCAAACCCGATCGGCCTGGAGCGGCGGGACGATCTCGCCGAGATGATTGGGGGCGATTGGCTCTGGGTGCCGACTATCCGTTGTCATCACTCGGTACCGGCGTTTTTGCCGGCCTTGCAGGCCCTTGGCGCGCATGAGGCGGGCTACCCGATGGCGACCGACTCGTTCGCCATTTTCGCACAGTTCTACGGTCATCCGCGGGCTGCCATAAGTGCCGCGTGACTCGGCGTGGATCGCCGCGATCTTGGCCTGAAGCACTCGATCCCGTTGCTTGCGGGGCGAGTCTTTGGCCTGGCGCCAGGTGTAGTAGCCGCTCCGAGAGACCGCGAAGGTCCTGCAAAGCGCTTGGATGGGATACTCGTCGCTCATGATCTCGATCTGGGCATACCGCTCGGCGACGGTTCGGAGAGGATGCCCGCGGCTTTTTTTAAGATATCTCTTTGCTCGGTGATTCGGGCCAGCTCTCGCTGCAGCCGACCCACCTCCGCTTGTAACTCCTCCTTACTCTCGGGAGGGCGCAACGCCCCGGCGG
>Ga0302325_10004508_pt1 | contig 32168 bp, 25 predicted proteins | sample Palsa_T0_2_FD_201948 | JGI IMG/M metagenome (GOLD analysis project Ga0302325, IMG submission 201948) | Peat permafrost microbial communities from Stordalen Mire near Abisko, Sweden - Palsa_T0_2 | ecosystem: Environmental > Terrestrial > Soil > Palsa > Peat permafrost | place: Sweden: Abisko... | reverse complement strand
CGGTGGGTGTTATAGTAGCCTTCGATGTAATCGAAGATTTCGGTGCGGGCATCTCCGGCGTTCTCGAAACAGCCGTCCTGAAGCATTTCGCGTTTGAGGGTTCCGATGAAGGATTCCGTCCAAGCATTGTCGTAGGGGTTGGCTCGCGCAGACATGCTCTGGCAAAGCCCCGCTTTTGCCAAGGCCTTGCGGAAGGAAATGCTCCCGTATTGGCTGCCACGATCACTGTGGAAGATGGTGCGGTTTGTGGGACGGGTCTCGAGGGCTTGGCGGAGCGCATCAAGAACGAGATCGGAGCGCATGTGATCGGCCAGGCTCCAGCCCACGATGCGGCGCGAGCAAAGGTCGATGACGACGGCGAGGTAGAGCCATCCGGTGCTGGTCGGGATGAAGGTGATGTCTCCGGCCCAAGCGCGATCCAGAGCCGTGGGAAGAGGCTTATCGGAGAGGAGATTGGGCGAGGGTTTGTCCGCTCGGCCATCACTGGTTTTTGGGATGAAGTTTTTCGGCTGGATGGCGTGCAAGGCTCTCTGGGACATGAGGCGACGGATTCTGGCCGGGGCGCAAATCACCCCCCGATCGGAGAGATCCTGCGCCAGACGGCGGTAACCGTAACGGCGGCGATGGCGTCGAAAGACCGCCTCGATGAGTTCGCCGAGGCCGGCGTCCGCGACTTGGGTCGCGGTGGGTGCAGAGGCATGATAGAAGCTGCTGCGGGCCTCACCAAGCACGGCGCAGATCTTGCGGATGCTGCCGCCGGTTTTTCGAGCGATAACCTGGATCATCGCGCGGCTCCCGGCTGGGGTCTGGTCCCGAGGATGACGGCAGTGTGCGCAAGGTGTGCGCCGTGCTCGGGGAGTCCCGCAGCAGCTTCTACCACGCTTCCACGCCCACCGCGACCCAAGTCGCCGACACCAGTCTCGGCGAGCTGATCGAAGCGGTCTTCAGACGCCATCGCAGACGCTATGGCTACCGGCGCCTGGCTCAGGATCTCTCCGATCGTGGTGTGACCTGCGCCCCGGCCAGAATCCGCCGCCTCATGGCCCAGCGAGGCCTCCACGCCCTCCAACCGAAAAACTTCCTCCCCAAAACCAGTGACGGCCGTGCCGACAAACCCTCTCCCAATCTGCTTTCTGGGAAGCCACTTCCCAAGGCTCCCGACCGTGCTTGGGCCGGGGACATCACCTTCATCCCGACCAGCGCCGGATGGCTCTACCTGGCCGTCGTCATCGACCTCTGCTCGCGCCGCATCCTCGGCTGGAGCCTGGCCGACCACATGCGCTCAGACCTCGTCCTCGACGCCCTCCAACAAGCTCTCCAAACACGCCCCGTCGACCACACCATCTTCCACAGCGACCGCGGTAGCCAATACGGCAGTACGCCTTTCCGCAACGCCCTAGCCAAGGCCGGCCTGCGCCAGAGCATGTCCGCACGAGCCAACCCCTATGACAACGCCTGGACTGAATCCTTCATCGGCACCCTCAAACACGAAATGCTCCAAGGGGGCTGTTTCCAGAACGCCGGCGACGCTCGCACCGAAATCTTCGACTACATCGAAGGTTACTACAACACCCACCGCAAACACTCCTCGATCGGATACAAGACCCCCATCCAATTCGAGGCCCAGATCCACTCAACAAACTAAACAACCAATTGGTCCAGAAATCGGTTGCACCTCAATTGACACAGGGTGCGTGAAGCGGAAGGATTCGCTAAATCCTGAGACAACTGAAAATCGAGTATGAAGGAGCCATTTACCACGTGGTGAATCGGTCATTGGGAGGAGGAATCAGTCCTAACCCCTTTCCCTTACCACGAATCGTTCCTGCTAAGTTCGGCCCAGAGTGGCGGATCAATAGGAAACGCGCGAAATCCAAGAAAAAATTGCGTGGAACATTAGCTCTCCGTAGCGCCCCCGAAAATGCTTTGGCTGAAGAAATTCTTCAAATTCCGCGAAACATCCGGCGGCGAAGTCGTCAAGCCGTTCCTCGATCACATGGAAGACCTGCGCCGGACGTTGATCAAAATGGGCCTTGTGCAGATCATCATGATGATCGTGTCGTTTTCGTTTCGCCATCGGCTCATGGACCTCCTGCGGGAGCCCTTGCGCAAAGTCGATCCGACGCTGCTGGATCACCTGATCATTACGCATATTGCCGATTCGTTCCTCATTGGGCTGGACCTCACCTTTTTTGCAGGCATCGCCATGGCATTTCCGTTTCACGTTTATTTTGCGGCGCAGTTCATCCTGCCAGCACTCACGCGCAAGGAGCGAAAATACCTTTTGCCGGGCGTCACGGCTGCGTTTGTCCTCTTTATCGCCGGGGTCGTGGTCGCTTACTTCCTGATTCTGCCATCGGCCATTGGCTTTTTCTACCACGACGCGCGGGAGGCGCATATGACACTGATGTGGACGTGGGACGCCTATTTTTCCTTCGCGGCGTGGCTTTGCTTTGGGTTTGGACTATTGTGCGAGTTGCCCGTGCTGGTCATCCTCCTCGGGCAGCTGGGCTTTGTCAGTTTTGCCTTCCTCTCCAGGACCCGTCTGTTTGCCTACACGATCATCCTCATTCTCGCCGCGATTATCGCCCCGACACCCGATCCGATGACCTTCGTGGCCCTCGCCCTCCCGATCATCGCCATGTATGAAGGCTGTATCTGCGTGGTCTGGTTTATCGACCAGCGGAGAGAGGATGGGGTCGGCCAACAAATCTGTTGACTGCCCCTATTTCCCTCGTGGCTCCTATTTCCCTCAGCCGTGCGCCTTACTGCGGAATTGCCACGGCGGGAAATATCTGCGGGCTGGGATGCTTAGGTAGGGCGCACGCCTAGGGCGTGCGCCACGGACTCATTCGTCCCGCAGTCGCGGGATCAGGGCAGGCTGGGGCTCCCGCGACTGCGGGATCCCTATTCGACGCCTCCCGCGTGCATTCAAACTACGCCCGCGAGCAAGGACCCAAATAGAGGGGTTGGCGCATGACGGGGAATTAGGGCCAAAGGCCCGATCACAAGCCAGCCTAGGGCAACGCCCTAGGTTATCACCACGAAAAAGCCGCCAGCCCTGAAGGGGCGTCCAAACGCTCCAGCCGCGCAGGGTGCCTGCCCCCTCGAATGTTCGGCTTTCGCGGCGCCGATATCGTAACTTCCACCGGTAGCGCGCAAGAAAAAAGCTTGGGCCGCATGTTAATAAGTACAAGTGAAAGAAAGCATATGTATGTCTGCCGGGTGGCCGGTGGACTTTGTGGAAGTGTCTAACACACAAGACAGGCCCCTCCGTGAACCTTTGGACGCCCTCTGATGGAAGAAAAGCATTGACTTTTGGCCCGCGAAATGGGATAAGCATGAGGCAAATGAGCGCTGGTTTTACGCAAACATGAACCTTCCGGGTTTTCGTTCACCCGCTGTCGCCGCTGTAGATGACCTGGGAGACGATTGCGCGGCGATTCCCGGCATGGTGAACAGCCGGTCGGGAACGTGCCACGGGCTCATCGGGCACCGGGGTTTCATTTCCTCGGTGCGACCAATCGTGCGAAGGAAGTTCAAGATGGCCTGGGCCAGGATGCGCCGGGAGCCAGGTCCGGGTCCGGAGGTGCGGCAAAGCGCGCCCGTGGCGAATCTTCATGAATTTGGCGGGGTCGGGCGGCTGCATGCCGTTCGGTTATGGCTCGATCAACACTCGGAAGACGGGACCAAGGTCCGCATGTCATCCGCATTCCTGGGCCACGTTAGGGCCTGTCCGGGATTTGCCGATGCCAGGCGCGCCGTGGTCCGGCTTTCGAGTCGGGATTGCGCGATAACCCTTCCCGGTCACGCCGAACACCCAGGCGATGCGGCCAGGCGCAGAGCCGAAAACGGTAAGAGAAGACACCAGCACCGCGATGCGGAGCGCTGGCGGGACAAATGTCCCACGAAAGTGGGGACAGGTCGTGGGACAAAAGCCGGACCAGATAAGATAAGAGAAGAGAAAGAAGGAGGAGGAGGCGGTACCAACCTCGCTGGAGAGAGTAAAGAACCGCCGCCGCCGGAGTTAGCTGCCAGAGGGTACCGCAAGGCGGAGCGCTGGCGGGACAAATGTCCCACGAAAGTGGGGACAGGTCGCGGGACAAAAGCCGGACCAGATAAGATAAGAGAAGAGAAAGAAGGAGGAGGCGGTACTAACCTCGCAGGAGAAAGCAACGAGCCGCCGCCGCCGGAGTTACCTCGTCTACCTCGCTCCGAACTCGAGCGGAACGAGGAGAAAGTGCAACTTCCGGAAGCAGCGCGTTCCGAAGTGCAACTTGGGAACGAGAAAAAATCAGTCGGCCACGACTTCCACGCGCGGTGAAAACCGATCCGTCGCAGCAACTCCTCGCAGTCCTCCCACGCGAGACCGAAGGCGCGCACGTCCGCCACACCGAGACGGCCCACGACGGACGCGAGCATGTCCGCGTCCCGCTCGTCAAAATCCCCCTCATCACCGCGCCTTCCACCCAGTCCACATGCTGAGCAAGCGTCATCTCGTGATGCAGATACGCGGCAATGTTGTCGGCAACGGTCTTCTTCGTGATTGTCATAGCGTTATAGTTCCAGCACACTCCGGCGTAGGCGCACTTCAAACTTCGATCCTGGAGAAGAAATAGTTACCAACTGCCAGGAGGACCAATGTGGCCAGGCCGAGCAACAGGAAGTCGGGAACGATTCCGAAAGCGAACCCGTGGGAAAGCGCGCCCCGCAAGCCGTCGACTCCGTAAGTCAATGGATTCAGGCGAAGGAAACCATGGAGAATGCCGGTCAGGTTCCTCACGGGAAACAACGCTCCGGAAAAGAAGAACATCGGCATCACCAGGAAGTTCATGATCAGCGGAAACGCCTGCATGTCCTCGATGAGAGAGCCAACCGTCGTCCCGACGGCCGCGAAGAGCATCGCGATCAAAAACATAAAGGCCGCCGCCACGGGCAACAGTTCATAGTTTTGAATGCGAAAGCCGGCCATCAGACAAAAGACGAACACGATCAACCCCTGGATCATGGCGACGGTCGCACCGCCGAGGGTCCGGCCCAGGACGATCTGGATGCGGGCGACAGGCGCCACCAGCGTCTCTTTCAAGAAGCCGAATTGGCGATCCCAAAGAATCTCGATACCGGAAAACATCGCGGAAAAAAGAATGGCCATCGCCACGATGCCCGGGGCGAGGAATTGGATATAATTCCCGTTGCCGGCTTGCTGGTACGTCGGACCGAATCCAAATCCCATCGCGAAGAGAAAGAGGAGAGGCTGCGCCAAAGAGGCGAGCATCCGGGCGCGCGAACGGCTGTAGCGTTTGAGCTGTCTCAGCCAAAGAATGTAGATGATGCTCATATTCTCCCCCAGATCCGGCCCATCGCCCTCGTGCGATCTTTCGCCGAAGCCGGTTCGTCCCGGATGGCATGGCCGGTGAGCGAGATAAAGGCCTCCTCCAGCGTCGCGGTATGGGCATTTTCCTTGAGAGCCGCTGGGGAACCGCGCGTGACGATCTTGCCACGGTCGATGATCGCGATTTCGTCGGCCACGCGATCGGCTTCGTCCATGTAGTGCGTCGTGAAGAACACCGTCATTTTTTTCTCCCGCGCCAGCGTCTGAATATATTCCCAGACGTGATTCCTCGTCTGCGGATCCAGACCCAGCGTCGGCTCATCCAGAAAGAGGATCCGGGGCGTGTGCAGCAGCGCGCGGGCGATCTCGAGCCGGCGCTTCATGCCGCCGGAGAAGGTCTTGGCGAAGCTGTCCTTCCGGTCCCAGAGTCCCACGAATTTCAGGGCCGCCTCGATACGCCCGGCCTGCTCGCTTCTGGGCACCCCGTAAAGCACCGCGTGCAGCTTCATGTTCTCGCCGGCCGTAAGCTCGCCGTCCAGGCTCGGGTCTTGAAACACGATGCCGAAAGAGCGGCGCGCGTCCAGGGGCGCTTTTTGAGGGTCATGGCCATCGAGCAGAATCGTCCCCTGCGTCGGAGCCAGGGTGGTCGTCAGCATCTTGATGGTCGTCGTTTTGCCCGCTCCGTTGGGGCCGAGAAAGCCGAAGATCTTTCCGGCTTCCACCTCGAATGAGATATCGTCCACGGCGCGAAAATCCTTGAAGGTCTTCACCAGGTTGTGGGCGACGATGACCTTGTCCCGCGTCACTTTTTGCGAATCTCCGCGATGGCGTTCTTGATAATCCCCAGGATGCGTTCCTTTTCTTCGCTCGACGCATCGATCTTTTCCCAGAGCGCCGCCTTGAGCTCTTCCTTGAGCTCGCGGAATTCCGCTTTCATCCTGCGCCACTCTTGTTTTGCACCCCTCCGGGGGTCGGACTCGTCAAACTCGTTCTCGGCCTCCTCATCGGCGAAATGCTTTTGGACACGCGCCATCTTTCTGCCGAAGCGCGAAAGCTGCTCGAGCATTTCGTCCGCGGTCTCGCGGTTCTTCGCGAGATGCGCTTTGCCGGCATCGGTGATGGAATAGAGCTTCTTGTTCCCGCCGGCTTCAGAAACCGCGTATTGCATCTCTTCCAGGTAGGTGAGCGCGGGATACACCACGCCGGGGCTGGGCGTGTAGATGCCGCTGGAATGCTCTTCGAGGGCCTTGATGATCTCATACCCATGGCGGGGCTTGTCATCGAGGAGCACAAGGATGATTAACTGAAGGTCGTCGGAGCCCAGCATCCGGGCGGCGCGAAAACCATATCCTCCGCCCATAAACGCGCCGAAACGGCGCAGAAAACCCTGGCGGGCGCAGCCGTGTCCGTGATGCCCGTGTTTTTCAAAATCCCAATGAGAATGCATAAATAGTCTCCAGATGTATCTGGTGTACAGCTCTTAAATTGCATCGTACGATATATCTATATGCGGTAACGTCAACCCCGAAAACGCGAAAAATTAGACCTCCACCGGATCCACCACCTTGCTCGCAGCAGCTTTGGATTCCGATCGCACTCCCACCCGGCAGAAGCCCAGTGTAATGGCCGCCGCGGCCAGGCCGAGCGCCGCGCACCCGAACCAGACGTATCGTGGATCGCGCGCGAAGAGGCGAAAGCCAAATTGGGGGCCGAGCACGCCCGCGCCATTCCAGGCCAGCGCGAGAATGCCCATGTACCGTCCGCGCAGCCGCTCCGGGGCAAGCCGCGCGACAAAGGCGCTCGTCGTCGGTGCGCTGATCATTTCACCGAGCGTGAAGATGGTCATGGCCAGCCAAAGCTTCGGGACGCTGTCGCAAAACGCGTTCAACCCGAAGCCGAGGCCGATCAAGATATAGCCGAGCGCCATCACCCGCCGCGCGTCGAAGCGCAGCGTCAAGGATGTCAGTGGCAATTCCGTGAACACGATGAGCGTGCCGTTCCACGCGAGCAGCAACCCATAGACGATTTCCGGAGCAAGATGGAATCCGTTCGCGTCCACGGTCACACCCTCGCGCATGATGTGCAGCGAATAGGTCGAGCCAAATTGCGCGTAGACCATCGAGGCGCACAGCGAGGCCACCCAGAGCGCCAGAAACACGGTGTCACGCTTCAGCGCCATGAAAGCGACGCTCCAGGGCGCATTCTTCGTCTGCGCGCGCAAGCCGTGCGGCAGCCAGAAGACGGCGATGACGCCAAAACTGGCCGTGGTCAGCGCGTCGCCGCCGAAGAGCCAGAACAGTGAATGATTCGCCAGCAGGCCGCCCACCGAGGTGCCGCAGGCAAAGCCCGCATTCGCGGCGAGCCGCATCGCGGAATAGGCGCGAACACGCAAATCATTCGGCACGATGTCCACGATCAGAGCGCTGGACGCGGGGTTATAAGAGCCGCTGGTCAAGCCGACGAGCACGGTGCAGGCGATGATCGCGGGCAGCGAATTCGCCGCGTAGAGCAGCATCATGCACGCGGAGGTGCTGAAGGTGCCAAGGACGATGGTATTGCGCCGGCCGATGTGATCGGACAACCAGCCGCCGACGGCGCTGCCGAGCATCGCGCCGGCGCCAAATCCGCTGATCGCCCAGGCGATCTCCGTGAGCGTGTGGCCCTGGCGCGTGAGGTAGATGGTCAGGAACGGCCAGACGAAAGTCCCGAAGCGGTTGATGAACGTCCCGGCAAAAAGCACCCAAAACGACCGCGGCAAAGCGCGCAGGTCGCTGATCAAGGATTGGGGTTGGGTGGGCGTCGACATGGAGCAGGCGTCATCCGGGAAAACAAAAAACCCTGCCACCTCTCGGTGGACAGGGTTGGTTTCGGCGGTCTGGAGTAGTGGGACTAGTCAGTCATCGAAATACAACCCTGCGGGGGCGGATGATTGCGCTTGGCAACAAGGAGGGACTTGCGGCCATACGCTTCCATGCGCGCAAACGCCACCTGCCAGCTCGTCGGAGCCGGAAGCGAATGCGGGATGGAGGTTTGTGAGTTCATCGGGTGAGTGGAGGGCAGCATGCGGGGCGGTCTGAAGTACGTCAAGGAGGGAAGTATCTGGAGCGTGCCCTAATTTTGGTATTTATTTACTTGACGCATAGACCAGTGTGTGCGAAATTCTTCGCATGAGCACGAATTTTACCGGCGAATCCCTTCTCGAAGCCGTCACCTTTTTCGCCGACGAAGACCGCGCGCACGATTTCTTCGTGAACCTTCGCTGGCCGGATGGCGTGCGTTGCGTCCACTGCGGTTCTGACAACGTGGGCAAGCTCAGCGTGAGTGAGACGAAGAAAGGCACCGTGCGCCGCGTGTGGAATTGCAAGGCGTGCAAAAAGCAATTCACGGCCAAAATGGGCACCGTGTTTGCCGAGAGTCCGCTCCCGCTTTCCAAGTGGCTCCCGGCCTTGTGGCTGATCGTCAATGCAAAGAACGGCACATCCTCTTGCGAACTGGCTCGCGCGCTCAAGATCACACAAAAGAGCGCATGGTTCATGGGCCACAGAATCCGCACTGCTTTCCAACGTGGGGGCGGGATCGTTCGTGCTGATGGTGTTTACGAGGTGGACGAGTCTTTTATCGGTGGTCTCCCGCTATGACCATTCGCAGGCTGGCGGCAAATCGGCTAGCGGCCTGCTTCCCCTCGTACAGTTCCGCCACCTTGCGCGGGCGTCCGCCCTTGTTTTTTGGCTTCTCGTCTGGTGACTTCGGTTTCGGCACGCTCCCACAATACGGCGCATCCCTTGTTCCCGCAAGTGTGTTCCACATGCAACATATTGTGTTCCACGTGGAATATTTTCATTGACGTACACCACATATTGCATTTATGAACACTATCGCGAGTTCACCCCGTCTTTAGCGGCGGTTCCCTGAACTTGCTTGAGCCCCTCCGAAAGGAGGGGCTCGCTCTATTTCCGCACAATTCCAAGAGCGTCCCTCGGCGATGCGTCCTTGTAGCAGGCTTTCGAGAGGCAGGCGTTGAACGCCTCATCCAGCTTGTATTTTTTGACGTGCTCTGTCGGAGGAACTTCTCGCTTCAAAAGCGCATATGAAACGCAATCCGCCAATTGAATGAAAAACGACTGGTGGGACTTCTTGAAAATCGGGTCTTCAATGATGCGCGATAGGGGAATATTTTTGGATTTTTCTCGCCCTGGTCCCCACCCTCCGAAGGCAGACGGAATGAAATTCATCACATGCATTTTTCGGAAGATTGCCGTCAGTTCTCGTTCTCTTCCCTCATCCGAAAATATCATTGACCTTGGAGTGTATGGGAGAAGTCTGTCCTCCATCGCAGACGGAAGCGGCTCTTCCAGTTTGTCTGACACCTCGGCAATCAGCTTGTTTCGGATCGTGTCCTCTTCCTCTTCGTAACGTCGAGTGGTTCTCTCAATTCGGTTTAGCAATCTTTCCCACGCGTCCAGTTCCGCGTCCCGCCTGCCCTTGGAATCCAGCGCGATATTGAACAGCCACACGTGCGGCAATTGCGCCACAAGACGCAAGAACCCGTAGAAGATGCGCACACGCTCTCCCTTGCTGATCATGTTGTCGGAGATGCGCCCTCGACCCGTCACGAACTCGCGGGAGTGGATTTCTTTTCGGATGAAAATTCCGTGAGAGGCTTTCAGCTTTTTGCGATGCTCCTTCACCATCTCGAAGCACGGTCGCCAATCAGCGTGGCGAATCGCAATTGCCGAAAGACAGAACTTGTCCAGCGTGTAGGACTCGTCCACGTAGAAATATCGCACGCCCATAGACCGACGACCATACCCGCCGAAATAAGGGAAGTCCACGCCTATGCGTCAAGTCAGTAAATGCCCTAATTTGAGATTATTGGCTTTCGATGCGGAAGTCTTCTGGACGGAACAGGCGTCGAAGACCGGCAACCAAACCATCAAACTGTTCTCTTGTGGCGGATTCGCAGCCAATGACGACGCGATTGAGATCCGGATGCCAAGGCACGCCGTGAAGCAGGCCGATCGTGATTTCTCCGCTCGAAACCGTACATGAAGTCAGCAGGTTGTAGTTCCCGTTGATCTGGTCATCGATCTCGAAATAGGTGCCGTCATCATCCCCGTCATCCGGGTCGGAACAACCAGAGATTATGATGTAGTGGTATGGGGCGGCGTCATCCATGGAGTTTGAGGCACCACAGAGCAACGCACCTTCATCCTCGGTGCATCCGATCTCAGTGGCGTTAAAGCGTAGCTCCATGAGTTCGCACTGGGTAGTCTGGATTCATTTCCCGGGCCAACAGAAATTTCAAATTGGGACCGTACCCACGTCCAAAATTAGCGGTCACCGGCCCGCGCTCTCTCTGGGATGCGGGGCGTGCCACCATTTCGAGAGGCGCGCGGTGGGCACACCGGGAATCGCCAGGCCGGCCAGGGTGTAGTGCGAGGTGTCGTTGAAGAGGGTGAGCCGCGCCCGCACGGTGTCTTTGAAATCCACGATATTCAACGCCGCGGGATTTTGATCGAGATTGTCGCGATAGCGGCGCGGATCGAATCCCAACAGGGAACTGAGCAGCAGGCGGATCGTCGCCTTGTGCGACACCACGATCACTTGGGCGCCGGGATGCGCGCGAACGATTTCCAGCAGCGCCGGGAGGGCCCGCGCCGTCACCGCGAGTCCGCTTTCCCCGCCCGGCGGAGCGAAGCTGTACGGGTCCGCTTCCCACTCGGCGGCTTCGTTGGGAAAGCGTTCGTCCACTTCCTGCCGCGTCATCTGCTCCCAATGCCCGTGCGAAATCTCGCGCAAGCCATCGCGCGGTTGCACTTCGAGGACGTGCGGCTCGGCGAGCAAACGCGCGGTCTCCATGGTGCGGCCCATGGTCGAAGCATAAACGGCGGCGATATTTTCGCCGCTCAGCCGCGCCCCGAGACGCCGGGCCTGTTCGCGGCCTTCATCGGAAAGCGGCACATCGGTCGAGCCGGCAAAACGGTCCTCGGCGGTGAGTGTGGTTGCGCCATGGCGAATAAGAAAAATACGGGTATTCACAACCGCCATGCTGTGCATGCGATGCAAAACGACAAGCCCAAGTGTGTGCGCGGCCATGGAGCCTCAACCAGATGCGGCGGGCCTGATTTGACCGCAGAGGCGCAAAGAAATTGGAGAGAGCCGCAGAGCGAAAGAACCAAATGCGCGGAAAAGTTCATCGTTTGCGGTAGAGGACCGAATCCTCCCCCTTCCCTCCGCGAACCTCTCTAACTTTCTCTGCGCCGTCTGCGGTAAATCACCCTGCCCGCCACCTCACGGCGCGTCGCGCAGGAAGGCGATCACGTCGGCCATCTGCTGCAAGCTCACGGCGGCTTCCAGACCCTCGGGCATCGGTGAACTGCCGGTGGACTTGAGCGCGGAAATCTCACTGCGGGCAAAGCTTTGCTCCGTGCCGTCGATGCTCTTCAAGGTCACCCCGGATTCCGTTTCCGCGGAGATGATCCCGGCCAGGGTGCGCCCGTCCTTGAGTTCGACGGTGTAGAGCATGAAGTTCGGGGCGACTTCGCGATTCGGGTCGAGGATGTTGGTCAGCAATTGTTCCGCCGACCAGGCGCCGACGGTGGCGAGGTTCGGCCCGACGTCGCGACCCTCGTCACCCTTGCGGTGGCACACCGAACAGATCGTCCGGTAAATTTCGTGGCCCCTGGCCGGATTACCCGGCATCGTGAGGACCGGCTGATAGCGCGTGATCGCGTCCTGCCTGGAACCGGACGCCACGAAAAGTTTCGCGGCGCGCTCGCGCAACGCCGGGTCCGCAAGTCGCTGGAGCGCGGCCCGCGCGGCGGGAGCGAGTTCGGCGGGCTTGATCTTTTGCTTCTCGACCGCGGCCAGCAACGGCTCGACCCATTCCTTGCGCGAGGTGAGCACGGCCACGGCCGCTTCCCGCGCCGCCGGCGCCAGCCCTGGCCACGCGTCGAGCAGCAACGCCGCCACCGCAGCATTGCGCCGGTCCCGAAGCAATTGGATGAAAGCCACGCAAACGGCCGCGGGCTGGTTCGGTTGAAGGAGTTTTTCCGACAACGACTGGAGCGTGGGAAAATCGGCGAGCGCGAGGAGGGCGGTGGCTTCCGCCCGTTGCTCCACGGGAGCGCCCGGCGCCAGCGCCCCAACCTGCGCCTTTCCGGCAACCGCGCGCAGCCAGGTTTGCGCGGATGGGGAGGCGAAAGCCGCGGGCGCGAGGCTGTGCCGCGAGAGACCTTGGGCCAGGCCGAGTGCGCCTGCTTCCGCCACGGCGGAACGAGTGGAAGCTCCGCGGTCAAGGGCATCGAGAAAGACGCGGCATTCTTCCGGTTTGGCCCCGCCGCCGATGAGCCCGCCGATATCGCGCAGAAAAGTTGCGGCATCCGGTGAATTCGAGTCATCCAAAACGGCGCCCGCCACATCGTTGAGGCGCGCGCCGGCGCTGCTCAGGATCGCCGTACGCATCCAGGCGTCGTCCAGATCGCGCAGCGCCAAAGCCGGGAGTGCGGCGCCGCTGTCCGTCATTTCCCCGAGGGAAAGCGCCACTTGAAACCGCACCTCTTTGGACGGGTCATCGGCCAGGCGGATAAGACCGGTTTGCAATGCCTTCGAGTCTTTCAACCTCGATTCGGACAGCAGCACGGCCGCGCGGCGCACGTGTTCATCCGCATCGTGCTCGGCGGCGAGCAGGTCGGCTTCGTGCAAGTCGCCAAGTCCCTCGACCATCCAAAGCGCGTGCAAGCGCGCGACCGGGTTGGTGTGCCGGGAGAGCATCTCGCGCAGAGCCGGCAGGGCGCCCTGGTCCTGGCGCTCGAAGAGGAGACGCTGGGCGGCGTCGCTGTGCCAGGCATTGGGATGCGCCAGCAGCCCCACGAGTTCCGCGGTGCTGGCCTTGCTCAACTGCGGGACCGGACGCGGATGGAAATCGGGTGGCGTGAAGCGATAGAGGCGTCCGCGATCGCGGCCGCGTTCGAGATCCAGCGCCGCATGGATGTCCTCGGGAATGCTCCAGGGATGCTCGATCACCTCCCGATACATGTCGCAGACGTGCAGACAGCCGTCGGGCGCGTTCACGAAATTCACCGGGCGAAACCAGATGTCGTGGCTGGCGCAGAATTCATGATTGCCGTCCACGCGCCGCGCCGTGAACGTCACGCTCCGCGGCATCGGCTGGAGCTGGTAGAAAAGATTTCCGGCGCATTCGGTGACGAAGAGGTTCCCGCGGAATTCCGCCGGATAAGCGTTGCCACGATAGACAGTGATGCCACCCGAGGAAGTCACCACGCCGGAACCGACCAGTTCGCTCCGCGGCATATGTGCGGTCACCGTGGAATCGGCGGACCAGCGCTTCGCGCGCAACTCACGCCAGGCCTCGGGCGCGCTTACCCGATAGACCGGCAATTGATCGCCGGACTCGGCGACATCGGTGAGCGCGCTGGTCGCGGGAAGGTACGGGTTGCGCGCCAGGTAGCGGGTTTCGATGGCGATGTGCTGCGCCGGGTTCCGGATATTGCACAGGAAACGGTTGCCCCAATCATCACGCGTATTGCCAAAGCGCGCCCCGCCGCTGACGGTTTCGACGGTCATGTCGCGCGGATCGAGGCGCAGATCGACGCGGCGCACGCTCAAGGGCTGCAACTCCGGGTGCGTGAGATTGTGGACCTCACCGCCGTTGGTGCCGCAAGTGATGTAGAGGCGGTTGTCCAGGCCCCAGATGGGATTGTTCATTACCGCCTGCACGTTGAATTTCCGGAAACCGGTGAAGAGCTTTTGGCGCACATCGGCCTTCCCGTCGCCGTGGGTGTCCTTGAAGTACCAAATGTCGGGCGTGGCGGTGACAATGATGCCGCCCTTCCAGCAAGCGATGCCCGTGGGCCAGGAAAGTCCATCGGCAAAAACCGTGCTGCGCGTGAACTTCCCGTCACCCTTCTCATCGACGAGCAAACGGATGCGGCCGATGGGCGCGTCCGTGGGGTTTTCCTGACTGGGCTTGTGATGCGCCTTGTCGGTGTAGGGATAATCGACCATCTCCGCGACATAAGCGCGCCCGTCCTCATCATAAGCGATGGCCACCGGACTCGCGACCATCGGTTCCGCGGCGAGCAAATCCATGTGAAAGCCGTGCAGGGTTTCGAAAGACTTTTCGGCCTCGGCCGGCGGCAGCGGCGGAACCGATGGAAACTTCAGGGGCTCAGCGCTAAACGCGGCGAACTGAAGGTGAAACCACGAATTACACGAAATACACAAAAGGAAGGCAAGAGCAGCGAGCCGGCGGGAAGCGCGCGTGCGGGGGGAAGGATTCATGATTGGAGCTCCCTTGTTTAATCGCAGAAGGGCTTTTGTGATAGGAGGGAACGGATTAACCAGCGAGGAAACGCTCCGCCTTGAATGCCCCTCGTTCCCAATCCCGCAATTGCGGGATTGGGAACGCCTCTGTGGACGAAGCTCTTGCTTCGTGCGGGGTGGGAAGCGGAGCTTCCAAAGCCAGGTGCGTTCCCAATCCCGCGACTGCGGGATTGGGAACGAGGGCCAATTGGGGCGATCAGCCAGCGAGGAAACGCTCCGCGTTGGTTTGCGTGATCGCCGACAGTTGCTCATCGGTCAGCTCGGATTCACGCATCTTGAGTTTCGCAGATTCAAAGTAAAAGACGGGCGCATACGAACCGAAGCACAGCCGCTCGACGGGCAAATCCGCGAGCGTAGCCTCGATCCCGGCGATCCCTTCGATCATCGCGATATCAAACAGGACGCTCGTTTCTTGCAGCGACAGCAGCACCGGTTTTCCCGCAATCACGTGCGGCCAATTGAGCAACATGACCCGCGCGCCACGCGCCGATTCCAGGGCGTGCGGCAGCGGCGCGATATCCACCAGCGGGGCTCGCAGGGTGGCGTTTTGGGTGCGCTCATCCTCGAGACTCACCGCGATTTGCACCGGGAGCCGGTGCAACGTCGCCAGCTTGAGCAACTCGACAAAGCGCGCGTCATCCAGCTTGTACCCATGATAGCCGGGAATGAGCCTCAGACCGCGCATGCCATCCCGTGTGGCGCAGGCTTCGACGTCGGCTTCCCAACCCGGTAACGCCAGGTTCACCGCCCCGAACGGCTGAAAGACCGGAAATCTCCGGCACACCCCAGCCAGTCGCGAATTCACCTCACCGAGATCCTTGTGCAGAATCGCGTCGAAGGAAGAAACCCACGCCTGGCTGACACCATTTTGCGAAAGCTTCCTGGCGAGCGCCGTGGGATCGTCCAGCGCGAGTCGCCGGATCGGCCACTGGCCGAGCCAGACGTTCGTATCGATCAGCGCCGTTCCGTGCTCTTCCGCCGGGGCCGCCGGAGCACGAATACCGGCCAGCAAACCAACCGCCAGCGCGCTCCGTAGAAAATCCCGACGCGGAAGTGAAATCGAAGAGGCGCGCATGGTTGAATCGAATCTTAAAGCGGCTGATTGGCAGTGCCCCGGACCGTCTCATGGACCCGCGGGAACCAGCACCCCAGCTAACGGCGCGGTGGGGCCTTCCCGATTTTGACCAGCTTCAGGTCGGCAAACCACGCCGTCCCGATAACTCCGTCGGACCAGAATCCGAGCCGGGCGCCGACTTCGACCTCCTTTTCCGCGCCGGTCACAATGTCCACCGACACTTTTGTCCACGACTTGGTCTTGTTCACCGCCTTCGATCTTTGCCAGGTGCCATCCAGGTCCAGAGTCGCACCGCCTTTCCCGTCGCGCTTCACCGATTCCACATTTTTGGTCTTGACGTAACCCTCGAGCCGGTAACGAGTCTCGGGTTCCACGGCCACCTTTTGCTTCAGGTGAGAATCTTCATCCTCCGGGTTGTCGATGCGCACGGAGGGTTTGTCCAGGTGCTTTTCATCTGCGTCGAGCGTCATCGTTCCCTTTTTTTTGTACGGCTCGAATGTCCATCCATCAGTGCCATTTTGGAAATCGCCGTTGACCAGCAGATTTTTTGTCGAATCGCTGGTTTCCTGCGCGAACGCCGCAGAACCGGCCAGCGTAAGGCTGGCAATCATCGCCAGCATTCCGATCGACGTTCTCGGAGGGGAGAAGTTCATCGCCGCAAAGCTTTGCATCGGGTGGCCCCATGGCAATGCAAAAGTTCCCCTTGGCGGTGGCTGAGGAAAGCGTGGAAGGCTCATTTGCTCGGACCCAAGTCATTTATGTCTGTCAAGCCGACGACGGATGCGCCACCGGAAAGAAGAAGGCCCGCAAAAGTTCAAGAAGAGAGGCATGGCCAGGCTCAGTATTTGATGCCCTTTGCCTTCAGAATCGGCGCAAGCAGACCGATGAGGTTTTCGGCGAAGATCAGGCGCTTGGCGTCCTCGGGAATGTCCGCGCCGTAGACCTTGGCGAGCTGCGAAGCGAAGCTGCGACCGCCGGCATCGCTGCCGTAGAGGACGCGCTCGGCGCCGAGTTCACGCACGGCCATTTCGGTATAGCCGGCTACCGGATCGGAACCGGCGAGATCGGCGTAGGTATTTTTCAGCGCAGCGATCGCGCGAATCCCCCGCTCCCAATCGCCGCCGGTATGCCCGCAGACCAGTGGGATTCCGCGGTGGCGCTTCGCGAGTTCGGCAAGATCGAGCGGCGTCGATTCGCCGGGCTCATTGCCCATCACCTTGAACCACGTGTGCTGGAAGACCAACGCCTGGAGTTCATGGGCGCGCTGAACGATGCTGTCGACCTCATCGGTATTACAATGCTGCGCGATCCATAGTTTGACGCCGACCATCGGGCCGTCCTTCACGCACCGATCGAGTTCCGCGAGGCTTTCGTCGAGGTGCTTTGGATTGAGATAGACAAAGCCGAGCAACCGGTCCGGCCACTTCGGGAGGACGCTGAGCACCTGGTCATTCTGCGCGCGAAACCTTTCCGGCGTCGGGTCCGCGACCATCGGGAAGCCCATGTAGAGGCAAAGGCGCTCGATGCCCATGCGGTCGGCCACTCGCAAGAGCTTTTCCGCGCGCAGTTCGGGTGTTGGACCGCCGGTGGAAGGGAAATGCGTGTGGAGGTCCCAGATGCGCATGGGTCGGGAAAGCGCAGGCTATTTCAACGTCATCAGATACGCAAACAGATCGCTCACTTGCTGCGACGTCATGGTATCGAGGAGGCCTTCGGGCATCATCCCGCGGCGCAGGAATCTCGTGTCGAAGACTTCCCCGCGCGGGATGCGCTGATCTTCCGCGCCCGGCAGGCGCAGGATCACGGCGTCCTTTTCCTCGCGAACGAGAAAGCCCTCACGGATACCGCCGTCGCGCATGGTGACGCGGAAGACGTGATAGGCGCTTTCCATCGAAGCATTGGGCGTGAGCAGCCGGCGCAGGAGCGCTTCCTGGCCCATCGCGCCCGCCCCGCTGATGTTCGGACCGATGTTGCCACCCTGGCCGTTGACGAGATGGCAGGCCAGGCAGAGCGCCGCGACCTGATGTCCGCGCGTCGCGTCACCGAGCTGGTTGGCGAGCGCGCGATATTTGGAGAATTTTGCGTCGAGCGCCACCGCCTCATCGGCGGTGAGCATGGGCGGGAGGTCGCTGGTCTTGATCACTCGGGCGCCCTTTTGCAACGCGCCCCAGTCACCGCCACCGGTGTTGTCGAAGACCAGTCCGTCGGGTTTCTGCGCCCCGAAACCGCGGTCGAAATCGTGCCGGATTTCCTCCGGCGTGCGCGCGCGATCCCAGATCCTGTATTCCGCGAATGATCCCTGCGTCCCGCCTTTCGCCGCGGTCCAGGCGATGCGCAGATTCTTCAACGGAGCGGGCGCGGCTGTCGAGCTGACGTTGTCCGGCTCACCATCGACGAAAAGGCTCCAGCGGCCGCCGGCGTCGCGGACTGCGGCGACATGCGTCCAGATGTCTGGCGTCATCGGCTTCTTCGCGATGACGACATCGCGGAGGGGCGGGAACACGTAAACGCGCAATTTGCCCTCGGCAAAATTGATGTCGAGCTGGCCGGGTGCGCCGAGAATCCCGTCGGCGTTGCTGATCTTGCGGCCTTTCGGGTTGAGCCGGACCCACGCTTCGACCGTCAGCGGACCGTCGAAGCTCAAGTCGGTTTGCGTCCACGCGTCGTCGTTGCCATCGAGCGCGAGCACCGGACGGAAGAGAGCGCCGAGACTGTCCACCAACTTGTTGAGTGCCGCATCGTCCGGGCCGAGCACGGCTTCGAGGCGGTCGAGGGTCGGGCCTTCGAGAGCGGCGGTGGGAACAGCGCCGGAAGCCAGCGCGGCGACGACCGCCGACGCGCCGGGTTTGCTTTCGCTGAGACGGTCGAGCGCGGTGCGGCGTTGCACCGGTGTGAGCTTCGGGTAGAGCGCGAGCAGCCGGCCGGGCGCGTCCGCGGCTTTGGAAGCGGCGAGCGCGACCACCGCTTCGTTGCGGATGAGCGGGTCCGCCGAATCCTCCGCGAGCTTCACGAAAAGGTCGACCTGGGTACTGCCGAAGGAGGCCAGCGCACGGAGCGCGCCGACTACCCGGGGCACAGCCGCCTCGGCTGTGGGGCCCTCAGGCAACGCGACGGCGACACGAACGATAGAAACGAGCGGCTGTTCCAAACCCGCGAGCCTGAATGACTCCGCCAGCCGTATCGAAAGCTCCTGCTCCGCAGCATCGCCGCGGAACAATTCAGATGCGGCGCCGGAGAGCAAGGGCGTGAGCTTCGTGGCATCGAAGCGGGTCCGCACGGCCAGCAGGGCACCGAGCGTGGAGGCCCGGGTCGCGGGCTTGCCGAGAAGCGCCTTGAACGCCTCGCCCACACCGGGTTCGTCGAGAAATTCCGCGAGCCGCAGAATCTCCTCCGGCCCCGGCGGGCGGTCGAGCTGCGGGAGAAGCGTCGCCACGCGCGCCGCGCTTGCTTTCGGTTCCAGCGCCAGCGAGGCGAGCAGCCGGTTCTCGACCGGCAGATCGCGCACGGCATCCGAATCGAGAAAATGCGCCACGGCGTCCGGATGCTTCTCGAGAAACATTCGGACGAGATAACGTTCGAACTCGCGGTCGTAGGCTTCGCGCACTTTGATCGGTTTGCCGTTGCGAGTGGCGGGCGCCAGCGGCTCGGAAAGCGGGCCGCGCGCCATGGAGAGAAGAATCCGAAAAGCGGAATCCACGTCCTCGTATTCGAAGCCGCTCGTGTTTGCGCCGCTTTGCCGCATCGAAGCATCGAGGTCCAGATACCAGGCGAGGCGGCTTCCTGCCGCGCGCGTCAGCTGCGCGCGCACCTCGGGGTCGGCATCGTCGGCGAACGGTGCAAGGTCCCTCAGACGCCGGTCATGGGAGACGCGAACCTCTGCGCTTTCGTCAGCCCAGGCGCGGATAGCTTCGCGCCGCACATTGCGACTGGAATCGCCGAACATTGGGCGCACCAGGCTATCGTCCGCTTTTCGATATGCTTCCATGACCCACATCGCCTGGATCCTCCGTGCATCGCTCGCAGTCTTATCCGCTACGATCGCGCGCAATTTTGCCTCCAGACTATGATCCTGCCGATCGCCCAGTGCCTGCCACGCCAGATGACTCTGCGTGAGCGAGTCTCCCCCGAGCTTCGCAAGCAACTCATCGCCGCTGAGTTTCGTAAAATCCGGCACCTCGAAAGGCTTCGCGCCGGTGGGCTTGATCCGCCAGATGCGGCCGCGGGTTTTGTCGCGGTCGGGATGGTTTCGCGGCACTTCGTTGTGCGAGATGATTTTGTTGTACCAATCGGTGATGTATAGGCAACCGTCGGGACCGATGCTGATCGCCACCGGACGAAACCAGGGATCGTCGGAGATCACGAAGTCCGCGAGTTTCTCCAGTTTCCAGCGCGGACCGTCGCGGTGCAGTTTGATCGCGTTCACACGATTGGTGATCGGGTTCGCGACGAGCATGACGTCGCGCCACGGCTCTGGGAACGGTCCGTTTTTGTCGGTGAGCGCCAGCCCAGCCAGCCCGGTGCCGCCCATGCGGAAATCCGGCGCGGTTCCGGGGAACTCGGGGGCGTAGCTCTTGAACTGGCGGTCGGAACATCCGGGATAATTGGCGTATTCCTCAAAGGGCATGACCGGAAAGCCGTAGTCGTTGGATTCCTGGATGAAGGCCTCGCCTTCGCCGTTGATCACCAGGCCCCAGATGTTGCACGGGCCTTGCGTGGTGATGGTGAATCGCGAACCGTCGGGCCGGAATTTGGCCATGCGGCATTGGTCGAATTGCACCCCCGCGTCCGGCGGATCGCCCGGCCGGCGCACCTTGCCGTAATTGAACGCGCCCTGGGCCATCCAGATCCAGCCGCCCGGCGCGCGGGTGAACTGGTGCGGCAGGAGGTGCGCATCCTGCACGCCAAACCCGGTCAGGATGACCTCGGTCTTGTCGGCCTTACCGGCGCCGGCGGTGTCGTGCAGGAATTCGATATTGTGTCCGTGATTCACGTAGCAGCCGTCGCCAGACGGCAGCACGCCGACCGCGATGGCCAGGCCATCGGCGAAGACGCGCGGTTTGCTCGCGTAGCCGGTCGGCGAAGCCGCATCGCGATCGAAGATAAGGACCTTGTCCCTTCCGTGACCGGCATAGAGCGCTTCCGCGACCGCCGGGTTTTCATTTCCGTCCACGGGATATTCGAGCGCCGTCGTCGTCCAGAGCCGCCCTTTTTGATCGAAGGCGAGCGGCACGAATTTCCCGATGCCCGCCGGGACGTCTTCGGAGGCGAGGAGTTGCACCTCGAACCCTTCCGGCACTTTTAACAGCGCGCGCTCCTTATCGGCCGTCTTGGGCCCGGAGGTGGTGGCGTTGTAGCTGATGTCGCGCCCGCGCGGCGGCTCCTTCGTGGCCGCGCCCGCCGCGGTTTCCGCTTGCAATTTCGCGCGCACGCCCTCCACACCGCCGAGCTTTTCCCAGGTCGGCGCGTTCGGGGTCGGCGGCAGTTCCTCAATGAAAACGTCCTTCACCTGCACTTTGGCATTTCCGCCGCCGTGAAGCTGGATGCCGAGGATGCCATCCTGCGGAATGTTCGGGTCGGTCTCGGTGAAGTCCACCCCGGGCACGCCATTGATCCACGTCCGGATGCGATTGCCCTCCGCGCGAATCTCATAGTCGTTCCAATCCCAAAGATGGATCGCCGGATGCACCACGTTCATATCCGCCGGGGCAATGGTTTTGTTGCGCCGGCCTTCATCGTAGATGCCGGCGTACCAGGCCGGCTCGCCGTAATCGGCCTGGTACCCACAGACTTCGTGACCCGCCGGATTGCGCTGCGTGCGGATCTGGATGCCGCTGTTGATCATCCCGGTCTTCGGATCGCCGGTGAGCTTGATTTTCAGCCGCAGGACGAAATTCGAAAACGATTTCCTGGAGCAAAGAAAATCGTTGTGCGGGATTTTCTGCACCTCGTCGCCGCCGGTGAGGCAGCCGTCTTCGACTTTCCACAGCGACGTCTCGCGGCTTTCCCAGCCATCGAGCGTTTTCCCGTCGAAGAGCGACACCGGCTCGGCGGCGGCGAGCGAGCCGAAGAAAAGCAACGCGGGGAGAAAGAGGAAACGGTTCATGGTGCGGGAAGCTTGGGGGGACGAGATAGACAACCGCATCGTGCCCGCGGGCTTGGCGCTTGTCAGCCGACGAAAATCCACGTGTTGCTGCCGGAAACGGGGACACCGCGGAGCCTACGCTGATCGCGCGACGGCCTGCGCGGGTCGCCTCCTGCTCGTTCGAGGCAGGGTGCACGCCTCAGGCGTGCGCCGGGAGCGGGCGGTTCTTCCTGATGCAATGCGCTGGAACGGACGCTTGAGGCCAAGCGTCCCTACCACAACACACTTTGATCACGTGCTGAAGGAGCGGCGGTTTTCAACCGCCGGGAGGTTCCGCGGGGGCGAGCGACGGCCTGGCGGCCATGGCGGGCGGTTCGGCGGTTGCAAACCGCCGCTCCATGGAAAGCTCACCACGTGCTCGGATCGGGCACCCAGTCCTTTGGCAACGGCGTGATCTCGATCCACTCGCTGCCCGCCGGGGGTGAAGCACTGGGTTCCAATTCGAGCACCGTTGTTTCGCCGGGCCTGGCCGCGCCGCTGTTCGTGATGAGCAGACGGCCATTGGTATCCGGAAAGTTCGCGCCGGTGGGTGGGAGCAGCAGCCGCAGCGTACGCACGGCCTGCGGCGATTTCTGATACACCGCCACGTCCGTCCGCGCCGTGGTGTCGGCGAAGCGGTTGAGCTCACGGGCGACGCTGACACTGCTCGCGAGCGTCGGCCAGCGCGGCCGTTCATAGCCGTGCTGATGAATGCTCCACGCGGCCTCGATCGTGAGCACAGCGCTGCCCGTCGCGTATAGCGCGCCCAGCATTGCGCCGAGTCGCCATCGCCGCAACGCATTGACCCCGAGCCACGCGGCCATGACCTGAAGAACAAAGGTGCCAAAAAAATATTGCGGCGCCGCGGGGATGCGCAGGAGCCCGAAAAGCAAGGCCTGCAGGCCGAGGCCAATGAGCACGACACCCAGGACCGCTTCCCGAGCGGTCACGGTAAATGGAATGGCGGGCGGCAGCTGGCACGTCCGGAAAACTCGCCACATGCCGTGTGCGGCTACGATCATTCCTGTCCAGGCGAGCGGGTAAAATAACCACGCGCCCGCCATCGCGATGGCGTGCAACCATTCGGGGGCGGCAGGCCGGGCCAGGTTATCCAGATAGTTCGCGCCGCAGAGCAGCCGCCCGCCGAGCAGCGGGGCGAGCGCGGTGACCGCGTGGGAATTTCCGCCCGGATAGCCCTTTTGCACCGAGCCGGTGAGATGCGCGCAAAGCTGGCCGGCAAATTGCCCGAAATAGAATCCGTTGAGTAGGAGGACGGCCAGGCCGGCGGCGCAGAGCGCCCGGCGATCCTTCCACAGCGCCGTGCGATGTTGCCAGCCGAGCCAGCCAAGGATGGCCACTGCCAGCGGCAGAGCCTGCGGGTGAATGGTCGGGGCGAGGACCCCGGCCAGCACCGCGACCCGCAGCGGCCACGCCCGGCCGGTGCGCAGAAAATCCGCGAATCCGGCGAGCGCGAGGACGCCGGCTGGCATGGCGAAGCTCGCATCCCACAACACGCGAGCGTACGCGACTACGTAGGGCGAGACGAGGACCGCGGCAGCAAACCATCCGGGCAAGCCGAGACTGCGTCCCAACCACAGCAAGCCGCACCCGCACACGCCCGCGCAGAGCAGACCGCGGAGGATCACGAGCGTGAATGGATCGTGGGTCACGAGCAGGAGCACTTGATAGATTTGCGTCGGCAGCGGTCCGTAGCGGATTCCGAAATTGCCGTACAATCCCCCGACGGCAATGTGGCCGTCGTGGTTCGCATGCCACGCGGCGGCGATCAGCCGTGGCTCATCGAGCAGCCACGAAACGTCGCCCGGCCAAAGCGCGACGATAGCCAGGACCAGCGCGAGCAGCGCCGGCGAGAGGAAGTCGCGGCAGAGCGAGCGTGGGGATTCTTCAGCCATGAGCGCACGCTTGCTAGCGGATTGCAGGCGGGCCCGCCACGGGAAAGCGCACCAGACACCAGCGGGTGGCCGCCAGTCAAACCGGGTCCCGGGAATTCTAACGCAGCGGGCGCTCGGTGGATGCCGCGCTCCGAGCGGCATGGCAACTAGTCACGCCGGAGGCGTCATTCTTCAAAGGCCCAGTGGAGCCAGCTGGCGCTACGCGCGCGTATTGCGGCCTCGCGCTCGGAGCGCGCGATCCACCTAAGATGGCGCCTCGCCAGCATTTACCTCCGGTCACCGCCCCGCCAGACTGCTTCGAGAAGCGAGACTTGGGCGTTGGCTCGTCCTACACTCGTCGCCGAAATGCCAAAATCCCTGCCGCACGCCGAAACCACCGTCGACGGCCCGCGCACACGGCGCTGGCTGCTCGAGGCGGGCGCGTGCGCGGAGTTGACGGCGTGCCGCATCGCCCGCGTCGGAATGGAAGATTGCGCGACGCCGTACGCGCGAGTGCGATTGCGACCGGCGGGCAGTTTCTTCCTCGAAGGCGCGCACGGGGAGGGCCGAATTCTGCTCGATGGCCGCTGGCAGCGCCTGCGGGCCGGCGAACTGTGCATGGCCCCGCCGCGCGTCCTCAACGCCTTCCATGCCGTGCCCGGCCGCCGCTGGAGCTTTGCCTGGGTGCGCTGCGAGGAACCGCCCTGGATCAAGCCGCTGGTCGGAGCGGCTTCCCCGGTGCGGGTGCGTGCCGGGACGGGCGAGTTGATGCGCGTGATCAGCGGTTTGCGCGACGAGTGGGAAAGCGCCCGTGACGCGCGCATGGTGCATCACTGGATTAGTTTGCTCCACGGCCTGCTCCAGCGCCTGGCCCGGCCCTGGCGCGGACAGGAGCGGCTCTGGGCCTTGTGGGAAGAAGTCGGCCGCACGCCCGCCACGGCATGGACGCTTCCGACGCTCGCCTCCCATGTCCACATGAGCCCCGAACATTTGCGCCGGCTCTGTCTGCGCGAACTGGGCCGGACACCTGTCCAGCAATTGACTTACCTGCGGATGCAACGGGCGAAGGAATTACTCGAAAGCAGTCATGACAAACTCGAGGCCATCGCGCCGGCGGTCGGCTATGTGAGCGCGCTGGTCTTTTCCCGCGCGTTCAAGCGTTGGGTCGGATGCACCCCGTCGGAATACCGCGGCACGAGATAAAATACCTCGCGAATTCTCTTGGAACTCTCCTCCACCGCGTGTCTGGTGACCTCCTATGGGACACAATAAAGGCAAGGATAACGTGAAGACTCGCGCGGCTCGCCGCAAGAAAACCGAACGACTCGCCCTCGCGAAAAGCAAGACGAAGGTTTCGTAATCGCTCCGCCCCGGAACTGAGGTGAGAGCGTTTTGGAGTGTGCCGGCGCTCCGGCGCTTTCGGAAGGGGAGTCTCCGGTCCCCCCGAGAGGTTGGAAGACACGTCTTTCGCTGGCGCGCTCCAAAGCGCCAGGGCACTCCCCCAGTCCGGCCCGGACCGCACCAAAACGCCGGCGCCAGGAGGCTTTGCACCTTAAGCTGACGCCGACGCGCAGGTGCGGGATCAGGGCAAGGTCCGGGGCGTCCGCCATTTTTCAACGATCTCCCCAAGGCGTCCTGCAACCACACCGGCCGCCGTGCGGCCCAAAGCAACCCCCGACTCGCCTCCCCGCTTCGGCAAGTCACGGTCGACGAAAGCCGGCCGTACTGACATACTGGTCCGTCGCCGCAAACCTCCGGCGCAAATCGCTCCCATGAAAATTCCCGCCTGTTTCGTCGCCGTCCTTGCGCTGCTCGTCGCTTCGTCGCAGGCCGTCGACAAGGCGAAGTATTTGCCCATCACCCAGGCCATCATGAAGTTCCAGGACAATCCCACGGAGTCCGATTTTCGCGCGATCGAGTCCAAAATGGCCGCGCTGCCAGCGTTCAACCCGGATGACGCCGAGGATCAACATACCCTGTTGATCAGCGCGGCATTTCTCATCGCCGGCCACGACAAGCACGGCTGGGCCATCAGCGCAAAGAGCGAGATCGGCAAAGCCGCTCTGGAAATCCTCTCCGGCAAGGGCAAATGGGGTAAATGGTTCCGCAACGAGGAGGCTCTCAACCCCGACAAGGTCGATGTTTGGATGATGAGTTATCTAGGTTCTCAGGACGAAGCGTATCTCTCCAAAATACTCAAATATGCCGGCAGCCCGACGTCTACGAGAAACCTCGACGAGGCCGTCCTCATCGAGGAGGCCACCTTTTCGTTCCTCTTGAACTGCCGGAAAATCCACAACGTGCGGGAGTTTGCCAGGCAACAGTTGGACGATCCCCTCTACGCGGACAAAAAGGACTTTCTCCAGAGGTGCGTGATCGTGGACACCGCCAACCCCCCTCGCCCGACGCAGTGAAAACGCCGATCTACTATTGTTTTTAGCTTATGGGTGCCCCGCGAAAAGACAGGCGAGCCATGAAATCCTGTGGAACATTTCCGTCGCCTGTTTGAAGAGCGTGTTCAAATTAGGACACGACCCAACCCGCGCTGGAATTCTCGATGAAATCGAAATATGCCATTTTGGGGCTCATCGCGCTCGGGATCGGCGTCATCCTGGTGCTCCTGTCCAGCGCATGGGTCGTCGGCTGGATCGCTGCTCCCGCCATGACTCCGACGCTCGCGCGAATCTACTGCATCAGCGCCGCGCAAAAGCTGCGCCAGGGCAACCTGAAAGGCGCCGTGGCCGATTACAGCCGCGCTCTCGAACTCGACCCGAAACTGGCCAATGCCTGGTACGGTCGCGGGATTGTCAAAGAGAACACGCGCGATCACGACGGCGCCATCTCCGACTACAGCCACGCTCTCGAACTCGACCCGAAGCTCACCGACGCCTGGTGCAGCCGCGGCGTGGCCAAGAAAGCCAGGGGCGATGTGGACGGCGCCATCGCGGACTACAACCGGTGTCTCGAACTTAGGCCGAGGCATGCCCCGGCGTACTTCTTCCGCGGTGCGGCGAAGCAATCCAAGGGGGATCAGGAGGGTGCCATCGCCGACTACAGCGAGGCGATCGAATTCGACCCGAAGCTGGTGCTGGCATATAATAACCGCGGCCTGGCCAGGACGAAGAAGGGGCAGTGGGATGAAGCCACCGCCGACTTTAACCGCGCCATCGAACTCGACCCGAAGGAATTCCGGGCCTACGCCAACCGCGGCCTGGCAAAATGGAATGCACAGGATCTGGATGGCGCTATGGCCGACTACAACCGCGCGCTCGAACTCAACCCGAAAGTGGCCGAGGCTTTGGATGGGCTGGGCTCCATGAAGAGAATCAAGGGCGACCTGGAAGGCGCCGTCGCCGACTATAACCGGGCGGTCGAACTCAACCCGCAACTCGCGGGCCCCTATGCCGGCCGGGGCGATGTCGAATACATGAATCGCGACTGGGCGAGCGCGCTCAGCGATTTTCGGCGTTACGGCGAGTTGTCCAAGAACTCCCCGGACTATCCCCGGATGTTCATCTGGCTGATTCGGGCCCGGCTGGGTGAGACCAAGGAAGCGGATCAGGAACTTGCCGCTTATCTCGATCGCCGCAGCCCGACGAAGACCGACGAGTGGACGGCGACGGCGGCCGGGTTTCTTCTCGACCGCGTTTCGGAAGCCGATCTTTTGGCCGCGGCCAAATCACCCGACTCGAAGAAGGAGAAGGGCCAGCTCTTATGGGCCTGGTACTGTGCCGGAATGAAAAAGTTGCTCGCCGGGGACAAAGCCTCCGCGGCGGACGATTTTCAGAAATGCCTGGCGACGGAGGAGCGAAACCGCGCGACCTACGGCTTCGCCCAAGCGGAATTGAAAGCGCTCGGAAAATGACGGCGCGGAGATGAAGGCGACGCTGGCCAGATTGGGACTCATTCCCCCGCGCGCTGCGCTTTGCACCGCCCGCTGGACGGACTCCAGGCTCGTCCAGCGGACGCGGTGCCACGCCCAACCAACGTTGCGCACCCCGGCCAACCCGGTCAGCGATGGTGGAAACCACCGTGCCAGCCCCCGCGAAATCCACCAAATCCGAACGTCACCGCGGGCACTGGATAAGGCGCGTAGGGGTAGTAGGGATACCCGTAGTTGTAGTAGGGGCCGCCATAATAATACGGTCCACCGTAGTAGCCGCCGTAATAGACGCCGCCGCGCCAGCCCCCATGATGCCAGCTTCCATGCCCGCCGTGATGGCCGCCATGCCCGCGGGCATAGGCCGGAGTTCCGACCGCCATGGCCGCGACGGCAATACCAATGATCGAGAGTAATCTAAATGCTTTCATAGTTTGTTTTCCAGTTTGAGTTCCCAAGCCCCGGTCGCCCGGTCCTGGGTGCCCCGCAAAGCAGGGTCTCTTTATATATTCTTCGACGTAGCGAGCATGCAGGTCGTATGAATACAACATTAAGGTTTCTTCATGAAACACCAACGCCTGAAGAAATTACGTGGCTCCACGCATCCTTCCGGAGCGTCCTCGCACGGCTCCCACGCCGCCTGCCTCCCTCGCCGTTCCCACCGGGAAATCCACGGCAATCAGCTCCCACCCCCACTTTGCACCGCGCGCGGGACCATTTTCTGGTCGTCCAGCGCACGCGATGCCATGCCCATTTTCCCACCGCTGCCTGTCCAACGGTCAACGGTGGTGTGAATGACCGCGCGAGCCCCCGACCCGGCCGCCAAGGCCGATCGTCACCGCAGGCGCGGGTGCGTACGGGTAGGGATACCCGGAGTCGTAGTACGGTCCACCGTAGTACGGTCCTCCGTAGTAACCGCCGTAATACACCCCTCCGCCACTGCGCCAACCGCCATTGTGATGCCTGCCGTGGTGGCCGCCACCGTGGTGGTGGCCGCTGTGCCCGCGGGCATAGGCCGGAGTTCCGACCGCCAGCGCCGCCGCAATGATACCGATGATTGAGAGTAGTCTAAATGCTTTCATAATTTGCTTTCGTTTTTGAGTTCCCAAGCCCGGTTGCCCGGTCCTGGGTGCCCCGCAATGCGGGGTCTTCTCTAATGGGTTCGACGCTGCGAGGGTCCAGGCTGTATAAATCGGACATTAAGTTTTCCTCCTCGAAACCCGTATGGGGATTATGGATGACTGGAGGACGCCAAAACTATGTAGCGTTTCACGCTACTTCTGGCGCGGCAGATGCTTCTACCTAGACCCATGAAAACCGTCCGAAACCAAGCAGAGTTCGTGCTGTTTCTCCTCGCAGCCCTGTTGCTGACCGCAGCCGCTGCGGCACACTTCCATGTGAGATTTTAGCAGCGATGGCCCGCGACTCCGAAACAAAGGCGCTAATCCGTTGATGCGCCCCGCGGCCGTCGCCGCCGGCGCAGCAATGCGAAACCAGCACTACCGCTCAGCAGCATCGCCATCGGCCCGGGCTCCGGAACGGGAATGGGAATGGCGAGAAACTCTGGATCGCTCAGCAGGCCACCGGAGAAGCTGCCGAGATAGCTTCCGGTCGGCGAGAACTCGGCGACCGTGTTGTTACCAAAGTTGGCCACGTAGAGATTCCCGGTACTGTCCAGGGCCAGGCCTTCGGGCTCATTCAAGTCGGCGGTCGGGTAGGTGAGGAGAACGCTTCCCGAGGGCGAGTACTCCACGACCGTGCCGTTGCCAATGCCAACGTAGGACACATAAACATTGCCGTTGCCGTCACAGGCCACCCCAACGGGCTCAGTGCCAACTCCTTCGTTTACGAAGGTGCTCACGCTTCCTCCAGCCGTGATCTTGGTAATCGTGCCGCCATAGGTACCGCTGGGAGCATAGTTCGCGACATAGACGTTGCCCGAACCGTCGACGGCGATGCCAGCCGGCTCATTCAGAAACGTGTTGGCAAAGGTCTTTGGGGTTGTGGAAAGCACGCCTGCCGTCGAGACGAACTCCATGATCGAATTGGCGTTGGTGCCGCTCGTTGCCTGATTGGCGACGAAGAGGTCGCCCGTCCGATCGAAGGCCAACCCCACGGGGTCATTCACCCCGGTGTTGCTGAATTGGCCAAGATCGCCGCCCGAGATGGAGAACTTCTCAATCCCATTGCCGCCATTGTTGGCCACGTAAAGATTGCCCGACATGCTGAAGGCGAGGCCTTGCGGGTTGCTGAGGCTCGTGCTGGTCGTGATGAATTTGCTGGTTCCGCTCGAAGTAATTTGCAAAATCGGGTTGGTGGTGTCGCTGGACGCGTAGATCGTAATTCCCGTGGAAACAGCGTCGGTCTGAAAGGACGACGATCCACCGCTGCTCCCACCCGAAGTCACCAAGGCACTTCCTGAGATGCCGGCGTTGCCGGCCAGCGCGTTGCTGGTCAACAGCGTGGTGGCGCTCGAGGCGCTGGCGTTGGCGCTGAGCAGCGCGCCTTTTAGATACACCGCCGGGCCAGCCAGCGACGGGCTTTCCGGCAAGATCGTCGGGCCGGTGATGGTCGCGCCAGTGAAAACGTTACCGCCGGTGAGCGTCAGCGTCCCGGAGCCGGCGCTATCGAAAGTCGGCGAGCTTCCAAAAGTGCCCGTGGAAATAGTACTGCCGGGGCCGTTGAAGACGCCGGCCGTCGTGCCGCCGGCGATGACGCCGCTATTCACGGCAATCAGGCTGCTGAAGGGGCTGTCGCCGGTGAGCGTGAGCATCCCGGAGCCCTGACTGGACAAGGTGATCGAACCGCCGGCAGCGCCGCCAAAGGCCGAACCGGTGCTGGCGGGAGTGGCCGGGAGACTGGAGGTCGTCGCGGGGATGCCGACCCCGATGTTCACCGCATTGATCGCGGCGCCGTTGGTCGCGCCAGCCAACGTGAGAGGAGCGCTGACTTCGCCGAAGAGCCTTCGTTTCGGCGTGTAAGTGTTCGCCGGAAACGCCTGCCCCGGGGGCGGGAACAGCGGAGGCATGGCCGGCAGAAGGCCAGCCGGGCCACCCGCGAGGCGCGGGGGTCCGGCGTTCGCGACGATCGAACCGGTGAAAGCCACGGGATTCTCCAAACTCAGCGTGCCGCCCGCAGAGATCGTGAAGCTGGCGAGGCTGATGGAACCCGCGTCGTCAAGCGCATCCTGGCCGGCCAGCGGCGCACCGATGGGAGCCAGATCGCCGAGGAGCGCGCTCGCATCGAGACCGCCATTCAGCTCCGCCAGGCCGGAAAAGATCGTCGCCGTGGAATCCGCATCCAGTTTCAGCAGGAACTCGATGGCGTTCAATTCGCGCCACAGGTCAATGTCGTCCAGCCGATCGCCTGCCCCAGAGCCGGTGTCATCGGGCCCACCGTCCCCGCTCATTACCGCGGGGGCGTTGCCGCCGAGGCCAAACCCGGAAAGGACCTGGGTCGCGCCGAACTTCGTGACCCATGCGCTGATCGTGCCCGCGCCAGTCCCGTCGAGTGCGCCGGGCGCGCTGCCAAAGAGAGGGTTGTTATCGTTCCCAGCGTTCGCGGAGCCGCTGGCGATAGGCGACGGCGGTGGATCTTCGACCTTGGGAGCCAACGCGGTATCGTCCAGGCGCGCGACCAATGGCGGAGTGGTGGCCATCGGATGTTGGATGTCGAAGGCTGGCTTGCCCGGGCGTAGCCCGCCGTCTCGAAGTGGTAGCGGCCTGGCTTCGCCTTTGGCTGCGCCGAGGCGGTCTTCGCCCTCCGCTACCCGGCGGACGAGGCCTGGATGTTGGATGCGCCTGAAGCGTTCCCTCCCCCCACCCGCCCGCCCACCGGCACCTGGCGCGTGAAGCATCCCGACCCGGACTGCTGGCGCGAGCCAACCGGCCAATAGGACCGCGCCCGCCGTGAGAGAACAGGCGGCGAGCGATTTCATCGGCGGAAAAAGTTCATTTTTCCTGAAAGAAGAGAAAAGTTTTATGGGGGACTATCAACGACCCAAGGGCGGCGGGGGCCGACTCGTGGAGACGCTGAGCCGCTCCCCCCAAAGGTCGAGGCGCGACTCGGACGGCGTTTGTAGCGCTTTCCCATCCTGTTGACAATTACGCATTTGTGAAAACGCGGTGACGGAGGCTACGGGTGAACACGCACACCCGCTTGGCCGTTATTTTCGCGCCTGAGAGGACCTTGAACGGACCAGACGACCATGAACGACCAAAACAACGACCAGACGACCATGCGCCTATAGATAGGCGCTGGTGGTCGTGGTCGTTCTCTGCGTGAAGGGAGCGTCCAGATTCTACGCGGGAGCGTTTTGGAGCGCGGTCCGGGCCGGACTGGCGGAGTGCGCCGACGCCGGCAGAAGCCCCGCTGGCGTATGCCCATGGACGGGCCCCAATGCGCTGCCAAAATGCGCGAGATCACCTAAGAGTGTGTACCGAAAGTCAGAGGGAAGGTTTCGCGAGACGAGCGAGGAGGATTTTGCTGGCGGCGATGAAGATGAAGGCTTCGGAAGAGTCGGT
>Ga0302325_10004507_pt1 | contig 32168 bp, 25 predicted proteins | sample Palsa_T0_2_FD_201948 | JGI IMG/M metagenome (GOLD analysis project Ga0302325, IMG submission 201948) | Peat permafrost microbial communities from Stordalen Mire near Abisko, Sweden - Palsa_T0_2 | ecosystem: Environmental > Terrestrial > Soil > Palsa > Peat permafrost | place: Sweden: Abisko... | reverse complement strand
GTGTCCTTATAGGCATAGCCGTGGAGCGGCAGCCAGATGCCCTGCAGCCAGATGATCAGCATGAACTGCAGCCCGCCGCGGGCGATGGAGGCCAGCAGCGTCGCCATGGTCCCGGCCGCGAACGCCCTGATCCTCATCAGGTGCAGGTCGAACATCGGGGACTCGACCCTGGTCTCGATGATGCAGAACACGACAAGAAGCGCCGGACCGCCGATCAGCCCGGTCAGCACCAGCGGGCTGGTCCAGCCCATCGAGTGCCCGCCGTAGGGCTGGATCCCGTAGGTGATCCCGGTCAGCAGCAGGATGAGGCCGACCGCGAAAGTGATGTTGCCGAGCCAGTCGATCCTGGCGGGTGTCCTGAGGCCGACCTCCTTCAGGCTCAGGTACGACCAGATCGTCCCGCCGAGGCCGATCGGCACCGAGACGATGAACACGAGCCGCCAGTCAACCGCGGCGAGCAGGCCGCCCAGGATCAGGCCGATGAACTGACCGGAGATGCCGGCCACCTGATTGATGCCCATGGCCGTGCCGCGCTGGTCGGGCGGGAAGGCGTCGGTCAGGATGGCGGGGGAGTTGGCCATCAGCATCGAGCCGCCGATGGCCTGAATGACCCGAAAGCCGATGAGCCAGAGTGCGCCCTTGCCGCCGAGGAAGGGATCGAATGGCAGCGCCAGCGCGCCGAGGCCGAAGATCGCGAACCCTGCGTTGTACATCCTGACCCGGCCGTAGATGTCGCCGAGCCGGCCGAGCGTCACGACCAGGACGGCCGAGACGACCAGGTAGCCCATCAGCATCCAGAGCAGGTAGCTGATGTTGCTGGGCTGCAGCGGGTCAAGGTGGATGCCGCGGAAGATAGCGGGCAGCGCGATGATCACGATCGACGCGTTGACGGTCGCCGCGAGCATTCCGAGTGTGGTGTTGGACAGCGCGACCCACTTGTACTTCCCGGCGCGCAGGCCCTGCCCGCCCCCGGACCTGGCCACGGTGGATTCACTCACCCCGTCGGCTCCCCGCTCGCGTACTTAATTGCTAGGACAAAACTAACAGGCGCTGCAGGCGTCGCCGGCTACGGCTCCGGTCGGTCACCGCGGGCCGCTGACGTGCGGAATCGCGGAATGGCCAGGGTATTACCGCGCCGAATGGCGGTAATTCACATCTGGCTGTACCTAAGCCGTTACAATCGGCCGGTGCTGAACTGGATCCGCTCACTGACATCATCCGCCGCGCGGAAAACTCTCAAGGGCGTCGACGTCTCGAGTTTCCAGGGTCCTCCTGCTGACTGGGCGAAGGCCGCGGGCAGCATCGTCTGGGCGGCCGTCAAGCTGACTGAGCTGGAGCCTGACGGGACGCGCTACGTGAACCCGGATGCGGCCGCTGACTGGGACTGGCTGAAGAAGAATAAGAAGGGCCGGATCGCCTACTTCTTCGGCCATCCTTCGGTCAGCGCGGCGGAGACCGTCAACTTTTTTCTGGCCGAGCTGAACAAGCTCGGTCTGCACGACACCGATGCGGTTGCGCTCGACCTTGAGGTCAGCGACGGCACGACGGCCGCGCACGTCGCGACGTGGAGTGCTGACGTGCAGTCCGAGCTGCACAGCAGGATCGGCCGCAAGCCGCTGGTGTACACGTTCATCGACTTCGCCGCGGCCGGGAACTGCGCTCATCTGGGCAGTTACCCGCTCTGGATCGCCGACCCGTCGCGGCCGGCCGGCGACCCCCAGGTACCGGCCCCGTGGAAGACCTGGGCCATCCATCAGTACGACATCACCGGTGAGATCGATCGTGATGTGGCGAACTATGCCAGTCAGAAGGCAATGTTCACCGCGCTCGGCAAGACGCCAGCGCCCGCCAAGCCCCCGCCGCCCCCGCCGCCGAAGGAGCCCAAGGTGATCAATGTCGGAGGAAATGTCTCGGCTGTCGCGTCCGCCCGCTGGCCGGACGGCGAGATGGTCGTCGCCGGGCTCGGCGCCGACGGGTACATTCAGTCGGCCAGGTGGGACAACAAGGCGTGGAGCGAATGGGGCAACATCAGCCCGACCAAGGCGAAGGGGACTCCGTCAGTGATCGCCTGGGTCGACGGCGCGGGCGTGCTCTTCTACATCGAGGAGTCCGGCAAAGTCGTCGAGCTCACGACAACCGACCGCGGCAGGACATGGGTCTGAGCTGGTTTCCGGCCCCCCGGGCGGGGGGGACCAGACGCGGCCGTGCCGAGCCTGCGGCCTGCTCGCCGCGCCGGCGGCGACCTGCGGCTGGAGTATCTTCTGAGTGTGACATACCGCCCGGCGCCCCGAGATCTTCGTGCCTCGGACTTCGACCGGGAACGCGTCATCAGCCTGCTCGGCGAGGCCGCGGCGGATGGCAGGCTGACTCCGGCTGAGCATTCCGAGCGCGTCGAGCGGGCGTGTGCTGCCCGCACTCTGGGCGATCTTGCCGTGCTGACAACCGACCTGGTCGGCCCCGGCGCGCAGCCCATCCGGCTGGACGGACGTCGTGCTGTCACCGGGGTGTTCGGACGGGACAGCAGGGACGGTCGCTGGGTCGTGCCGGACAGCCTGCCGGTCGTCGCAGTCTGCGGCGAGGTTGAGCTTGACCTGCGCGAGGCGCTGCTGCAGAGCGGCCGGATCATCATCTACGCAACGCTGATACTCGGAACCATTCACCTGATCGTGCCCGAGGGCGTGGCCGTCGAGATGAGCGGCACTGCTGTGCTCACCCGCAAGGTCACCCGGACCGTGCGCCAGCCATGGCCGCGGCTGCCCGCACCGGGACAGCCTGATCTCGCGCAGCCGGTCATCGAGCTGCGAACGGTCGGCTTCGGCGGCACCATCAGGGTGACCTCGCCCAAGCGGCCGCGCCGTCTCGGCGGCCTCCGCCGGGGCTAGCTCCGGGCATCCGCCACGGTCCGGATGCCCGGAAACCGCTGCCCGAACGATCAGCTTTTCCCGGCTCAGCCGTTGTACTGGCAGAACCGGCCAGGGAGGACTGAGGTGTCTGAGCAGCAGCGACGGGTCGTCGCGTGGGTCACGATCTCGATGGACGGCTACACCAGCGGGCCGGGAGGTCCCGCGCAGGACACCTGGCTGTATGAGCACGTCCAGCGGGCATCTTCGGCGGCGCACTTCGAAGGGATCTGGCGGGGCGCGTCGACGGTCGTGGTGGGCCGCACCAACTATGAGGGGTTCTACTCGGTCTGGCCGGCAATCACGGCTGACCCGGGCACCGATCCGCGTACCCACGACCTGGGCGTGTTCCTGAACACGGTGGAGAAGGTGGTGGTCTCCCGCACCCTTCAGGAGGCGGGATGGGAGAACTCGCGGGTTGCCCGCGATGTGGAGTCAGAGGTCAGGGCTTTGCGGGATGCCCCCGGCCGGGACATCCTCGTGATTAACAGCGCGAGCGTCATCCAGACGCTGCTGCGGGCCGGACTGATCGACGACCTGCGCTTCGCCGTGGTTCCTGTGCTCCTGGGTGGCGGCCTGCGCCTGTTCGCCGAGGGATTGCCGAGCTCGGCCTGGGGCCTGACCCAGGCCACCATCCTGGAAGACGGCGCGATCGGCCTTCATTACAGCCGGGCCTGACCGGTCCTCGCCCAGGGCCGGGTCCTGGCGATTGGTCATTGCCCAGCGGACGACGGTTTCGTGGTGAGCGGGCAGGCGCTCGTAGTCGCGGACGGTCCGGCGGCACTTAGTGAAAGTCCACCGAGCTGTAGGCGCTGAGCTTCCACAGCTGGTGCTCACTGTGGATGTTGCGTACGGTCCCGGACCTGGCTCGCATCACCAGTGAGTGAGTGCTAGCCCCGCCAGACCGGTAGCGGACGCCGGCCAGCAGTTCCCCGTCGGTGATTCCGGTGGCGGCGAAGAACGCGTCATCCGACGTCACCAGGTCGTCGGTGCTGAGGACCCGGCTCAGGTCGTGGCCGGCGTCGAGGGCCTTCGCTCGCTCCGCGTCGTCGCGGGGCGCGAGCTTGCCCAGGATCACGCCGCCCAGGCACTTGATCGCGCACGCGGCGATGATGCCCTCCGGGGTCCCGCCGATGCCGAGCAGCAGGTCGACACCGGTACCGTCGCGCGCCGCCATGATCGCCCCGGCCACGTCCCCATCGGTCAGCAGCTTGATCCTGGCGCCGGCCTGCCGCACCTCGCTGATCAGCTCGGCGTGCCGGGGGCGGTCAAGTATGACGACGGTGACGTCTGACGGCGAGCAGTTCTTGGCGCGGGCGACCGCAGCCACGTTGACGGCTGGCGGCGCATCGATGTCGACGGAGCCGGCCGCCTCGGGGCCTGTGACGAGCTTGGACATGTAATAGACAGCCGAGGGGTCGTACATCGCGCCGCGAGCGCTGACGGCGATCACCGAGATCGCGTTGGGCATGCCGTTCGCGCACAGCCGGGTGCCGTCGATCGGATCGACGGCCACGTCGCACTTCGGCCCGCTCCCGTCACCGACCTGCTCGCCGTTGTAGAGCATCGGGGCCTGGTCCTTCTCGCCCTCGCCGATGACCACGACGCCGTTCATGGAGACGGTGTTGATGAGCTGCCGCATGGCATTCACGGCGGCGCCGTCCGCACTGTTCTTATCGCCCCGGCCGACCCAGCGCGCCGAGGCCATCGCCCCGGCCTCGGTGACCCTCGCCAGCTCCAGAGCCAGGTTCCGGTCCGGGGCATGCCGGCCAGGCTCGGGCGTTGCTGCTCCGGGATCCGCCGCCGGGTCGACCGCGGGGTCGGCGATGCCGGGGGCGCCGGCCACGCCGCCGAAGGCTGGGTCGCTGCCTGTGCTGGCCGGCACGCCGGGCGTCGCTGCTGCCTGATCCTCGCTCATTGCCAAGCACCTTCCTGTCAGCGGCCCGTGATGGAATCCTATGTAGAAGGCCGGGCAGTCGGCCTGCCCGCCCTGGACCGGGCCGGGACCAGAACGCCGGAGCACATGACTTCTACTGATCACGTACCTCACCTCAGCCGGGCAGCCGAGCGCGGCTCCTCAACCCGCGCCGTGCTGCTGGCAGCAGCCCGCGAGGTCTTCATGCTGGAGGGATACGCGCAGGCGGGCGTCACCGACATCGTCGCGCTCGCGGGCGCGAGTGTCGGCAGCCTGTACCACCACTTCTCGGGCAAGGCTGACCTGTACCTCGCGCTGTTCGAGGAACTGCACAACGAGCATGACGTCCGCACCCGCAGGGCCGTGCGGGAGTGCCGTGACCAGGGCGTCACCGATCCGATGCGGCTGCTGCTGGCGGGCGCCCGCGGCTACCTGGACGTCTGCATTGAGCAGCGCGATCTCGTCGGCATGTTCGCCCGCGGCGACGGGCCGCCCGGCTTCGAGGTCATGTGGCGCCAGCGGCTGTCGGACTGGGTCCATCGCAATACCGAGTTCTTCGCGCGCAGCGGTGAGCCTCTGGACGAGGCCGCCGCGATCGTGATGACCGGCGCGATGATGCTCGCGGTCGCCGAGGTCTCGCTTGCGCCTGACGCCGTCAGGGCGCGTCAGCTGGCGGACGGCGTGCTGGAGGTCCTGTCGAGGCTCCGCGCCCGGCCCGCGCCGCAGGCCTAGCTGAGCTGACCGGCCGCGTCAGAAGGGTGCACCGGGCTCGCGCCCGGCATCCTCTCGCCTGGCCAGCGCGGTGGCGAGCCGCGCGCGGGCGCCCTCCAGCCAGTCCTCGCAGATAGCGGCCAGCTGCTCGCCCCGCTCCCACAGCTGCAGTGACTCCTCCAGCGTGAGCCCGCCCGCTTCCAGCCGCTTCACCAGCTCTATCAGCTCGTCGCGGGCCTGCTCGTACGGGGGGCGGGACCCATCCTGAGATCCGGCCGGCGGCTCGGCGCCGGCGTCGTCCTTGCTGCGTGCTGCCACCCTGGCAAGCCTAGTGGGCCGTAACGCGGTGAGACCCGGTGGCGATGAAGTGGCGAGCACATAAAGGGCCGAAGGGGCACGATGAACAGTCATGATCATCCTGGTGTGCGGCGCTCGTGTGCTGTATCAGTGCCCGGATCGTGCGCCACCAGGCCGGCGGCGCGGCACCGCCGCCGTCAGCGGGCCTGGCTCGCCGCGGCTGCGAGTTCCGGGGCAGCGGGTCATCCGAGAGCCCGGTGCCGGGCGCAGCGCACCAGGCCGGCGTACCTGGCCGAACTCGGCAGCTGCTGGTACCGCAGGTTCCCGTGGTCGCCTGTCAGCTGGCGGATGGACGGCCCGCACAGCTGACGGTCGCTCTACTGATCCGGCCTGCGGCCTGCCGTCACCGGCAGCTGATCGGCGGCGAACCTCACGGTCAGCAGCTCGCCCTCGCTGACCTGCGCTGCCGAGAGGACCACGCTGGCATCGGCCTGCTGCACGATCGCGTAGCCACGCCGCAGCGTTCCGGCCGGCGACAGCGCGATCAGCCGCGCTGTGATGTGGGCCAGGTCATCGGCAGCCCGGCTGAGCCCGCCGGAGATCGCCAGCCGGGCACGATCGGACAGGCCCAGGACCTGCTCGTGCTGGCGGTCGATCTCGCGCGTCGGGCTGGCCAGTGCAGGGCGGGATGTGACCGCGCTCAGCCACGAGGTCTCCCGGTCCAGCCGGCCCGCAACCGACCGGCGCGCCCTGGACCGGAGCTGGCCGATCAGGTCAAGCTGCTCGGCGACATCCGGCACGGCCCGCCGCGCCGCATCCGTCGGAGTGGACGCCCGTACGTCGGCGACCAGGTCGAGCAGCGGCACATCCTGCTCATGCCCGATTGCGCTGATGACCGGCGTGACGCAGCCCGCGACGGCACGAATCAGATCCTCATCGGAGAACGGCAGCAGGTCCTCTACCGACCCTCCGCCGCGGGCGACGATGATCACATCCACCGCGGGATCGGCGTCGAGCCGCTGGAGTGCCAGCACGATCTCCTCGCTGGCATGCGGGCCCTGCACGGCGACCTGCTCAACCCGGAATCGCACGGCTGGCCACCGGCGCGCGGCGTTGCGCAGGACGTCCCGTTCGGCTGCCGAGTCACGGCCGCAGATCAGGCCGACGGTTCCCGGCAGGAACGGCAGGCGCCGCTTGCGCTCGGCCGCGAACAGGCCCTCGGCGGCGAGGGTCGTCCTGAGACGCTCGAGCCGGGCGAGCAGATCGCCAATGCCGACTGCCTTGATCTGCGTTGCGGTCAGGGCGAACGATCCCTTGGCCGAGTTGAACTCCGGCCTGGCCCAGACAACGACCCTGGCGCCGACGCCCGGCGGCGGGCTTGTCGCGTCCAGCACCGCGGCCGTGCAGATGACTCGCGCGGATACGGCCGCGACGGGATCCCGCAGGGTGAGGAACACCGTGCCGCCGCGCCGGTTCAGCTCGGCAATCTGGCCCTCGATCCAGACCTTGCCAAGGCGGCTGATCCACTCGCCGACGAGCCGCAGGACCGTCCGGACCGGAACGGGCGACTGCTCGGATGTCTCTAGCGGCACTGCGCATCAGGCGGAGGGCGCAGGCCTTCACCAGCAGACGGGGCGGTCACGACTGCGCTTCGAGCTTCTCGATGCGGCGCTCGAACATGCCGAGTACCTCCGGCCGCTCGGCGTTGCGGGCCTCGTACTCCGCGAGGATGCGCAGCTGACTGACCGACAGGCCGCGCAGGCGAGCGCGGATCGAGGCAAGCGGCAGGTCGTCATAGCGAGGCAGCGGAAGCGCCGCCTCCGGGGCCAGCGGCTTGGCTGCCGCTGGCGGCGGGGGCTGGCTCGACTCGGCCGCCGCGGTCAGGGACTGTCCGGCTGCGGTGCCTCGGGCGTCGTCCTCGTCGCCGAGATCCTCCGCGGACAGCAGCCGGACGTTCCCGGTCTGGTCAAGGGAGCGCCACCGGGACGCCGCCGGGGGCGGAGCGGACCGCTGCTCCCGCCTGGCTGCGGGTCGCTGCCGTTCCGCGGAAGCCCGGCCGTCTGGCTGGCTGGAGCTGGCCTGCGGCCGGTCCGCTGCCATCACTATCTTCCCGATCCCTGCGAATACGGCCCGGAGTGCCAGCGTCGGTCCTCGTCTCACCTGATCAGGGACCTGCGGGATACCCATGTGACGATCGTTCTCCCTCGACTGACCGCAGCCCGGCTGTCGTCGGCTCGAACGCCGGGGGAAGGCCGCTGGGCTGGGCGAAGCGCCGTTCTCAGGTTATTGTCGCTGGCCCGGCGGCAGTCGGAGGCCAGGAGCCGGCAATTCGCTCGGATCACGGCCGGAGCGCCGCAGACCTGGCCCTGCCTCCGTCAGGACCGGCGTCTGGATGCACGCCAGGGGCGATCACCTAAACTGGCCCTATGTCTGCCCAGATGCGCCGAGTGCTGCTCGCCAGGCCCCGTGGCTACTGCGCCGGCGTTGACCGGGCCGTGCAGACCGTCGAGGTGGCGCTGGAGCGCTACGGCGCGCCGGTCTACGTCCGTAAGCAAATCGTGCATAACACCCATGTGGTGAAGACGCTTGAGGAGCGCGGCGCGATCTTCGTCGAGGAGACTGAGTCCGTGCCCGAGGGCTCCGTCGTGGTGTTCTCCGCGCACGGCGTGTCTCCGGAAGTGCGCGAGGAAGCCAGGGAACGAGGCCTGCGGACCATCGACGCGACCTGCCCGCTCGTCACCAAGGTCCATAACGAGGCCCGCCGGTTCGCGGCCCAGGACTACGACATCCTGCTGATCGGCCACGAGGGCCATGAAGAGGTTGTCGGCACGACCGGCGAGGCACCGGCGAACATCCACCTGGTCGACGGGCCCGCGGGCAGCGACTCGGTTCAGGTGCGGGACCCGGCGAAGGTCGCGTGGCTGTCGCAGACCACGCTCTCGGTTGACGAGACCACCGAGACCGTGGCGGCGCTGCGGACACGGTTCCCGCAGCTGCTCGACCCGCCGAGCGACGACATCTGCTACGCCACCCAGAACCGGCAGGTCGCCGTGAAGCAGATCGCGGGCGAGTCAGACCTGGTCATCGTCGTCGGCTCGGTGAACTCCTCGAATTCCGTCCGCCTGGTCGAGGTCGCCAGGGACGCCGGCGCTCGCGCCGCCTACCTGGTCGATGACGCCTCGGGCTTTGACGTGGGCTGGCTGGACGGAGTCACCACCGTCGGCGTCACGAGCGGCGCCTCGGTCCCGGAGGACCTGGTCGACGGAGTTCTGGCGCTGCTCGCTGCGAACGGCTTCGGTGACGTCGAGGAAGTCGAGGCCGTGCATGAGCGCATGGTGTTCGGCCTGCCGCGGGAGCTGCGCAAGCCGGCCGGCGGCACGTCCTGATCCCGTAGTTCAGCCCTGGTCCCGCGGTACCGCCGGATGACCTAGGGGCGCAGCGTGTGATGCCCGCGCAGGCCGGACTCGCCGCGCCGTCCCCGATCCGCGGTGCCGCCTGGCTCCGGCCGCGCGCCGGCTCCGGCGCGCAGGCGAGCTGCGCCCGCCGGCCCGGCGCGCAGGTCGCGAACGCACTGCGGCAGGCCGCGGGTAATAGCCACGGCAACACAGGCGGCCGTGCCCGCGAACAGCCATGGCGCCGCGTCAGCGAGGGTCAGGCCTGTGCCCTCCAGCACTGACAGGACCGAACCGTGACTGGTATTGCCCTGCGCAGTGAGCGCCTGCGTGATGACATCAGCGAGCAGAAATACCGCCGGGGCGGACAGCACGATCCTGAGCTGAGCCTCGCGGCGCGCATAGACCGGTGTCAGCACGCACCCCGCGCAGTAGCCGAGACCGGCCAGCACGTCGACCTCACGCCAGGCCGCGAGCAGGCAGGCGACCAGTACCAGCACGAACATGCCGAGCAGCGCGCCGCGCGCCGTGAGGTGGGAGCGAAAGCTGGCGCGCGCTGGCTCCGGCGCGGTCCGCGCCCGAGCAGTCCGCGGCCGCCAGGCGGCCGCAGGCTGCCAGACCATATCCGGCTCCCGCTCCGGGTCTGCCTGCCAGCCGGCACCGGGATCCGGGGTCGTGCCCGGCTGCCAGTCGCCACCCGGCTGCCAGTCAGTGTCCGGCTGCCGGGGGTTCGCATTACCGCGCGCGCTCACAGCCGGATACCCGGCGCTCAGGCGGATGAGTCGGGTGATCCTCCCGGTGATCCGGTCCTGCATCACTGCTCCCCGTACGTCGCGCCGAGGGCCGGGTTCGCGTTGCCGCCCATCGGTCAGCCTGCGGCGCTGATGGGGCGTCCGGTCCCGAAGAGCTGCTGCTGACTCACCGCGTCCCTGGCCTTCACCGGCCCGGACACGAGCTCCGGTCCTGCCTCGACGATGAGCTCGGGCGCGGACAGCGACCGGACCGTCTCGTCGACGGGCCGCAGCTGCTCGAGCTCGCCCTCGACGACGCCGAGCTCGTTCAGCTTGCGCGCGCTCACGAGCACGCGGCTCTCCAGCGAGCCGACCGTCCTGTTGTAGGTCGACACTGCGTTCGTCAGGGCCTTCCCGAGGCCGTCGACATGCTTGCCCAGGCTGGCGATCCGGTCGTAGAGCTCGCGCCCGAGATCGAAGACGGCCCGCGCGTTGTCCGAGAGCGCCGCCTGCTGCCAGGCGTACTGCGCGGTCCGCAGCATCGTCACGAGCGTCGTCGGCGTCGCGATGTGCACTTTGCTGGCCATGGCGTGCTCGAGCAGGGCCGGGTCATGCTCCAGCGCGGGAGCCAGGAACGCCTCGCCGGGAATAAAGAGCACGACGAACTCGGGGGACGGGCTCAGCGCCGTCCAGTACGCCTTGGCGGCCAGCCGGTCGACGTGCTCGCGGAGGTGCCGGGCGTGCGCCCGCAGCCGGGCCTCGCGGACATCCTCGTCCGAGGTCTCGGCCGCTTCCAGGTACGCGGCCAGTGACACCTTCGAGTCGACCACGATGTTCTTGCCGCCCGCCAGCCTGATCACCATGTCGGGCCGGAGCGCGCCGTCGGACGTCGAGACGCCGACCTGCTCCTCGAAGTCGCATCTGCTGGCCATCCCGGCAAGCTCGACCACGCGGCGCAGCTGCATCTCGCCCCAGCGCCCGCGCGCTTCCGGCCGCCGCAGGGCTGTCACCAGCGACTGGGTCTGGATGCGCAGCTGATCCGAGCTCTGCCGGGCGATCGACACCTGCTCGGCGAGCGCTGCATGCGAGGACCGGCGGGCCGACTCACTCTCGCGCAGCTGGCTCTCCACCCGGGCCAGGGTGTCGCGCAGCGGCTGGACCAGCTGCTCGACCGCTACTTTCCGGGTGTCAAGGTCGCCCGCCGCCTTGACGTTGGCGGCGCTGAGCCTGCCCTCGGCCATGGTCAGGAAGGTCTGGGCGCTGCGATCGAGGGCCTGCGCGGACAGTTCCTGGAACCGGTCCGCGAGCTGGCCGTCGATCAGGGCCTCCCGCTTCTCGGCGGCAGCTTCCATCAGGGCAGCTCGCTGGTCCGCGGCCCGCGCCCTCTCCTCGGCGGCCCTGGCCTGACCGGTCAGGTCGGCGGCGAGCCCTGCCAGCCGCCCGCGTGACAGCAGGTAGCCGATGACGGCACCGAGAGCGGCACCCAGCAGGAGGCCGATGAGCAGCGAAATCGCGTTCATATCTTGCATGCTTGCAGCCGCTGGCGACAGTTCCAGGGTCCGACACGCCCGGCCGGGATCGGCAGTTTCGTCCGGCGGGGCCCTGACCAGCCTCGTTCTGCCGCCGCTGGCGCGCGGCCGGGCGGACGGCTCGGCGCGTTCCCGCTGGCACTTAGAATTTGCAGGTGAGCCTGTCCATTGGCATCGTCGGCCTGCCCAACGTCGGTAAGTCCACCCTGTTCAACGCGCTGACCCGGGCGAATGCGCTGGCGTCCAACTACCCGTTCGCCACCATCGAGCCTAACGTCGGGATTGTTGGCATTCCTGACGCCCGGCTGGACGCGCTCGCCGGGCTGTACGACTCGGCGAAGATCGTCCCGGCCACTGTCCGGTTCGTGGACATCGCCGGGCTGGTTCGCGGCGCGTCGGCCGGTCAGGGGCTCGGGAACCAGTTCCTGTCGCACATCCGCGAGACCGACGCGATCTGTCAGGTTGTCCGCGTTTTCACCGATCCGGACGTCAGCCACGTGGACGGCGACGTGTCGCCCGAGCGCGACATCGAGACAATCGCGACCGAGCTGATGCTGGCTGACCTGCAGACGCTGGAGAAGGCGGCGCCGCGGCTGGCCAAGGAGGCCAAGTTCGCCAGGGACCCGGATCGCGTCAGGGTCGCGGACGCGGCCGCGAAGGCGCAGCAGTTGCTCGACGGAGGGACGACGCTGTTCGCCGGCGCCGCGGCCGCCGGGATCGACCTCGCCGACCTGCGCGAACTGCAGCTGCTGACTGCCAAGCCGTTCCTGTACGTGTTCAACGAGGACGACGCGGAGCTCGCCGACGACGGGCTGCGGAAGAAGCTCGCCGAGCTGATCGCCCCGGCCGAGTCGATCTTCCTCGACGCCAAGACCGAGGCGGAGCTGGCGGAGCTCGAGCCCGACGAGGCCGCCGAGATGCTCACCGAGCTCGGTCTCGGCGAGCCCGGCCTGGCCCAGCTGGCGCGGGCCGGATTCGCCGCGCTGAAGCTGTCCACTTTCCTCACCGCGGGGCCGAAGGAATCACGGGCCTGGACGATCCCGGTCGGCGCCACCGCGCCCGAGGCCGCAGGCGTGATTCACAGCGACTTCCAGCGAGGGTTCATCAAGGCCGAGATCGTGTCGTTCGACGACCTGATGGCGGCCGGCTCGATTGCCGCCGCCCGCGCCGCCGGCAAGGCGCGCATCGAGGGCAAGGACTACGTCATGCGCGATGGTGACGTGGTGGAGTTCCGCTTCAACGTCTGAATCCACATCAGGCCCCGCAGTATTGCGGACGCCGATTGTCCGGAATCAGATCTACCGTGGCCCTCATGACAAACAACGCCAACCTCAGCGCAGCCATCCAGGAGCCGTCGATGACTGCCCCGACGACCGTGACCGACTGGCTGCTCGACTCTGACCCGGCTATCCGCTGGCAGGTGCTGCGCGATCTCACCGGCGCCTCGCCCGATGAGGTCGCCGCCGAGCGAGCTCGCGTCGAGCACGACGGCTGGGGCGCCAGGCTGCTGGCGCTAGAGGGCGCCGACGGGCTGTGGGACGGCGGCGCCTGCTTCCCGGCGTCCTACCGGGGCGACGAACCCGGCCAGCCCTGGACGGCGACGATGCACACCCTGCAGACCCTGCAGATCCTCGGACTCGATCCGGCGTCGGAGTCGGCTCGCCGGGCGATCGCGCTCATCGCCGAGCACGGGCGCTGGGAGCATGCCCGCCAGCGTTACTTCGATGGCGAGGTCGAGCCGTGCATCAACGGCAGGACGATCGAGGCGGGCGCCTACTTCGGGGTGGATGTCTCGCCGCTCGTCGACCGGATCCTCGGCGAGCGCCTGCCTGATGGCGGCTGGAACTGCGAGGCGGAGAACGGCTCGGTGCGATCCTCGTTCGACACGACGCTCACGGTGCTCGACGGGCTGCTGGAGTTCGAGCGCGCGACCGGCGGGTCCGCCGCCGTGCGTGAGGCACGCCGCGGCGGGGAAGAGTACCTGCTCGAGCGCGGCCTGTTCCGGCGCAAGAGCACGGGTGAGGTCGTCAGCCAGGAGTATCTCGACTTCGCCTTTCCTTATTACTGGCATTACGACGTGCTGCGCGCGCTCGACTACTTCCGGTCTTCGGGAGCCGGGCCCGACTCGCGGCTGGCCGGTGCCGTGGATGTCGTTCGGTCGAAGCGGCAGCCGGACGGCCGCTGGCTGCTCGACGCCGTGCATCCAGGTCGCGTTTACTTCCCGCTTGAGGGTGGCGTCGGCGAGCCGAGCCGCTGGAACACCCTCCGCGCGCTCCGGGTGCTCGACTGGTGGAACGGCTAACGGGCTCCGTACCCGGCTGGCCGCCGGCGGCCGCAGACCCTAGGCTGACCATCAGCTTTCAGCCGCATTTTAACATCACCGTGGATCTGCGGGCTCACCGGACGGGGCCAGGATGAAGGAACTCGAATCGCTCGACGCTGCCTTCGTCATCGACACGTTCCTGCTGCTCCTGATCGGCATCGGACCCAAGATCGCGCTCGTGCCGTTCCTTGATGTGACCGCGGATATGGCCGAAGACACCAAGCGGCGGGTCCTGCGCAAAATGCTGACCACTGCCGCCGTGGTCGCCGCGCTGCTCCTGGTTCTCGGCGGTCTGCTCACCAGGCTGCTGCACTTCTCGCCGGGCGCCCTGGGCATCGCTAGCGGCATCATCCTGCTGATCATCGCGGTCACTATGGTGCTCGGCCAGAACGGGAATGACGGCGGTCACCAAGTCAAGGACCGGGACCCCATGCAGGTCGCCGTCTTCCCGCTGGCCGTGCCGTACCTGCTCAACCCGGCCGGAATCGTGGTGCTGGTCACCCTGTCGGCGGAGGCTCGCTCGATCGCAGTGCTCGCAGTGGCGGTTGGCGTGCTCGTAGTGGTACTTGCGATCGACGTCGCAGTGTTCCGCTGGGCTGTCCAGGTCGGCAGCAAGCTGGACGCGAGCCGGATGCTCGTGACCGAGAAGGTGTTCGGATTCCTGCTCGCGGCGCTTGCGGTGCAGCTAGCACTCGACGGACTGGCCGACCTCGGCGTCATCCACCTGACGATCGGCCACTAGGCGCAGGATCCGGCGCACGCCCAGCGGCCAGCCTGCCGGTCAGGACAGCTGCTGTGACTTGCCTGCCTTCACCTTGGCGACCGACAGTCAGAGGGGCTGCCGGGACTGCTCGTGCCGTCGCCGTTCGCTCCGATATCGGTCGCGGGCGTCTTAACCCGGCCCTTGGCCGCGGCACCGGGCGCTGTCCTGCCGGTCGCCAGCCACAGTCCGGGAGCGAGCCCGGTGGTGTCGCCGACGGTCAGCAGGTCGGGCACGCCGTCGCCGGTCAGGTCCTTGTCCGCGGCCGCCGGGCTCAGCGTTGCGAGAAAATTGTCGAGCGTGCCGCCGCTCACCGTGCCGTCAGCCGCGACCGCGTACGCCGTCAGGCTCTGCGTCTGCCGTTCCGGGACGACGATCTGCACGCTGGCGGTGCCGGACGGCGCGGCGACCTTGACCAGCTTGCCGCCGTTGAGCGAGTACTTGTACGCGACCGGGGTGCCCACGCCGGTCTCGGTGAAGGTAAAGGTGACCGAGGAGCCCACGGCGTAGGGGCCAAGACCGCCAAGCGGCGCGGTAATCGTCGGCGGCGAGATCGCCGTGGCCGCCGAGGCCGCCGAGGCCGCCGACGTAGTCGCTGTGGCGGCGAAGGCTGCCGCCAGAACCGTCATCGTCGTCAGGGCGCGGGCTGCTCGACCCATGGGCCTTCTCCTTTAAAGGCAGCGCACCCGGGCACCACTCACGGACCGGCCGCCGCACCGTTGCAGCGCGACTCAGATCAGGCGAATAGCTGATTTCCCCGGATACGCAGCAATAGCGAACCGGGCCGGGACGCTCCGGTCAAGGTCTAGCTCAAGGTCACGGCGCGCGGTAAAGCTCGGCTACCCGCTTGAACTGCCCGACCGAGCGATTGACCGGCACATCGTGCTTCTCCATCTCCCGGATGATGTCGTCGCTGACGGTGGACAGGAAGCCGATCCCGTCAGCGCTGCCGCGCAGCCGGAACCAGACCGCGGTCCGGCTGAACGTGGTGGCGACCAGCTCCGCTATCGCCAGCTCGTCGTAACGGGCCTCCCAGGTCGGCACGATCCAGCGACTCCAGATGGTGCCCTGAAGGCGGACGCCCCAGTCCATGAGCTCGAGCCGGACCAGCGGACCGCCGGTAGTGATCGCCCGGCACAGCACGCCGCCGTAGAAGATGCGCTGCCGGTCACCGGCCGGGACCTCGATCCGCCGGCCGCAGGCAGAGGCCCGCATCTTCCAGGTCACCAGGGCCGTGACGGTGAGGATGACGAGCACCCCGACCAGGATGCCAACCAGCATCAGCTTCTCCCTCTGCCAGCCAGCTCAGGACCAGAAGTTGGGCTGGAGCATGAACTCGGCGCATTCGGTGCCCCGGGCCGCTCTCCGCTGGGCGAACCGGGGGGTTCAGACCCTCGAAGTATGCCTTCCGCGGCCAGCGGACGCGACGAGGAGCAGCACCGGGCCCCGCCCGGCGCCCGGTGCCTGCCGTCCGAAGTAAGCTCGACGGTCATGAGCGACAAGCCGGGTAGTACCACGACAGCGCCGTCAGGCACCCCGCAGTCAGCCAGTCCCGAGCCGCCGGCCGCCAGGCGCGTGCCCTCGGAGCGGACCCACCACGGCGACACCTTTGTTGACGACTTTGCCTGGCTGACGGCGAAGGACGACTCCGAGACGATTGCCTTCCTGGAGGCTGAGAACGCCTACACCGAGGCCCTGACCGCCGGTCAGGCGCCTCTGCGCGAGGCGATCTTCGCCGAGATCAGGGCCCGGACCAAGGAGACCGACCTGTCGGTCCCCGTCCGCGACGGCGGCTGGTGGTATTACTCGCGGACCATCGAGGGCCAGCAGTACGGCATCAGGTGCCGCCGGGCCGTCCGGCCCGACGACGCTGGCCCGCCCATGACTGAGGACGGCGGGCCGCTCGACGGCGAGCAGATCCTCATCGACGGGAACGCGCTGGCAGGCGACAACCCGTTCTTCTCGATGGGCGCCTTCGACGTGAGCCCGGACGGGAACCGCCTGGCGTACTCAGTCGACCTGGCCGGCGACGAGCGCTACACGATGCGGTTCAAGGACCTGGGGACCGGCGAGCTCTCGGCCGAGGAGATCCCGGACACCTACTACGGCACGGCCTGGTCTGCCGACGGCTCCGCGCTCTTCTACATCACCGTGAACGATGCCTGGCGGCCCTACCGGGTCTGGCGGCACATGGTCGGCACTCCGGCCACCGAGGACGTTCTCGTCTACCAGGAGGACGACGAGAAGTTCAACGTCGGCGTCGGCCTGTCCCGGAGCAAGCGCTATCTGTGGATCGGCTCAGCCAGCTCGCTGACCAGCGAGTTCCGGGTGCTGGACGCCGCCACTGCGACGGGGGAGTTCACCGTCGTCGCGCCGCGGCGGCAGGGCGTCGAGTACGACGTCGAGCATCAGGTACTGCCGGACGGTTCTGAGCGGTTCCTGATCCTGCATAACGACGGCGCGCTGAACTTCGAGCTGGCGCAGGCCCCGGTCACCAGCCCGACCGAGTGGACTCCCCTCATCCCGCACTCCGACGACACCAGGCTGCTGTCCGTCGACGCGTTCGCGGGCCACCTCGTGGTGTACCTGCGCCGCGCCGGGCTGACCGGCCTGCGCGTGCTCCCGGCCAGCGGTGCCGCCTACGAGATCGACTTCCCCGAGCCGATCTACCAGGTCGGACCCGGCGCGAACCCGGAGTACGACACTGACACCTACCGGCTCGGCTACGTCTCCATGGTCACGCCTAACTCTGTCTACGACTGCGACGTCACCACCGGCGAGCTGGCCCTGCTGAAGCAGAGCGAGGTCCTGCCCGGCCCGGACGGAGTCCCCTACGATCCGGCCAGCTACGAGCAGAGCCGCCTGTGGGCGACGGCCGAGGATGGCACGCAGGTTCCGATCTCGCTGGTCCGCCGGAAGGGCACGCCGCGTGATGGGACGGCCCCGTTCCTGCTCTACGGGTATGGCAGTTACGAGATCTCGATCGACCCGAGCTTCTCGATCTCGCGGATCTCACTGCTCGACCGCGGCTTCGTGTTCGCGATCGCGCACATCCGCGGCGGCGGCGAGATGGGCCGGAGCTGGTACGACAACGGCAAGATGCTCAGGAAGATCAACACGTTCACCGACTTCATCGCCGCCGCGCGGCACGTCGTCGCTGACGGCTGGACGGCGCCGGAGCGGCTGGTCGCGCGCGGCGGCTCGGCCGGCGGCCTGCTCATGGGCGCCGTCGTGAACATGGCACCGGACGCGTTCGGCGCCATCGTCGCGCAGGTGCCGTTCGTCGACGCGCTGACCTCGATCCTCGATCCGACGCTGCCGCTGACCGTGCCCGAGTGGGAGGAGTGGGGCGACCCGCTGCATGACCCCGAGGTCTACCGGTACATGAAGTCGTACACGCCGTACGAGAACGTGGCCGCCGGCGCGGTCTACCCGCCGATCCTGGCCATCACCAGCCTCAACGACACGCGCGTGCTCTACCACGAGCCGGCCAAGTGGATCGCGCGGCTGCAGGCCGAGGCGAACGGCGGCCCGTTCCTGCTGAAGACCGAGATGACGGCGGGGCACGGCGGTCGCAGCGGCCGGTACGACGCCTGGCACGAGGAGGCCCTCGTGCTCGCCTGGATTATCACCGCGGCGGGCGCCCTGGGGTGACCGGGCATGATCGTGGTGACTTCGCGTGCGCATTAGGACGCTAGGTCACCACGATCAGCCCCGGCGCCGGTATCAGGGGCCGGGGACCTGATCCCAGCGCCGGTAGCCGGTCAGCCGGGCCCAGGCGGTCCACGCGAGCAGGCCGGCCATGCTCGCCATCGCGGCGCCGGTGCGCACCACGCCGGTCTCCGCGTCCCAGGACTCGCAGGCCAGCCCCTGATCCATCGGCGTCGTGGCGAGCGCCGCCAGCGGATTGCCGAGCGAGTCATCGCCGTCCAGCAGCCGGGCTGCCAGGTCGAAGCCGGACGGGAACGGGAAATGCGGCGCTCCCGCTCCGGGGAAAACGCCAGGGTAGTGGTGCTTGTACCCGCTGACCAGCCAGGCCGTCGTGGCTTCCTGAACTGCCGGGTCCTCCGCCTGCAGACCCCAGAACGGCAGCCCGCGCAGGCCGAGCGGCGGCTCGTCGCGGATCTCTGGCTTGCCAAGGGCATCGCAGGCCCAGGCCCAGATCGGTCCGCCCGGGCCGTCGGCAATCAGCCCGGAGCGCAGCTCAGCGCGGATCTCGCTGGCCCGTTCGCGGAGCTCGCCGGAGCGCAGGTCCAGGTCGGCCGGGCTGACCTCGACCAGGTCCGCTGCCGCATCGAGCGCGGCGGCCAGCAGCGCATTGCAGGTCGTGACGTACGGGAAGTCAGTGGGGTCGTCGGTCGGAAGCAGGAACGTTCCGTACAGTTCCCTGGACGGATGCCGCCACGGTGCGACGAGCGCCGGGAGCTGGCGGATCGCCTGAGCCACCGGCGGCTCGGACAGCACGCCCCGGTCGCCCGTCGCCCGCACGTACCGCCAGATCGCGAGGACTGGCGCCGCAGCCTGATCGAGCTCGAAGCCCGGGTACAGCGGCGTTCCGTTCAGGTACAGCGCATGCTCGGCGACGCGCGGACCGGCTGCCGCCAGCGACGCGACCAGGACCTCCCTGGCCCGCGCGACATCCGCGAGCAGCAGCGCCGGGAATGTCCAGCAGTACGCGTCCCGGCTCCAGAACGCGCCGCACACGTAATAGTGCGGGCTGCGCGAGGTGACAATGACCGGCTTCCCGGTGTCGAGGCAGTCGCCCTGCGCGAAGAAGTAGTTGAAGAACAGGTTCGCGTTGATGCGCTCGCGCAGCCCGGACGGCGCGTCGTCGGGAACCGGCAGCTCGCGCTCCGCGAGCCAGCTGAGAGTCGAGTCGAGCAGCGCATCGAAGCCGCGCCGCCGCAGGTGCAGGGCCGTCACGGCGGCTCCATCCGGCTCCGGTGCGACCGCCAGGTAGACATCGGCGGTCAGCTCCGCGCCAGGCGGCACGTCGGCTGTGCGCCGCGCACGCCAGCCCGGCTCGGAGTCATCAGCGGGTCCGGGCGGCGGTGACGTGCCGGCCGCCAGCGGTCCCGGTTTCCCGTTGTCGGCCGCGGCCGGACTGGATGAACTGCCGATGTCTAGCCCGTTCCCGCCCTGGATCGCGATCGCCAGCACCGGCAGGCCCGCAGTGAGCGCAGCCACCCGGCTGCCGGTCCACGGGTCGTCGCGGACGGTGAGCTCGCCGGCCAGCGGCTTCGGCCGCAGGTGCGCGACGCTGCTCGCCGCCCATGACCCCGACCAGCCGAGCTCCACCCTGGCCGTGGCCGGGCCAAGGTTCCGGTAGTGCAGGCGGAACGCCGCGCCCCGCTCGCCGACCGGCACGCAGTACCACGCGGTCGCGCTGCCGCCGGCCCACTCAGTCCGCAGCTGCGGTATCCAGTTGGCAGCGCGCTGCCAGGACGGCTTCATGGCGATGGCGCGGCCGTCCACGGTGAGCTGCGGGCGGAGGAGGCCGCCGGCGCCGCCATGCGCCTGGACCAGGCCGCTGACGCGCTCGAGCAGCACGCCGAGCGAGCGAACCGAGCCGTCGTCCAGGCTGATCTCCGGCAGCGATAGCCAGAGATTGCCGGCTGGCCAGAACCGCGGCGGGTCACTGATCTGCGGCGCGCTCGTCACCAGGTGCGCGGCACTGTGCGGACGCGATGACATCAGCCGGCCGCCTGCAGGCCGAGCAGCCGGGCCGCGTTCCCGGCGAAGATCAGGTGCCGGTCGGCGGCGGACAGTCCCAGCTGGCCGGCGATCCTGGTCTGCTCGTCGTAGTAGGCCCGGACCAGGCCGCGCGGGAAATGGGCCGAGTCGGAGCCGAACAGGATGCGCTCAGCGCCGATCGTCTCGGTGAACTTGCGGAACAGGTCCGCCAGCGTCAGCGGGTAGGGCATCCAGCGGATCCACTCGTTGTTCCCTGACGTGTCGACGCAGACGTTGCGGCAGGCCCAGGCCAGCTGCAGCAGCTCGCCGGGGTACCCGCAGCCGAAATGCGGGACGACGAAGGTCGCATAAGGGAACGCCTTCGCGACATCGTGCAGCGTCAGCGGACTGATGTTGACGTGGGCCGCGATCCCTCCGCCGCCGTCCAGCGTGCCGAAATGCACGAGCACGGGGATCTGAAGGTCCTCGGCCGCCTGCCAGACCGGCCACAGCGCCTCATCGTCGATAGGCCCGGCAAGCGCGGGCGCGATGACCTTGTAGCCGCGCAGGCCGTCCTCGGTCACCGCCCGGCGGAGTTCGGCGGCCGCGCCGGGCAGGAACGGATCGTGGTGCGCGAACCCGACCATTCGCGGTCTGCCGGCGATGGCGCTGGCGAGCTTCTGGTTGCCGCCGCCGGTCACGAACGCGACGGCTTCGAGCTGCCCGCCCTCGATCTCAGCGGACCAGCGGTCCGCCTGAATGTCGGCTGGCGGTTCAGACTCTTCTGGATACGGGAACGCCCAGGCATCCCACCACTGCTCCTGATACCAGCGCCAGTTGTGCTTGAGCTCGGCCAGTTTTCTGTCGCCGTGCTGCCAGCGGTAGGCCTCCTCGGCTGGCGGTGGCGCCGCGTCGGGAACCGGGAAATGGCAGTGAAAGTCGATGATCGGGAAGCCCCAGCGGCTGTTGCGCATCACAGCCGTTCCCGCACCTCGGCAAGCAGTCCGGCCGGGTCGTGGCTCACGCGGCCGCCGGCGATCGTGCCGAGCACCTCGATCGCGCCGATCTTCTCGTCCGGCACGGTCAGCGGGTCGTCTGCGAGCAGCACCAGGTCCGCGGCCTGGCGCGGCGCGATGCTGCCCCGGTGCTGCTCGGCCCGGGCGGCCCGCGCCGCCGCGATCGTGTACGCGGCGAGCGCCTCGGCCGGACTGACCCTCTCAGCGGGACCGTGCACGGTGCCGCTCGCTGACAGTCGCTGCACCATGGCCTGCATGCCGCGCAGCGGCGAGCCGGGAGCGACCGGCCGGTCGGAGCTGCCCGCGACGGCGATACCGGCGTCCATCAGGCTGCGGGCCCGGAACACCTCGGTCAGCCGCTCGGCTGCCACGACCTCGCCGAACAGGTCGCCGAACTCAGTCACCAGCATCGGCTGGGTCACGACGGTCATCCCGGCGGAGGCGAGGCGGCCCAGCTGGTCCGGGCGGATCAGCGCGCCGTGCTCGATCCGGTGGCGCGGGTGCGCTACCTGGACGGGAGCGGGTCCGTCGGCGCCGGAGGAAGCCTCAGCCAGTGCGTCGAGCACCAGGTCGATGGCGTGATCACCCATCGCATGCGCTGCGACCTGCCAGCCGGCCCGGTGCGCGGCGATGATGTCGCGGCGCAGCAGCGCGGGGTCGTTGTCGAAGTCCGGCTTGCCGTCGGCTCCCTCAATGCCGAGGCCGTCGACCCAGATCTTCATCGCCCCGAGGCTGAGCCAGTCGCTGCCGAAGCCGGTGTGGACGCCGAGATCCAGGCCCCGCTCGATGGCGTCGTCCTGGTGCGCGGCCAGCTCATGCATCATCTCGTTGTGCACCATCAGCTGCGCGCGGGCGCGGAGCCAGCCGCTGCGTTCGGCGAGCTGGTAGGCCGCGATCTCCACCGGGCTGTGATCCAGGCCGGGGCAGCCGATGCCGGCGTCGGTGAAGCTCGTGATGCCCTCGGCCGCGTACTGCCGCGTGGCCTCGTCGATCGCGCGGGCCAGCTGCTGCGCCGATGAGGGCCCCACGTAGTCCTTGACGAGGTCCATCACGGCCTCCTCGAGGAGACCGTTCGGGCGGCCGGACGGGTCGGTGCCGATGCGGCCGCGGCCGGCGGTCGTTCCGGCGGTGATGCCGACAGCCGCGAGCACGGCGCTGGACACCACGCACTGGTGACCGGAGAAGTGCGTCAGCCAGACTGGCCGGCCGCCGGCCGCACGGTCAAGCTCGTCCCTGGTCACGTGCTCGCCGAGCGGCAGCCCGGCGCCGTACCCAGTGCCGATGACCCAGTCGTCGGCGGCGAGCCCGGCGCCGTACTCGGCAACGGCCTCGAGGATCGCGCCGGCGCCCTGAACTCCGGTCAGGTCGAGCAGCACAAGCCCGAGCCCGAACGACGTGGTGTGGCAGTGGGCATCGTGAAAGCCGGGCACCAGCACCGCGCCGCCGGCGGCCACGACGCGGCTGGCCGGCAGCCCGAGTACCTCCTCGTCGAGGCCGACGATCTGGCCGTCCCAGATGCCGAGAGCCGTAGCCGTCGGCCGGCCTGGGTTAACTGTCCGGATTCGCGTATCACGTATCAGCAGGTCAAGCACATGAGCAAGGGTGCCACTCGCGGGCCCGCGCCGTACGTGAAGGAGTCTGATCGGCCGTTACGCCCGGGCAGGTCAGGCCGTGTCACAGCGAAGTCACACCTGGCCGGCTCTGCTGTCTGCCGTAGTCGCGCCGGCCTGCCCGGCGAGCCGCACGCACAAGCCGCACGTAAAGGACAGCCGATGCGCGAGCGCTGGCATGATCCCGAGCCGGACTGGCCAGGCTGGCCCGACCCGCCAGCTGACCCGGTCCGTCCGGCGGCCGCGCGCGGCTCCCTCCCCGCACCGGGCGGGCCGGCGCGACTGCAGGCCGCATCTGGGCGGCCGCAGGCCGCATCCGGACTGCGGTGGCCGCCCGCGGATTCGTGGTGGCCGGGGTCAAGGCCGGGGATCGGGCCGGGGTCCGGGTCCGGGCCGGGAGACGGACCTGATGCGGCGACCACGCTGGATTCCGATCCCGGTGCGGCAGCCGGCGGCCTGGACTGGCTTCTCGCCGACCCGCCTGTCGCGCCTCTCCGGGGGGAAAATGCACCTTTTTCGCGAGCTGACGGCGCGCCGGCCGCGTCAATGCCGGGGGTGGGTGGGCGTTTTGCCGCAGAATGGTGGCCGGCAGGTGCATCGTCGCGCCCGGACTCATTAGACCGGGAGCGCGGGAGACGCGCGAAAACGGACGGAGGTGTGATGGTTCGCAGGGCCCTACTCGAACGCAGCGATCAGCTCACTGCCGACGATGATGAGGCACTGCCCCCGCTCCGGCCGCAGTCCGCTCGCGCCGGCCACACCGCCGCGCCGTGGCGCGGATCCGGCGGCCGGTGGCTTGTCTGGGTTGCGCGTGCCGTTGCCTGGGCGGTGCTCCTCCTGATCGGATACCGGGGCGTACTCGCGATCGTCGAGGGAACTGGCACGACCCCGCCAGCCGCCACTCCCGCCAGCGCGCCGCCCTCCGCCGGATCGCAGTTCCCGGTCACCGCAGCGGAGGCGTACGCGCTCGAGTTCGGCGACGTGTACCTCAACTTCAGCCCGTCGACCGCGGCCGCGCGCAGCAGGGACCTGGCGAGCTTCGTCGCTCCGGGCGCTGACAGCCAGCTTGGCTGGAACGGCGCCGGCTCGCAGCGCGTGTTCGACGAGCAGGTCTCGGCGATCAGGGTGACCGGCGCGCACACCGCGGTCGTCACGCTGCTGGCACGGGTAAGCGGCGGCCGGCTTATCGAGCTCGGCGTGCCCGTCTACGCTGCGGGCGGCGGCCTGACCGTGTCCGGCAACCCCGCGCTGCTCCCCGGGCCGGCCAGGGCGGTTCAGCCTGCCGCCAGCCAGCAGACTTCGGACCAGGCCACCGAGACCGAACTGCAGGGTCAGCTCCCGGCCTTCTTTGCGGCGTATGGCAGCGGCGACGAGGCGACGCTGGCCCGGTTCGCCGCTCCCGGAGCGCACATCAGCGGCCTCGGCGGCGGCGTGACCTTCTCCGCGATCGACAGCGTGTACGCCCCGGCGGGCGGCTCGACCCGTCAGATCTCGGTGACGGTGACCTGGCAGCTGGCAGCCGGTGCGGGGACGTCGGCAGGCGTCAGCGGGGCGCCGGCGGAGCTGCAGATGACTTATCAGCTGACCATCGTCCGCCAGGACGGCAGCTGGGACGTCCAGTCGATCGGCGCCGCTACGCAGGCGCAGCCGCAGGGGTCGCCGTGACCCGACGAGGCAGCAGACAGCTCGCACCCGCTCCCGACGGCCGCGCTCACTCACCCCCGGAGATTCGATGTCGGCTCAACTCCTTATCGCCGCTGCACATCCCCTGGCGCTCAGCACATCCGGCCTTGTGTCTTATCTGCAGGGCCTTTTCGGCCCGCTATTCCTGGGCATCGTCGGTATCGTCGCGATTTTCTTCCTGTTCACGCGCGAGATCATCCGATTCGTTCAGTTCATCGTTCTCGCTATTGCCATCGCCGTCGTTTTCTATACGCCGAGCATTGTGCAGACGATCGCGTCCGGTATCGCGAATGCGCTCGGAGTGCACTGACCGGCAGCGCGTGCTGAGCGGGGACCGGCTTCCGGCTGGTCTCGCAGCTAGCGGACGGAAGGAGGCGGCGCATGGAACTACCGACGTATACCAACATCTGGAAGATCGAGAAGCGGCTCTACAAGCTCTATGACTTCCGGCTGCCCATGCCGCTGCCGATCGGCCAGGTAGCGGCGTTCCTCGCCATCGCGGTGCCGTACATGCTGATCCTCACCCTGGCCGGGATGTCGTTCAGCCACACGTGGGTCTGGCTGTATGTGCTGCCGCCCGGCGTGCTGGCCTGGCTGGTGACGCGGCCGGTTCTGGAGGGCAAGCGGCTGCCCGAGCTTGTGCTATCCCAGCTGAGGTATCTCGCCGAGCCGCGTACCTGGTGCCGGATGGCGCCGCTGGCGGAGAAGGACGAGATCGCGGTCGCCGCCCGAGTATGGCGCCGCTCGCCCGCGCTTGATCGCGCCGCAGACTCGACTGCCGCAGCGGGCTCGACTGCCGCAGCGGGCTCGACTGCCGCGGCAGGCATGGAGACAGCGCCTGCGCCGCCGACCAGGGCAGCGGTGCCGGCCTCCGCGGTGGCTGACATGCCCGCCGCCGTCAGACTGCCCCGACGTGCCCGGCTGTCGCCGACGGACGAGGACAGGCCTGCGCGCGCGGCCGGTCCCTCTCCCGCGGCGGATCTTGCTGCCGCCGAGCCCGGCGCGACCGACGTGGTTCCGCAGCGCCCGGTCTGGCCGAGCAGGCCTGCCATCTCGGCGCGCACCAGGATCGCGAGCGCAGCCTCGCCAGCTCCGGCCGTGCCCGCCGGGAGTGAGCCCGCCGGGAGTGAGCCCGCCGGGAGTGAGCCCGCTGCGAATGAGCCCGCTGCAGCCGCGCCGGCTGCGGCTGACGCCGGTGCGGCGAGTCAGCTGGACCGGTCAGCGGCAGCAGTCCCGGAGCCGGTTCAGCCCCCCGCCAGAATCAAGGTCACCGGCGGGGCGCCAGTGCGGGTTCAGCACCCGGCCGCCGCGCTGTCTCCTGCAGAACCACTGCCGCCCGCGCAGTCGCCGCTGCCCGCGCATCCGGCGCAGCCGGCGACCGCTGCACCGGAGCGGCCAGTGGTTCTCCCCGAACGCCCAGTAGCTATCCCGGAGAGCCCGGCAGCTGTCCCGGAGCGCCCTGCGGCCGCACCGCTGCCGCCGGCGGGATCACCGGCGCCCCCGTCGCGGCCGGCCCTGACCGTCCGTGCCGATGCCGGAGCCTCGCGGCCGCTGCCCGTCGTCGAGCGCGCGCTTCGGACGTCCGCGGGCGCCCGCCCGAACGGCTGGCACGACCGCGTCGTCGTCGTCCCCGGCGGCCACCGGCCGGGGAAGCCCGACCAGCTCCAGCGCGACCAGGCCAGAGCGCGGCTGCCGCTGGACGGCCGGACTCGCATCGTCGTTCTCGGCTGCACGGCGGGTGCGGGCCAGACCGTGACGACGCTGCTGACCGGCCAGTTCCTCGCGGCCCTCCGCGGCGAGGCGGTGGCCGTGCTCGATCTCGGCCCCCGTCCCGGCTCGCTCACCGAGCAGGCCCGCCGGATCCCGCGGCTGCTGCCAGCCAGGCAGGCCGCCGTCGCTGAGCGCGGGTCAGAAGAACCACCATCACGGCGGGAACGAGGGCTTCAGGTCGTTACCGCCGACGAGCAGGACGGCAACCCGGCCGACGCGAGCCAGCTCATCGACGCGGTAGTTGCCAGGTACCCGCTCACACTGGCCGATCCAGCGGCCGCGCAGGTACCCCGTGCTCTGCAGGCCGCCGATCAGCTGGTTCTGGTGGCTCCGGCAAGCCCGGACGCGGCCGGCGCACTGGCGATGACGCTGGAGTGGCTGGACGGTCACGGGCAGGCGGATCTCGCCAGGCGCGCAGTCACGGTCCTGAACGGCGTGAGCGCCGACACCGCAGCCCACATGGATAAGGCAGCCGCCGTCGCGACCGGGCGCTGCCGGGCGATCGTACGCGTGCCGTGGGACGGGCAGTTCGACGGCGACGGCGCGCTCGTGGTCGCCACCGTGCAGGCTTACACGGCGCTGGCCGGCGTGCTGATATCGGGCCCTGATGGCGCGGGCCGGTCCCCGTCAGCTCAGAGCCAGCGAGGCCGGCCGTGAGTGCGCGAACGGCCGGGCGGACCCGGCTCTCAGTCCGGTACCTCGACGACCGGATCGTGCTCACCGACACGCACGCCTGGGCCTACTACCGGATACCGACTGTCTCCTACGAGTTCACGACACCGATCGAGCGGGAGGCACTGGCCACCAGCATCACTGTCGCGCTTGCCGCGATCCGGATGGCCGATGCCGAGGTGCATCTGCGCATCGCGCAGCGGCCCTACCCCGCGGCGGAGTGGGCGACCAGGCTCGATGCCACCTCGGATGGCGGCTCCGGCTGGCTCGGCTACCTGGAGGAGATGTACCGGCATGTCTGGGCGAAGGACTTCTGGACGAAGGAGGTCTACCTCGGCGTCCGCCTTGGCCAGCGGGGCGTCCGGGCGCAGCTGTCGGGTGGCCTGCTGGCACAGCTGACCAGCTCCTACCGGGCGGCAGAGCAGGCGCTCGGCGTTGTCGATGAGGCGGTGCCCGCTGCCGAGATCACACGCTGGACCGATCAGGCCGAGCGCCTTGGCCGGGCGCTGTCGGCCAGCGCGCTGTCGGCCAGGCACGCCAGCTCGGACGAGGTGGCATGGCTGTTCCGGCATGCGCTCGCCGGAACGGTCACCGAGCCCCCGCCGTCGGCCGCCCGCCGCCGTACCTGGGGTGCCGGCGAGATTGAGTCGCTGCTGGAAGGCCAGGTCGACAACGGCCGCACGGTGCTGCGGCTGTCACATCCGGGAGGGGAGTCGTGGACCGCGTTCCTGTCGTTCGCGCGGTTCCCGGACGTCATGTACTTCCCGGAGGGAGAGCCGTGGCTGCACTACGCGGATGCGCTGCCGTTCCCGGTCGAGGCCTCGCTCCGGATGAAGCTGATCGCACCCGCGAGGGCAAGCAAGGACGTCGGGCGTCGGCTCGCGCACGCCAGGGACATGGACGCCCACATCAGGGAAGCGGGCGCTGACCTGCCGATCGCCCTCGCCGAGCAGATTGAGGCGGCCCGCCTGCTCGAGCACGGGATCACCAAGGAGCGGCTTCCATTCGTGTACGGCTGGCACCGGCTGATGGTGAGCGCGCCGGACCGCGACATGTGCGTCCGGCGGGCGGAGGCCGTGATCGAGCACTACCGGGACGCCGGGATCGACGTGGTCAACTCGACGGGCGATCAGTTCTCCCTGCTGTGCGAGTCGCTGCCGGGTGACCGGGTCAGGCTGAACTCCTACCTGCAGCGTCAGCCGCTTTACACGGTGGCGGGCGGGATGCCGACCGCGACCGTCGATCTCGGCGACCGGGTGGCCCCGGACGCGGGCTGGGTCGGGCCCTATATCGGCGAGACGCTGGGCCGGGCGCGAGCAGTCGTGCACTTCGATCCGCTGGTTGCCGCGGCTCGGAACCGGCCGACAGCCGTCGCGATCACCGGTGAGCCCGGCGGCGGGAAGACCACGCTCGCCCTCCTTATGATCCTGCAGCTCGCGCTGCGCGGCGTGACCGTCGCCGTCATTGATCCCAAGGGCGATGCCGAGTCGCTGGCCGGCTGGCTGTCGGCGCGCGGGCGGCAGGCAAGGGTGGTGCCGCTCGGCAGCGCCGCGCCGGGACTGCTTGACCCGTTCTCGTTCGGCGACGACCTGGCCGAGCGCCGGACGATGGCGACCGAGACACTCCGCCTGCTGCTGCCGAGGATGAGCGAGGAACGCGAGAGTGCCATGATTCAGGCCGTCGCGGCGATCGCGGCGGGAGAGCAGCCGAGCCTTGGCAAGGTCGTAGCGCACCTGGAGAGTTCCGGGGACCCGGCTTCGGTCAACCTCGGCGCCGTGCTCAGGTCAATGTCAGAGATGCGGCTTGCCCGCCTGTGCTTCTCGCCATCCGGCGGGCAGCGGATCGACGCGGCGGGCTGGACCACCGTGTTCACGCTGGCCGGGCTGACCCTGCCGGACACGGCGGTCGGCCGGGACGACTATTCCTATGAGCAGCGGCTGTCGGTGGCGCTGCTGTACCTGGTGTCGCAGTTCGCCCGGCGGCTGCTGAACGGCATGGACAGGCGCCTGCCGAAGGCGATCTTCCTGGACGAGGCCTGGGCGATCACCTCCACGCCGCAGGGCGCCAAGCTCATCCCCGAGGTCTCGCGCATGGGCCGCTCCCGCAACACCGCGCTGATCATGGTCTCGCAGAACGCCGGCGACCTGCTGAACGAACAGGTCACCAACTGCATCTCCAGCGTTTTCTCGTTCCGGTCCTCTGAGCAGACCGAGGTCGCCAGCGTGCTGGCGCTCCTCGGCCTTGAGCAGTCAGCCGAGCACAAGGCAGTGCTGCGAGCGCTCGGCAACGGCGAGTGCATCTTCCGAGATCTGGACGGCCGCGCAGGCAGGATCGGCGTCGATCTCATTTCCGACGACCTGCGCCAGTGCCTGGACACGAACCCGACCCGAGCCCGCCCTGGCGAGGCGCCAGCCGGGCAGCCGGCCGACGAGCCAGTCCAGCCGGGGCCCGGCTGACCTGGCCGCCTGAGCGGCGACGACAACCCCCACAGGAGCCCCCCGGATGCGCAGATTCCGCCTTCCGCGCCATGCGGTTGCTGCCATGGCCGCGGTCGCGGCTGCCCTGGTGCTGCCCTTCGGCGGCCACGACAGCGGCGCGGCAGCAGTGCATGGTGCCGGGCAGGCGGCGATCACCCAGAATGCCGGCGAGCGGGGTTCCGTCAGGACCGATGCGGTTATCATCCGGACCGCCGCGACGGGGGCTGCCGACGCGTCGGCAGGCACGACCACCGCAGCCACTGTCGCCACCACGGCCACTGCGACCACCACAGCCACTGCGGCCACGACGGCTGCAGAAGCGGCCGCGGCCAGTGGCGGCCTCTGCTCGGTACCGGGCATCGGCGACATCGGCGGCCTGCTCGGGTTCTGCTCCCTCGGCACATCCGGCCTGACCGGAGACCTGAACAACATCTGCCAGCCCTCGCTGCCCGAGCCGGAGCCCGCCAACTCGGGCATCGACTCAATGGTGGCGCCGCCGCCCTCGTCCTCGGGCAAACAGCCGGCCACCCTGTACGACGAGTACGGCGTCGCGGGGGACTACTGGGCGGCAACCAACCTGCAGTGCTCCGACATGACATCCCTCATCGGCAACAACGTCGCCGGCATGGTGTTCGACGCTGCGAAATCGCTCGACCGGGTCACGATCACCACCTACCAGTCCGCGGCCGGCAATGGCATCATCAGCTGGCTGCAGCGGGTCACCGACAAGCTCATCACCAGCCTGGGCAACGCCATCTACTTCCCGTACCTGGCCGTCGTGGTCATCCTTGCCGCGATCTGGCTGGCCTGGCAGGGACTCATCCGCAAGCGCGGCACCAGGACAATCGAGGGCACGATCTGGATGATCGTCGCCTGCGCGGCGGCGCTGTTCCTCATCGGCAAGCCGGCCGAGGTCACCGGTCTCGGCGCAGGTGTCTCCAATGGCATATCGCAGGCACTCAACGTTGCGTTCGCGAAGCTGCCGAGCCCCGGACCGAGCAGCTGCGTGCCCCTGCAGAAGGGCGATCCGCAGGTCCCGCCGTCCACCTACAGCTACACCTCAGGCAACACCGTCGTCGATCAGAACGCGGACGAGCTGTGGACGGTGCTGGTCTGCAAGCCGTGGCTGGTCGGAGAGTTCGGCACCTCGGCGTACTCGACCGGTACCGGCAAGCCGACAGCAGTAAACACCTACGGCCGGTCGCTGCTGTGGGCTCAGGCGATCGCGGTCAATGAGAAACCGACCAGCGCGCTGATCCAGGCGAAGCAGTCCGCTTACGCCGGCATCGCCAGCAGCATCCAGACCAACGATCCCGCGATCTATCCGCTGTTCCAGGGGAACCAGTGGACGACCCGGCTGGAGGTTGCCTTCGCCGCGCTGTTCGCTGCGGTCGTCGCCGGAGTGCTCGTGCTCCTGATCTCGGTCACGCTGATCCTGCTCAAGCTGAGCTTCCTGCTGCTGCTGATCGTCGGGCCGTTCTTCCTGCTGATCGGAACGCATCCGGGATTCGGCCGGGTAGTGGCATTGCGCTGGGTCGAGATGCTCGTCGGCGTGCTGCTCAAGCAGGCCGCGATTGCGCTGGTCCTGAGCCTGCTGCTGTACTGCTACGCCCTGATCATGGGCACGAGTGACCTCGTCCTGCCGTGGGCGCTGAAGATCCTCATGATCGCGCTCGTCACGGTCGCCGCGTTCATCTACCGCAAGCCCTTCCAGCACCTGTTCTCCGCAGTCGGCTACGGCGTCATCGGCTCGGAGCAGCGCGCCGAGCTCGATCTCGCCAGGGCCGGGGCAGCCGCCCGCGCCAACACGAGGGCAGCTGCGACGGTCGCCGTTCCCGGATTCGCCGCCTACCGGTCCGGCCGGTGGGCCCGGCGCAACCCCGGTCAGGCGGCTGGCCTGGCCCTGGCGGCGGCGTCCGGCGGGGCCGCTACCGCGGCTGCAGCCGGCCTGCAGGCAGGCGAGCCGGGCGCCGCAGCGGGCACCGAGGCCGGCATCGCGGCCGACGGCACGACGGGCGCCGCAGGTGCGGCCGACGCTGCCGGTGGCCGGACCCCACTATCCGCGCGAGCGCGGGCTGTCGCCGGGGCCGCAGCGAAATCGGCCGGAACTGATACAGAGCCGCCGCCGCTCAATCTGCCCGCACGGAACGGCTCGGTGTCGGCGGCCAGCGTGGCTAGTGCTCCGGGCACGGCCGCCGCGGGCGGCATCGCCGGGACTGCTGCCGCGGCTGCCGGGGCTGGTCCCGCGATCCGGCCAGCGGGGGCACCCCGGTCCAGTGCAGCGACGGCAGCGGCTCGGTCCGCCAGCGGCGCGTCGGCTGCAAGCCGTGCGCCTGTCATCGGCGGGGCTGCGGCCGGCGGCGGTTCAGCCGGCTCGGCCGCAACTGGCGCGCCCGCGCCTGGTGCCTGGCCGCTCGGCCGCTCAGCCGCCCCGTCGCCTGCCGCGCTCCGGCCGCCCGCGGCGGCGTCACCGCGGCAGGCATCTCCCTCGCCGGCCGCCGGGTCCGGTGGCGGTCAGTTGCCGGCGCCAGCCCAGCGCGAACCGGCGCCAGTCCAGGGCGGACAGCGTCCCGCCAGGCCTGCTGACTCTGTGGCGCCCGCGCCCGGCCGGCCCGTCAGAACGCCCGGCGGCGGACCGTCGTCCCGGCGGCAGGTTCCCCAGCGGGGGCCGTCGGGACAGACACCGGGCCAGGACACAGTCCGTCAGCC
>Ga0302325_10004504_pt1 | contig 32172 bp, 28 predicted proteins | sample Palsa_T0_2_FD_201948 | JGI IMG/M metagenome (GOLD analysis project Ga0302325, IMG submission 201948) | Peat permafrost microbial communities from Stordalen Mire near Abisko, Sweden - Palsa_T0_2 | ecosystem: Environmental > Terrestrial > Soil > Palsa > Peat permafrost | place: Sweden: Abisko... | reverse complement strand
CCGTTTCGTCGTTGATGAACAGCGCCATCGAAATGTACCGGATGCCATATCGCTCCAGAGGGATGATTCGGCGCTCGGGCGTAAGCGTCACCGCCTTCTCGACCCCGACCATCATCGCGACGCTTGGGCCGTAAACGTCGGCGTCCATCAGGCCGACGCGCCATCCCAGCGCATGCATCGCGAGCGCGAGATTCACCGCGACCGTCGATTTGCCGACGCCGCCCTTGCCGCTGGCAACCGCGACGATATGCTTGACGCCCGCGATCGTCCGCGGTTGCGCCATTCCCGCCGCGGCCTTCGGTGCGGTCGCTGCAGGCTGCTCGATCTGGACGTTGACCGCAGGCACTCCCGCCATCGCGGCTACCGTCGCCTTCACGTCGGCCACTATTTTCTCGACCACTTCGGGCTTCGCCGACGCCATCGTCAGCGACACGGTCACGCCGGCGTACGCGACCTCAATATCTTTTATGATCCCGAACGACACGATGTCGCGGGTGAAGCCGGGGTATTTTACTTTCTTGAGTTCGGCGAGAATTTCATTTGGACTCGGCATTGGGCGGATCAGACCTGTCGGCGGTTTCGATTGGGATGAAGCTACGCTACCAAAGCGTGAAGCTCATGTTATCATTCCGGCATCGCTGGAAAAACGACGGTTCGACGCATCGGGAGTTCTGAAAAATGAGCAAACAAGACGCCGTCGCACCTCGCGTTCGCTTCAGTGCTGCCGCCAGCCAGGTCGCAGCGGTCGCCGCGGACGATTTGGCGATCGGCCTCGCGGCAATGCTCGGTGCCGAAGGTGAATCGGCCGCCGACCCATCCTTGCCGCCAGCCGAAATCAGAATCGACCTCAGCCGCTCCGTGACTTCCGCGCATGCCGCACCGATCGCCAACGAAGGTGACAGCTTCGACGTCTCGCGCGAAGGCGACCCGGCAGGCTCGATCGTAATTCGCGCTGCCAGCGAGCGCGGACTTATACACGCGGCGTCCAGCCTGCTACAAAAGCTCGGCGCACAGTTCCCGCCCGGGGTCTCGCCCTCGTATCCGCGAATCGATCCCGCGCGCATCACCGCGCTCGAACCATTTCGTGTCACTCCCGCCTTCAGGCGCCGCGCCTTCGTCTCGGACATCATGACCTGGAACTACACCTTCCCCGATCGCCTCGAGCTGCATCTCCGCCACGACCGCGAATTCATCCCCTGGATGGCGCGGCGCGGCATCAACACGTTCTCCTACATCCGCCATGCGCACGACACCCTGCTAAAAATCGATGAGGTCGCACCGCTCCTGCGCTCGCGCGGTATCGGCGTCGAGTACGGCGGCCACGTCCTGCAACTCCTGCTGCCGCGCGAGCGCTTCGCCGATCATCCCGAATATTTCCCCGCGGGCGACGACGGCGGCCGCGTCGCGCTTGGCAATCTCTGTGTCTCCAACCCCGACGCTGTCGCACTGGTCCGCGAGGGCGCGCTCGACTACGTTCGCCGGCATCCCGAGAACGAGTTGCTGCACATTTGGGGCGCGGACGTTCACCGCGGCGCGTGGTGCCGATGCGCCCAATGCCGCGATCTCCCGCCGCAGCTCCAATATATGAAGATCGTCAACGCCATCGCCGACGCGCTCGCCAGCGACTCGAACGCGCCGCCGGTCGCCTATCTCGCTTATCACGACACGATAGAGCCGCATCCCGGCTTGAAGCCTCGCGAGAATGTGTGGTTCGAATGGGCGCCGCGCGAGCGATGCTATAGCCACGCGCTCGACGACCCCGCCTGTGAGATCAACCCGCGTCTCCTCGACTCGCTCAAGCGTTACCTCGAAATCTTCAATGGCCGCGGCCACATTTTCGAATACTATGCCGACGCGATCCTGTTCGGCGGCTTGGGCTTCGCAACTCCGGCGATAGTTTCGCGCGATCTTCGCCTCTATCGCGCCCTCGGCCTTACGAGCATTTCGTGCCTGACGTTCGGCGCCTACAGCGTGATGGCCTATCCCGTGAACCTGGAGGCATTCGTTCGCGGATCGCGCGATGCCGACTTCGAGCCCGACGTTACAGTTGTTGACATGTCCACCGGCCGCCATCCGCGATGCGCCCCCGAAATGGCTGCTGCTTATCGTGCGATCGAGCGTGCATCGCGGCTGTGTCTCGACTATGCCGACGTTATGCACCCGGTAATGCCGCCGGAGAAGGCTGCGCGCAAGCGCGACCAGTTGCGGGAAGCCGCGCTGATATTCAACGAGGCGATCGCTGCTGCCGATCAGATCTCGCGCAGCTCGGAGACTGTTCTCGCGGATGCCGAGAAGGATCTGTGGCGCTACAGCAGCGACGTACTCGCGGGACTCTCGGACTATCTCGGAGCGCTGGAGCAGACGGGAGTGCATCGCAAGATTTGGGGCGAAGCGGCTATCACACGAGTCACGGACGCCGTCAAGCATATCCGCAGCATCGACAATGAAATCAAGGGAACCTGGGGCGCCTACGATCTCGAATGGCTGCGCGAGCTATGGCTGCGCGGACTTCAGCGCGGGCTTGATGGTGACGGCAAACCGGCGGAGGAACTCTTCTGATGGAAACTGACAACGGATTCGCTCTGTCACCTGAACTGCGTGCGCTTCGCGATCAGGTCGGAAAAATAATCCGCGAGGAAATTATTCCGATCGAAGCGCGATGCGATCCTGACGCCGCCGAGATCCCGGAAGACGACTACTGGCGAATCGCGCGCAAGGCCCAGGCCGCGGGCATGTGGTGTATGGGCGCCCCGCGCGAATATGGCGGCGGCGGTCTCGGCACCTTCGAGATGTGCGTGCTGGCCGAGGAAATGGCGCAGCATCGGATGGGCCTCTACAACCCCGGATGCGGCGTCTTCGGGCGCACGCCGCCGCCCGTGATTTATGCGGGCACCGAGGAACAGAAGCGCACCTATGCCGGCGGCACGATCAAGAACGCGTGGCATACCTTCTTTGCGATCACCGAGCCGTCTGGCGGATCCGATCCTGCCGGCGCGATCCAATGCAAGGCGGTTCGGCAGGGCGACACCTACGTCCTCAACGGCACCAAGATATTTATTTCGCATGCGCATGAGGCCGAATGGGGCGTCGTCTTCACTCGCACCGACCCGAAGGCGGGCCGCAAGGGAATCACCTGCTTTATCATTAAGAAGGGCACGCCGGGATTCACGCCGCGCCCGATTCGCACGATCCGCACTTCGGCGCTGCCCAACGAGGTTCAGTTCGAAGATTGCGTCGTGCCGATTGAGCAGCGGCTCGGTGGCGAGGGCGAGGGTTTGAATCTGTGTCTCGATCTGTTGACGCGGCAGCGCTTTCCGTATTCGTCCTGCAACATCGGCGTGGGAGTGGCTGCGCTCAGGATGGCGATCGATCATGCCAAGCAGCGCAGCACTTTCGGCGAGCTGCTGTCGAAGCGGCAGGCTATTCAGTGGATGCTCGCGGACTCGGAAGTCGAGCTGCGCGCGGCGCGATGGCTTACGTGGGAAGGAGCATGGAAGGCCGACCGCGGCGAGGACTTCCGCACCGAGGCGTCGATCGCCAAGCTCTATTCGAGCGAAGTGCTCGGCCGCGTGATCGATCGTGCCGTGCAGATTCATGGCGGGTATGGAGTCAGCAAGGAGTTCCCGATTGAACGATGGTATCGCGAGGCGCGAATCCGCCGAATCGGTGAAGGCCCCAGCGAAGTGCATCGGATGGTAATCGCGCGCTCGCTTTTGCGATGAGGATCGACCGATGAGCATGCCGCTGGATGGAATCCGCGTGATCGACCTTGGCCAGGTCTATGCGGCGCCTTACTGCACGCTGCAACTCGCGGCGATGGGGGCGGACGTCATCAAGATCGAACCGCCCGTCACTGGCGAAGTGTTGCGGCGGCCGGAGCTGCCGCCCGGTGGCGGCGGTTACTCGTTCCTTATGCTCAATGCCAACAAGCGCTCGGTTACTATCAACCTGAAAAAACGGCGCGGGCAGGAGATCGTTCTGAAGCTGCTCGAGGATGCCGACGTGATAGTCGAGAACTATCTCGACGGCGTGATGGAATCCTTTGGCCTTGGCTATACGCAGATCGCCGAGCACTTTCCGCGGCTGATCTATGCATCGGGGAAGGGCTACGGATCGGACAGCCGCTACGCGAAGCTCGGCTCGATGGACAACACCATTCAGGCTTCGTCGGGCTTCATTAGCATAACCGGGTTTCCCGACCGACCGGTGAAAACTTCGGCGACGTTTATCGACATGGGAACCGGCAGTCATCTCGTGAGCGGGATCCTCGCCGCGCTGATCCATCGCGGGAAGACGGGTATGGGACAGCATGTCGAGGTTGCGATGCTCGATGTTGCGATTCCAGCGCTGACCAGCACCGTCGCGCCGGCGCTGCAGGGAATGAAGTTCAAGCGGCTGGGAAACCGTCATTGGGGCGCGTGCCCGACCAACGTTTATCCCGCGCGCGACGGCGAGATCCTGATCTTCTGTCTTACCGAAGCGCATTGGCGGACGCTGGCAAAATTGATGGGCCACGAGGAACTGATCGCCGACCCGCGCTGCAAAAATCATGGCACGCGTCTCAAGATTGCCGACGAGCTCGATGCGATTGTCGGCGAGTGGACGGCGTCGCAGGCGCGTGACGCGATGGTCGAGCGGTTGATCGAAGCGGGGATTCCGTGTGCGCCGGTGCGCACGGTCGAGGAAGTGATCGCAGATCCCGAGACCGCGCAGCGCCGGATGCTTATCGACAGTGAATTTCCGTCGCGCGGTCCTATCCGCGTCGCCGGCACTCCTATCAAGCTGTCCGCCGCACCCGAAGGTGACAGGCCCATAAGACGTCCGCCCGAGCTCGGCGAACACAACGCAGAAGTGCTCGGCTCTATCGGAATCGGCGCCGACGAACTCGAAATCCTGAAGCGCGACGGAATTATCTGATTGAATGTGAAATCCGCGATGGGTTTCACGCTTCCTTCGGCAGGGGTGACCCCTGCACCCGGTATTAAGAAGAGGGAGCGAAATCGCGAGGACGCGATTTCGCTTGGGGGGTTGGGCGGAAATTACCTCTTTCTCCTCGCTGTGGGATTCTTCGCTTGGGTCTTGAATGACACAACGGAAATCGCACCGCGTAGCGATGCGAGGAACCTAACCCCTAACCCCTTCCCCCGCGGGAATGGGAACCAGATAGTCGAGAGAAGGTTGAGCAAAGGTCTCCTTGCAGGGGGAGGAGACGGACTGCGCGGGGTGGTTATGGATGGCGGTCGTTCAGGGCATTCGTGATGACTCGTGACAACTCGGCTTCGTGGCCGCCGAAGAAATGATCGGCGGCTGCGATTATCTCGAGGCGGGCCGACTCGCCGATTTTGGATTTCAACGCCTGGAGACCTGCAACCGGCGAATACGAATCGCGATCGCCTGAAACGAGCAGCAGCGGTTTGGAGGCGCCGTCGGGAATGCGCGCATCCGCCATCGCGAGCGGCAGGGCTACCGCAAGGATTCGCGCGGTTTCCGCCCGATCGTATCCGGCGCCGAGAGCCACCATCGCGCCGAACGAATATCCTGCCATGAGGGCGCCGTCTTTGCGGACGCCGGGCTGCGCGAGCAGAAAGGTCATCGCGGCGATCGCGTCGTCGACTTCGCCGGGACCGCCGTCATGATCGCCTTCGCTGGCACCGACGCCGCGAAAGTTGAAGCGCAAGGTCGCGTAACCGGCTTGCCACATCGCCGCGAGGATTGCGTCGACGACGTTGTTGTACATCGAGCCGCCGTACAACGGATGCGGATGACAGACCACCGCGGCGGGCGGGTTGCCGGGCGGAATTGCGAGTAGACCCTCCAACGTCAAATCGCCGGAGCGAAACGAGACTTGAACTTCATCCATCGCGGATCCTCTGGAACCTAAACCGTCGCTTTAGTTTTTTGCAAGTCGCAGATTGATCGATTGCTCATATAATACCTTCCGTCGCCGTGGATGAAACTCCCGGGGCGGGCGACGGCTGGCGTTTTCTTTGCATTGCATTATATAGGGTCGGTTTACTATAAGAATTTCGGGGAACTTGCATTCGAGCTACTGATTAACGGCTGGGGGAAAGATGTTTAATCTCAGAGCGTTTCCAGCTGTCCTTGCGATTTTGCTGCTGAGCCCGCTCAGCGCGCAAGCGATCTCGTTGAGTCTTAACGGTAACAGCGCCGACTTGCAGATGGACAATACGCAGGCAGTCTATGCCAGCGATAGCAACGGCGTGCCGGTGCTGATAACCGCGATCGGAATGACGGTGCGCGGCGGCGGCACGGTGACCGAAGTTGGCGTGCCGTCGATGATGCCCGACGGCCGCGTGATCTTTGGCGCGGAGACGCAGCCCAAGGATGCCAATATCAAGCCGCGCTGGAATATTTACATCGGCAACGCGGATGCCGTCCCGAGCCATCGGATAATCAGTGCGCTCAATCCCAAGGCGCTTGGCCAGGACTGTACCCCGGCCTTTAAGGGCGACCCTTATCCGATTGCGGATACCGACGAAGATATCGCGTTCATCTCAGCCGTACCGCACGGCCGCGATGCGCTCTTTTTCTATTCCCACGGCAAACTTTCGTGCATGGCGAAGGCCGGTGACAAAACCAGCCAGGGTCACGAAGTCGCGGTGCTGAGTTTTGGCAGCGCACAGGTGGGCGACGACGGCCAGGTCGTCTTCACCGGCTATCTCGGTGACAGCAACAACCCGGCGGGACATCATCAGGCGCTCCTGCTCGCATCGCCGACCGGAGGAATCACGGAGCTCGCGGTCGAAGGCGAGTACGGACCGAATCACACTCTCTACCAGCGCCCGTTCGGATTGCCGGCGGCGCTGCCGACCGCGCGCGGGATAATGGTTGCGTTCACCGCGAAGACGCCGAGCGGTGCGGCGTTGTTTCTGTACAGCGACGGATCGATGGCGAGGATACTGCCGACCGGAACGCTGACGAGTGTGGGCCCGGTTTCGTTTCTGTCAGCGGGAAGGCCGGGGCTGATGGCCGACGGCACGACGGCGGTGTTGGCGGGATGCGCGCGGATGCCGGCGATTTTTCGCCTGACCCATCAGCGACTCGATTTGCGGATTCAGCGCGGACAGCTGACGCCGTTTGGCACTGAGCTGGAGTCGCTCGGAGACCCGGTGCTGACGGCATCGGGCGCGATGTTCGTGGGCGCGACGGATACCGACGAGCATGAAAAGCTCTACGTGCTGTCGCCAGACGACGCGTTTTTCGAGGTGGGCGAATCCGAATTCATTTACCGCATCGCGATGGGCGCGGAGAAGCATCACTCGATCTTCACCGGAACGCTGACCGTGAATCAGCACGGCGACTTCGCGTATCTCGGCGGCCGCTAGGACAGCCTCTCACCGTTTCACCGTTTGACGCAGTCGGCTTGCTGCGGCGAGGGCGCTTTTCTGAAGGCGCGCTACCTGCCATTTTAGGCGCATGGCAGAACATCCAAAATTTATCACCCTCTCTCCCAATCTCTACCAGTACGTGGTTGCGCACGGGCATAACGGCGATCCGCTGCGCGAGGAACTCGCAGCCGAGACCACCAAGCTCGGCTGGATAAGCGCAATGCAGATCGCCGCCGAGCAAGGCACCTTGATGGGGATCCTGGCCGGGGCTATCGGCGCACGATCGGCGGTTGAAGTCGGCACGTTCACGGGCTACAGCGCATTGTGCGTAGCGCGCGCGTTGCCGGCCGACGGCAAACTTTTGTGTTGCGACGTTAATGAGCAGTGGACGAGCGTCGGGCGCAAATACTGGGAACGCGCGGGCGTCGCGAACAAGATAACGCTGAAGATCGCACCCGCGGCGGAGACGCTGAAGGCGCTGCCGGCGTCGCATACATTCGACTTTGCGTTTATCGACGCCGACAAGACGAGCTACGCGATTTACTACGAGGAAATTCTGAAGCGGCTGCGCCCCAACGGGTTGATTCTCATCGACAACGTGCTGTGGAACGGCGCGATCGTCGATGAAGCAAAGACCGACGCGGACACGCTGGCGCTGCGCAAGCTGAATGATTTCATTGCGACTGACACGCGGGTCGAGGCGGTGATGCTCGGGATTGCCGACGGCCTCACGATAGTGCGCAAGAAGTAGCCGATCGCATAAGACGTGAACGAACTCAGCACTCGTCGGCTGACGGGCACAGCCGCCGGTCCCGGCGACCTCGCGGATATTCGCCGCCTGCATAGCGACCCGCGCGTGATGGCGACGCTGTCAGCCGACGGCAATACTTTCGGCGAAGAGCAGAGCCGCGCGTTTCTGAATCGAGCGGCGGAGCATTGGAAGTCGCACGGATTCGGACTCTGGACTCTTCGCGGGCGCAGCGATGGCGACTTTGTCGGTTATGGCGGAATCAGGCACACCGAGGTCGAAGGCCGCGACGAGGTCGAACTCGCGTACGCGATCCGTTCGGAATGCTGGCGCAAGGGATTCGCGACTGAAGTGTCGGTCGCGGCGCTGAAGCTGGGCTTCGACGTAATTCACCTCGAACGAATCGTCGCCTTCACCCTGCCGCACAACCAAGCTTCGCGCGGTGCGATGGAGCATTGCGGATTCAAATACCAGCGCGACTTCGTACACGCCGGCCTGCCGCATGTTCTCTACATCCTCGAAGCTCGCGAGTTCGCGATCGGCAGGCTAGACTCAACCAGTTGAGAAGCATGGACGAACGTTACGACCCCAAGAAGATCGAACCCGCGTGGCAGGCCGATTGGGAACGCACCAATCTATACCTGACGCGCGAGGATCCCGGGCGCCCGAAGTTCTACATCCTCGAGATGTTCCCCTACCCGTCCGGCGCCGGCCTGAGCGTCGGGCATCTGCACAACTACGTACCGTGCGATGTCGTCGGGCGGTACAAGCGGATGGCGGGATTCAACGTGCTGCATCCAATGGGATGGGACGCGTTCGGACTGCCGGCCGAGAACGAGGCGATCCTGAAAGGATCGCATCCGACGGAAACCGTTCCGCGCTACGCCGCCAACTTCAAGCGCCAACTCACTATCTCCGGATGCGCCTACGACTGGACGCGCGAGATAAATTCGTCGTCGCCGGAGTACTACCGGTGGACGCAATGGTTCTTCCTGCTGCTGCTGAAGAGGGGCCTAGCCTACCGCGCGAACGGCGCGCAGTGGTGGTGCGACAAGTGCCAGACCATCCTCGCCAACGAGCAGGTCATCAACGGATGCTGCTGGCGGCATACCGACAATCCGGTCAGCAAGAAAGATCTCGAGCAGTGGTACATCAAGATAACCGAGTACGCGGATCGGTTGCTCGAAGATCTCGACGGCATCGACTGGCCGGAACCGATCAAGCTGATGCAGCGCAACTGGATCGGCCGCAGCGAAGGCGCGGAGATCGCGTTTCCGGTGACTGGGCATGCTGGTAAGGAAGTTCGCTTTTTCACGACGCGTCCCGACACCGTGTTCGGCGTCTCGTTCATGGTGCTGGCGCCGGAGCATCCGCTGGTCGCGGAGATCACGACTCCCGAGCAACGCGCGAAGGTCGATGCGTACGTCGCCGAGGCGCGCCGGCAGACCGAGATCGAGCGAATGTCGACGGTGAAGGAGAAATCAGGCGTGTTCACCGGCGCCTACGCGCACAACGTCTTCACCGACAAAGACATCCCGATTTGGATCGCCGACTACGTACTGATGGGTTACGGCACCGGCGCAATCATGGCTGCACCCGGCGAGGATCAGCGCGATTTCGAATTCGCGACGAAGTACCATCTCGAGATTCCACGCGTGACGGCGCCCGCCGACGGCAGCGCTCCGCCGAAAGATCGCGCGTTCAGCGATCACGGCATCGCGATCAACTCGAGCTTCCTCAACGGCAAGACTACCGCAGAAGCGCTCGCGGCCGTGGCGAAGTACGCCGAGGAACGCGGCATCGGGCGCGCCACTATCAACTACCGGATGCGCGACTGGCTGATCTCGCGGCAACGTTATTGGGGATGCCCGATTCCGATTGTGTACTGCAAGACCGACGGCATCGTGCCGGTGCCGGAAGAGCAACTGCCCGTGCTGCTTCCGCCGATGAAGGACTATCTGCCGTCGGGCACCGGCCGATCGCCGCTGGCGAACGTGCCGGAGTTCGTCAACACGACGTGCCCGAAATGCGGCGGGCCGGCCGAGCGCGAGACCGACACGCTCGACGGCTTCGCATGCTCGTCATGGTACTTCCTGCGCTTTGCGTCGCCGCATGAAGATCAGCGCCCGTTCGATCGCCGGGCGGTCGACTACTGGCTGCCGGTCGATCTGTATGTAGGCGGCGCGGAGCATGCTGTGATGCATCTGCTGTACGCGCGCATGTGGACGAAGGTCATGTTCGATGCGGAGATGATTGGATTCGGCGAGCCGTTTCCCGCGTTGCGCAACCAGGGCGTCGTGTGGGCGTCTGACGGTCAGCGAATGTCGAAGAGCAAGGGCAACGTCGTCACGCCCGACGCGATGATCGACAAGTACGGCGCAGACGCGCTGCGGCTGTGGGAGCTGTTCATGAGTCCGTTCGATGAAGCGACGAACTGGAACGAAAGCGGCGTCGCCGGCACGCTGCGGTTCATCACTCGCGTCTGGACCATGATGCGCCGCTACGTCGAAGCAGGCTCCCCGGATGGAACGGTCAGCGAAGAGACCCTGAAGCGCAGCCACAAAACGATCCAGCTGGTCACCGATCACATCGACCGGCTGCGCTTTAACACGGCGCTGGCAGCGATGATGGATCATCTGAACTACCTGGCAAAGCTGAAGCCTGAAGAGCTAGGACGTTTCACCGCAGAGAGCTTCATGCTGTTGCTCGCGCCGATGGCCCCGTACGTCACCGAAGAAATGTGGCGAGCATTGGGGCACAACACTTCGATTCACCTCGAGTCATGGCCAAAGTTCGACCCGAAGCTCGTGCGCGATGAGACAGTCACCGTCATCGTGCAGATCAACGGTAAGGTTCGCGACCGGCTACAAGTGCCGGCAGGCGCTTCGGAAGCCGACGTGCGCGACCTCGCACTAAAGAGCGAGGCCGTGATCCGCAACCTGGCCGGCAAAACGCCAACGAAATTTATCTTCGTAAAAGACAAGATGCTCAGCATCGTCGCCTAGCTGCACACCGTCCCCGTGAACCTTGAAGGGCGCGTGGTGGCCGTGCGATGCTTCGGGGCGATCGTCACGGGCAAGGAGCGACTTATATGGCTGACGAAGTGCTTAAGGTTACGCGGCATGGGAATTATGCGGTTCTCACGCTGAACCGGCCTGAGAAGCGCAATGCGCTAAATCAGCCTTTGATCGATGCGCTCGATCAGGCGCTGCGTAAGTTCGAAGGTGATCGCGAGGTTCGAGCGCTGCTTCTGCGCGGCGAGGGCGCGAGCTTCTGCGCGGGAATCGATCTCAAGGAAGTCGACGAGACCAGCGGCGTACATAATCCGACTTCGCTCGAGTCGGTCTTTGGGCGGTTAGAACGGTTTCCGGTGCCGACCATCGCGGCTGTGCAGGGTGCTGCGCTGGCTGGTGGACTCGAACTGGCGCTGCATTGCGACCTGCGGATTGCGTCGGAGAACGCGAAGCTCGGCATGACGCTCGGACGCGTCGGCCTGATGGTGCCGTATGACTTTACCCGCAAGCTGATCGAGGTTTGCGGCTCGGCCAACACCGCCTGGATTCTCTACACGGCCGACCTGCTCGACGCCGAGCGCGGGCGGCACATGAATATCGTGCATGACGTCGTCGCTGACGCGCGGCTCGCCGAGGTTACGACTGCGCTGGCCGAGAAGATCGCCGCTAACGCCCCACTCTCCCTGCGCGCGATGAAGGCGACGGTCCGCCGATGCATGAGCGAGACCTTCGACGCATGGCACGACGATATGCTGCAAATGGCGCGCTCGGTACGCGAGAGCAGCGACGCCAAGGAAGGCGTGCGGGCGTTTCTGGAAAAGCGCAAGCCGGTGTGGAAGGCGCAGTAGTCTTCAGTCGGAGTGTCTGCCGAGAGCGCTCCGAATCGCGGCGGCGCTCTGCAAGAGCGAGCCCGGCAGGTTCAGCGTCCCGGCGACATTTGAATACGGATATAACCGTGCGTTGATGTGTGCGTGCAGCGGCAGGCCCTCGCCCTGGTGAATTTCGTAGTCGAGCGGCAGCGGCCCGAGGATCATCAGTATTCGGTAAATCGCGTTGGCAAACTGCTGCATCTGATCCGGCGTCAGCTCAGACAGCAGACCCCGAAAGTCCGGCATCACGACGTCGTAGCTGCGCGGGAACAGTCCTATCGGGCTCGCATAGCTGACGACGGTGGCGCCGCGATCGATCACGAGTTTGAGACGCTCCATCAGCGCCACCAGCTCATGCCACAGGTGAGGATTCTCGCGTTCGGCGCGCGCCTCAGCGAGCACGGTCGGGAACGGCTCCGGCGAACCGATGATCTGCTGATGCAGATGCGGCTGCGAGGCGCCCGACTCGCGCCCCTGGTTCTTGCGGATCACGATCGAGCATACATCGGGATTTTGCAGTGCAAGACGCATCACGCGCACGTCGGCCTGCATCAGATGAAGGAAATGGCCGCCGCCGAGCGCCCCGGTGAATATCAGATCGGACTGCGATCGCGGCGCGCTCGTGAAATGACGGGAGTCCTCGATCACGATGTACGACTCGTTGCGATTTCCGGTCAGCTCGGCGGGAATCCGCGGGAAGAGATTGTTGATAACGCGCACGACCCAGCCATCGCGGGGTGACGTCCTGTCGCCGGTCCATTCGGGAATTTCATCGCGTGTCATGCGAAACAGTTCGGGCGTCGTCTGGCTTTCGTTGCCGGGACAGAACGGACACGCCTCGGTCGCGTGACGAATCGCGTCCGGGCTCAACTCCGCTGAAAGAGGGTCGACGCTCTCGCGCCCGCCAAGCGTGAAGGCGAAGCTCTTGCCGCGAACGTCGACAACATATGAAATCACGCCGGTAATCGGATTTTTGATCCAGACCAGGGAGCCATCGCGGATTTCACATTCTATCGGCATCAGCGGGTGATCACCTTTAACAATTGGCGTCGCGTCATTACAACGTCGGCGCGAAACGAACGCGAGCGGCGGGTCACCTTGACTCTCCCTATCGGCTCCGTTATCCCAAGTAGTGAGGACGGGGACCCGGCAAAGCCGGGACGAATCGGGGTCTGGCAGTCCGCAATCGCGGGTACCAGCCTTTTTTTTGGTTTTTCAGTGTTTGGTTCCTGAGAACGTCCTTTGAAGATTTGAAATGCCGCAAATGAAGAAATATCTGTTCACGCCCGGGCCCGCGCCGGTGCCGCCCGAAGTTTTGCTCGAGATGGCGCGTCCGATTATCCATCATCGCACGCCCGAGTTCAGTTCCGCGCTGGACCAAGCGCGCGATCGGATGAAGCCGCTGTACGGGACGACCGGCGAAGTGATCCTGCTCTCGTCGACCGGCACCGGTGCGATGGAAGCGGCGGTGATCAACCTGCTGCAGCCGGGCGAGCATGCGATTTACGTCAACGGCGGCAAGTTCGGCGAGCGATGGGGCAAGCTGCTCGCGACGTTTGGCATGATCGGGCATGAGGTACGCGTTGAATGGGGGCGTGCCGCGCGCCCCGGGCAAATCGAGGATGCGCTCAAGGCGTATCCCGAGTCGCGCGCCGTGCTAGTGCAGGCCAGCGAGACTTCGACTTGCGCGGTGCATCCGGTGGGCGAGATCGGCGAGGTTACGCGCCGGCGCGGGGTGATGCTGATCGTCGATGGCATCACGTCGGTCGGCGTCTTCGAGCAGAAGATGGACGAATGGGGCGTCGACGCGTTCGTCACCGGCAGCCAGAAGGCGCTGATGCTGCCGCCGGGCCTCGGGATGGTCGCACTGTCGGCGCGGGGGATCGAAGTCGCGCAGAAGAACAAAACGCCGCGCTTCTACTTCGACCTGCTGAAAGAGTTGAAGGCGCAGCGCGAGGAGCATACGACCGCGTGGACGGCGGCCGTGTCGTTGATCTTCGGGCTCAACAAATCACTGGAGCTGATTCACGCCGAAGGCCTGCCGCAGGTTTACGCGCGTCATGCGCTGATGGCCGAATCCACCCGCGACGCGGCGGCTGCGCTGGGATTGAAACTGATCGCACCGGACAACCCCGCGCCCGGCGTCACCGGCATCCTGGTTCCCGAAGGTCTCGACGGCGGCAAGCTGGTCAAGTACCTGCGCGACAACCTAGGCGTGTCGATTCAGGGCGGGCAGGATCAGATGAAGGGCAAGCTCGTGCGCATCGGGCACATGGGGCATCTGAGTCCATTCGATACGCTCATCGTGGTCAGCGCGCTGGAATTGGGACTGAAGCAGATCGGCGCAAACATCCAACTTGGCGCCGGCGTCGCCGCGGTTCAGGCGCGCCTGGCACGGAGCATCTGAAAACAAAATGGCGGAAACCTTCCGCGTCCTTCTAAGCGACTCGCTTGCGGCGCAGGGGATAGAAGTCCTCAAGCGCTTCCCGCAGTTACAGTTCGACATCAAAACGGGGCTCAAGCCCGAAGAGCTGGCGAAAATAGTCGCGCCCTACGACGCGCTGTTGATTCGCAGCGGCACCCGCGTCACGCGGGAAATTATCGACGCGGCGACGTCGCTCAGAGTGATTGGGCGCGCCGGAGTCGGCGTCGACAACGTCGATATCGAAGCAGCGACGCGCCGCGGAATCGTCGTGATGAACAGCCCCACGGGCAACAGCGTCACGACCGCGGAGCATGCGGTCACGATGATGATGGCGCTGGCGCGGCATATACCGGCGGCGGACGCCTCGATTCGCGCCGGCAAATGGGAACGCGGCAAATTCACCGGAACCGAGATCTGCAACAAGACGCTCGGCGTGGTCGGCCTCGGAAATATCGGGCGCATCGTCGCGGACCGCGGTATCGGTCTCAGGATGAGGGTGATCGGCTACGATCCGATACTGACGGCTGAAGCAGCCGGGCGCATCGGCGTTTACCTGGTCGGTCTCGACGAACTTTTTGAGCGCTCCGATTTCATCACCGTTCACACGCCGCTGACCGACGACACGAAGGGTCTGATCGGTACGGCAGCGTTCGCGAAGATGAAGAAGGGAGTAAGGATCATCAACTGCGCGCGCGGCGGAATCGTCGATGAAGCCGCGCTGGTCGAAGCTTTGAAATCAGGCAAGGTCGCCGGCGCCGCACTCGACGTGTTCGTCGAGGAACCGCCGCCGGCCAATCATCCGCTGCTGCATCTCGATACTGTGATCGCGACTCCGCATCTCGGCGCCGCGACCGACGAGGCACAGGTGCAGGTCTCGGTCGATATCGCGCATCAAGTCGCCGAGTTTCTCGTCGATGGCACGATTCGCCAGGCGGTAAACATTCCGGCGCTGTCGACCAAGGAACTCGAAATCCTCGGGCCCCATCTCACGCTCGGCGAAAAGCTGGGGCGGCTCGCCGCGCAACTGATCACCGACGCACCCAAGCAAGTGACGCTGGCGTTCGGGGGTGAAGCTGCGGATCTCAAGCCCGACGCTGTCACCGCCGCAGTGCTTAAGGGCTTGATGAGCGGCTTTCTCGACACGGATCTGAACTACGTCAACGCACCGTTTATCGCGCGCGAACGCGGCATCAGCATTACCGAGACGCGATCGCGCGAGATCACCGACTACCTCAACACCCTGACGCTGCTGGTGCGCACCGGCGTTGGTGAGCATGAAGTCTCGGGCGCGGTGCTGGGAAATCGCGCACTCCGGCTGACCAGCATCGACGGTTATCGCGTCGAGTCGGTGCCTGAGGGCTACTTCCTGATGCTGCACAATCGCGACGTCCCCGGGGTGGTTGGCGCGGTGGGCACGATGCTGGCGCAGGCGGGAATAAATATTGGCGGGTTGGAACTCGGCCGCGACCGCGTGGGAGGGACCGCGCTCAGCATCTTCGAAGTGGATGAGCCGGTGCCGGCTGAAGTTCTCGACAAGCTCAAGACGCTGCCGGCGATCACCGCGGCGTCGCTGCTCAAGCTCTGAATTTATTTCGCGCACGGGAAATTTCAGCCCGACAGCTGCGCGCGGAGGCCGGCGAAATTGCCGCCGGTCAGGGGAAGGACATGAAGACAGTTGCCGTGGTCGGCATGCAGTGGGGAGATGAGGGTAAGGGCAAGATCGTCGATATGCTCGCGGCGGACGCCGACGTGGTCGTCCGCTTCGGCGGCGGCAACAACGCGGCTCACACCCTGGTCGTCGGCGGCAAGAAGTTTGTGCTGCGGCTGGTGCCGGCAGGCGCGCTCCATCCCGGCAAGGCGTGCGTAATCGGCAACGGTCTGGTCGTCAATCCGGTGGCGTTGCTGAGCGAAATCGCGGACCTCAAGCGCAGCGGCCATCTAGCCGACGACAGTCTTTTTAAAATCAGCTACGAAGCGCACATGGTGATGCCGTATCACCTCGCGATCGATCGCGCGCGCGAGGCGCGGCTGGGCAAGCGAGCGATTGGCACGACTGGATTCGGCATCGGCCCGGCTTATGAAGATAAGATGGCGCGCGTGGGTATGCGCTTCGAAGATTTGCTCGACTTCAAATTTTTCGCCGAAAAACTACGCCGCAATATCGTCGAGAAGAACGCGTACCTGAAAGCGATGCTCAAGACCAAGCCGATCAAGGCCGACGAGACTGTCGACGCGATGAAAAAGGCTCGGCGCAAGCTGCTGCCGTACCTGTGCGACACCGGCGCGTACGTGAGCGATGCGATCCAGGCCGGCAAGCGCGTGCTATTCGAGGGCGCTCACGGCACGATGCTCGATATCGATCACGGCACCTATCCGTATGTGACGTCATCGAACTGCGTGGCGAGCGCGGTTTTTAGCGGCACCGGCATCGGGCCGGGAAATCTCGAAGCAGTGCTCGGCATCAGCAAGGGCTACACGACGCGGGTCGGCGCGGGCCCATTTCCCAGCGAATTCACCGGCTACCTGGCGGATTCGCTGCGCGAAGAAGGCGACGAGTTCGGCAGCGCCACCGGGCGTCCGCGGCGAATCGGATGGTTCGACGCGGTGCTCGCGCGGTACACCGCTCGCGTCAACGGAATGTGGGCGGTGGCACTCACCAAGCTCGACGTTTTGACTGGCATCGATCCGTTGAAAATTTGCGTCGGCTACATCGTGAAAGGAAAGCGTTACGACGACATGCCGCCGTCGCATCGGATGCTCATCAACGCCAAGCCGGTCTTCGAAGAGATGCCGGGATGGAGCGAGAGTCCGGCGGGCGCGCGCACCCTCAACGAATTGTCGCCGAACGTGCGCCGCTATGTGGAGCGAATCAGCGAGCTGACTGGAGTTCCAATCGCAATGATCGGCGTCGGCAAAGAGCGCGAGGCAACGATAGTACTGCGCAACCCATTCGCCGATTAGCTGGCGAATCTTTTACGCGGCGCACACTGCTGCGAGGCTTGAGATTCCCACGCCGCGACGCCCCAGCCTCACGTCATTGCGATCGAAGCCATTGGTCGTGTAGCCGAGCGAAATTCCTGTCGCCGGATCCGCCCATCCGATCTGTCCGCCCGCGCCGCCGTGACCGAATGCCAGCGCCGAGTTGGTCTTGCCGAAGCCGCGATAGTTTGCGAGGCCATCGTCGCCAGCCACGACAACTCCCAGCGCGCGGTTAACCTTCACGCCGAAGATTGGATCTTTGTAGTCGCCCGATCGCACCCGCAACGCATCCTTGAGCGTCTCCGGCTTGATTATCGGCGCGCCGTTAGTTCCGCGATTGTGCAGCAGGCCCTGGTAGAACAGCGCGAGATCGCCCGCCGTCATCACTCCGCCGCCGCCGGGCACGCCAGCTTCCATCACGTTGGGCCGGTTGAACCCGAGAATCGCGTCTTCGGTAACTTCGGTCTCCGGCATCGCGGGCAAGCCCAGCTTCTTTCGCTCTTCTTCGGAGAGCGCCTCGCCGACGTAGCAAAGCTGCGCTGCGCGATTTTGAAATTCGCGCGGCAATCCAATCCGCAGTTCCGGCAATCCGAGCGGGGTCGAAATCCGCTCATGCACGAACTGGCGGAACTCCTTGCCGGTGCGGCGCTCAATGATCTCCGCGATCACCCAAAAGCCCGACGTAGGATGGTATTCGAACTTGCTACCCACCGGCCATTCGAGCCGCCACTTCGCGAAGCGCTCGAGCCGCTTGCTCTTGTCCGGCCAGTCTCCTTGCGGATAGGGCGCGTTGGGAAATCCGCCGACGTGGAGCAGCACCTGCTCGACAGTTATCTTGTCCTTACCGTTGGTGCCGAACTCGGGAATGATATCAGCGACGACCTCGCTCGGACTCAACTTGCCTTCGCCCATGAGAATCCACGACGCCGCTGACATGATCGCCTTGGTGCACGAGAAGATCACGTAAAGCGTGTCGTTGGTTGCCGGCTTTTCACTTCCGCCCTGGACTGCGCGCCCGACCGTGCGCATCGCGCCGATCTTCCCATTGCGGGCGATCGCGATCTGCGTTGACGGCAGCAAGCCGTCTTTGACTTCGCGCTCGGCGCGGCTGAACAGCGCTTCGACTTTCTGCGGATCGAGACCGACTTCGCGCGGACTTTCGGCAAAATGATCTTGCGTAGGCATCGCGGGAATCTCCCTGCGTCTAAAGTTATGCTGGGGGTATAACACACCGGCGACGATTCGTCATTCGGCAGCGATCTGCGGCCCACCCTGCGCCGAAATCCACCCAGCCCGGCCCGGCAGCTTTGTTCGAACGACCGCGCACGCAGGCAACTCTTTGCGATTCAGCCGCCATGCGACATCGCGCAACTGCACGAACTTCGCGCCTCGCTCCTTCAGCGCGCGAATGAGCGCGGTGAAGCTCTCGAGCTGTCCCATCCCCTCGGTCTCGGCGTGGATCGTATGCACATTGAGCGCATCGGGTTTGCATTGGCCGAGATAAAACTCGCGCACCGCGGCGTCATCGCGCAAATCACTGCGACCCATCACTTCGTCGAGCGTCGGCAACGTGGTCGGAATCTCCGGCGTTGCGAGAATCTCACCCTCGACGACACATCGATACGGCGCGATGCCGCGAGTGTCACTGCGATAGTCCAGTCCCATCGAGTCGAGCGCGAGCAGCGCCGCATTGTTAGTGCGCCATCCGGGAGCCGCGAAACTCCTCGACGCTTCGCCAACGATTGCCCGGTAGGCTTCGAACGCGTCGCCGAGTTCGCCGCGCACTCCCGCTTCGCCGATATCGTCGAGATGATCCTGCCATCGCACATGATCGTATCCGTGCACGCCGACCTCGAAGCCCCGCTTCTTCAGGTCGCGAATGATTCCCGGAAACGATAGCGCGATCGGCCGCGACGGCAGCAACGTGCCGGAAAGAATGGTGCGCGTGCCATACATCGAGACGGCCTTCGTGCGGAACATCTTCGACAGGAACCCGCGATTCTTGAACACACGCAGAACTGCGCGCCCCGAATTGTCGGGTCCCATCGTGATATAGAAGCTCGCCGCGATTCCCTCGTTCTCCAGCATCGAGGCGAGGCGCGGCACGCCCAGCTCGAGCCCCTGGTGAGTGTCGACGTCGATCTTTAGTGCGACTTCCAAGGGTGATGATGCGCGGCCAACGCGCTCAGGAGGCCATCTCTTTGCGGAACCAATCCATCGAAATCTTCACGCCGTCGCGCAGGTTCATCTTCGGCGTGACCTTCAGCAGCGTGCGCATCTTCGTATTGTCGGGAACGCGCCGCGGAATGTCCTCGTAGCTGTTACCGTAGACTTCTTCCTGCGACACAAACCTGATTTTCGATTTTGTCGGCCCGAACAGTTCCAGCATCAGTTTGGCAAACTCGAGTACCGTCGTCTCGACGTCGACGCCAATGTTAATCGCCTGGCCGTCCGCGGCGGGATTAACACCTGCCTGCACCGTCGCCTCAATCGCGTCGGTCACGTAGGTGAAGCAGCGGGTCTGCAAGCCGTCGCCGACGACCGTTAAGTCCGCGCCGCGCAGCAACTGCCCCATGAAGATCGTAAACAATCGCCCGACGTCGACCTTGTCGAGCCGCGGACCGTACGCATTGAAGTAGCGCACGACAGTGACCGGCATGCCCAGCTTGTGATAGGCGAAACAGAAATGCTCGCCGACCGCCTTCGAGGTGGAATAGCACCATCGGTCGATGCTGGTGGCGCCGAGCACGCGATCGTCATCCTCGCGCCACGGCACCTTCGGATTGCGTCCATATACTTCGGAAGTCGAGCTGAACACCAGCCGCGTGTTGTGCTTGTAGGCAGCCTTCAGCACGTTCTGCGTACCGTTCACGTTCACGTTCAGCGTCTCGTAGGGATCGGCGACGTAGTGCTCGACGCCAACGACGGCGGCGAGGTGGTAAACGAGATCGACTTTCGACACGAGGCTGTCGATCAGCTCGACGTTGAATACCGAATCGTGGACGTAATGGAAGCGCGGATTGTTCAGCAGGTGGCGCACTTTGGCGATCGAGCCAGTGTCGAGCACAAAGACCTCGTCGCCGCGCGCGATGAACGCATCCGAAAGATGTGAACCGAGAAATCCGGCGCCGCCGGTTATCAGAACCCGCATGTGACCTCCGCGAACCTAGTCGAATTGAATAGTATCCGTGACGCGCCCTGCTTCGGAAAGAGCCTCGAGCGCGATTCCTTCGACGCCACCTTCGAACTGCGCGATCTTTACGATGACGCTGCCGTCGCCGGCCGCAATCTCAACTGAACCGTCGGCAGTTTTACGAATCGTGCGGCCCGGCTCGCCGTGCGTTCCGTTTTCGGCGCCGATTTTCGCTTCCCATACCAGCAGCTTTCGCCCGCCAACGAAACAGAACGCGCCGGGGTACGGATGGGTGACAGCCCGCACGAGGTTGAAGATCCTGCGCGCCGGCCATCGCCAGTCTATCCGGCCATCCTCCGGTTTTCTGCGTCCGAAGTAACTTCCCTTCGAGAGATTCATTTTGCGCCGCGGCGCAGTGTCCGCGACGATCTTCGGATGCAGCTCGTCGATGAGCTCGACCCCCAGCGGCACCAGCTTGCGGTACAACGTCAGCGCGTTGTCGCTGTCGTCGATCTCGACCGAGCGCTGCCCGACGATATCTCCGGCGTCCGCGCGCGCAACCATATAATGAAGCGTAACACCCGCCTCGCGCTCGCCGTTAACCAGCATCCAGTTTACCGGCGCACGTCCGCGATACGCCGGCAGCAGCGATCCGTGCATATTGAAGGCGCCCAGCGGCGCAAGTCCGAGCACGCTCTCGGGAATCAGGTAGCGGTAGTAGAAAGAATAGATCACCGCCGGCTGCAAAGGCCCGATGGTCGCGCCCGCCGCCTCGACGCTTTCATCAAAGTGCACCGGGATGCCGTGCTGCGCGGCCAATTCTGCGCACGACTGCCACCAGATCTCTTCGTGCGCATCGTCGCGATGCGTGAAAAGTGCCGCGATCGGCGCGCCCATTTTCAGCAGCGCCTCCATGCATGCGTAGCCCATCTGATGGTAGGCGAATAGAACGCATCGAGCCGATTTCACTGTCGCGCCGGATGCGACGCTCGAAACGTTGGACTCCACGTTGATAGTCAGTCGGGTTTATTCGGATTCCGGATTTTTGGAGTCATCGTCATCGCCGTGTACTGCTCGAACCACATAGGTAGGGCGGCGGCGCACTTCGAGATAGATCCTTCCGATGTACTCACCCATCAGTCCGAGCGCGAGGAAAATCAAGCCAAAGAGAAAGAACTCGAGCGAGGACACCGTCCACAGAGCGCCTTCTTCTTGCGGACCGTAGATCAGACGATGGCCCAGCAGGACGGCTGCAAACATCACGGCAGGCACAGAGATCAGTATCCCGGCCATGCTCAGCATCTGGATCGGGATCAGCGAGAAGCCGGTAATCAGGTTGAGACTGAGCTTTGCCAGTCCAAAGAGATTGTATTTCGATTTGCCGCTGGCGCGATCGTCGTGGCCGACCGGAATTTCCGCGACACGCTTGGCGAAGGTGTTGGCCAGCGCCGGCACGAACGCCGCCTTCTCATCGCAATCGATTACGGTATCGACGATGTGCCGTCGGTAAGCGCGCAACATGCAGCCGTAATCATGCATCGGCACGCCGACGATCAGCGACGTCAGCCGGTTGTGCAGCCTCGACGCATACTTCCGATATGCCTGGTCGTGACGTTCCTCGCGCCATCCGCCGACCACGTCGTTGCCCTCATCGATAGCAGCGATCAACTTCGGAATTTCTTCCGGCGGATTTTGCAGATCCGCGTCGAGCGTGACGACCATCTCGCCGCGTGACTGCTTGAACCCCGCGAGGATCGCCGAATGCTGTCCGAAGTTGCGCGCCAGCTCGACGACGCGCACTCGACCCTCTTCGCGAGCCGCGATTTCGCGCAAGATGCCGAGAGAGTCGTCGCGCGATCCGTCGTCGACAAAGACCGTCTCCCACGGACGGTCCAGCCCATCGAGCACCGGCTTGAGCCGCGACCATAGGGTCGGCAGGTTGGCCGATTCGTTGAACACGGGGACCACGATGGAGACTAATCCGCCCGCCGCGCGCGATACCACGGAAGCGCTTCGAATCGGTGATATTTTGCCTGGAAAGCTCACGAACGAGTGCGCGACGGACTCATCAATATGATCGACGCAAAACAGCCGGCGCGTTGAGTAATTCTTGCAGACAGCCTTGCGAAATTAAAGATAGCGCAGCCGCCCCGGTTGACCGCGCATGATCTCCTCGCGAGACTGCTCGACGATGCTCGCCGCCAACCGACCTCTGCGACTCGCGATTTACGCTATCCTCGCTGCGATTCTGTATCTTCCCGGCCTTGGCAGGCCCGCACTGTGGGAGCCCGACGAGGGCCGCTACGCGGAAATCGCACGCGAGATGGTCCTTTCAGGCGACTACGTCACGCCACGCGACGATTACGAGCTTTACTTCGAGAAGCCGCCGCTGGTCTATTGGGCCGAAGCCGCGGCGATCAAAGTTTTCGGCGTCAATGAATTCGCGGTGCGACTTCCTGCGGCGATGTTCAGTATCGGACAGATCGTAGTCACCGCAGCGCTGGCCGAGGTGATGATCGGCACGACGGCCGGACTATTCGCCGCGCTGGCGCTGGCGCTCAGTCCATTGTTTTTTGGCTTCGCCCGATTTGCGACGCTCGATCCAGCGCTGGCCTTTTTCCTGACCTCGGCACTGGCCGCGTTTTACGTTGCCGCGCGTGATTCATTCTCAGGATCGCGCGCGCGCAACTGGATGCTGATCTCCGCTGCCATGATCGCGCTGGGCACGCTGGCCAAGGGGCCAGTCGCATTGATTCTCGGCGGCGCGATCGCGCTGTCATGGCTCGCGTTGGAACGCCGCTTGCGCCAAATCGCGGAAATGCCGCTGGCCTCGTGCCTCGTCATTTATGCGGCAATTGTCGTCCCATGGTTTGTTCTCGCGGAGGCGCGCAATCCCGGTTTTCTCAGCTTCTTCATCATCCACGAACACTTCGAACGCTACGTCGAGTCAAGCGAACATGGGTGGGGCCCGTGGTTCTTCATCCCGATCGTGATAGGCGGGTTGTGGCCATGGATTTTTTTCGTCGGGCCTGGTTGGTCCGCGATGCGCGCTGAGGACGGCTCCGAAAGCGGCCGAGCCCGCGCGTCGGCGAGTTTTCTAGCGGTCTGGTTCGTGGTTGTGTTCGTGTTTTTTTCGATTCCCCGATCGAAGCTGGGCAGCTATATCCTGCCGGCGCTTCCTCCGCTCGCAATTATCGCGGGATACGGCCTTACGCGCATGTCGGCTGTAGACGCGGTCCGCCGCCGCCGCCTTTTCGCCGTCGTCGCTATTGCAAACGTGATACTCGCTGCCGCTCTGCTGGCGTTTTTGGCCGTCGTACCAACCTCGATAAAACACGCGCTCGGCTTCGACGCATTGCTGATAGCCACCGTGCTCACCGCGGGCGCATTCGCTCTTAATGCGCTCGGGCGCACTGAATCGCGCGTTGCGATCGCGGTGCTTGCGCTCGCAATGCTCGCGACAGTGCCGCTGGCCGCTCGCGTGCGCGAAGATGCGTCCTCGATTTCGACGTATCGCGACCTGGCGCACGCCGTTCAGCCTTATCTCGCAGCCGACTGCGCGCTGGCTTCGTACCGCCACTACGTCCAGTCGCTTCCCTTCTATACAAATGAGCGCGAGACCCGCGTCGAGTACTGGGGCGAGCTCTCGGAAGTTTCGGCGCCCATCCCCGGCAAGTCGCCGTACCTCATCGGATCCGAAGAACGCTTGCGCCAGATCTGGTCGTCGGGCGCGTGCATGATTCTGATCGCCAATGCGCGCGACCTGAAGGGTCTGCAGGATTCGCTGAGGCCCGAACCGGTGATCGTCGGATGCGAGGGAAAGAAATTCGCTCTCTACAAAGGGGCGCTGGCGGCGCCGCCGGCTGCGGCCGATTGTTTGAAGCACTAAACGCAAGACCGGCGCCCCGCCGCAAGGTACTTGGAATCGGTCGCGTTCGACTGTAGCTTTCTCGCTGTACCTTGCTTGCGAAGAATTGCCCGGGAGCGACCGATCACCAGTGGCTGACAAGAAATCCAAATCTCAAGCCGTGAACCCCGGAGTCGCCGAGGAACCTACCCTCGGCCACATGTTTTCGGAAACTCGCGAGCGCAAAGGCCTGACGCGCGAGCAGGTCGCGGGCGAGACTCATCTGCCGATGTACTACGTCAAGATGATCGAGACCGACAGCTACGATCAGATCGCGGATCGCCTGTATCTGGTGCCGTTCATTCGCCGCTACGCCACTTTTCTCAATCTCGATGCCGAGGAAATCGCCTCGCGCTTCGTGAGCGACGTTCAACATGCCGAAGCCAACGTCGTTCGAATCTCGCAGGAGATCACGATGGTCGCGAAGCGGCCAGCCGCGGGCAGCCGAATCGCGTTCGCAGTGCTCATAGCCGCGGTGGCAGTCTTGCTGGCGGACTTCGCGTGGCGCCGTTTTGTGGAGCACGAAGCGCTGGCTCCGGCGCCGACAGCAGCCCCCGCTGCAATAGCGCCGGCATCGCCGCCCAACGCCGAAGCGCCCAACGAAACTCTGCCACCGGCAACAATAGTGTCGAATCCCGCAGCCAGCGCGCCGGCGCCCGCTGCGAACAATTCGCGGCCAGCAAATGCGCCGCCTGCGGACAACGATTCTGCCCCGCCGCGCGCGCCTACCGACGACTGAGCGCGGCTAGTGCAGCACGGCGTTGGCGATCTCTTCGGCGACGAGCTCCTTGGCGCGGCGAACCTCGTCGCCTGAGTGGACGACCGCGACCACTTTGAGCTCATCGGTCGCGCCCTCAAGTGACGCGCGCGCGACGATCACCGTGTCGTAGAGCTGGTTCTTCGGGATGTTGTCATAGGGCGACGACGAGTGGTTCATCGCCTGCTGACTTGCCTGGTAAGCTCGGAACTGCTCGGTCGTCGTATCGTCGGGAGCCAAGGCCTGGCGGCGAGCCTCCTGGTCGAAGGGATCGGGCGCTTGATCGCCGCTGTCGCCGAGCGGCGGTGGATTCGCGCCTGCCTTCTCGAGCAGCGCGACCATTGCGGGATCGCCCGGGAACATCTGATTCAATGACACGCCCGGCGCAAGCATCTGCTGACTCACCGTCACGGTCAGCGTCACGGCATTATCCGGATTGGACGGCTGGCCGTGAGTTGCCGCTCGCAGGTCTTCGTTCAAAACGTTCTGCACCACAGGATCGGTGCAAATCGCGACGACGCTGGTATTTGCGGGCACGTCCAGCTTGCCGGACATCTTGATGTCGGCTGCTTGCGCGAATCCGCCAGCAGCTACAACGATAGCTATTGTGGCGGCCGCGAGACGCCCTGTTTTGCGCATCGTGCCAGTCACCGGTAGGCGCGGGCCGCTTCTATCGGCCAGGTTGCGATCACTTCATTCCCGCGCACCACATAGTACTCACTATGTAAATTAATCGTTGTGTCGCCGTGGCTTGGAACGATCTCGATTTTGGCGCCCGGTTCGAGACCGCTTTCGCCGGCCGCCAGATGCCCATGTTCCTCCGACAGGCGCCCAACTTTCACCGGTATCTCCTTGCCCATCGGTGGGCCGAATTCGTTGGTCAACGCCTTCATCCCCGCGTCGATGATCGCACGATCTCCGCGACGGGAGATAACCGTCGCCAGCAACGTCAGCGCGGGACGACCAAGGTCCGGACGCACCGTTCGATAGGCTCCGTCCATAAAAACGTACGATCCGGCCTGTACCTCGGTTACGTCCGGCCAGTTGCCGGCAATGTCAAAAGTGCCAGTTCCGCCGGCGCTGACAATCTCCGGCGCCAACCCGGCCGCACGCAGAGCTTCAACGTGACGGCTGAGCGTGGTCAGCGCCTCACGCGCCGTCGCGATTCTCTTGTCACGGTCCGCGAGCAGCACCGCGTGGCCCTCGTAGCCCATCACTCCGCGATACTTCAGGCCCGCCTGCTTTGCGGCCCGCGCCAGATCGACGGTCTCTTCGGGCGTTTCGGTACCGCAGCGATGCATTCCTGTATCGACTTCGATTATCACGTCGGCCGCGCGCCCTGACCGCGCCGCGCCCGCTTCGAACTCGCGCACGTTGAATTCGCTCTCGACTGTACCGATCAACTCGATGCGCGCGGCGGCCTTGAAGAACCGATCGATCTTCGACGGCCCGGCGATCTGATTCGCAAGCAGCACCGGCCCGAGCCCGGCCCGCGCCAGCACCTCGACCTCACCAAGCTTCGACGCTGTTATTCCGATCGCACCGGCGGCGAGCTGGCGTCGGGCCACTTCAGGTGTCTTGGGAGTCTTGAAATGAGGTCTGAGTTTCTGCGGCCGAGCCGCGAAGTACGCAGCCATCGCGCGAATATTTTCCTCGACGACGTCGAGATCGAGAATCAGCGCAGGCGTATCGATGTCGCGTTTCGTCATCGAAGACATCCTAGCACGGCGCGAGCACAGATCGTCCGGGTGACGGGCAACAGCTGAGTCTAGGGAATCTTCTGCTGCAACAATTCCTGCGCGCGCGCAGCCCGCCACTTCACCAGCCGTTCGCCCAGTTTGGCGTCGCCCAACGCTATAATCTGCGCCGCAAACAGGCCCGCATTCGCAGCGCCAGCTTTGCCAATCGCCATCGTCGCGACCGGCACGCCCTTGGGCATCTGCACGATCGACAGCAGCGAATCGATTCCATTGAGCGAAGTCGTAGGCATCGGCACACCGATGACCGGCAGTATCGTCTTCGCGGCGACGACCCCCGCCAGATGCGCGGCACCGCCGGCGCCCGCGATTATCGCAAGCAGACCGCGGCCGGCGGCCTTCGCCGAATATTCCAAAGTGATGTCAGGCGTGCGATGCGCCGACATAATACGAACTTCATGTGGCACTTGAAGTTCCTCCATAACCTCGGCCGCTGCCGCCATGTACTCCCAGTCGCTCTTGCTGCCCATGATCACGCCGACAATCGGTTGCTTGCTATCCGCCATGGTCCCTTGCGCTCCTTCCCTGCTCGCGGTGAAGTTTGCAGGCTGATTCGCGCGTGCGCGCATGTCAAGCGCAGCGGTAGGAGTGCCTCGGATAATTCGGCACAATGTATTCGCGATGGCGACGCCGATTCCCGGTAATCAGTGCGAGTTTACGCTCGCCGAAATTCTGGACGCTACGGGCGGTACGCTGGTCCGCACGGCTTCGGTTACCCCGATTGCTGAGGTCGTGCGTGGCGTCAGCATCGACACCCGATCGCTCAACGCAGGAGCGATATTCGTCGCGCTGCACGGGGAAGCATCCGATGGCCACGACTTTTTGCGTCAAGCCGCCGCGCGGGGCGCCGCCGCCGCGATCGTCGCGCGCGGGCGCCGTCATCCTGATCTCAATTGCATCGAAGTCGGCGACACTCTCGATGCACTCGGTCAGCTCGCGCGCCATCATCTCTCGCGCACGCGCAACGCCATTGCGCTGCCTGTGATCGCGATCGGTGGAGCAGTCGGCAAGACTACCACCAAGGAACTCACGGCTGCGGTTGCTCGCGCTCTGTTCGGATCGACGCTCTCGACACCTGGCAACTTGAATAACCTGATAGGTGTGCCGATGACGATTTTCACCCTGACCGGCGAGCATCGCGCAGCTGTGCTCGAATGCGGCACCAACACGCGCGGCGAAATTCCCAGGCTGGCGCAAATCGTACAGCCGGAAGTAGCGATGGTCCTCAACGTCGACCTCGAACACAGCGAAGGTCTCGGCTCACTCGAAGACATAGCGGACGAAGAGGCAGCGCTGTTTTCGACTGCCACGCACTACGCGGTCGCGTCTGTGGACGAAGCCATGGTGCTGGCGCGGATTCCAAAACGCCTTCGCCGAATCACATTCGGTAAGTCGCCTAACGCTGACGTGCGGCTGGTGAGTCGAAGCGCGGGCGCCCGATCGCGCATCCGCGTTGAAATTTCGCCGGCCATAGTGGCTGCAGGAGTCGAAGCTTTTATCGAAACTGAAATCGCGCTGCTCGGCGAGGCCGCTGCTCTCAACTGCACAGCGGCGATTGCTGCCGGCGCTGCAATGCACGATCGGCCTCTTGAATCTCGCGAGCTCGCGGCTATCGCCAACGCCATCGGCGACGTGAAGCCGGTAGCCGGCCGGCTCGCCAGTAGTTCGATCAACGGCATTACCGTCATCGACGACTCTTACAACTCGAACCCGCGCTCGATTCGAGCAGCGCTTGCGGCTGCACGTGAAGTCGCCGACGCTCTCGGCGCCCGGCTGGTGATCGCGATGGGCGATATGCTCGAGCTGGGCGATCAGTCTGTTGCGGCGCATCAGGATGCGGTTCGCGACGTGCTGCGCGCGCGTCCGGCGTCATTCGTGGCTGTCGGCCCAGAAATGAACTTCGCGTGCTCGGTCGTATCCTCCGATCCAGCCGGCGCCGAGTTGTTTGGCGCTCCCGACAGTGTTGCCGCTGCACCAATCGTTGGGCGGCTCGTCCGTCCCGGCGACGTTCTACTCGTCAAAGGCTCACGCGGCATCGCGATGGAGCATGTGATCGAGCAGCTCGGCTGACGAGAGTTTCAGAATCCAATCGCCATCCAATAAAAGCCGTCATTCGGCTTCTGCCCGCCAACGCCCCCGATAAGATCTGAGCGAAAAGTTCCGGCGGTCGTCGTGAAACTGACGATATCGATAATCAACTTGCCCGTATTGACCAGCGCTTGGGAGTTCGACAGCGTCGCGATCGACCACAGGCATGCATTCGGAAATGCCTTCGGCCAGGTCACCGAATAACTGGTATCGTCCGACAACCCACCGCCCGGAAAAATCGATCCCCACTGGAGGAACGCGACGATAGCGCCGCGATTGATGTCTGCGAGCGGAATCGCAAGGTAGCCGTTGCTCGCGATTGCGCCGACGAATTCCGCCATGAAGGCCTGCAGCACCCCGATATTAGTGACATTTACGTCCTGGCGCTGTTTCAGGTACGCGGTGCGATTAGCCAGTTGCTGATGCGGCTGATTGGAGATGCCCATACCGCTGAAGCTCGCTCCGCTGGCGGCGCCTTCCACCGGATCGGTCGCCTGAATCTGATATACCTCATTCGAGGTGAACTCTGCTGCGTCGATTAGTGTAGCCATTGACTACCTCAGAAGGTCAGCGTCCACGTGCCGTTGATACTCATTCCTGAGCTAAACACTATTGGCGCAATAGTCTTTCGCGCGAGCATCGGAGCCGGTGCGATCGTTCCCGGCAATCCCGCGCTCCCATGATTCGCGAATATCGCCAGCTCCTGAATGGTAAGACCCACCGCACCGGTGTCTCCCGTCGTCAGCGACCAGTTGAAAGTCACGCTGCCGTTACCATCCTCGCTATGACTGTCGAGCGCCTTGTAGTAGGCGGGAGAAGTAAGCGCCGTGTCGGTTACGGTCGGCGCGTTCGAGCCGGTGCCGAATCCCACGGCAACCGCGAATTCACCGGTAGTATCGCCTCCGAGCAGCGCGGCAAGCGCAGGCAGCCCGGCGTTGACGAACAGATTGCGACCCACGTATCTCCATACGACCCGGCCTCGATCGACCAGACGGATTCGCACAATTCCTGTCGGTCTTCTCATTTCAACCTCCATGCAAAACGGTTGCGCCGTTAAGAACCAGCGCCGAATCTGCAACCACGGGCTCGTTGACACCGTAAGTGGCCCCGCTGTGCCGATAGTGAGCATTGTAAGCGGGAGCAATCGGACCGTACGCATCGGTCATCGGCGCAGCATCAATCGCGAATCCGAGCGCGTTGTCATTCGGAGCAGGCGCTGCGTCGAGCTGGTATTTGACAATTCCGCCGAGCGTCAACCTGTCGGAGGGTACCGGGCCCACATCGGAAATGGCGGGCGGTACGAACCATATCGAGTCCAACCAGGCGCGCGCCGGCTTGAAGAAATTAACCGCCGCCAATGCCGTCGAAGCCGCGCCAGCCCCAACGTCCTGACCGTTTTCGAGATCGATCATCACGCGGAACAGCGCCCATCCCTGGTTCGACGGATACGCATCACTGCCCCAGCTCGTCTGTCCTTCGAGCAGCGTCACCTGCCTCCATCCGAGCGACGCGAGCGCCTGCTTGATCGCCCAGGGCGTCCCGCGAAATCGATGCAGCGGGATCGCGTTCTCGACCAGCTCGCGCTGCGCCGCCTCCGTCAGCATCTGCGCCGAGGCCAGGCCGCCGGTTTCGATCAGATTGTCGACGTCAATCAGCAAATCGATATTCGTCAGCGCGTCGACACCGAGTGACACGGGCGCGATCAACTGCCATAGAGGCGACAGGATATCGAACTGCCACGCGAGAAACGGCAGCGCATCGGCCACCACCGAATCGATTCGGTACACCAGCAGTGTGGTGAGATCGATCGCCGCGATCCGCTCAATCAACTCGAGCAACGCTTGCGTGCGCGTGTCGTTTATCGACGGAGCCGCCGAGAGTTCGGGCATCAGCTATGCTCCGTGCTGAACGCCGTCGTCAGCGATATCTGAGTGCAGTTCGCCCACTGCCCCGCAGTCAGAGTCGTCAGCACCGGTGTCGCCAGCAGGACCCCGTACACTCCCGCGACCGACAACGCCGCGATTATCTGGCTTGGAACGATGTCGCGCTGAATCTTCCCCGCGAGCTCGAGTGCGAGCTCCTGCACTGCTGCGTTCGCCGCCGTGATCGTCGCCGTTGGATCCGCATCCGAGTAAAGCGTCACGGTCGCGGTTATCTGGTAATCCACCTCGGTCACCGCGAGCGCGTTCACAGTGTCCGTCAGTGGGCGCACCGTGTCGGCGTTCAGCACACCGGACACCTTCGCGAGCAGCGCGGAGTTCGCGACTCCCGCACTGTTCGGCGCGGCCGCCGGTTGCACGGCTATCGGTCCGGTGAGCACGTACGCATTCACCGAACCGGGCGATGGACTCACTACTTGCGCGTCGATAATCGACGGGTCCGCGCCGATCGCAAAAAAACGGTACGCGCCGATCGGACCCGCTACGCTGAACTGATTCGGCGCTGCCTGGATACGCGTACGCAAATGTTCGTCCGTCTCGGGCGCCGATCCGCCAGTGGTCGTGCTGGTATTGGTCACGCTCGCGATCAATGCGTTGGGATTGATCTGGACGCTGATCTGTCCAGCGAGGTAGCCGTTCGCGCCCGCTCCTGGAGCCATCGCAGCTGCTGCAACACTGCCCGTCGTCGCACCTGCGGCAATGCTGACCATTGCGCTCGTCGCAAAGTTGAACTGCCCGTCGCTCGTGCCGACCAGCGTTCCTGCCGCAATCGTGAACGGTACCGTCAGCGCGTTGGCCAGCGTGAACTGCAAAGTCGTCAACGCGGGCTGCGAAGCCAGTCGAGTCACGCTGAGCAATTGACCCAGATAATCGAGCATCGGGAAAGACGCGAACGCCAGCAGATTTTGCTGAGCCGCATATTGAATTGCGTTGCGCACCAGCGATTCCCGGTACGCATAAAGATTGATCAACAGCCGCTCGACCTGCGCCGGATAAAGCGTTCGATTCGCCGCCGCCTCGAACTCGGCAATCATGTCCGCGAGGATCAGGTTTGGATCGAGCCCGTCCGCGTCATCAACAAACACCGGCGGCGGCAGCGATGGAATTCCTGCACCCATCAACTCATCCTCTCATCGCCCGTCGGCACGGCCCTGACTTAGGCCGCCGCTCCCGGGATTGTCACGGTCGTGGCTTGAATGGGCGCCG